>Ga0214917_10007026_pt1 | contig 11510 bp, 13 predicted proteins | sample LL_1208_BB_MetaG_FD_177983 | JGI IMG/M metagenome (GOLD analysis project Ga0214917, IMG submission 177983) | Freshwater microbial communities from Lake Lanier, Atlanta, Georgia, United States - LL_1208_BB | ecosystem: Environmental > Aquatic > Freshwater > Lake | place: USA: Georgia | collected...
AGCAACCGCATCTTTTGCAGAAATTTTCCCATCCTGCAGGGGTGACTCACCCTTTTTGGAATGAGGAGAGGGGCGAGATGATCGAAGGGAAATGGAGATTGAGGCTTTGCCCTTACTATTTGGTGACGGGTGAAAAAGTGGAGTTGAAGGGGGCTTTGGGAACGTTATGCCCGACCGACAAGAAGTTGATCCATGGAATGGAAGAGGCGGTTCTGGTTCCCGTGGGAACAAGGAAGGGGCCAATCGAAGGCCCGTAAACGCAGATTATTTTTTCTCGCGGTGGAGAGTGTAGCGCTTGAGGAAGGGATTGAACTTCTTCAGTTCAATACGGTCTTTTTGTAGCTTTTTGTTCTTCGTGCCGAAATAACGAGAAGGGGGTTTCCCCTCCGCCCGTGCTTCTGTGCATTCGAAAATGATCTGCTCACGCATAAGGGAAAAGTATGAACAAGAAGGGGGTTGAGGTCAAGGCTTCAGGAGGTTTGGGGCGCGATCGGCAAAGCGGTTGACCCCCGAACTGGCCTGCGCGGGCGGGGGGCGGCGGATCTCCTCTTTAGCCGGTCCAAGACTCATAAAGCCCTTCAGAATGAACACATCCACCCACATATCGGCTTGGGGCTCGTAAGCACGGTAGGGGGCAAAGGTTCCAAAGAATCGGTACTGATAGTTTTTATCGTCCTCGGGACGCGGGAGGAAGGTGTGGGGCAAAGGACAGGTTCCAGTGGTACCCTCTAGGGCCACCCAACGGGCCTGGCGCCAGGACTCCTTATCTTTTTTCACCCAGCCCCAACCGCAGTAGTCCTCAACCATGGTTCTTTGCGCGATCCATGACTCTCCATTTGTATCCCCATGCTTGGCGGGGGTGTGGGCGGCTGCAAGGGAGGCGCGAACGACTTTTTCCTCAACCGGTTTTCGTATCTCCTCCTCTTCTTGCGGCCCCTGGACTTCCTCCCCAGGGTCCGGTGCGGGGGCTGCAGAATTGGTCTCAGCAGAAACTTGGGCAGAGCGGGTGGGAAGCGGGGGAGCCAAACAGACAGCTGGGATCGCGATCCATACAAATAACGAAATCAATAGACCCATGATCCATCCTTGCCGGTCGAGAGTTTTGGCATCCCGCCGTCACTGTAATCGGTCTTACCGACTGCGCCCACCATGGGCCTTCCCACAATCATCCTCCAGCGTTGCGAGAACTCCTCGCCTGAATGGCAACCGTAGCTGACGCATTCCGCGTCTGAGGTGAAGCTTGAGCCTGAAATCTTCTCGAGATCATCGACATGAACCACGAGGGGTTCGAGGGCTCCTCCGTCCACCCGATTGCTATAATCAAACATCCAGCACTTTTTGTTGGAATGGCCAAAGTATTCGAGCCTGCAAATTTTGGGCTTCTCCTTGGAACCGTCCCGACGGAGGAGGGTAAAAAGCTGGGTCTTGTTATCAAAATAAGTGGGAGAGAGACCGATTTTTGCGCCGCGCTCCTCGATGATTTTAAGATAGTCTGTCTGATCCTCAGAGGTCCGTCGGGTGTAGCTGGGGCGGAAGACCAGCCACACGATTTTGTCCCCAGCCTTTAGATCCTTCCTGAGTTCTTCGCCACGGGTGAGGGCTGAATCGATGAAGTTGCCCCAGTATTTGTCGTGGGATGCCTTCTTGTATTTTTCAAAAGAACGAAGGGCAGGTCCGCCGGAAATCAGGACAACATCGTGCGCCTGCAAGGGGAGGCCCAACAGGCTTAACCCGCATAAGATCGGCAGAAGTCGCATTGGGTAATGCTACTTTTCTTTGGGGCACGCTCAAGCGAGGGGTTTGGCGTTGACCGAGGGATACTGAACCGCAATTCTTTCCATCTTATGTCGAAAAACACACCTATCACAGTCGCCCGTGGGGACGGCATCGGCCCGGAAATTATGGAAGCCACTCTGGCGATTTTAAAGGGAGGTGGAGCTCGACTGGAGATCGAAGAGATCGAGATCGGGGAGAAGGTTTATCTGAGGGGGAACACCGCCGGGATTGAGCCTTCGGCCTGGGACTCTTTGCGCAGGACGAAAGTGTTTTTAAAAGCCCCGATCACCACCCCTCAAGGTGGCGGATACAAGAGTTTGAATGTGACCACGCGAAAGGCTTTCGGTCTTTATGCCAATATCCGACCCTGCATTGCCTATGCCCCTTATATTCGCACGAAACATCCGGGGATGGATGTGGTCATTGTTCGGGAGAACGAGGAAGACACCTATTCGGGAATCGAGCACCGGCAGACGCATGATGTGATGCAGTGTCTGAAGCTGATCAGCCGACCGGGCTGCGAGAAGATTGTCCGTTATGCGTTTGAATATGCTCGGGCTTACGGGCGGAAGAAGGTGACCTGCTTCATCAAGGATAACATCATGAAGATGACCGACGGTCTCTTTCACAAGGTGTTTGACGAAATCGGAGCGGAATACGCGGATATCGAGAAGGAACACTGGATTGTGGACATCGGGGCGGCGAAGTTGGCCGATACTCCCGAGGCGTTCGATGTTATCGTCATGCCCAATCTGTACGGGGACATTCTTTCCGATGTGGCGGCGCAAATCGCGGGGTCGGTCGGGTTGGCCGGTTCGGCCAATATCGGGGATGGGTGCGCCATGTTTGAGGCGATCCACGGATCGGCACCCCGTCGGGCGGGTCAGAATCTGGCCAATCCATCGGGCTTATTCCTCGGTGCCGTTCAGATGCTCGTCCATATTGGTCAAGCGGATGTTGCGGAGAAGGTGCATAATGCGTGGCTCAAGACGATCGAGGACGGGGTGCATACTTATGACATTTTCAAGGAGGGGGTGAGCAAGGAGAAGGTAGGAACCAAGGAGTTTGCTGCTGCGGTAGTGGCACGGATCGGGCAGAAGCCGAGCCACCTGAAGGCGGTGGATTATAGTAAGGCAAGCATGCGTCCTTTGACGACCCGGCCTCCTTACAAACGAGAAACTTCCAAGAGGGAGTTGGTGGGGGTGGATGTGTTTGTCTGCTGGCCGACTGGAACGATGGAGGAGTTGGCGAAGAAGCTGGAGCCTTTGGCTGGGGACGGGCTGAAGCTGGAGTCTTTGTCGAATCGAGGGATGAAGGTCTGGCCGGGTGGGCATAAGGAGACCTTTACGGTAGATTCAACCGCCTGCCGGTTTCAGCTGCCCGAGGGGAAGGGTTCGGTTTCGCACACTGCGGTGGTGAAGCTTTTGGAGCGAATCACCCAAGCTGGGGTGGAGTTTGTGAAGACGGAAGGTCTTTACAACTTCGATGGCAAGGCCGGTTTTGCAAAAGGCTAATTTGTCTCCGAGTCCGGCTAAAGTTTAGCCAGCAAGGACACCCAACTGATCGCGGGCGCCGAGGGATCGGGCGAGGTGGTGGGGATCTGTGTGGCCAGCTAGGGCTTCTCGATAGGATTGAATTAAACGCACGGCTTCTTCAGGAGATTCATCCAGTAACTCCAGACGGAAGTGACGTAGCCCAGTGGCAAGGAGTTGGGGCAGGTGTGAGGCGCCGGATTGGGGGCGAGAGTTAAACACGGTGTTGCGGCAGCCGACATCGGCCCGGATGGGGTGCGATTCCCCGACGCGGTCGCGGACGGCGATTCGGTGATGGTCGCAGGGGCGGCCGCAGGTGAGGTGATCTTTGCCTTGGGAGAGAAAAGCAGCAAAGACGCAGTGTTCCATATGAAACATTGGGATGTGCTGGTGCAGGGTGAGCTCGAACCAGGAAGGTGGAGATGAGCGGAGAAGTTCAAGGAGCTGAGTGATATCGAGGTCGTAGCTGGGTGTGAGACGTTCCAGTCCCTCGGAAATGAATAGATCAGCAGAGAGGGCATTCGCCACGTTGAGGGAGAAGTCGCCGATCATTTGGAGTTTGGCAGATCGGAAGTAGTCGAGAGCGCCAAGGTTGCGGATGAGGACTCCGTCGGGTTTGGCGTTCTCGATCAGGCGGAAAAACCCGGTCTCTCCGGCTTTTTGGATTCGGGGCGTGGCAAGGTAGACGGGAAGCTTTGATTTTTGACGGATGCTTTCAACTGTGGGTCCAAAGCGACGGAGATCTTCGAAATCGAGGTACAGGAGGTTGGGGGACTCGGCAAGGAGGGCCTCGGCTTGGGCGGGATCGCGGCAAAGGACCGAGATCAACGGTTGAGTTGGCGTTGGGTGTGTGGATTTTTTATGGAGAATCGGTTGGAGTAGAGAGGGAAGGGCGGGAGGGGTAGCTTGGGGCGACGTTCCTACATTCCCGGGATTTTGGGATGATGGAGCTGCGGCAGATAGGCGGGCGACTAGTTCGCGACGGAGGCGGTTGAGTTCAGAGACAGGTAAAATCACAGGCTGGGGAAGGTCAACCGATAGGTCACCTAGGTGAAACGGGGTGCCGCCCAGTCGATTTAACTGATCCCGGAGGGACTCAGGGGTCAGAGGTCGGTTCCGGGCTGCATTAAGGGGGATGGTGGATGATAACTTGGCCTCTTGGTTTCCGGTCACGGCATGGATCTGAAGTGGTTGCCCAGGAAGGCCAGATATTTTTAGATGCACCGGAGTCGTTTCTATTGGAGCTTCCTTGGAGCGTTCGGCCTTCAACTGTTTCTCTAACTGTGGATCCTTTGTTTTCCAGACGCGGTCGCCCGGTCTGGCGGTGTTGGCAGGCAGGGAGCCGTGGCGGAAAAGAAGTCGATTCCCCTGCACTCCAAAGAGAAAACCGCCTGGTTCTTTTTCGGTGTCCGTTCCTCGATCGATGACGACTCCGTCGCCTGAATGAAGCGGGGTGAGCATTTCCTCGATTTCGATCCAGTCTGGGCCTGTACGGCTGATCCGGCCTGCTAGAGGCCCTCGTTTTTTACCAAAACGCGCATGGACGAGTTGTTGATGGTCGACGCCATGAAACCAACCGGAGAAAAGGCCTCGACTGAAAGTCATCTCGAGTCGGTATTTATCCTCTTTGGAAGCGGGGGCAGGGTGGTTGGCTAAAGCACAATCGATTGCCTTTCGATAGACTGAGGTCACCGCCGTGATGTAGTCGGGGGATTTGAGTCGCCCCTCGATCTTGAAGGAGTGAAGACCCAGTTTGATCAATTCGGGGATCTCATCCACGGCGGCGAGGTCTTGGGGGGATAAAAGATAGGCCCGGTCACCAAGATCTTTGGGTTGTCCGTCGACCTCAAGACCGTACGGAAGGCGACAGGCTTGGGCGCACTCCCCGCGGTTGGCGCTACGGCGACCGAGGACTTCACTGGTGAGGCACTGGCCTGAGTAGGCAACGCATAGGGCTCCGTGAACAAAAACTTCCAAGGGAAGGCCGGACGGTTCTGTGAAGGATGGAAATTTGGCGAGTTCGCGGAGAGAGAGTTCACGGGCAAGAACGGCAAGGGAGATGCCTTGTCGCCGGGCAAAGGCTACGCCTTCGGGAGAGGTGAGGGTCATCTGGGTTGAAGCATGGATCTCTACTTGTGGGCAGACGTCCCGGGCTAACCGAACCAGTCCGAGATCTTGAACAATAATGGCATCGACCTTGGAATGACCGACCCAGCGAAGGAGTCGTTCGGCTTCGGCGAGTTCGGAGGGAAAGATGAGTACATTGAGCGTGAGGTATCCGCGACGACCGCGGGCATGGAGGTAATCCATGACAAGGGGGAGATCGGCTTCAGTGAAATTTTTAGCCCGGATGCGTGCATTGAAGGCGGGGAGGCCGAAATAGACGGCATCGGCTCCTGCGATAACGGCAGCTTTGAGGCACTCCCAATCGCCTGCCGGGGCGAGGAGTTCAGGTTTATGTAGCGAGGCCATCCCAGAAGGTAGCCTCATCCGGGAGGGGAAACGAGCGGAGAGGTCTTAGTCCAGGAAACGGACACGGCCTGTCTCGACATCGTAGACAGCTCCGATGACCTGCAGTTTGCCATCTGCTTTGGCTTTCTGAAGGAGTTCACTGTTCTTGATGATTTCGATCATCTGGTAGCGGGTGAGGGCTTCGAAGGCGTGGTTCAGCTGATCTTCTTTCGACAAGTCCTTGTGTTCTTGGTGGATTTTTTCGATCCCGGGTTGGAGGGCTTTCGTTAAAAGGGAAATATTTCCCGGAACGGGTTTGCCTTCAAGGGTGGCGGTCACGGCACCGCATTTCGTGTGACCGAGAACGAGAATCGTATGAACACCAAGAGCGGCCACACCGTATTCGAAGGTGGCGTTGACTTCCGGGGTATCAAAACCTCCAGCGTTTCTGCATACAAAAAGGTCACCTACGCCCATGTCAAAAATCAGTTCAGGAGGTGTACGGGAGTCGGCACATGTCAGGATGGCCACGGAAGGAGATTGGCCGAGAGCTCCTGTTTTTGCCACGTTCCCTTTCTGCCACGTGTGGGCGATCGACTTTCCTTCAGCAAAACGTTGATTGCCTTTTTCGAGGGTGGCTTTCGCGCCCTCCATTTTGATTTCAGACCATGAGAGGGAAGCGGTCGCCAGAACGACCATCAAAGGGAGCAGGATTTTTTGCATGTGCTATTGATAACTCGGGTTTTTTTGCTGACAAGCCGGACTGGTCGCAGGTTTTTGTTTTGCTAGGGTATTGGGATGGAGCGGAAACCACCATGGTTAAGGGCAAAAATCCCCGGAGGACCCGGCTATACCAAGGTTCGGGATCTGGTGCAGGAGAACCGCCTCCATACGGTTTGTGAAAGTGCCCACTGCCCGAACCTAGGAGAGTGTTGGAGCCGGGGAACCGCCACCATTATGATTCTGGGGGAGACCTGCACCCGGAGTTGCCGTTTTTGTGCCATTGCGACGGGAAAACCGGGAGAGGTAGATTTCGGGGAACCGGCACGGGTGGCGGATGCAGTGAGGATCATGGGGTTAAAACATGCGGTGATCACTTCGGTCGCACGGGACGATTTACCCGACGGGGGGGCGGAAATTTGGGCAAGGACCGTCCGAGCGGTGAAACATGTGAATCCAGAGACTCATATCGAAGTTTTGATCCCTGATTTTAAGGGCCAGGAGCACCCCCTGAACATGGTTCTGGATGCGGATCCCGATATTTTGAATCACAATATGGAGACCGTGCGACGTTTACAGAAACCGGTGCGGGTCCAGGCGCAGTATGAGCGGAGTATGGAAGTATTACGCCGAGCCAAGGCCAGGGGTTTTGTCACGAAAACCGGGCTGATGCTGGGTATTGGGGAGAAGGAGGAGGAGATCGAGGAGACGCTGGGCGATCTGGCCGCTGAAAAAGTGGATATCCTGACCCTAGGTCAATATTTGCGTCCGACGGAAAAACATCTTCCCGTGGATCGCTGGGTGACACCGGAAGAGTTCGCGAGGTGGAAAGAGAGGGCGCTGGTTCTGGGGTTTGGAGTTTGTGAGAGTGGTCCTTTGGTGCGGAGTTCGTATCATGCGGATGAACAGTCGGCCAAGTACACGGGCGTGGGGGAAAGTTTGCGATCGGAATAAAAGAAGAACCGATCATGAGGAAGGAGGATCTGATCGAGGAGTTTTCGCGGTCGGGTGGAAAGGGGGGACAAAACGTCCAAAAAGTAGAGACAAAAGTTGTTTTGCGGCATCTGCCCACAGGGATCACTGTGATCGCTCAGGAAGAAAGAACCCGAGAAGCCAATCGGGTGAGGGCGAGAAAACGGATGATCGAAGCCTTGGCAGAACGGGAAAGAAGGATTCGACTGGCCAAAGCGGCCGAGAGATCTCGAGAACGGAGTCGGAAGGCCAATCGGAGTTGGGGAGCGAAGAGGGAGTTGGTGGAGGGGAAGCGCAATCGGGCCAAAATCAAGGAGGGTCGGGGAAAATGGCGGGGAGGCGAATGAGCGCCTGGGTTTATGTTCTGCAATGTCGGGATGGATCTTTTTATACGGGGTGGACAAATGATTTGGAAAAAAGGGTGCGAACGCACCAAACGGGCAGGGGCGGTAAATACACTCGAAGCCGTTTGCCTTTGAAACTGGTGAGGGCATGGAAAAAGAAAAACCGTAAGGAGGCGATGCGGGCAGAGGCCTTGTTCAAGCAGCTCACCCGGAAGAAGAAAATTGCCAAATTAAGGGGTCTTGCGAAGAGACGAACTTCCGCCCGTGTCCGGTCACGGGCGGGGTACGTCACCCGTTAGACGCCGGATTTCTTGTCGTGTACTTGTTTTCGATCCGCTTTTCGGGCGGCCATGGCTGATGCGCGTTCCTCCCGGCTTAAGCGACCGTCCCCATCCTTGTCGAATTTAGCTAAGGCCTCATTTCGCTTCGCTTGGAGGTCGGCCCTGCGCGTTGCTTTCTCCGTATCATTTAGCTGGCCGTTGCCATCGGCGTCATATTTCCCGTGGAGCCTTTGAAAGAGCTCCTGACGGGCATGATCCGCCGCTTTTTGTTCTTCCGGATCAATCTGGCCGTTGCCATTGGCATCAAAGCGCTTGAGAATTTTCGCGCTTTTATCCCCGTCTTGGCAGGCTTGGGCGAGGAGACGCGGAGTGAGGTTGAGTAGGGTGAAGGCGAGCAAGCCAAGGGCCAGCCCGCCACGGTGGATGATTTGTGTCTTCATGGTGGATTGAACCGTGGAGACAAAAAAAGGATTCGATTATTTTTTGAGGAATTTACTGAAGATATTGCCGGATTTCTGGGGGTCGGAGGAGGGGGAGGCTAGTGGAGGTAGGGTAAGAGAAGATTTCACAGCATTCGCCGGAACAGCGAGAGGGGAGAGAGTGGTGGCTGTGGTCGGCCGGGGGCCGGGGGCTTGAGAGGATTGAGCGATTCCCGGTTTCTGTGCGACATTCAGTTTAAACTTTTCCGCATGGAGCGAGGCGGTGGCGGGAACAGGAGGGGTGGGTAGACGGGCGGCTGCACTTTTTTCAATCAGGGCGGCCACTTTTTCAAGATTTTGATTTAACAGGTCCACCTTTTGAAGCAGTTGTTGAGCCCACACAGGATATTGCTCCTGGTTGTCGAGAAACCGGGCTTCTTGGGTTTGGGTGGCGGGAAGGGGAGAATTGGGAGGCGGTGTGATGGAAACAGGTTGGATGGAAGAAAAAGTCACCCAATCTTGTCCCCCTTCCTTCACCACCAAGGTCGAATCCTGGAGGGTGCCGGATGTGCGGAGATTTTGTAATTCGGCTAGAGGCAAGGGGCCGATGGCCTGATTCTGTGCATCGGCATAGTAGTAAAGATCGCCGGGATTCATTTTGAACAAGTTTGGGTTGGATATAAGGGCTTGGCCAGACCGGATGAGGCGAGGGAATCTAGGTAATCATAGGCCTTTCTATAGCTTTTTGATTCGAGGAAGTGACTCAAGCGGGGGTCGAAGTGCGCTGCGTGCTCCTTCTCGAGAGAATCCAGTCTTACGAAAAAAGGAGCTAATTGGGGTGGATGGGGAGATTTCTGCGCCGCTACGGCGGCAAGGTAATCCCGCAGGGCCTCATGCAAAAGCGTTTCACTTCCAGAAAGCGGCATATCTGAGATTAGGGGGATGCAGGTTGTGGTGTCGAATGCTTGAGTCGGCGGGAACAACGATTTAGGAATAGAGGATGGCTGAAATGATGAATCGGATCGCAGTTTTGGCAGGGGACGGGATTGGGCCTGAGGTGATGTCCGCGACGATGCAGGTGGCAAAAGAGGTCGAAAAGAGACATGGGCTGGCCGTGGAGTGGAAAGAGGGGTTGGTAGGGGGCGCGGCGATTGATGCGAAAGGAAAAGCACTTCCCGAGGAAACGGTCGAGCTCTGCCGGTCGGCCAAGGCGGTTCTTTTTGGAAGTGTGGGGGGGCCGAAGTGGGAGACGCTGCCCCCGAACGAGCAACCGGAGCGGGCGGCTCTGCTTCCTTTGAGAAAAATATTCGGCCTTTATGCAAATCTTCGGCCTGCGGTTTTATATCCTGAACTGGTCAACTGTTCTCCCTTGCGGGCGGATCGGGTGGCAGGAGGATTTGATGTGCTGGTGGTGCGTGAGTTGACGGGAGGCCTCTATTTCGGTCAGCCGAAGGAGACGACTAAGACGGCGAAGGGGGAGCGGTCGGTCGACACGATGGTTTATGAGACACACGAGATTGAGCGGGTAACGGAAGTGGCCTTTCGGGCGGCGGCCTTTCGCAAGAAAAGGGTGACCTTGGCGGATAAGGCAAATGTTTTGGAAACGAGCCTGCTCTGGCGAAAAGTGGTGAAGCAGGTGGCTGCCAAGCATCCGAACATCACCTTGGACTTTATGTATGCCGATAATGCGGCCATGCAACTGGTGAGGGATCCGGGGAGGTTCGATGTTCTTCTCTGTGAGAACTTATTTGGGGACATGTTGAGTGATGAGGCAGCAGCGGTGGCGGGCTCATTGGGAATGTTGCCGAGCGCTTCGCTGGGGGAAGGGAGCTTTGGTTTGTATGAGCCTGCTGGGGGATCGGCTCCTGACATTGCAGGGAAAGGAATCGCCAATCCGATTGCGCAGATCCTGTCCCTTGCTCTGCTGTGCGAGATGAGTTTAGGACAACCCGAGGCGGCCCAAACCATTCGTGATGCGGTGGCAGGCGCAATCCGGGATGGATGGCGGACATCGGATATTGCGGCTTCAGGGGAGAAAAAAGTAGGGACTCAGGAAATGGCAAAAGAGATCGCCCGAAGGGTGGCTTTGGGGGCGGGAAAGAGTTAGAAAAGAGCCATGCCTTCGACCCTTTTGGAACTGATGCGTTTGGGTGGACCCATCATGTGGGTCATTCTGGGGGCCAGTATTGTGGCGGTGGCCGTTTTTGCTGAGAGAATTTTGGAATACCGGAGGATGGGGGTGCCTCTGGATCCGTTTCTGGATGGAATTGCCTCTTTGGTGAAGGAAAAGCGATATCAGGAGGCGTTGGAGCGTTGTGACGAGGCTCATGGGCCTGCGGTTCGCGTGATTCAGGCAGGTTTGCTGAAAAGGGATATTCCGCTGGCTGATCTACGGGAATCGCTGCAGGAGGTGGCCCAACTGCAAGTTCCGAGGTTGGAGAAGAATTTGTCGATTCTGGCCACGGTAGGATACATCTCCCCCTTGTTGGGGTTATTGGGGACGGTGACCGGCATGATCCATGTCTTTCAAACGATCAGCGGGGCGAGAGGAACTGTGCCCGTGGGGGAATTGGCGGGCGGGGTATGGGAGGCATTGCTGACGACGGCTGGTGGGCTGGTTGTCGCCATTCCCGCCTACGTGGCCTACAACTATTTGGCCTCCCGAATGGCTTCGGAAGTGAATGACATGGAGAGAGCGGGGATCGAAATGATTCAGATTCTCAAAGAGGGGGGGCGGATCAGTCCTGCCACTGCGGTGAGCACGCCCGTGACGACAGAATTGCGGGTGGAGAAACCCAAACCATGAAAATCCGGACTTCGGTCCGGGTCCTGCGGGGGCCTCTGGATGTGGCCCCTTTGGTGGATGTGATTCTTCTGCTCCTGATTTTTTTTCTCCTGACTTCCACCTTTGTATTTCAACCGGGGATTGTGGTCGATCCTCCTTCCCCTGGGCAGTCGAAAGGGGGGGTCAGCGATACGAGGTATGTGGTGACGGCAACCGCAGGAGCAAACCCG
>Ga0214917_10007027_pt1 | contig 11509 bp, 8 predicted proteins | sample LL_1208_BB_MetaG_FD_177983 | JGI IMG/M metagenome (GOLD analysis project Ga0214917, IMG submission 177983) | Freshwater microbial communities from Lake Lanier, Atlanta, Georgia, United States - LL_1208_BB | ecosystem: Environmental > Aquatic > Freshwater > Lake | place: USA: Georgia | collected...
TTTTTTTTTAAACATTTTTCAGAATCCTTAGTTTCATTACGAGAAAAAAAGAAGGATCTGTTTTCATCATGGAACAAATCCTGATTTTGCAAGAATCAAATGGTGTTCTCGTTTCCAATCAATAATCCAATACCCTGTCGCATTTTTAGCAATGTAAACGGTACCCCATCGTTTTAATTGTTTACAAAACAAATAATGCTCACATTTGATTCTCGTAGAAATACCGGATAACGTATTTTCACAATCTCCGTATTTGATGAAAAATAAGAGTTCTCGATACAAAAGAGTCATTCCTCCAAAACAGGTATCCACTTTCATAGTAGAAGAACTAGCGTTGATTGGAGATTCATACATGACTTGTTGAATTCCTCGACGATTATTCGTTAAATAAAAAGATCCATGATTAAGGGCCAACATGTCATAATACACATCATCTAAGGCTAAAATATTGGCCCCTATCATCACCGCATCGGGATGAGAAGACATTTCGTGAAGAAGAGTCTTGAAGGTATGAAGATGAAAAGTAACATCCGTATCCATAAATAATATATAAGGATTTTTTTCAATATCGGATCGATCAATATAAAAATCTGCAATTTTTTTGATGAAAAAATTACGGATTTTTCCTAAACGATAAATACGATCGATGTTCATATAAGACCCAAGATCTTGTTGAAACAGAATAATATCAAAGGTGTCCTGTTTGGATAAAATGGATTGAACCGTTTGATCTGTACTGTTGTTTTCATAAAAAAAAAATCGCAAGGAAAATGGAAATTGCGACTGAATGCGTGTGATTTGTTTCCAGAAATAGTCATCCAAGTAAGGTTGATTGTTTTTCACCAGCATCGCAATATCCAACCGTTGAAGCGAATCCCATTTGACCGGATAGATATAAGGGAATTGTTTCATTGGAACCATGCGTGGCTGTAATTTCAAAAAATAAAGCGGATGCTTTTCCATTTGAAGAAAATAAATCATCAAGTAAAGAATTTGCTCTTTGGTGGAACAATAATAATCAATTTCATGCACCCGATGAGATATGAATTGGAGCATACGGCCTATGATTGGATTATTGGATTGTTGAAATACGGTCATTGTAATATCCATGGGAATTTCAATGACTTTTCCACCTCCACCACTGCTAATAGAGGATGACGACGAAAGACATTGAATGGTGTTCCATGGAATAGAAGGGGATGTCGAATATTGTTCAAACGGATACGTCGTTTGATCAAGAATGAAAATTCCAGGAAACGCATATGCCATTAATAAATACAATAAATAAGGACGTTCATCACTTAAAGCCTGTAAATGATTCCATTCTGGAAAGGTGAATCCGTGAGGATATTCGACAATATGGATGGTCATGGGCGATACCATTTTTTTCCACGATTCGGAATTCGGACAGTTGATTACATAGACATTCGGGAGGGTAATGGCTGCAAGATCTTTTTTTTCTGGATGATACAAATGAGAGGAAATATCCACGGATAACACTTTGGTGGGGGAAAGATGTAATTTTGTAAAAATGGAATAACGAGACGTTGTCGAAGGGATGTCGTAATAAAACAAGGGAGATTCCATCCTACTCGTTTTTAAATCGGAAAGATCTAGGATGGAAAGACTCGACGTCCATAACGTTGTTTCATGGTGTAATCGTTCTACATAGGTAGAATAACATGATCGATAGGCGAATGTCATTCCTAAATGGTGTTCTTGGGTTCTCCATTCTTGAGCGGACCATGATGTGCCAATATGTCCATCCCATATTTCTTGAGAAAGATAATTGATGAAAGGAAAAGAATCGTCTTTAAAACGAATATGTTGATGAAGGATACACACCATTGGTAAATGTTCTTTTTTCTTGAGTAAAAAGTCAAAAAGAGCAACATAAAGAATATGCATATGCATTTCGTAATCCCATGCCCGATATCGATATTTGTGTTGAATTTGTTGAATATAATGTTGAAATAATTTTTGAGAATGAATTTCGTTGGTCGGAAATAGGATCAAATTCGGAATTAGTTTTTGGAGGGAAGAAATCCAAACATCTTTATGGTCCCAATCCCAAATCATCCCAATGACACAGTGAGGGAGATATCGTACTTCTCGTTCACGAAGAAGACGTGAAACATCTCGTACACACGAAGGTTCTCCATAATAATGGACAAAGTGTTCGATCGATGCAAATAAAGGAACATCTATGTGATGGTTATGAAAATACTGTACAAAGGAAGAGATGTAATGACTTTCGAGATGGATCATACATATGGATTTAAAACTAGTTCTCCAAACCTGACATTCTTGTAATAAAAAAGGAAAATCCATCAATTCCCCCAAATAATCATCCAATTTACCACCATGATAAAACATGATCCAATATTCTTGTTTTGGTTCACGGTTAATCTCTAGCAACCATTGTAACCACTGATATTTTATTTTTGGTTTGGTCAGGTCATGTAAATGAGATAAACAAGAAGAATACGGAAAATATATAATCACGTGAAATCCCATTTCTTTCAAGCCGATCATAAACTCACTGGGAATCTCCGATAAGCCTTCCCAATTATAGATACATAGATAAGGACGAAAACACGATATCCACCCTTTCAATGTCCATGAAATTTTTTTTTTGATAAAATCAAGTGCACAAAAATCAGGATTCTGTAACTCCATTGTCCATTCTTCACGTTTGGAACGCAATTCAATCCATTGTGAATCACTCAACTTACCATCGAATGATGTTACGAAATCATCCATTTTATTTATTTTCTTTTTCCTTTAGATTAATTTTTGTAAAGAAAAAAGTAAATTGTAAAATAACAAAAAATGATCGAAAGATGAACTAAATCGTCCATGAGTAATCCCTATTTCTTGGATCATTTTTATTTTAATTGCATCTGAAAACAAGGACGACAATAACACCATATCCCCTAACCCAATCAATAAATCAATTCCATTCATACCATGATTATACAACATTTGAATGATTGATAAATGACTTCCGATCTTTTTTTCAGAAATCAACTGCAAAATCATCTCCAGTTGTTGATAATAAGGAGAAATACAAAACTCTTTGATCATATCTTCCGTAATAACGTGATTCACAAGAGATAACACCTCTAGATAATTAACCGTCCATCGCAGATCACCACCGTGTGATAAATGATACAATAATTCAATACCTTTGGAAGAAATGCTCATATTCTTTTCATGAAAAGTAATCCGAGCAATTAATTCTCGATATTCCTCTATATGAATAGGGTGCCATTGTAAAATAGAACATCGACTTTGGATACTTTCGATAATACCGGATAAACTATTACAAATAAAAATGAAAAACGCATCTTGGGAATACACATCCATCAAACGGCGCATTGTCTGTTGTACACTTTCGGATAAATGGTCTGCCCTTTTAAATACAATGATTTTTGGAATCTCGGAAGGTAACGAAATTCGTTTCGGTACAAAATCATGTAATTTATCACGAAGAACTTGAACAGAACGATCGTCACAAGTACTACAATAAAACAAGGCTTCTTCCAATTTATCCTTTGGTAATAACGCTTCAATGATCAAATCCACTAAGGACGTTTTTCCACAACCAGATGATCCACATAAAATCATATGCTGAAATCGACGTGATTGGATCATAAGACGCACCTTATTTATAATATGAACATTGCCAATCATTTCATCCAATGTCTTTGGTTTATACTTGACAATCCACATGTTACTTGCTTGGTATAACCATAAACCCCATTATTTATCTTTAAATTGAATAGAATGATTAAACAATGATTGTTGATATTGTTCATATTCTTCTTTATACCTGATTTTGTCCTGCGTGGCCTTTTCTTCCATGGCCCTTTTGGTATTTTCATCTAAATTCTTCCACGCGGTACCAATTATTTTGGATATTTCCGTAATATACTTGCCTTGTAACAACGCAATATTTTCTGAACGAAACTTATCTGAAAAGAAAAGATAAGAAGTTCTGGCTTTTTTAGGTTGATTTGGATCCTTCTTGGCTTTTAATTTAGTAGGACGATCCAAATACTTAATTTTTAATTCTTCTACTTTTTCTTTTGATAAATCCAATTCAAACCCTATTTTTTCTATCAAATCCACATGAGAATCATGAAACAAATCTAATATTGAAATTTGACGGTTAAAATAATCAATAGAAGTCATTTATAATTATACATTATGATACCGTGATTTCCTTATATTCTTTAATTACTTCTTTTTTACGAATCCATTCACTCTTGATTTCCTTCATAAAATAATAAAATGTCATGAATACTATTTTTCCAATAGTATAGGTAGGAGTACCGTCTCCGCTCCCCCAAATACGATTCGTGGTAAAGGCATGTACCATATTTTCATAGTTTTCTTCAAATATATCCAAGAGTCGTTTGATATAAGTCCAGCATCGATCTTTATTTAAAAATCGGTTCAGTAAATAGAAAAGACCGAACGTCATTGCCGCACTTAATTCCATTTTAATAAACGAATAATACAACCAACTATGCATTTTACGAAGACACTGTACAATATAGAATTGATTCATCACCATACTGAAGACGTAATAAACAACAAAACAGAGAATAACCGAACCCATGATTTCAATCCAGGATGAATCTAAATAGACGTGCCATGACGCTTCGTACTTGATTTCCTTCTCATACACATGAGAACAACGCGTACAGGTTGTGTGTCCACTAGAAGATAACCATTTCAAAAGACAACTTTCATGGACTAATCCAACAGATCCTTTGCATTTACATGGTTGCAATAAGGACTCTTCTCCAGAAGAAAAACAAATCCAACATTCTTCGGTAGACATTTTTTTTTTCTTACTCATTATTTTTTTTTTTTACGCAAAGATTTTATCATTAAAATGAACTCGAGATCATTCCAAGGATGAATGGATGGATACATTTCCCAAAAATAGGATTTGCCAAAAGTAGACCATGCGGAGATTGTCGGTTCTTCTGGATCCGTCGTTCTTTCTGTTGCTGTCACAACACAGCATCTTACCAGGGAAGATTTGGGTAAAACATAATACAATTGTTCAATCGGATACATCAAAAACGAAGAACGAGGAATCATTGGAACAACGGGATATTTTTCCATGGATAACACCAAATCATAAAAGGTAGGTGCATATTCGTAAGGATAATACCAAGTCGTTGATAAACATGGTTGTGAATGTTCATAATAAACATACATCCAGGTAAAGGATTCTAGATATTTTTGACATACGCGAAAACGGTTCATACCACCAAATAAACGATCATAGTACCATTGTCTCCAATCTCCATTCTGAGAGATGCATTGGAGACACTCTTCTTCAATGGTTCGTGTAATCATTTCGTATCCGAATCGTTCCAATTGGTAAATGTCTTGAACTAGGGTATTTGGTGATAATACGGTGCATGCATGTCGAGTATGCTTTTTGATTTTTCGATACACCTCTGCGGTTTCGTCTCGTACTAATTCTTTGCATAATGACCGCAGAAATGGTATATTGAGACGCCCATCATCTTGTACTAAAAAAGAAGATCCTTTACATACACGATAAGCATGAAGTAATCGATGAATTGCATCTTCACGGATATCTAATGAAAGTTGACAAGGTATAAAATCGTTTCCCACAAAGAAACAAAGTACAATGTAATCGACTATCCATTGACGACGTTCTTGTAAAGGAATGTCAATTGCAGTATAAATATTCTTCCAATATTGTAATAACGAGTTCATGAGTATCGTGACATCGACGAGCGTCCATCGTTTCCTATCATTGCGAATAAGTTTGATAGGAAGTGGATATTGTGCCATGGATAGCATAATTAAATCAGCATCTAATCCATAAATATAATGATAATAGGACCGATCGGGTCGTAGGACACGAACTTCTTTTAAAAAATTCATAATTTTATGTTCTCCTTCTCCGGATTCATCGGAATCAGAAAAGATGACACGTAAAGTAGATGGAAACGGGGAGGAATCGCTTGACAATTTCTCTTTTAAAAAAGAAGATAATGTTGCCATAAATTCCGTACCAGGCGTAATACAATTACTATCCCATAATACATATGATAGATAAAACTCCCCATGTTTTTCATAGATTGATTGTTTTTTACCATGGAGATAGGCGGATTTAAATCGACGTTTTCGTTGTTGTTCCATTTTGGATCGAGGCACCACGCCGTCGAAAAAAATACCATACACTTCTTCAGGGCGCACTCGTTGATACATTTCACAAATAGTATTCCAAATACTTTCTTGGATGGACTTCCAAAGAGTATCCTGGTACATGGTTGCATGTTGTTCTATATGATGTTTAAGGGAGTCTTTCACTTTTTTTCGAATGTCTTCTTCGAGTAGAGATACCTGTTGTTGAGAACATTCGTGAATGATACTATTGGCATCCAATAGCAATGTTGCGATCGTATCTTTTTGTACATGACTCACGTGTTGAACAATGGACGGGTAATGATGAATCAAGTAACGAAAATAAGATGGAATTCCCATGATATTCATATAAAACAATCGATAGTGTTTATAATAACAATGAAATCGTCTCCAACTGTATTGACATACCACGATATGATCCAGAATGCGCATGATTTATTACAAATACTACCGCCTTACACATTAGAACAACTCAAAGCCGCTTTTCGTCGTGCAGCATTAACGTATCATCCCGATCGCTCTACCGGAAATTCAATCATGTTTCAAACCATGATTGATGCGTTTAAAGTATTAGTCGATAAATATAAAAAAGAACACCCTACAGAACGAAGCATGGAAAATCTACAGTATCAACGTTCGGAAGAAGAGGTTCCTCATTATGAACGAAAAAAAATAACACCACATGTATTTAACCGCCTCTTTGAAGAACATCGTATTCATCAAAATACGGATCAAGGGTATGGCGATTGGCTGAAAGAAGAAATACCAGATTCTTCCTCGTGGAAACAAAACTTCAGCGGGGATTTCAATTCGCGATTTGATCAATGGAAACGATTGCAACACGCTACGACATCCTCCTCTCTTATGACCTATCAAACGCCAAGTACTTCTTCATCTTATGATAAGGATACATTGTCGTATACTCTCTTGGGAGAAGATAACATTCATGATTTTAGTGGAAAAACGAGTAGTCTTTCTTTTTCGGATGTGAAACAGGCACATACAACGAGTGCCATGATTGATACAAGTCAGTATTCATCGAATAGATCACCTTCTATGAGTGTTGAACAACTTCATGCATTTAGAAATGATCCCAACACATTAATCATATCCGAAGAAGAAAAGCAGAGATTAGCCTTACAACAACAGCATGACCTTTCCATGGAAGAGAAACGGAGAATGCGTGTATACGAACAAGATCGTGTTATTGAAACACAGTTTAATCACTTACAACGTAAATTTTTGGAATAGGATGGGGAAGATTAAAAAAGGAAAGAGAAAAAACAGTACCTCGAACACGTCCACTGCATTTCAAGTAAGCAGACGTGCTGATCCGGCAGAAAATGAATATTATGGAATCATTACCAAACCTCATGGAGATGGAAGATTTCAGGCAACGATCGTGCTTCATTACAACAGCGGTCAAGAAAAAGAACAGATGGCCATTTTACGAGGAAAACTACGTCGGAAACGATCTGTTAATAACGTCGAAATCGGAACCATTGTGTTGCTAGAAAAAGATCCTATTAATAAAAATCCAACCTATTATATTGTCTATAAATACAATGAAAAAGATATCTCGGAATTGCGTCAAGAAGGATTGATTCCGTCGAGTGAAGATGATATGTTGTGTCCAAGTTCATTTTCATTAGTAGATCAAGAAAATACCACGTCCGACACGGATAATGATATTACATTACAAGATTTATGAACAAGTATATACAGATATGAATAACCTGAAATACTCGTTATCATTGTCCTTCCTTGAATTCCTCCCAAGAGAAAAATCCGGACTTTAGTTCTTGTGGCACAAATTCAATAGCCCTTTCATTTTCTTCAAAGGCGGCAGATACTAGTTCAGGGGTTTTAAACGGTGGTGGCACATATTCTAACATAAGCCCGTTTCTTCTAACAATGTTTAATATGAAATCGTAATAGACTGGAAATATATCGTCGACCTCTCCATGATGCTCCATCACTACATTTCTTATTTGTAAAAGGGCGGCTTGGGTGATAGATTGATAATAATGTTGTTGTAAATCGGGAGATACATATTGTAATGCAAGACCATTTTGTCGAACGGCGGCTGTCGCTATGGCTATATAATCATAATTAGGTACAGGAGGAGGATGAGGATCGTCAGGTGAAACAGGAGGAGGATGAGGATGAGGATGATTAGGCGAATACCAAGGAATATAGGATAACAATGTACCATCTCGTTCAACAGCGTCTAAGGCCACCTCTTCAAATAAATGATTCGGTACATAATTAAAAAATTTAGCAGGATTATCGAGTACAGTCATTAATGCAATATCGTGAGTTATCATATCAAATGGCGTGAAGAAGAGAGCGTTACTATCTTTTTGAACGGCGGCGAACGCTAATTCCGAATCTCGTAAATCACGTGGTATACATGAAAAAGCGAATCCGATATTTTGGATGGCGACCATTGCTATATCTTTATAATTTTCTAAATGATGGGGTACGAATTGAAGCGCCATCCCATCATTTTGTACAGCATCCAATGCCATGTCACTCGTGATATTTTCTGAATCTATCCATTTCAAAGCAAGACCGGTTTGTCGAAGAGCCATTCTTATTAATTCTTCCGTTCGTAAAGGTGGAGGTACATATTTTAATGCGAGACCGTTTTGTTCAACAGCGAGCGGTGCTAACTCCGGTTTCAAGTCTTCAGGTACATATTCTAATGCGAGACAATTTTGTTCAACAGCGATCGGTGCTAACTCCGGTTTCAAGTCTTCAGGTACATATTTTAATGAAAGACCGTTTTGTTCAACAGCGATCGGTGCTAACTCCGGTTTCAAGTCTTCAGGTACATATTTTAATGAAAGACCGTTTTGTTCAACAGCGACCGGTGCTAACTCCGGTTTCAAGTATTCAGGTACATATTCTAATGAAAGACCGTTTTGTTCAACAGCGACCGGTGCTAACTCCAGTTTCAAGTCTTCAGGTGCATATTCTAATGCGAGACCGTTTTGTCGAACAGCGAGCGGTGCTAACTCCAAATGTTTAGGTGCATATTCTAATGCAAGACCGTTTTGTTGAACAGCGGCTAATGATATGGCATAGATTCGTTGAGATTTAGGTACGAGGTGTAAGACAAGACCATTCTTCTGAACGGCTTTTTCTGCTAATTTAAGGTAATCGCGTCGATCTTGCACACACAACAAAGCAAGACCGTTTTTTGTAGGTTCGGGATGATAAATGGCGAGTTCTACTAACCAATCGTATATTTCCCAACCGTATGCGTCCGTCCCTCCTGGTTCCGGTACATGGGACAAGGCTAGTCCGTTATTTTCAAGGGCGGCATGTGCTAAATGATAAGTGATTTTATCAGAGGGTACATATCGTAACGCAAGACCATCTTCTTCAACGACGTTTAATGCAATTTTATAATAATTTTCTAAGGTAGGGGGTACATATTGTAAAGCACCATTATTTTGTTGAAGGGCAATGGATATTAATTCTTTGGTTAGTAAATCTTCGGGTATATATTGCAAAGCAAGACCATTTTCTTGAACGTCGACTAACGCTGATTCGTATGTATAATATCTTTTATGCCTCTTAATTCTTGGCATCATTCCTCCTTTGATACTTTTTTTTTCACCAAATTTCGTATCAAATAGTTTATTTTTTTCCGAGTCATTTTATTCTAATCAAATAATTTTTATTCTAATCAAATATTACTTTTTTTTTCCTTTCCTCACTTATTAAGATCCTTCCTCTTCCTCTTCCTCTTCCTCTTCCTCATCATCATCTTGGAATCGAGGTGGTATTACCAATCGCTCTCGTAAATCCTCTCTCACAAATCCCATCGCAGTACCGATACGATCATCATGTTCAATCGCCGTTTGACACAATTCTACGGTTTGAATGGTCGCGTCGATATATTGAAGTGCCCGACCATCTTCTCGCACGGCTATCATTAGCATTTCCGAAGTTCTATGAGACGGAGGAATATACCGTAGTGCCAAACCATCTTGTCCGAGCGCTATTATCAACAATTCTTCAATCAAGAGATCTCTTCCATCAAAAGTATCGTGTACCACAGAACATTTAGATAATAATGGAATTTCGACATCCCTTCTCGATAAATGCGATCTACTCTGTCGAGTAGCCGAGTTTCCTTCTAAAAAAACATAGGGGTTTTTGGAAAGAGCGATTCTGCATAAATCCACTTTCAGATTGAAATCCAAAGTACTATTTTCTAATGAGGAATAAACAGCATTTACATGTATTCCAATCATTTGTTTCACCGTCTCTGGGTCATTCCGTAATCTTTCAGAAGCACATCGAAAAGCATAACCATCATTTTTTACAGCGAATCCTACGAACAAAAAATCGTCTTTGAATTCACTCTCGCATCTACATAGTAAACTTCCTTTTTGCATCACAGCCGTCTTGACAATCTCGGGACTTGGATTCTGTATATGTTCAAAAACATCTATATTTCCTAAAAGTAATTCTGTCAAAAAAGATAAATCTTTCTTGAAAATTAAATCTAGCAATTCTTTCGGTAATACAGATCTTATGGATGGATGATCCTGTTGTTGTTCAAATAGATAAATATGATCTAGAACATCAGGATCCCGAGTAATGGCCGTTGATAGAAAAAACCTCGTTTGTAATTCTAACGGCACATCAAAAATAGCATAACCACATGCCCGTATGGCGGTTTCTGCAATCTCAGGTGTAATTTCTGAAGGAATGAATATTCTTAACCAGTATCCTCCATCTTTAAGAAACTTTATTCTGTCTTCTTCACTCGTAATGTCGCCAATTGTTTTTGGTATGTACTTTATTTTCATCAAACGAGGGAATCTGTGTAAACGTAAAGTACCATATTTAATACGCGTATAATCTTTTATGATAGATCCAAATCTTCTTGTGGTACGATGATTTGGATAACGTAGATATTTTCTCATTTTTTCGTATGGTAAAAATATAATACTAGAAAAATCGGTACGTAGAGCCAATTCTATCATATCATCGTAAAAACGTGGATTCTTTTCAAAGTATTCTCCTTTGAGAAATGTTATATTAAAAGGATCACTTTCAACAAGTTCTTGAGCGATTTCTTGATTACCAAATAATGTGATTTGGTCAATTAATTGCTTTGTCACCATTATATGTTCCGCAGGTGTCCGTTGTTGTACAGAATAACCTTGTCCCATTCCTCCTTTTTCATTTTTTCTTTTCCGAGATAAACGAATCGGTCCCATTCTTTTTATACATGTAACCAATATTTTTTTTTTATGAATCTGTTTTCTTTTATAGATAATGA
>Ga0214917_10007028_pt1 | contig 11508 bp, 10 predicted proteins | sample LL_1208_BB_MetaG_FD_177983 | JGI IMG/M metagenome (GOLD analysis project Ga0214917, IMG submission 177983) | Freshwater microbial communities from Lake Lanier, Atlanta, Georgia, United States - LL_1208_BB | ecosystem: Environmental > Aquatic > Freshwater > Lake | place: USA: Georgia | collected...
CGCGGGGTGGCGACCCCGCAGAGCAGTGACAGCCAAACCCAGGGTTGGGCTTGGACCGACCGCCCGACCACTCTCCGCCCGCCACTGAACATAAAGGGCACACACGATTACCTAACTGAAGTGCACCCCCAAGCTGAGGCTTTTGTGCGCACCTTGGCCGACAAACTGGAGCGCGGGGCAGTGTTCTTGCTGGACTATGGCTTTCCTGAAGCCGAGTACTACCACCCCCAGCGGCATATGGGCACCTTGGTGTGCCATCAGGCCCACCAAATGGACGCCGACCCCCTAAGTGATGTGGGCGCCAAAGACATCACCGCCCATGTCAACTTCACCGGCGTGGCGCTGGCCGCCCAAGAAGCCGGGCTGCAGGTGCTTGGTTACACCAGCCAGGGGCGGTTTTTGCTGAATTGTGGCTTGGCCCAGTGGATGGAGCAGGCCGATTTACCTACCCGCGCCCAAGCAGCCAAGCTGGTAATGGAGCACGAAATGGGTGAATTGTTTAAGGTGCTGGCGCTGTGTGTGGGCGAGCCTTGGCCCGCCTTAGGTTTTGTCTCGGGTGATCGCACCCACACGCTTTAGATTTTTGAGTTGGAATAAATGGACCGTTCATTTACTTAGTCAAAATTAACTTACCAGAACGTGTAGCTTGTAAACGGTAAACCACGCCAAAGTGAACAATTTCAAGCATTCGTTGGCCGCCCATCAGTTGTGCACTCTCAACACGCATCGTGTTGGTTGACAAGAAATTGCACGTTGGTTGGGTTGTGCTGGTGCATGAATGCCCTAGATGCGATAAAGAGTTCATTAACGGGTTTGGGTCCACTTTAGGGCCTCTGAGATAAGAAATTGACTTTTGCAAGGCCAGCGCCTTGCAAAGTCTCGAGTGTCTTTAGCACTAGCTCATAAGACACAGCACGATCACCACGCAGTTGCACCACGGGTTGAGGGTTGAGAAAGGCAGCTTGCTGAGCGTGTGCTTTGAGGGCCAATTCATCTACTTTTTTTTCATTCCAATATGTCAAACCTTGCGCGTCAATGTCCAGCCTTACCGGTTCAGAAGGCTGTTGACGAGTGGGGCTGTTGACTTTGGGAAGAGTCAGTGCAACCGCACCATGAATAGCAGGAACTGCCATGATGAACACGATTAAAAGCACCAACATCACATCAATCAGCGGCGTCATATTGATTTCGTTCATCACTTCATCTTCGCTGCTACTAGATAAAAAGGCCATCTTCAAACTCCTTTGTTTTCAAGCTGGCCAATGCGCGCACCAGACACAAGATAATCATGAAGATCGTTTGAAAAGCTGTTGAGTTGATTCAAGATGAATTTGTTGCCGCGCAATAGAGCGTTGTAGCCCAGCACCGCAGGTACGGCCACTACCAAGCCTAAGGCCGTCATGATGAGTGCTTCACCAATAGGTCCTGCCACATGGTCCATACCCATTTGGTCAGAGCCCCCAATACTTATAAGGGCGTGATAAATGCCCCAGACGGTTCCGAACAGCCCGACAAAAGGGGATGTGGATCCTATTGATGCCAGAATTGCTAATCCACCTTGTAAGCGGGCTGCGGACTGCTCATTGGCACTTTTTAAACCACGCGTGACCCAGTCACTTAAATCCAAGTATTCACGCATTTTGTTCTGGGTGGCTCTTTGGTGAAGAGAGGATTCATGGCCTTTTTTCGCCAATCGGTAGAAAGGATTGTGAACATTGGCATGCACAGATCCAACGCACATAGCCGCCAAGCCTTCGTCCAAGTTTTTGCTTAGCCAGAAGGACTCAATTCTTTGCCCCATACGGTTTAAGCGCAGGATGTCGATCGTCTTCATGATGATGACGATCCAAGACAATACAGACATGCCCAATAGAAGCAAAGCAACTAAGTGTGTGATCCAGTCACCTTGTTGCCAAAAATTAAAAATTCCAAATTGATTTTCCATGGCGGTCTCCAAAAATTAGTCCAATACAAAATTGATAGGCAGGTTGAACCACATCGCTGTGGGTATTCCAAGGTGCTGACCCGGCACAAAACGCCAGCGCAAAACAGTTCTCACCGCTTCTTGGTCTAAACGGTCGAACCCACTGCTGGTTTTGATTTCAACTTGCCTGGGTAAGCCGTCCGTTTCCACAAAGACTCGTATAACTACCCGCCCCTGTTCGTTCAAGCGACGACTTTGGCGCGGGTAGACGGGCTGAGGGTTGTTTAATCCTGGAGCATCACTTTTAGGCAGGCTTAAAGCAGGTCCAGCTGGGGGTGCAGCGGACGGACGATCTGGTGTTGTCGGTTCTGTCGAATTTGTGCTGGTTGCGTCATGAGACTGAACCGAATGCGCTGTGTCTGAGGCCGCGCTTGGCAAGGGTGGCGAAGCTTGAGTTTGTGCAACTTTTGGAGAGGAAATCGCATCGGGTAATTGGGAGGTTCTAGGTTGAGGGACGGGGTCTGATTTCGTCTGAGCCACAACTTTTTGAGATGGAGCCGGCAGATTGCTCATTGGCTCCCACACCATTTCTATACTTGGGTATTTGGGTATTTCTGTCTCACGCTCTGTAGGTGGGATCAACAATGCAGCGATGGCTATGGCATGCAGAACCATCACCCCTACAGCAATTAGGAGGTCCGCTTGTTTGTTGTTGAAATAACCGAAATGCAGCATCAGGTGTCGGCCCACATACGCAAAAGATTGTGGTAGACGCCTGTTTGTTTAATCGCTTCAGGCAGTTCCCCAAATTGGGTGCGAAGGCTAAGCAGACTCATGTCAAGCTCGTACAGCAATCTCCTCTGCTCATCACTACGTACCAGACTTTCAATCCAAAAAAAACAAGCCAATCGTTCACCGCGAGTGACTGGTTTGACTTCGTGCAGGCTAGTGCCGGGATAGATGACGATACTGCCTGCAGGAAGTTTGATGCTTTGTTCGCCATAGGTGTCGACTACACAAAGTTCGCCTCCGTCATAGGTATCAGGATCACTTAAAAATATGGTGCAGGAAATATCGGTTCGAACCCTTTTTTCGTGCGCAAGCATCCTGATGGAGCCATCTATGTGTTTTCCAAAGTGGTTGCTGTCTCCCTTGTAGCGATTGATACAAGGGGTGTATATTTTTTTAGGCAATGTTGCTGAAAAAAAGATAGGGTTGGCGTTAAGCGCCCTAAGTACCAACTCTCTAACTTTGTTTGAGACATCGCAAATTTTTGGCAATTGCTCGTTGTGTTTCACCAACGCAGCCTGTTTGCCCGCTGTGCCGAGGCCTGGCTCCCAAGGTGCGTCTTTTAGCCATGAGCGAACTTGGTGCACTTCTTCAGTTGTCAATACATCTGGCAAGGTCAGTAGCATTCGAATATTTTTTTTAGAACTGGTAGGAGCCCGTTACTTGGAGCAAACGGCCTGGCCCTGGTACATAGAAACTGCTGTAGAGCTGGTCGGCATACAGCACATTGGTTAGGTTGGACGCGTTTACTTTGAGCAACAATTTGTCGTCGAAACGGTACTCGGCCATTAAATCGATTGTTGTGAAAGCGGGGGCCTGCCATCCAGGGTTACGGTTTGGGGTTTGAGCGCTGCGATAGTTCAAGCCAGCACCTAAACGCCATTGACTATTCATCTGGTAGGTATTCCAAAACGATGTGCTGATGTGTGGGGTGAGGGAAGGACGTGCCCCAGCGGCCTCGGCACCTTGGCCACCTGCGTCTATAAGCGCATCAGGTATCCACATGAATGAACCGTACATTTCCCACCGCGGTGTCATGCGACCAGTGATGTCTGCCTCAAACCCAGTTACATGGCGCCGACCCGATAAAACAGTAACGCTTGGCTGCAAGGGGTCGGTGTTACGTTCATTGAGTTTGGTTGTTTGGAATAAGGCATAGCGTGTGCTCAAGTTTTTGTCTGCAGAATCCAATTTCGCGCCCAACTCAATATTGATGCTTTGCTCGGGGGGGGTATCTTTGTTGGCCGCTCCTAGTGAGTAAGCATCGCCAGAGGTATTGAATGAGGTTGCAAATGAAAGGTGATAAGACTCCCGTTCGTTCGGTTGGAACATAACCCCTACACGCTTGCTCCACTCGCCCACATTCATTTGGTAATTGGTCAATGCCCCGTTGACCTGATTGCCACCGTCTGCTGGAGCGGCATAGGTGTCGTAATTTCCTCTCAGGCTGTCGTAACGTAATCCAACCAACAGTTTCCAGTTCGATGCAAGTTGAATCAAGTCTTGCCCATACACGCCCCAAGCCAAGGAGCTGTATTGATTGTTGACTCGCAATACTCGTGATGCTTCATTTACCCACGCACCATCATCAGGAGTTCCAACAGTGGTTGAGCTTTTTGTCAACGTCACGCCGCCCAAGCCTTGTGCTGCGGTGCGTGCGGCATAGACTGTTTTTTGCTCACTTGCCAAATCTATACCGCCAAGTACTTCATGTTTTAAGCCCCAAGTATTGAATTTGCTGGATAAATCACTTTGAAGATATTTGGTGTCTAAATCCTGAATTTTGTTTTGTGTTCCTCTTGTAAGAACGGTTGATGAGCTTAGAGTGCTAAGGGCTGCAGTCCCCAGTCTGATGGTGCTTGCGCGTTGGTCTCGGCTGAAGCTACCTTGTCGCACGCGTGTCGTGAGTGAAGTTTCACCGTCATAGCGGTACGTATGTGCCAGCGTTGTGTAAGTGGCAGTGCCTCTGTTGTAGTCGCTGGCCATGCCGTAGTAACTGCTTGGGTCTAGTGGTAGCAAAGTACTTTCGCTAGCTGGGCTGCTGGTATCGGGTCGGATCCAAGGCATTCCGTAGTTGATGCCATTGTTGTTTTCCAATCGGTAAAGGCTTACGGAGTATTCGTTACGTTCTCCAATGCCCCAGCGGTAAGTTCCAGCAAGCCCCTTTTTGTTTAGGCTGCTACCAGCACCATTGTTATCGGCGGTGGTCTTCATAAAGTTCACACGTAAGGCCGAACTCTCTCCAGTTTTTTTATTAACGTCGCCCACAACTCGCAAGTGGTTGTAGCTGCCAGTTGTTATATCGACTTGGTTTTCATCCATCAACCGCGGTACTTTGTTAACCAAATTGACGGCGCCACCAGTTGAGCCTCTGCCAAACAGCATGGATGCGGAACCTCGCAAGAGTTCAACGCGGTCTAGATTAAAGGTGTCTCGATCGTAAAACGCTGGGTCGCGAATGCCATCCACAAAAATATCGCCCGTGGTGGACAGTGCAAAACCACGTAGGCGAATGTCTTCTTCTCCTCCCTCAGCAGCCTGAAAAGTGATGCCTGCAGTTTGTTTGAGTGCTTCTTTGACCGTGTCTAGGTTCCGGTCATCCAATTGCTTTTCAGTAACTACGGTAATAGATTGAGGAATATCTCTCAACTTTTGCTGTCCTTTTCCAATACCGGTTTCTGTTGCTCGTAAGCTGTCTTTACCTTCGGACATTTCTGATTTTTCCCGGACAGTGACGGCATCCAAGTTTTGCTCATTGGAGGTGGTTTGTGCTGTAGAAACAAAACTGACCGCTAGCAACATTGCTCCCAATGGCAATAACTTGGTTGGTTTCAAACATAAAACAGGCGTTACTGCTTTTTTGCTGCGTTGACTGAGTCGAGATCGAGTGGTCGCCATGTAGTTTCTCCAGATGAGGGTGTCCCATAAACTTCAGATGAGACATTGGAGGCTGGCTACAAGCCCTCGCATGGAGGGCGACAAACATCAGGTTTGTTGGCTTGCCGAAATCGATTGATTAAACGGTCTGTGTCACTTGAATCCCACTCGGTCCAACATTTGCTGTACCTTGATTTGGTTCATGCCTACCGCGCTGATGGGCATCAGCTCGCTTTTAAAGTCGCCGCCGGTCATGGCTTGGAGAGCGGGGTTGTCCAGCTTCAAGCCCTTGACTACGGGCCACTCATTGTTGCCATTGGCAAAATGGTTTTGGGCTTGGGGGCTGACGAGGTATTCCAAAAACTTCACGGCGTTGGCTGGATTTTTGGAGTGTCGCGCCACCGCTCCACCTGCCACATTCACATGTGTGCCCCAGCTTTGTTGGTTGGGAAACACCACACCCACGCGTTCCATGACGGTTTTGTCGGCAGGGTTGGTGGAACGCATCAGGCGCGCCAGGTAGTAGGTGTTGGACACCGCTATTCCGCACTCTCCGCTTGCCACGGCTTTGATTTGGTCGGTGTCGCCACCTTTGGGTTCTCGTGCCATGTTGTCCACCAGGCCTTTGAGCCATTTTTCAGTGGCAACAGGGCCAAGGTGTTCGGACATCGCGCCAAACAAGCTCAGGTTGTAGGGGTGCGAGCCTGAGCGGATGCACAGCTTGCCCTTGTTTTTGGGGTCGGCCAGTTTTTCGTAAGTGTCTACATCGGTTTTGTTGACCTTGAGCTTGTCGAACACGATCACACGGGCACGGGTGGAGAGTCCAAACCAAGCGGTTCCATCATCTGTGGGTTTGGCGCGAAGCTGAGAGGGTACGGTCGTCTCCAAGGTTTTTGATTTGACGGGCTGAAACAGTCCATCTACTTCTCCTCGCCACAGCCGTGATGCATCTACCAGCAAAATCACGTCGGCGGGTGATGCGGAGCCTTCTGCCTTGAGGCGGGCGATGATGCCTGCGTCATCTGAGTCGACGCGGTTGATTTTGATGCCCGTGGCTTTGGTGAAGTCGTTGTAAAGCGCTTCATCGGTGGGGTAGTGGCGCGCTGAGTAAAGGTTGATCACTTGCTCATTGGCGCGCGCCGTTGGCCCCCACAGGCCCGCCACCAGGGATGCCAAAGCCAAAGAAAACGCTGTAACAGAGCGACGCATTTGAAACCTCCAATAAATAAACTGGACGTCAGTATACATCAAATGCGAATCATTATCATTTGAATAAATGGGTGGCGGATGGATGTGGTTGGGGGCGTATGGGCTCGCTCCAGAGCAAAGGGTTAATTTGAGCTTAGGATCGGCAACATGATGTTGCGCTGGGTGTTGATCTTGTTGCTGGTGCTTTTGGTGGTCAACGCCTTCACCGCTTTTTTTCAAAAAATTGGCTTCGGCAAGTTGCCCGGAGACTTCAAGTTTGATCTGTTTGGCCGCAAGTTTTTCATCCCGTTGACCACCAGCGCGTTGCTGATGCTGGCGGTGACCGGATTGGCCAAGTTGGTTTAGCTGAACTCGTAAACCAAGTTACAGCGCTTGCCTTAAAGCATTAACGCGTGCCGCATGAATGAGTTCGCCCACCTCTTTGCCGCTGGCGCCTTGCGACATGGCAGCCTCTGCCACGGTTTGGGTGGGTAAATCCAGAACCACATTCAATGCGTAGCTTAGGCGCTGCGCTTGGGGATATTGGGTTAGGGGCAATGGGGGTTGTTGCACACAGGCGCAGGCTTGCAGCACCCAGTCAAAGCGTTCGGGCTTGCGCAGGGCATCGCAGCGTTCCAACAGTCGCAACACTTCGGCAGGGTCCAGAGTGTTGCTGATTTGCAGTTGTGCGTGTTCGCGGGCCACCACTTCGGCCAATTCCCGACATTCCACTGGAACTCTGATGCGCTCACACAGGGCCTTGAGCAAACGCGGGTTTGTCGTTGCAGTTGGATCAGCGGTGGTGTCGGGCTCAGGGCGTTGGCCTAAGGAGTAAGTGAGGCAAGCAAACCGCACCGCCAAAGGCAAGTTCAAAAGGGCGGCTGTGTCCACCACGTGCTTCAAGTGTTCCCATGCTGCATGAGTGTCAACAGAAACTGGCGCGCTATCAGAGGGATCTGGCAATTTAAGCTCTGGCAGGATACGTGCCAAGGCACCGCAGCGGCGCAGCACATCCAACATGCGCGAAGGGTGTTGCTCCATGAGCCCACGGCTGAGCTCTTGCCACACGCGCTCGGGCACCAGGTGGTCGGCCTCGCCCTGTTGCACCATGTCGCACATGAGCTCTTGGGTTTGGGGGTGGATGCTGAAGTCGCTGAACCTCGCGGAGAGTCTGGCCACCCGCAAAATGCGTACCGGGTCTTCGCAAAAGGCCAGAGTCACGTGACGCAGCACGCGGGCCCGCAAATCGGCCACGCCGTTAAAGGGGTCGCGCACTTGTGACGTGTCAAAACTGCCGTCTGCCGCCAAGGCACTCTCTGGAACAGCAATGGCGTTGATAGTCAGGTCGCGCCGCGCCAAGTCTTCTTCCAGGGTGATGTCGGGCGAGGTGTAAATGATGAAGCCGCGGTAACCCCGTGCGGTTTTGCGCTCAGTGCGTGCTAAGGCATATTCTTCGCGGGTGTCAGGATGCAAAAAAACCGGAAAGTCTTTTCCCACAGGGGTAAAGCCTTGCGCCGTCACAACTTCTGGCGTGCCCCCCACAATGACCCAGTCGCGGTCTTGAACGGGCAGACCCAGCAGGGCATCGCGAACGGCCCCTCCCACCATAAAAATCTGCATGCCCGACGTCGCCATGGCGTGAGCTAACGCTTACCGTCCCCGCAGAATGTCCAGCTGCGAGGTGGTGCTGAGGTAGAGCGGCGCAATGCTGCGCACGCTGCTGGGTGTGATGCACAAGTCTTTTAAACCGGGAAAACGGCCGGTCGCGATGTTGTCTACCCTCATGGAGTCCAGGTTGTCGGGGCTCATCAGGGGCTCGCCCGGAGCCAGTTGCATCAAGGCCGCTTGGATGCGTCCCATCCACATGGGCAAGCCCACCACAGGGCGGCCTTGGCCGTTGGCAATGCCCGCCCACTGGCCTGCGCCTTGCACCAACTGCTTAAGGGTGAGCACTTCGGGACCACAAATTTCAAAGGTTTTGCCAGCGGTGTGGTGGGGGTAGTTCAAGCAGTACACGATGGCCTGAGCCAAGTCTTCAACCCAAGCGGGCTGAAACCGCGCCTGCGCGCCCGCCAAAGGCACTAGGGGAAATAACCGTTGCAAGCTGGCAAACACATTTAAAAAACGGTCGCCCGCCCCAAACAGCACACTGGGGCGCAACATGGTGAGTTGCATGGCGGGCTGGTTAGAGGGTGAAGTGGGCACCTTAGAGGCCGCCAGCAAAGCGGCTTCGCCACGCGATTTGCTGCGCAGGTACATGCTGGGCAGGGTGTCTGGGTGCTGGGCGTCAGCGCCCAAAGCGCTGATGTGCACCAAGCGGCGCACACCTTGCGCATGGCAAGCTTGGGCCAACTGAGTAGGTAAGGTGACGTGCACCCGCTCAAAGTCTGCAGCGCTGCCATGCAATATGGCCACCAAATTCACCACCGCATCATGGCCTGCCACCAAGCGCTGAAGTTCTGCGGGGTGGTGAATGTTGGCCTCAAGCAGGGTGACTTTGGGTTGAGTGCACAGGTGCTGGGCATTGCGCAAGCGCCGCGTGGGCACGGTGATACGCCAACGGTGGTCGGCCAAATGCTCGCACAGGTGCCGACCCACAAAGCCGGAGCCGCCCAAGATCAGTACTTTATGAAATCCATCAATCATGTGGTGCAGGGTAAAAAGTTATGGCAAGTAAGTTAAGGCAAATCTTCAGCCAGCTCGCTTTTGCCTGGGCGCAGCGGGCCCACAGTGCCCAAGCGACTTTTGAGTGACTGGGGTTTTCCGCTGATCAAGGCGGCGTACAAGGTGGTGTTGGATAACACTTTTTTGACGTAGTCACGCGTTTCGTTGAACGGAATATTCTCGGCCCAAATGGCAGCCTCGATATTGGGCGCGCCATCTTGCCCACGCCAAGCGCGTGGCCTGCTGGGGCCTGCGTTGTAGGCGGCGGCGGCCATGGGCAGGGAGCCGTCAAAGTTGTCCAACACCAGCTTGAGGTAGCCCGAGCCAATGGCAATGTTGGTGTCGCGGTCGGTGATTTGGTGCGGCTTAAAGTCGGTCAGGCCAATGCGTTTGGCGGTCCAGCGGGCGGTGGCGGGCATGACCTGCATGAGGCCCGAGGCGCCCACGCTGGACTGCGCGTCCATCACAAAGCGGCTTTCCTGGCGGATCAGGCCATACACATAAGCGGGGTCTAAATCAATTTTGCGGGCCCGATCTAGTACGGCTTGCTTAAAAGGCATGGGAAAACGCTGCTCCATGTCCACCAACGACTTGGTGCGGTCGCTGGTGTTGATGCAGCGGTCCCACACCTGTAGGTCGCAGGCCAGTTGGGCAGCTGCCAGCAGCTCGCGGTCGCTCAGCCCCCCAGGAACATGCAGGTTGACCTGATAGTTCCACTCGCGCACGCCCTCAGAGCGAAAACCGTTTTGAATGGCATACAAAGCCCGCTTGAGGCCTGGGTTTTGGCGTGCGGCTTCTTGCTCGACGGCGGTTAAGGGCTCTGGTTTGGCGGGCAGCACAATGGATTTGCCCAGTTCTTCTAGGGCCAATTGTTCGTAAAAGCCTTTGTAAGAGGCTATGGACTCCAGCAACACTCTGGCCTCAGCCGCAGCCTCGGGTTTGCCAGGAATGGCCTGCAAGGCGCGGGCGCGCCAGTACACCCAAGTGGGGTCTTGGCGCAGCGGGTCGGGCAGAGCTTGCAAGGCGTTGAGGGCTTCGGTCCACACACCGGCTTTGAGTGCGGCGCGTACCTTCCAGAGCAAATGCTCAGCGTGCATGAACTCGTCTTTGGCATGTGCAAATTGGTTCAGCGCGCCGTCTTGCAGCTTCATGGCCAAACGCTTGCCAATGACGCCTGCAATCCAGCTGCGCTCCTCGGTGCTGAGCTGGGTGCGCCAGCGCAGTTTGTTGAGCTCGTCCATGGCGGCGGTGGTGTCGGTCACAGCCAGGCGGATGAGCGCCAGCGTCACCAGTTCTTTAGTTTTAGGGCGCAGGGCGGTGATTTTGTCGTCCAAAAACCGCACCGGATTGCTGTAAATGGCATTGACGCTGGGCACCCAGTCGGGGTTGAGCAGGCCCACTGCTTGGGTGGCAATGCGGGGTCGGTCGTTTTCAAAGCCCAAACGTGCCCGCAGCCAAGCGGTCTGGGGCTTGAGCGCTCCCGTTTGGAGCATCTGTTCTGCTGCTGCGGCGCAAGCATCGTCGGCTTCTTTTTGGCTCAGCCACAAGTCTTCCACTGCGGCGGCATGGCTAGGGTTGCGTTGTGCCAGCAGGGCATAGCAGCGCACTTGGCGGTCGTCGCCCATGCGGTATTTGGCGTGTTCGGGCAGAAACGCGGCCCAATCGCGGCGGCGGCCCAACACCAGCAGCCAGTCATTGCGCAACCGGTCTTCTTGGTAGGTGCCTGCGTAGCGGTTTAAAAAGGCTTGAACTTCGTCGGTAGAGGCCACATCTAGCCTTGAGCTGAGCTCCCAATAGGCAGCCCACGGTTCCAAAATATGACCGCGCGCTTTGGGCAGTAAGGCGGTGAGCTGCTTGCGGTCGCCCCGCTTAAAGGCCGCCTGCATGTCGTTGATGATGCGGTCACTCGCAGGCTCGCTGGGCTTGCTGGCGGCTTTGTCGCTGGCTTTCTCGCTCGTTTTAGAAGGGGTCTTGTTGCTGGCCAGTGTGCTGAGGTGTGGCACCATCAGCAAGGCGGACACCGCACACAGCGCGGCGGCTCGGAACTTCAGATGAACTAAAAACTG
>Ga0214917_10007029_pt1 | contig 11508 bp, 27 predicted proteins | sample LL_1208_BB_MetaG_FD_177983 | JGI IMG/M metagenome (GOLD analysis project Ga0214917, IMG submission 177983) | Freshwater microbial communities from Lake Lanier, Atlanta, Georgia, United States - LL_1208_BB | ecosystem: Environmental > Aquatic > Freshwater > Lake | place: USA: Georgia | collected...
GAAGGCGAAGGAAGTCGTTGGGTCTGGTATCGCCGCGGTGAAGGAGAAGGGCGAGTCGGCTGCGGGAGTCCTCAAAAAATACGGAGAGGATTTGAAAGGCGTCACCGCGGCGCTGTGGGCGTCTGCGAGCGATGATTCAACTTTGAGCTCTCTTCTTGAAAGTTTCAAAAAAGAATCTTCTGAGAAATCGGATGAGCTCGTTGAGCTCATCGAGAAACTGACGGCAAGTCTAAAAGAAAAATTTGTCAAAATATCCGACAGTCTTGAGAAATGTCGAGACTACATAAAAAAAGTTCAACAGAGTGTTTCTTCTCTAGTCGGTTGGAGAGGTCTTCTAGCTTCTGCTAGTTCTTATCTCTGTTTTGAATGGATCAGAGAAAAACTCTTGCCTTCTAAACGAACCTTGTCGGAAATTCTTGCTGGCGGGGTTCTAACCGCTTCTAAAATCAGATTCATCCAAGAAATGATCATAGATCTCGTAATCAATAAGCTGAAAGAAGTTGGTGAAAAATTTGCCGCGTCGGCGATAGAAAGCTTGTCGGGACCCGTAGCTTGGTTGACGACTGCATATGGCGTGTTTGAAAAAACAGAGTGGGTTCTCAGCAAGCTCTCAGGCGTTATCGAGACTTCAAACACGAAATTTAAAAATTGATCTGCAGACTAGAGGAGATCCAGTGCCGTACAACATTCGCAAGCGCTCGTGCCGCCAGTCATCGGGAAAGAAAGGTCGCTACGTCCTCTCCTACACCGACAACAAGGGCAAGAAACACTCCAACTGTCACACTTCTCGCAAGCGGGCGCAGGGACAGATTGCAGCCATCGAAGGTCCGAGAGAATCCCTCATCAGACTCACTGTGAGAGAGGTCATCAGGGAACTCAATGAGACGACGTACTCGACAAGGTCGACATACTTCGGCAACCCTTACGAAGATCCCGGTGAAGAGTTCGATCCTGACCCTGACGATCCTGTCGGTCTCGTCGCCGCCGGTCGACGGACAGCTGCTGAGGAAGAGATTCGGAGTCGATAATGGACGAGACTGACAAAATTTACATGCAGAGAATTCTCAGGCGACTGAAAGAATCTCTCGTGGAGATCCGCAAAGTCTCCAAGGACGACAGCGATGTCGTTCGCGCACAGCGCGAAATCGAAGAGGCTGCGAGACACATTTCAAGAATTCTTAACAAAGAGTTGTAAACAAGAGAGCGACAGGATATTTTTTACTATGTCCAGTTGTTCCCTAGTAAAAATTCTTAAACCGGGAGTAAATGGTCGAATTAGGTCTGACGTTGGAACTCAGACAAAGAATATCTACGACTGCGATCCCGTCTGGTTTCCGGGTGGGACTCTTATGTTAGAGGTCGGTCGCGCCCCTCCCCCTTTCGCCGCTAAGTGGCGGGAGATGATGTTCGAGGGAAAGGTCTACCTTGTCCCTCGCTGGGGATTTAGTGAAGTTGAACTCCCTACAACAGGAGAAGATGATGATTTCTCAGAGAGAGACTCTTAACAGCTGGGAGCGACCTGGGATGGAAATTCCTCCCACTGTTCGCGCCGTCTTTGCCTGCGCTGTTTACGATTTTGGTCGCAAGAGTCTGGAGACTCCGTCGATCAGGAGCGTTCTGCAGAAACAGTATCTTACAGAGTCGTTCTTTGTCGAGGCCGTCCTCGCGGTTTACGAATACAACGAGTGGTCCCTCCCAGCTGACCTGAAAAAGAAATTTCGTAAAGTCTTTCGAGAGAAAGGTCAGTCGTCCCCCTCACAGGAAATTTGACGGTGTCCCGCGGTCCGCCCCGCGCCTGGAAACAACTCTTGCGAGCCCATGTGGGAAGACCCATCGTCTTTCGGGACCTTCACGCGTGGGATTCTTATGGGCTGACGTGGTTGAAAGTTGACGCCGGTCTCTGTTATGTCACGAGAGTGATCGGTGATCATTTCGAATCGTCGACGTTCTACAATGAAAAGAACTCGTTTACAGAGGGCGGGGCGGGTCAACTCGACATTGTCATCGAGGCGATTTCGAATCTCGGTCTCATTCAAGTGAGAACTTCCCACTTTTTGACGAGTCTCTTGGACGAAGACGGCAACGTCATCTGGGCTGCCGGTCGACGAGCGCCCATAGAATGAAAGATTTTTCACAGAAACACCAGAAAAAGGGTGTTCAGGTCAGTCCGACCGAATTATCTGGTCTCACCACCAACACGGGAGTCGAGAATGGAAACTGTGATGGGACCTTTCGAGAAATCGACGATTGGCGCAATTTCTTTATTGGAGGGAATCGCCCTGGGAGTCACCATCGTGGAACTCTCGAGAGCGATCAATCAGGGCGAGGAAATTCCCGAGATGTGGTCGACCATTCTCGCGTTCTGCGAGACGAACAAGCGGGAGATCGTCGAATGCTGACTCTCTTTTCTGGTCTCCTCCTCCTCATCACTACCACCGGGAATGCCGAGGGGGCGAAATTTGTCGCGACGGCCTACACTCGTGACTGCGCGGGATGTTCGGGCGTGACGAAGTCGGGGATCGTCGCAGACCCCTACTCGAAGAAGATCATGGCCGTCGACCCGCGGGTTCTCAAACTCGGTAAGTGTTATCGCGTCAAATTTCCCGACGGCCACTCGACTGTCTATCTCGCGGCCGACACGGGCGGAGCGATCAAGGGTCACCGCGTCGACCTCCTCCTGAAGTCGAAGGCGTCGGCAAAGAAATTCGGTCGACAGACTGTGACCATCACTCCAACGAAGTGCGGGAGCTGACATGTTCTTCGTCTACACTCTGCTGCCGGGTCTCCCGCCCTACTGTATCGCAGTCTTTCCGGAAGACCAAGAGACCGAGGCGCGCGATTTCTGCGCTGTCGGCTATCGAGACCTCAGGCGCGCTGAGTGGGTCTCGGGACGACTGCCCGAGAAATTTGAGACGAAGGTCGTCCCGCTCACTAATGAGGAGAAGTCGTGAAGATCTGGCACGTGTCTGATACCCACACGCTTCACGATCGCCTCACCCTTCCTGAGGGTGTCGATGTCGTCGTCCACAGCGGAGACGCCTCTAACAGGCGAGACCCCCTCCTCAACGAGGCTGAACTGCGCAAATTTTTGTGGTGGTTTGCCGCGCTGCCCGTGAAACACAAATTATTCGTCCCGGGCAATCACGACACCTCTCTCGAGAGCCGACTCGTTCGACCGAAAGAGATCGAGGGACTCGGGATCACTCTGCTCGTCGATGACGGTGTCACCATCGACGGTGTCAATTTTTGGGGATCGCCCTGGGTTCCTCGCTACGGTGACTGGTCGTGGATGGTCAAGCGTGAGACAATCGGTAGAAAGTGGGAACACATCCCAGGGAACACCGACGTCCTCATTACGCACGGTCCACCCTTCGGCGCGCTCGACTCGACATACTCGCGCAGCAATTCCTACGAACTCGTCGGTTGCCGCGCTCTCCAGAAGTGGGTCGCTCGCAATGAGCCGTCGTACCATCTCTTCGGTCACGTTCACAGTACGAAGGACATTCGCAACGCAGGAACGAGGACGATCGGTGGGCTGCGAACTGTCTTCAGCAACGGGTCTGTCTGCGACGACGGCGTGATGAATGACACGACGAGCCGCGGCAACATACTCGAAGTCGCTTCACGGCGATAGATACTTACTCCTTAGGAGTATCGTAAATGATCAGACAACTCATCAGGGAAATGATCCTCGCAGAGTCAGCGTGGACCCCAGAGACTCTCGGTAGCGAACACAAGATCGTCGTCAGGAATCGATACAAGACGGGTCAGAAGATTATCGCTCTTGTGAACACTTCCACCGGTGTCGACGAGGGTTTCGTAGTCATCAGCAAGCCGAACGATTACGACGGAGAGTGCGCTGGCGCCTGGGTGATCAACGAGTCGAGGGTCGCGTCTCACCTCTCGGGCGCCGGACCCCTCCTCTACGACGTCGCGATGGAGATCGCGGGCGCTGACGGTCTCACGGCGGACAGGTCGACCGTTTCGAGTGACGCCCGTCGCGTGTGGGATTTCTATCTCAACCGGCGCCCAGATGTGAGTTCCTTGCCGCTCGACGATCTCTTCGGCACGCTCACACCGATGGACACGTACGATGACTGTCGGCAGTCGGCTGCCTACAGCGCCGATGACTACGATGACGAAAACAACCCGCCCGACATTGACTGGGAACCGGGAGACGTCACGCTCAAGAAGAAATATCGCGGTCAGAACGCCCGCATGTCTTTCAGGTCCTCTCCCCTCTCGAGGGTCTACAAGAAGGCGGGTCGTCCGACCATCGAGAAACTTCAAAGACTCGGTCTCATTCAATTCGAGTGAAATGACACAATTTTGGTGTCATTTTCTAACGCAACAGGTTATAGATGGGGTGTGAATCTTCCACTCTGGAAAGAGAACGCACACATCTGGAGCTGTCGATGAAGCGCGGAGACCTCGTCAGGATCAAGAGACGGAGAGACAATTTCGTCATTCTCGGTGGTTGCGCTCTGAACCCAGAGGGTGTCTGGGAGGAGGATGTCTCCGTCTCCACGAGGTTCGTTGAAAGCGGGACTCTCGGAATTTTTGAGTCAGTGATGACTTTCGATAACAAGAAAGTCTTTGTCATATGGGTTCCATCTCAAGAAAGTTTTGGGTGGTTGTGGAATGACGAACTGGAGTCCGTCGATGAAACCCGGTGATCTCGTGATAATCAAAGTGTGACAGCAGCGCAGCTCTCGCGATTGACAATGATGATATGATCAGGATTAGAATTAATCAACAGGAGAGATACCAATGAATAACAAGAAGTTAGTCATCAAGAAAGACAAGGCGTTTGATGAGTTTGTCGTCCTGGAAGCGCTAAAGATGAGTTACATCGTCAATAAACCCGCGCACGACATCCTCATGATCTCCCGAGAAGACATGGTGAGTCTCATCCTCCAGATGGAGGGAGTACAAGTCGATGAGACCCGGCGCCCTCTGTAAACTTGTCGGAACGAGGGGATGGGGTGAATTGTGTCTCCTTGTCGATACGAATGTGCGCAGCGTCGGCGACGCTAAAGTCCCCCTGGAGTCAGGAGAGACGTTGATCATTTCTCCCTCTTTCCTTCAGGTGATCGATGAAACCCGGTGATCTCGTTCGCATTGACTGGAAAGGTCTCCGACTCGGAATGATTGTCGCCCTTCACAGTCGAGACGGCGAGGGGCGTGAGACATACAACGTCCTCACTGAGTCTGGAGAGATCAAGTTGATCTCCAGGTGTTGGTTGGAGGTGATCGGTGAAACCCGGTGATCTCGTGATCACTGTCGATCACGCCGGTGATGATTTGGAAGATTCGGCTGTCGGTCTCCACGGTGTCATTGTCGAGCGAGTCACTCTCGAGGACGGACATCCCATCAACTCCTGGTGCGACTGGTGGGTCCTCATCGATAGCGATCTCTCTCCGTGGGCGGAGAAGAATCTCGAGGTGATCAATGGTGACGCTCTGTCACAATCAGAAATTTAGACCGGGAATCCTCGTCAAATTCAAAAGTGAGTTGTCTTTCAGTCGCATCCGATTCGGAGAGATCTGTCTAGTGATAGAGATCTTGGATTACGATGAGATGTTGGGAATGAACTGGATCGCAGTCCTCCACGAAGGTCAACGATATCATCAACTCTCTGGAGACTTCGATGTCATCGAAGAATCACAAGAAGATTGAACCGTATATAGGGCGTCTCATTCGCCTGAACGCAGAAGTCTACTGGAATGAATCCCGCGTCTGGGAAGACGTCTCTCAAAAAACATTCCTCCTCGTCGAGGTCGGTCGGACGAAAACCCAGTGCGCGGGACAGACTCGGACATTCGCGTACGGACGTTCGCATGAATGTCCCGACGTACGACCTGTTTTGATCCTCACTGATTCGGGTCTCGCCTGGGTCAGGATCACGCTCGATGACGTCGAGGTCGTAGATGATTAGTCCCGGTGATCTCAGAAAATTTCACGCTGACAGACCCGCATTCTCTTCTCATCTTCAAGGGACGCACGTCTTCGTGATCAGGGCGACAGACAACGTTGTCGATTTTATGTGTCACGGCGGAACCGTCTATCGCAATTGGAGCGTCGATTATCTCGACCTCAGCTCGTCGAGCGTAGACAGGGAGGAGTCTTCCTGAGAAATTTTCACCGACTCGTTCCTGTAAATCCCTGGAAGACTTGTAAGATAGTCGTATGGAGGGAATGTGACACTCTACCAAGTCGTCCTCAACAGCGTGAATGAACACTCTCCACTCTTTGAGTCTCGAAGCGACGCTGAGTGTCTCCTGCGCCGATGGCGCGATCACGTGATCAGGCGCGGGTGTGAGGTCATCGTGGACACTCCCGATCGAATCGAGATCATCTGGGACGGGTGGCGAGAACAGCGAAATTCGATGTGGATTCGCGAGGTGAGAGTGGGGAGAATCCCGACTCTCTGGGAGTCCTTCTGATCATCCACCTTACGCGCAAGAGACGGAGAGAAAATGGTTCCCGGCAGTCTCGTCACTCTCACTTGCAGAGTCAACCGAACCACAGGGGGAACGTGGGGTCCCGAAGAGATCGGGATGGTTATCGACGTAGACGTCCCCGATGACACGTATCCAGAACTGGTCGATCGCTTGGTTCTCGTGTCCTTCGGCGATCGCGGATCTGACAAATTTCATCGAACTCGATTGTTGAGTTTCGAACAACAGGATTGGACAGGAGAAAGAACGTGAATTTCAAAGAGTATCAGGAACTCGCAGCGAAGACTGCAATCTACCCAGAAGAGTATCGCATCGTCTACCCAGCGCTCGGTCTCGCAGGGGAGTCGGGCGAGGTCGCAGAGAAGGTGAAGAAATACATCCGAGACGGAAACCTCGATCGCGATCTCCTCGCAAAGGAACTCGGTGATGTCCTCTGGTACGTTTCCGCCCTCTCGCGCGATCTCGGTATTGATCTCGATGACGTCGCAAGTCGAAACATCGACAAACTGCGATCTCGCGCCGAGCGAGGGACCCTCCGAGGATCGGGCGACAGTCGATAGTCACTCACCCGGAAAGGACTGGTGGGTCTATGTCATTGTCACTCCGGCGGGTCGAACTTACGTGGGTTCGACGACGGACCCGCTGCGGCGACTGCGACAACACAACGGCGAAATAGCGGGCGGCGCGCGCAGCACGCGAGGGAGGGGACCCTGGTCGCTCGGTCGAGTCTACGGTCCCTATCCCTCGCGCTCATCGGCGTTCAAGGCCGAAATCGCTCTCAAGCGCGGCAAGCGATCGACTGGGCGGCTGCGGTGGTGCGAGAGCGACTCGAGTCACTTCGTTGACAGTCCCTCAGCTGCGGAGTGGACACGAAAAAATCTCAAAGAAATTTGAGAACGATGGTGTCCGCGAGGCGTGAAGTGAATTATTCTCTCTCCACAATCTGGGAGGGTCCCACAGTGGGAACGAATTTCTACTCTGTAGATAGGGAAAAATTACTTCGCGAAGGGTGGGAAAATTTGCGCGATCGTCGGCGACGTCGCGAATTCGACCCTGACGTCATCCACATCGGGAAGAGTTCGTTTGGGTGGTGTTTTGCGCTTCGAATCTACCCGGCAGAGGGGATCACCGATCTCGGCAGCTGGGCGCGGTGGTTGGTCGACGAGTCGAGGATCATCCTCGATGAATACGAAGGCGAAATCAGTTTCACCGATCTCTACTCGCGCATCACCGACCGCAAGCGTCCCGCCGGTCCACTGCCGTCTCGCCCTCCCGAGAAGGACGACGCGTGGTATCGCTCGAATTCGGCCGTCCCAGGACCGAACGGACTCGCTCGCCACTCTCTCGGAAACGGCTGCGTGAGTCACGGTGACGGGACCTACGACCTCATCGAAGGAGAGTTCAGTTGAGCGAACAATCACAGACGAGTTGGTTACTCTTCAAGGAAGACGACAGTCTTTTCATACTTCATCCCGAACTCGGACCCTGCAGACTCGCAGGACCCTTTCGCTCCCTCCTCGGCGGCGAGATCAATTTCGAGACCCGCGTCGTCTCCGATGAGGATGAGACTCTCGTCCTCACGGGGGAAAATATCTCCGAGGCGACGGAAGACTTGCTGAATCTCGGATACTCTAAGAAGAAGATCAGGAAACTCGCTCTCCGACAGGAGAGTATCGCTGTCCTCAATAGGAGAAAAAATTGATTCACTATGTGATCTGGTTCGCATACCACGTCTACTCCGTCTGGTCCCCACACTTTCGCGGACGGACACTTCCGCGATCGGCAGTCTGGACAGTTCCTCTCTCTTTCTGCGGAGGTTCTGCGATGTTACACGGCGAGTGGTACGCGACATTTTTTCTCGTAAATTCTCTCGTTGCGGCGCTCCAATTCCTGTCAGCGGCTGCGACGTTTGCTGCGCCTCCGGGACCTGCGGATACCGAGATCGCTGTTGACTCAGGCGTGAGGTCCCTCCTGAGAATCGTGATGACAATCGTCACTCTCATTTCGACGCTGTTTTTGTGAAATTCTTCTCACCAGAAGGTGTTCACTGGCGTGAAAGTTGATTATAAAGACATCCGTAAAGGAGTCTCGAATGAGAATGAAATCTTACGATGACCTTGTCGATTCCTTCATCTGGAAGAAGGTGCGACCGACCTACGAACAAGTCCACGCTCTTCGTCTCGTGAGTCAGTCGTCATGTCGTGACTATGTCACCAATCGCTGGGGCGATGAGATTGGGAAGCGTGGTATCACGATTCGCTCAAACAAATTGTGGAACGCCGTTTGTGGCAGTTTGCGCGCCCTTCCGTCCGAGACTATCGAGGGTTCGCTGTGGCGGGTCACCTACAACATCTCGCAGGCGATCGCCAATGACGAGATCGAAGGATGGTCATCGAAATTTGACATTCCCGTCTATCGAATTCTAGATAGTTACGAGACCTACTCGCTGCTCGGGTGGGTGATCGCCGACAATGAGTCGGACGCGAAGATGACCGCGCGAGTCATTCTCGGTCCACGCGCACACTCACCAACTATGCGAGTCCTCCGTGAGGGCGTCTCGACGTGGAGCGAGGTGAAGAACAAGAACAAGAAACACGCGGATGACATTCGCAAACTCGTCGAGCGGGCGAAAGAGATTCAGCGGCTGAAACTCATCGAACTCGAAGCGCTCGAGTGTCAGGTCTCTTTTCTCGAGATTGGCGCAACCTTTGAACCCAAAGTAGAATTCTCACACAGCGAGTGAATGAATGGACTGTTACGACACCTCAGGCGTTCGAATTGAACTCGGTTCGAACTGTAAATTTCGCGTCTTGGATGAGACCCACCGCGGCACTGTCGTCGCTGTGGGTGTGACATCGTATTCCGATCCAGACGGTGGCGATCCCACCATTCAGTGGGAAGTCCTCGTCCAGGACTCAAAGTCGAGTGAATCGATGCGTAAGTGGGTTCCTGTCGCAAACGTTGAAATCGAAAAATAGGAGTCAAAATGTTGATTCGTCTGATCTACCTCCTCACGTCTCCCGTCGTGAAGGAGATTCCCCAGTTCACCGTCTCTTCTCTCGAATCGGAGGTGGAGGCCGTCTGGGTTCCTGAGGGCTGGGAGGGTCCTGTGGTCGCGATTCCTCTCGAAGCGAACGTGTTCATTAGCGAATGAGTGATAAAATCTTCTCCTGATAGGTGTCCATTTTTCGAGACCGAATTATAGGACTCTGTGGAGATCAAATGTCGAAGTCAATCGAAGCGAAATACCGAAAACTCTCTGACATCGAACACGTCTTGCTGCGACCCGGCATGTACGTAGGGTCTACGAAGTGTCGAGAGGAAGACCTCTTCCTGATGACGGACGGTCGTCTCGAAAAGCGTCGAGTCGTTTTCAATCCCGCCTTCCTGAAAATCTTCGATGAGATTGTTTCGAACTCCGTCGACGAACACCGGCGCAATCCGAAACTGAACGAGATTCGCGTCACCGTGGAACCTGACGCCGGGACCGTGACCGTGTGGGACAACGGCGGAATCCCAGTCGTCCGTCACGGAGAGTATGACGAGTGGATCCCCGAGATGATTTTCTCTTCGTTGAAGGCGGGTTCGAATTTCAACGATGACGAGGAGCGCCTCGTCGCCGGTACAAACGGAGTCGGGTCGACTCTTACCAACATTTTTTCGAAGCGATTCCGTATCAGGACGGCCGACAGGAAGAACGCTTTTCAGCAGACGTTCACGAACAACATGCGCGAGCGGACCGAGGCGAAGATTGTCAAGTGGAAAGAGGGTTTCACGGAGATTCTCTTCGAACCCGACCTCGAGCGTTTCGGTATGTCGACCATCGACGGCGATACCATCGAGATGATGCGCAAGCGCTGTGTCGATCTCGCAGCCTGTAATCCGCGCCTGACGGTAATTTTCAACGGCGTCACGCACAAGTTCTCCTCTTTCAAGGACTACTGCGCCCTCTACTCTGCGGGCGCAATCTACGAGGAAATTGATCGCTGGAAAGTCGCCGTCGCCCCCTCTGAGGGTTCTTTCTCGCAAGTCTCCTTCGTGAACTCTGTCGAGACTCGCGACGGCGGAACTCACGTAGACTACGTCGCGAGTCAAGTCGTCGAGTGGATTCGCGAGAAGATCCGCAAGAAACACAAGATCGATCTCCGACCCTCTGAACTGCGAAACCACTTCTTTGTGATGATCCAGGCTGATATCGTCAATCCTGCGTTCTCGAGTCAGACAAAGGAGAAACTCATCACCGACCCGAAAGAGTTTGGATCGAAATTCGAGATCAACGAAAAGACTCTGAAGGCGATCCTCGCGTCAGAGGTCGTCCAGCGAATTCTCGACTGGGCGCAGCAGAAGGCGCTCGCCGACGAACGCAAGCAGCTGCGTGAACTCAACAAGGGTCTCGCAAAGAGTAAGGTTCTCAAACTCATCGACGCGAAGGGACGCGATCGAGAGACTTGTACCCTCTCTCTCTTCGAGGGAGACTCGGCCTCGAGCGCGTTTCGCAAGTTTCGCGATCCCAATTTTCAGGGAGCGTTTCCTCTCCGTGGTAAATTCATCAACGTGATGGAATTACCGAACACTCGAGTCATTCAGAACCAGGAAGTGAAAGACCTCCTCGTCGCGATCGGCCTGAAAATGGGCGAGGAACCAAAAGACCTTCGCTACGGAAAGATTCTCATCTATTCTGACGCTGATCCTGACGGCGACTCCATCGCAGGACTCCTCGTAAATTTTTTCGGTAAGTACTGGCCCGAACTCTTCACTCAGGGACGCATCTGTCGAGTGATGACTCCTCTCGTTGTCGTCCAGAAAGGAGAAGAGAGGATCGCTTTCTACACGAACGAGGAATTTGAGAACTGGTCCTCCAGCGTGAAAGACATCAAGAAGTGGGACATTGGATACAAGAAGGGTCTCGCCGCCCTGGAGGATCAAGACTACCAAGAAATCATTCGCAATCCCCGTATGTTCTCGATCTCAGGTGGCGATGGTCTCCGATCGACGCTCGAGACTTGGTTCGCAGCAGATTCTGCGCCTCGGAAACTTAAAATTCTT
>Ga0214917_10007030_pt1 | contig 11508 bp, 7 predicted proteins | sample LL_1208_BB_MetaG_FD_177983 | JGI IMG/M metagenome (GOLD analysis project Ga0214917, IMG submission 177983) | Freshwater microbial communities from Lake Lanier, Atlanta, Georgia, United States - LL_1208_BB | ecosystem: Environmental > Aquatic > Freshwater > Lake | place: USA: Georgia | collected...
TGGCCATCTGGACCGGAAACCCCGCCTACAACCCGCTCGTGGAAAAAATCAGCCGACGGAACATTCCCGTGGTTCTGCCCCACTTCCCCGTGCCGGAGGGCTCGGTGCCAGGAGCCTCCGGCATCATTAGTTGCGATCCGGCGGAGTACGCCCTTGAAACCGCCCGGAAAATCGGCACCGCCCTCGGCGGCAAAGGCGCCGTGGCCCTCACGCAGGGTTCCTTCAATCAGACGGAGAATCTGGTGATGGAAACTTTCACCCGCTCGATGAAGGAGTCCTTCCCCAACATCAAGGTGCTGCCTCCGGAAGAGGAAGGTTTTGATCCCTCCAAGTCCATCGCCAAGGCCGTGGCGATCCTGCAGGCCCATCCAGATGTGAGCGCCGCCTTTTCCTCCACCGGTGGCGGACCGACCACCTGGGCCGGGGCCCGCAAGGAGACCAAGCGCCAACTGCTGGTCGTGGGCATGGACTACACGCGGGTAAATCTGGACCTCGTGAAAAACGGGGAAGTGTTCGCGGTCGTGGGCCAGCCTCTTTGGGAGGAGTCCCTCGGCTCGACCGAGCTCCTCGCCAAATGCGCGGCCGGCGAAAAGATCCCTTGGTGGACCAAACTGCCGGCGCCCTGGATCGACAAGGACAACCTCGCTCCCTACCTCCAGTTGCTCGACCGCGTGGAAGCCTCCCTCAACCGATGAGCGACTCCTCCGGCGCGCCCCACGCGCTGGAGATGCGCGGCATCTCCATCTCGTTCGGACCCGTCCAGGTCCTGCGCGGGGTCGACTTCCTTGTCCCGCGCGGCCACGTCCACGCCCTCCTCGGTGAAAACGGTGCCGGCAAATCCACGCTGATGAAGATCCTCGACGGGGTCTACCCGGCCGGCCGGTTCCGTGGAGAAATCCGCCTGCAGGAAAAACCGGTCCAGTTCCACTCCCCGCACGACGCCTGGTCGCAGGGCATCGGCTATGTACCCCAGGAAATCAGCGTTCTCGAGAACCTGACCGTGGCCGAAAACATCCTGGTCGGTCACTGGAACGGCCGTTCCCCTTGGGTCACACCCGGGCAGCTCCAGGCGCGCGCCGCCCGGATCCTGGAGGAAACCCGCATCCCCCTAGATCCCTCACGGCTGGTGGCCACCTACAATGCCAGCCAGCGGCAACTGGTGATGATCGCGCGGGCCCTGTCCCAAGAGCCGTCCGTGCTGATCCTCGACGAGGCCACCGCCTGTCTGACCCACGAGGAGGCGGAAGTCCTCTTCCGGGTCGTCCGCCACCTGCGCGACCGCGGCATCACCACCATCTTCATCACCCACAAGCTGGCCGAGGTCTACGCGCTGGCGGACAGCGCCACAGTGATGCGGGATGGGGTGGTGGTGGCACGCCTCCGCCGCGAGGAGTTGAAGGAGGAGACCATTGTCCCCGCCATGATCGGCCGGAAGCTGGATCAGTTTTACCCTCACCGAACCCCGGCAGAACACAAGGAGGAGACCCTGCGTGTGGAAAATCTCACCGTGCCCCATCCCCACCTCGCCAACCGCAACGTGGTGCAGGATGTCTCTTTCGAGGTGAAGAGGGGCGAGATTCTCGGCTTGGCGGGGCTGGTCGGCGCGGGGCGAAGCGAGGTGGTCAACGCCCTCTACGGGCGGACGGAGTTTCAGGGGAAAGTTTTTCTCGAGGGCCGACCGGTCGAGGTTCGCAGCCCGCGGCAGGCCATGCGGCTGGGGCTGGGGCTGGTGACCGAAGAGAGAAAAAAGGACGGCCTGCTCCTGGGAAAAAGCGTGAAGGAGAACATCACCCTCCACAACCTTCTCCGCGTTTCCCAGGGACCGTGGCTTTCCTCCACCAAGGAGAATACCGTCGCGGAGGAGTACAAAACCCGGTTGGCGATCCGTGCGCCCTCCATCCACGCCCCGGTCCACCAACTCAGCGGTGGCAACCAGCAGAAGGTGATCCTTTCCAAAATCCTTCTGGCCGAACCCCGGGTGATTTTCCTGGATGAGCCCACCAAGGGAATCGATGTGGGCGCGAAGAGTGAAATTTACCGCCTGATTTTCGACCTGGCCCGGGACGGCGTTTCTTTTGTGCTGATCTCCTCCGAGCTTCCGGAACTGCTCGCGCTCTGCGACCGGTTCGTGGTGCTGGCCCGCGGGCGAGTCACGGGACGGTTGGAACGGTCCGAGGCTAACGAGGAAAGCATTATGGCCGCCGCCACGGGTTAAAAACCCGGGGCTTTCTGCGGAACAAATTAGGCGGCGGCTAACCGCTTGGGCAGGTGCAGGGCGTGACTAAGGGAATCGTCAGCCGCCTCAGCCAAGGCCTCGCTCATCGAGGGGTGCGGAAACACGATGGATCCCAAATCCTGAGCCTTGGCTCCTTGCCGCAGGAGCGGTAGGGATGCGCTGATGAACTCAACGGCGTTGTGCCCGATCGCGTGGACGCCCAGCAACGTATCGTCCGATGCAGCCCGGATCACTTTCACAAAGCCATCGGTCTCGGCCACAACCCGGGACTTGCCCAAGTTGCTCAACGGAAATCTTCCCACAACGAAATCCCGGCCGGTCTGGCGACACTCTTCCTCGGTGCACCCAGCGGAGGCGATTTCCGGAAAACTATAGACGGCAAAGGGAATCGGTCCTTGCAGGGCTTCCTGTCCGCCAATTGCGTTGCGAGCCGCGACTTTCCCCTGGGCGGAAGCTGCCTGCGCCAGTTGGCAACGACCATTGGCATCTCCCACGCAAAAAATTCCCGAAGCCGCCCGCATATCATCCCCCACACGAAGATAACCGCGGTTCGTGGTGAGATGAGCCGTTTCCAGTCCCAGATCCTCAGTGGCCGGACGACGACCCACCGCCACGAGCACACGCTCCGCACGAAGTTCTTTCCCTCCCGCCAGCCGCACGCCGACCTCCCGGTCATGCAGACGCACATCCTGGATTTCCGCTCCCACCACAAACTCCACCCCGTGGGTTCCTATTTCCGAATCCCCCCGTCGGGCAAGGATGCGGAACATCTCCTTGCCCAAATCCGCCTCCATCTCCGGCAGAATTCTGTCCTGTTTCTCCACGACGGTGACCCGAACCCCCAAAGCCTGCATCAAACAGGCAAACTCCACTCCGATCACGCCACCCCCGATGATCAGGAGCGAGGCGGGCAGGGAGTCCCAATGCAGGGCGGTGTCGGTGGTGGCCACACGCTCTCCATCCACCGTGATACCCGGCAAAACCGCGGGACGGGAACCGGGCGCAAGAATCACCTGGGGAGCCTGCAAAACCTTTTCCCCTTCCGAACCCCTCACCGCCACCAGACCCGGACCCGCCAAACGACCGGTTCCCTGAATGGTTTTGATCCCGGCGGACTGGAAGAGATGACGAAGGCCGCCCCGGAGATCCTGAACAATCTTGTTTTTACGGTTTTGGATGGCTTTCCAATCCACTTCGGACTTTCCGGAAATAAGAATGCCCATCGAGCGGGCATGGGTCAGGCGATGCCTCAGCTCGGCGGACGCCAACAAGGCCTTGGAAGGGATGCAGCCGAAATTCAAACAGGTGCCGCCGGCATGGGGGCTTTTTTCCACCAACGTAACCTTGGCGCCGTGATGCGCAGCCTCGAGGGCGGCGACATATCCTCCGGGACCCGCCCCCACCACCACCACTTCCTTTCCCTTCCCGTCCGGCCGCCCGTTGCGGGAGTGGGCCGGTGGCTCGGAGAGCACCTGCAAGGATCTTCCGTCACCCAGACCGACCGTCGGATTTTCCAGACGTTCCTTCAGCCGATTCATGAAACGCGCCGCCAAGACCCCGTCCACGATACGGTGGTCACAGCTGAGTTGCACGGTCATGACCTGTGCCGGGCCGCTTTCCGTCATCGCACGACGGATCGCTCCTACCGCCAAGATCCCAGACTCGGGCGGATTGACGATCGCCGTAAATTCCTCCACCCCGAACATGCCGAGGTTGGAGACCGTGAAAATCCCCCGCCCCATGTTTTCGATCCGGCGCTGCCGGGCCGCTTCCGCCAGTCGGACGGTTTCCCGGCGCAGGTCGGCCAGCGATAGACGGTCGGCATGCAGCAACACCGGCACCACGACCCCGCTCTCCTCAAGCCCCACGGCCACCCCAAGATGGATGCCGTCCTGCTCCTCCAGGGCATCGCCGGCCCATTGGCATCGGAAATCCTTGAACTCCGCCAAGGTGCGGGCGGTGGCCTGAAGCACCAGATCATTCACCGAGGCACCGGTGGATTCCTTGACGCCTTTGCGGTAGGCGACCAAAGCATCGGCGCGGATCGTCTGCTTGAGATAGAAGTGGGGAACACTCTGCTTGGACTCGGTGAGTCTTCGCGCGATCGCCGCCCGCATCGGGGTCAGGGGGACCCTTTTCCCACCGGAAGATGCCGGCACGGATCCACGCTGCCCCAGCACGTCCTTTTCCACGATGCGACCGCCGGGGCCGCTGCCCCGCACTCCGGCGGGATCGAGTCCGGACTGGCGGAGGATCCGGCGCGCCCGGGGCGAAATCTTGAAACGGCCCGGACGGCTCACGCCTTTTCGATCAGGCCGAGGGTCGTGCCCATCTTCACCTTTTCCCCGACCGGCACGAGAATTTGGGAAAGCCGTCCGGCGAAGGGAGCCTCCACGCTGGAAACCGCCTTTTCCGTCTCCACGTCGACGATCGCCTCATCCTTTTGAAATTTTTCGCCGGGCTGTTTCAACCACTTCACCACGGTGGCTTCGCTGACCGTCAGATCCCCGTGGGGTAAGATTAGGGCTTCCCCAGAGCCGTTGCCATTGACCGGGGCGGGGCGAGCAGGAACCGGCGCAGGGGCAGCTACCGGAGCCACCACCGTTGCAGCGGCGGAAACAGTTGGGGTCGCTGAGGCCGAACGTCCGGCCACCAGCGGCCGCTTGGGAATGACCGCCTTTCCGGCCATCAGTTCCCGGGCCGCAGCGGTAATTCTCTCCACGCTGGGCATGCACTCCGCCTCCAGGCCGGGATGAAGCGGATGGGAAACCGGATCCATGGTGAGGCGGCTGACCGGGGCATCAAGATCGTCAAAGGCCTCTTCGCCCACCGCGGCGGCGATTTCCGCCCCTAGCCCGCACATGGCGTAGCCCTCATCGACCACCAGCAATTTTCCGGTCTTGGCCACGCTGGCCAAAATGGCGGGAACATCGAGAGGAGCAATGGTCCGGAGATCGATGACTTCCGCGGAAATGCCCTCAGCCTCCAACTTTGCCGCCGCCTCGAGACTTAGGGGGACCATCCGGCCGGCAGCGACCAAGGTAAAATCCTTTCCGGGTTTGGCGATCCGAGCCACGCCGAAGGGAACCAAGTGCTCTCCTTGGGGTACCTCGCCCTTGGAGGCAAAAAGAGCCTTGGGCTCAAGGAAGATAACCGGGTCGGATCCCCGAAGGGCGCTTTTGATCAGACCCTTGGCATCGGCGGGATTGGACGGCATCACCACAATCAGGCCCGGGAAATGGGCCCAGATGGAGTGATAGGTTCCGCTATGGTGTGGCCCGGCGCACTTGATGGCGCCGCAAGGGGCCCGGATCACTGCGGGGGAGCTCATCTGGCCGTTGCTCATGTACCGCAGTTTGCTGAGTTGCAGGGGTACCTGACCGCCGGTTTCGAAAAGAAAATCCACAAACATCAGATCGGAAACCGCACGGACTCCGGTCGCGCTCGCTCCGATGGCGGCACCGGTGAAACCCAGTTCCGAGATCGGGGTATCCACGACACGCTGTCCGCCAAACTCCTTCCACAGCTCTTTGGTGTGGGCAAAACTCCCGCCCCGCTGCCCGATCCCCTCCCCAAAATACAAGGTATGGGGATTTTTTCTCATCTCCTCCGCGATTCCGTCCCGCACCGCATCGAGCCAACCCTGAACCACCGGGGCACCGGTCGGCGTGCTGGACGCTCCAGTCATATGCGCGTTGATTGGACTGGACCAGGCATCCCGCAAATAGGTCGATAACTCAGGCTCGGGAGAACGTCGGGCAAACTCCACGGCATCGTCAATCTCCTGGCGGACTTTTTCCTCCAGCGCGTCGACCTCGGAGGCCTTGGCCAGTTTCAAATCCTCGACCAACACCTTGCGAAATCTGGGAATCGGATCACGACTCTTCCAGAGATTAAATTCTTCCTGGGTCCGATAGGTTCCAAAAAGTTGATCCCCCTCGTGGTGACCGACCGTGCGATAGGTTTTGGACTCGATCAGGGTGGGACCATCCCCGCGTCGGGCCCGGGCCACCGCCTCCGCCATCACCCGCCAAACCGCCAGGACATCGTTCCCGTCCACCGCCACGCCCGGAATTCCATAAGCGGCGGCCCGGGTCGCCACTTCCGTGTTGAGCGTGGCCATGGTGAGAGGAGTCGCGGTGGCGTAGAGATTGTTTTCGCAGACAAAAATGGTGGGAGCTTTTTGCACCCCGGCGAAGTTGAGGCTTTCGTGGAAGGCCCCGTGGTTGACCGCCCCATCGCCAAAAAAGGCCACGCCCACCTGATCGGTTTTTCGGATCCGCGCGCCGATCCCGACTCCCACCGCGTGCGGGATGCCAGCCCCAACAATCCCATTGGTCCCATACACCCCCAACGACGGATCATAAAGGTGCATGCTGCCACCCCGTCCGCCGCAACATCCCGTCTTCTTTGCATAAAGTTCCGCCATGAGCGAGCGGGCGGGCATGCCCTTGGCCAAGGCGTGGCCGTGGCCTCGATGGGTGCTAGTGATCCAGTCCTGATGGTTCAGGTGGGCGCAAATGCCAACGGCGGTGGCCTCCTCCCCCACATATAGATGGATGAAGCCGGGCATTTCCCCCTTTTTGTAAAGGATTCCAGCGGTCTGCTCGAAGTGGCGCAGAAGAAACATCTTCTCATAGAGACGCAGGCACTCTTCTTTTCCCGGGATCGAGGCCGAGGAAGCCCGGACGGAACCGGCCGCTCCTTTCTTGAAGCCGGATTTGGGGGAAGCTGTCTTCACTTGATGATCTTGGATGGGAGGGGGCCCAGACGGCTTTCTTTTTTCCTTTTTTGAGTGATGGATTTCCATGGCCCCAAAGCCGGTCTGGGCTGGCATGGACGGCAAGAACCCGTATATAAATTACCATGCACTTGAATCCGGCCAAAATTAAAATGATCGGCTGGTTGAGTCAGGTTCGGGAAGCCTCCCTGCCCCTTAGTCAGGCCCGGCCGTACTGGGTTCGATCCTTTCTGGTTGGGGACAAAAAAGCCAAGCCCAGCCCCCCGCCCCCGCCCGAACAGCATCCGTACTGCGAATTCAACATGTTGATGAAGGGATCCGGCCAACAGTTCATTGGTCCGGAGCGATTCTACCGAAAGGCGGGGGACTTGATGATCCTGGGCCCTGGCATTCCCCACTACGGCCTTGCAGAAACCTATCCACAAAGAGCGATCACGGTGTTCTTTCTTCCCACTCTGCTTTTTGAACTGGGCCCCGAGGCGGACGGAAGACGGGTCCTCAGTCGGTTCACCTCTTCCACCCCGGCCAGTCACCGCCTCATCCGCCCCCCTCCCAACATTTCTCGAAACATGGCCTCGTATTTTGAAGGCATGCTGGTGGAGTTTGAAAAGCCGAAGTTGGGGAGTGAACTCCGTTTCCGGGCCCTCTTGGGCATGGCCCTTACGGAGTTGTTGCGCTGGGAGGCCAAACAAAGACCCCAGCCCCAGATCACCACGGGCGTTTATGACTGGGCCTTGATCGAACGGGTGCTCAACTTCATGCAACTGCACTACAAGGAACAGATCTACGTCCAGGACATCGCCAAGTTTGCCGGCCTTAGCCAGGGGCGGCTCCAGTCCACCTTCCGCCGGGCCATGGGCATGAGTTGTATGCAGTATCTCCGATCCTACCGGATCACCCAAGCCTGCGCCCTGCTCTGCCTGCCGGGCGCCCGTGTCACGGAGGTGGCGATGGAGGTCGGGTTTGAAACCCTCAGCCACTTCAATCTTTCGTTCCGAAAATTCTGCGAATGCTCCCCTTCCGAATACATCCGGCGGCGGGGGCGGGCGCTGCAGAGTTCCTGAGGTTTCTTTCTCCCCGCAAAAACTGATGGTTTTTTCGAGAAACAGGTAGATGGCCGTAAGCCGCCTGCCTCAAATTTTATCGATGAAGATAATTCGTTACTTGGAAACGAGCGGAAAAATCCGTTACGGATTCGACGAACCCAAGAAAGGCATCTATCAAGTCACCGGAGACACTTTGGGACATTTTCAGCCAACGACCCGAAAGGCCGAAGTCGCCAAAATCCTGGCTCCGGTCCAACCTCCCTTCATTTTTTGCATTGGCCTGAACTACCGAAAACATGCCGAGGAGAGCGGCGTTCCCCTTCCGAAATTTCCGGTGGTTTTTATGAAGTCCACCGGAGCCGTGCAGAATCCCGATGACCCGATCGTCCTGCCCCGCGCTCTGCGGAGCGACAAGGTGGATTACGAGTGCGAGTTGGCGGTGGTCATCGGCCGGGGTGGGAAAAACATCCGCGAGGAAGACGCCCTCGACCATGTCTTTGGCTACACCTGCGCCAATGACGTCAGCGCGCGGGATTGGCAGAACGAATGGGGTGGTTCGCAGTGGTGCCGCGGAAAGACCTTCGACACCTTTGCCCCCCTGGGGCCCTGCTTGGTCACCAAGGACGAGATTCCCAACCCGGCCGGCTTGGGCATCCGCACCTACCTCAACGGCGAGATCATGCAGAACTCGAACACCGAGGATCTCATCTTCAGCGTCCCCAAGCTCATTGCCTTCCTCAGCGGCAGCACTACATTGCCGGATGGCGCCGTCATTCTTACGGGAACCCCGTCGGGAGTGGGCATGGCGCACAAACCGCCGGTCTGGCTCAAAGCCGGGGACCGGGTCGAAATCGAGATCGACCGCATCGGCCGCCTGAGCAATCCTGTCGTCGAGGAAAAGGCCTGAAAACCATTCATCGTCCGAAACACCGTCCGGCCCCTGTTTCCGCTGCCTCGTGAGCCGGAGGGGGGTTCTGGTCAGGCGAGCAGGCGCCCGGAAAATTTTGCCGATGAAACTCCGCGACGGCATTCTGCACCAGAAGGTTCCCGCCAGCCACGTCGCCCTGTGGTGGCTCGGACAGAACGGTTGGATTTTAAAAAGCCCCGGCGGAAAGGTCATCACGCTCGACCCCTACCTCACCAACGCCTGCAAGGCGGTCGGCGCAGCGGTGGGGCTGAACTTCGACCGTCTCGTGCCGCCGCCGCTCGCGCCGGGCGACCTCGCTGGGTTGGTGGACGCATATGTCATGACCCACGGCCACGAGGACCATCTCGATCCCGAAACGCTGCGGCCTTACCGCATGGCGGGCGGACAAGGACCGTTTGTCGCCCCGCCCGAGACGTGTGAAAAGCTTCGCAAACTGGCCGTGCCCGATACCGAGATCGAGATGATCTGGCCGAACAAGGAGTTTGTCTGCGGCGACATCACCGTGCGCGGAACCTTTGCGATCCCTTTCGGCCACGATGACATGACCCATATGGGCTTTGTGGTGAAAATTAAAGGCGGTCCCGTGATTTATTTCACTGGCGACACCCGTTACCACGAGGTGCTCGCCAGCTGCGTGGCACCTCACCAACCCGAGGTCCTGGTCACCGTGATCAACCCGTTTGCCAATCTCGACCCCGGCCAGGCCGCGAGGCTGGCCAAGGACATCGGGGCAAAGGTCGTCATTCCCTGCCACCACGATCTGTTCCCCGACAACAGCCTCTCACCCCGCCTGCTCCGCACCAATCTTGTCGCGCTCGGCATCGGCGAACGCTACCGCGAACTACCGCACGGGAAATTGTATCTGTATCCCGAAACCAAAAAACCGGCGGGACGCGGGAAATCCCGATGACCCGCCGGCCCATTTCGCTACGCCATCTTTGCGCGAACTTAAAACGCTCCGGTCGACCTGTGCGGCGGCTGGATTTTTCCAGCGGCACCGTGGTGGTTCTGCCGCAGGGCGGGCGGGTTCTCGGACTGTTTCCTCGTCATGCACAAGCCGGTTTCTTTTGGACGCACGATGCGCTCCGCTCCCCCTCCGGGATCCGCAAGCTTTACGCCGAATCCCGCTGGCCGAACCCCGGGGGCGACCGCACCTGGCTGGCCCCAACCACGGAGCTGTTCGTTTCCGACCTGAAGCGGTTCTGGGAAACCTGGCGTGAACCGGTAGCGGTGGACCCCGGAAACTATGCCTGCCGCGAGAAAGACGGGTGTCTGCTTCTCATCAACCGCGCCACACTCGAACTTCGGCGTCGCCGGCAAACCTTAGAGCTAGAGATTGAAAAAAGCTTCGAAGCCGCACCCGACCCGCTGCGGACCGAGCCAAAGATCCCGGAGCCCTACACCTACGCCGGATTTACCACGAACGTGACGCTGAAGATGCTGCGGGAACCGAAACAATCCCGCGTCCCCATCGGTTTGTGGCAGTTGCTTCAGCTGCCGCCCGGCGGGGAATTGATGGTGGCCACGCACAGCCGGGCACGAATGCAGGTGATTTTCGGAAAAATTCCCCCAGGGGATTTGCACCACGAGCCCCACTGCGTTCGCTATCGCATGACCTCGGCAACGACCGCCAAGCTCGCCATTCGCAGCGTGTCGGTAACCGGTCGCATGGGCTATCTGCACCCCAACGGCAAAGGCCGTTGGCATTTAGTCGTGCGGAATTTTTTCCCGAACCCGTCCGGCGAATATGTGGATACTCCCTTCGACCGTTTGCGCGATCGCGGCGACGCCCTGCAGGCCTGCAATGTCTCCGAGCCGGCCATCGGCGGCTCGTTCAGTGAAATTGAGCATCATGTTCCGGCGGTCGGAGCGGATACCGGCCGCCAAACCAGTACGGATAGCTCGCAGGTCTGGGCCTACCGCGGAAGCCGCCGGGCGATTGGACGCGTGGCGGAAACCCTGCTGGGATGCACCCCAAAGTTTTATGAGTAAAAACACCACATCAGAAAAACCCAACAACGCAACCTCCTCTCCGCACCTGGCGCTGGCCGCGCATTCCATCCCGATGGATGCTCCATTACACGGCCGCCCCCCGGCCCGCTTCTCCGATTGCGAGGTGCTGGCCCTCCAGTACCGCACCGACCCCGCGGCGATTGCCGCCCTCCTGCCGCCGCCGCTGGAATCGGTCAACGACGTCGTGATGGTGCAGATCGGACGCTGGGGCGACGTTCCAGGAATGGGCCGCAACACCTACGAGGCCAACATCATGGTCGCCGCGAAATACCAAGCCGGCGGAAAAACCGTCATCGGCGCCTACTCGCCCTACTTCTACGTGGACAACGACCGCGCCATGGCCGGGGGCCGCGAGTTTCACGGCCAGCCCAAGCGCTTTGCCACCGTCACGCTGGAGGCGCGGGGGGACATCTTCCTCGGCCAAGTGATCGCCAACGGGTTGACAGTGTTCACCGGCACGATGCACTACAAGGCACGGAGGGCAAAGTTCGAGGACGTCTGTCAGTACGTGAATCCGGTGACCAACATCAACCTGAAAATCATG
>Ga0214917_10007031_pt1 | contig 11501 bp, 12 predicted proteins | sample LL_1208_BB_MetaG_FD_177983 | JGI IMG/M metagenome (GOLD analysis project Ga0214917, IMG submission 177983) | Freshwater microbial communities from Lake Lanier, Atlanta, Georgia, United States - LL_1208_BB | ecosystem: Environmental > Aquatic > Freshwater > Lake | place: USA: Georgia | collected...
TCGTTGCAAGCGTATTGATATTCGTTTGGAGCGTAGTTCCAGTCGTAGTTAAGTTCGTTTGTAACGTAGTTCCAGTCGTAGCAAGATTCGTTGAAAGCGTATTCCCTGTCGTAATTAAATTCGTTGCTACTGTATTTATACTAGACTGAAGTAAAGATCCTGTAGTAATTAAATTATTATTCGTTGCATTTATTAGAGATTGAAAATATCCACTATTCCCAGATATAAAAATTGTATTATAATTGCCAGTATATATGCTAATTCCATCCTGACCACTTAAATAAATAAGTTGAGCATTTAGATCATTAATGCCACTTATATTTCCTTGTGGTCCTTGCGGTCCAATTGGCCCTTGTATTCCTGGTGGTCCTTGTGGACCAGGAAGAATAACATGAGAATTATAATCTATAGAAGGAGAGTCAGTCGTTGATTCTACTGGGCTTGGTAAATTTACAATAGCATTAATTAATGTGGAGGGAGAATTCGCTTCAACATTTATTCCATTTGAAACAATAACATCAACATTAATTTCATCCATAAATTAAAAACTTGTAACTTCTGGACTAACAATAAATTTTCCTCTTAATAATTTTATAGAATTTCCAGTTGGAATTCCTTCTGGAAATCTCTCGATATCATAAACAAAAGAACCAACTGGAATGCTTGCCATTGTATATGATGGAATGTTTATATTTATTAACCCAGAAGCGTAAAGAGAGCCATTTGCTCCACTATTAATAACTGGAGCCAAATCAACTATTAATCCAGATATTCCTGTGAAACCATAAGCATATTTAACAACTCCTCTTACATCATATCCACTTAAATTAACTGGAGTATTATATTGATCTTTTACAGAGAGAGTTATTTGTAGATTATCACCTTGAATTGTACTTATATTATATGATGTTGCCATATAATAAATTACACCCTAAAATTATTATTTTAGTAAATACTTATCTAAAGAAGAATTTGGAAGAAGTTTGCCAGATAGTCATATTTGGATCGATAGAATTCCATAAATCATATCCAGATTTTAGTAGATTATTATTTATTGTATTACTGCTGTAATCTTTTCTGTAAAGTGTTTCATTTGTAGGAGTAAATGTTTGATTAAATTCACCAACGATATTCCAATAGATAAACTTATTAGCTTCGCCTGTTGCATTAATACAAACTGCTTTATTAGTATTATCTCCAGAAAGAGTAATGCCCCAATTTGCAGTTCCGCTTGTTGAACTACTAGTTAATTGATTGCTAATAATATGAATAGATCCATTTTTATTAGCAACAGTTACGTATCTTTCCTGAGTTAGAATATTACCTAAACCTGTTTCAGCAGCGATAATGTTAAGCTTACCATTCCATATCATACCAGAATGTATAAACGCTTTTCCTGATATATAATCATTATTAACACTATTAACTCCATCTAACATTAGTTCGGATCTTGTTGTTCCACTTGTAATACCTTTCCAGAAAAGATAATTTTTCTGAGAACTTCCAGGCCAAGAAGTTAATGACTCACCACCACCCAATGTAATTTGATTGCTATTTACAGCATATCCGAAACTTCCTAATATAGAATTATTGATTCCATATGCAGCATTTGTATTTCCTAAGATTACAGATCTTTGTCCATAATTATTATTAACTATACCTAGAGTAGTAGTTTCAAATCCTTGAGTATTATTATTCAATCCAAAGATATAATTACTTAATCCAGTAGATCTATTATATAAACCAAATAATCCATTATAGCTTCCTAATGCATTGTTAAATGCACCAACTGTAATTGAATGATTGGTATAGTCGCCGCTGAAGCCGCTCAATGTATCTACTGTATTTCTTTGTCCAACCAGTAAACTATTTTGACCTCTAACATAATTTAAATTACCAATTAATTGGTTATTATAAACATTTCCACGATTTGGATCAAGAGGATTATTATTGTAATAGACATCAATTATGTTATTATAACCAAAAATATTATTATAAGCACCAGAATCACCCATTACAATATTTCCATAACCAATATTAGATGATCTATATCCTCTACTTGAGAGTTCGCTTCCTAATACAACTAAAAAGTCTCCAGTTGCCCAATTACGTCTTCCTATAACTTGAGAATAATTAGTTCGGCTCATATTTCCATGACCAAAATCAATAGAATCCGTGCCCTCTAAATTAGTATTTCTAAATCCGATTGAAATTACTTGTCTGGTATGAGGCCATAATCCTGTACCATAACTTGTTCCAGTTACAGCTCCATCAGAATCAATAAAGGTAACAGTATCACGTAAATATATAGAATTACTATCACCCAAAACTAAACTTCCGTTAGAAACCCCAGATACGCTATTATGCATACCAAATACCATATTTTTGTTTCCAGTAACAGTATTAAAGTTTCCTACTAAAATATTTGCACCTTGATATGTTGGCCATGTATTAGTTGAATATGTCCAAGGACCATTATTTATTGTTTTAAATCCTGTAACAAATCCATCACTAACAAATCCAGTTCCGTAAACTCCACTATATTTTAAGAAACCTATTCTAGCAGCTTCATAATGTTCAAAATGATGGACGTTGTTAATACCTATTAATATATTAGCATGTCCACCAGAATTTGCATGACCGACTATAGTAGAAGGATTGTAACCTCTTACAAAGACTCCTGGAGTTCTTACTCCATTTAGGCCTGTAGCTAAACCAGAATAATCAGTATAATCATGAATATCATTCTGTACGCCAATATTAATTGGTTTTAGGAATTGATCGTATGTCCTTGGATAAATTACTCCAGTAAATCCTGTGTATCTTAGATCTCCTTCTACAGATTCTAATCCATCTCTTGGTAAGAGAGGATGAGAGCTTATCTTAATTCCAGGATCTAGTATAATACCTTTTTTAAAGCTAATTAAAAGTTTATTACTTTCAAAATTAAACGCTGGAGTATATCCATCCGAAATTATTCCTACGCCACTTAGATTTCCACTACTTACTAAATCTTGAATATGACCTCTATTTCCTATAATAAATGAACTTGGCGCACCACTAATAGAGTTATTAAATCCTCCTAAAACTGCAGAGCAAGAACTATTTACGATTGTGTTCTGACGGCCACCTACTATAACAGATGATTTTGTTCTATGTAAAATACAATTATAATAACCGTTTCCAATAAAGTTACCAAGAGGAATTTTATCTTGATCTAAAAGACTCTCAAAAAGCTCTGGGGTCGTATATAGATTCACGCCTGTTGTGTCTATCGAATTTCTATATCCACCACCTAGGAAATTATTATGTCCAACTACAAAACCTTCTGTAGCATTTACTATCGTAGAAGATGCGCCCAAAAGATAATTTAAATCACCATTTCCTATTAAGGAATAATGTTGTAGATTACTACCAACAACTTCGTAACCATATCCGAGCTGATTTCTTGTTCCACCAATAATTGTATTTACTTCTCCATAATTGCAATTATTATATCCACCTACGATTATATTATGATAGTGGCCATATTGAGAACAAATAACGTTATTATCTCCTCCGCCAATAAAATCTGAGACTCCAGCTTGTATGCAATTATTATTTCCACCAACAATTACGCCAAAAGTTGAATTGTGCATATCATTGGCGTTTCCTCCACCAATAAAACCATAAGCAGAAGTGCTTATAAAATTATAACCACCATTAACAATAGCACTTTGGTTAGAAGCACTTATACAATTATACAATCCACCTACTACTGCTCCATAATTAGAACTTGTTATTTCATTAAAATTACCACCCCCAATAAAACTACATTGACCATTATTCACTCTATGTCTTATCCCACCAACGATAGAGGATTTATTCGATTGATTACATATTGTATTGCAATAACCTCCTAGAATAGATGAATCAGCAGAGTTAGATGTAATAATTTGATCATCTGTTTTATTTACTATAACATTACCTCGTGATGTATAAATAAGATTCTTTCTTGTATCAAATGGTCCATAATATCCACCTATAACTGGATTGCAAGCGCCAATTTCGATAGAGATACAATCTCCGCCTGCACCAAATGAAGTTATATTAATAGGCCCAGCTCCATCTGGGTCAGTTGTAGTTTTAGTTAAACCAAATGGATAATATCCAGTAACTGGAGAATAGTAATCTGATCTAAGAGGTTGAGCAATAAATTCACCACTTTTTTCGAGTTCTGTAAAACCTTTTCCAGTATTTAATTGAAAATAAAATTCACCTGTAGTAATTTGACCAGTTGTAAGAGGCATTATATTAAATACTCCATATATATTTTACTTATTTACACTAATTTTTTCAAATTAATATTATGTTTTTTACCATTTACTAAGAGCAGTTCTAACCCAATCGTTAGTATTTCTGCAATAATAAAAGTAATTACCATCAAAAGAAAATTGCCCACTTTGACCAGCGCTATTCTCTGCTTGAGGTACATATATGCCAGATAATATTATCTTATTAGATAATATATTATTTAGATTTGCAGTATTTCCTGTAATATATGTAAATATTCCAGTATTATCTACTTTTAAATTTCCATTAGAAATATGAACTTTTTCTGTTGGTAAAAATGTGCCAAATCCTATTTTTTCGTTGGGCAACAATGCAAATGTTCCACTAGTTTCAATACGCTCTAGTCTTTCATCTAATGTTAATAACCTTGTTACTCCTTGGCTATATTTTGGTCCCTCATTAGTCCCAGTTGGAATATAAGGTACAACCATTCCTGTTGCATTAATATTAAAACCTTGGTTTGTAAATTGCCAAGTACCTGGTGCAAAATTATTTCCAGTTCTTAAAGTAAATTTTTGAGTCCTTATGTGTCTTGAAATTTGTTCTGGATTTGTTGCTGTATAATATACAAAACCTTTTAATCCCGTAGCTAGAGGATCTCCAGGAGTTGTAGTCGTTGTCCCGTTACTTTTTAGATATAAAGTACCATAAACCTTAGAAGTATTTCCTCCTCCAACAGTTGGAAAAAATGATTGACTTGTATAACCTGAAGGTATAAAAGTATCAGTTGCAAAAGTTGTAACTCCGCTTACTGTAAGATTTCCTGTTACTACTGTAATATCTGCCATATATTCCTTAGTTTGTAGTTTGAGGAGAGAATACTGTTCCATCTATAGAAACAAGTAGTTGTCTGCCGTTTAAATATAGTGCGCCACTTACATAAACTCCACTAGCAAAATCGAGAGTTAAAGTATTTGGACCAGAAGATCTATGAACTCTAGCTTGACCATCGCTTAAAATTGTAGCTCCCGTATGTAAATTACTAATTTGATTACATCTTCCTGCTAAGACAGAAGAGTAGTCTCCAAATGCGCAGTTTTTTTCGCCACCTATAACAAAAGAATATGATCCACTAGCAATATTATTACATCCTGCACCAACTGAAGAATAAATATTAATTGCACAATTATATTGGCCTCCACCAACAATAGACCATTGTCCTTGTGAAAAATTTAATCTTCCTCCGCCGACATATCCTCCTTGACGATCAACCTGATTACAATTTCCTCCAGCAATTGCACCAAAATTACCAGAAACAGTATTTTCATACCCAGCGCCAATTAGAGAATATATTCCAGAAGTACAATTTAATGCTCCACCAATAATCGTAGAATAGGAACCTAGCGTGCAATTGTATTGTCCACCTATTACAGAAGAATAACTTGATAAAGTTGAATTATATGCTCCACCGAAAACAGAAGACCAATCTCCGCTTGCATTATTTAATAAACCGCCAACTACAGTCGCTGATCTCCCTGATATAGATGAATTAATACCAAAATTAACAGAACCCGAAGCGCCAATTAATAAATTAATTTCACTTGCTGGAACTTCGCTCTTTATTCCAGAGACAATTTTAATTAAATAAATTTGATCTAATACATCAGCCATGATTCTATACTCTTGCCCAATTTACATAAATTGGAGCAGCAAACCAAGTTCCTTCTGATCCATTACCACTCGAACAAACATACAAAAATTGGTTATCCCACGCAATCTGACCGCTGTAGCCTGGTGCATATTTACCTGTTGGCGGATTAGAAGCGCTAATCCGTACACCAGCATTTAAATTAACTTCAGACTCATTCCCAGTAATTCTTGTATATCTAAGATCTAGCTGACCGCTATTAGTTAATTGTTCTGTGAATATTTGTAAACCATTAAAAGTGCGCATCTTAAATAGACTTACACTTTATTTTAAGTTTTTATATTAATTATCTACCTTCGGCAAGAACGTCTTTAGCGGCTTTGCTTAATGGTAGATTATTTTTTGTTTGTTTTGGTATATTATAATTTGAAGCGTGCTTCTTAAATTCTTTAACAAGCCTTTTAATTAAAGTTTCACGATCATCAACTGGAATTAATCCAAATTTACTTGCGTGAGCTTGCAAATCACTTTTATTCATCTCTCTAAGAGAATTTAAATATTCGCTTTCATTTAATGTCTTATATTTACGAATACCATCATCTCCCCAGATTTGATCAAGACTCTTATATTCTTTTTCTTCTAATTTTCCATGAGTTTGAGACAATTCACCTATATTTTTTACCTTTTTCTTCATATTTTTCTCCTTTAACCTTATAAGTGCTTACACGAAAACGATATTTGAGAGAACATATAAAATAAAAAACCCCCTAGAATTTCTCCTAGGGGGTTTTATAATAGGCTCTACTAAATTATGGTTTAATTCTTAGGCCAACAATTGTACGAGCATCGATACAAACGCGTCCTTCTTCAAGGAATCCATAGAATCCTGTTTTCTCGGAGCGAGATACGAATTGATCGTCTGGAAGAACATTGAATGTTCCACCGCTTTCGGCTTGACGAGCTACTGGGCGGATAAAGCCTTCACGACTTAGATCCAAACCAATTACTAGTTCGCCAGCGCCAAGAGTAGTTTGGCCAGCTGGTGTAGCGAGAGCGTTATATAGCTGAGAATATTTGGCGTTGGTGCCTAGTTCAACTAGTTCATGGATTGTGACTCCATAGATCTCTTGAACACCAGCATTACGATAAATTTCTTCACGAGCAGCGTTTGGTAGCGTCTCAGTTGCATTATTACCAATTGGATTATAGGCAAATGCACGGACATCAGCTTTAACTTCTGGACTTACAAAAAGATCTGTTAGTCCATAGGTATCTACTGTTGTTCCACCAGCGTAAGAAGTATTAATTCTTTTGACTAAGGTCATAAGATTATTCAAATCTGCTAATTGGAATGTTCCTGTAGCGCTACTTTGAATAACGTGACCATTGGCTGCGTCAGTTGTATAATTTCCGCTAGAAGTTAATGTACTTCTTGCTTCGGCTAGAGCCTTTAGAACAACTGCCCAAGCATTACGCTCTTGTTTTACAAGAACTTCATTGCTCATGCGCTCTACGGCTTTACCTACTACATCAATACGGCCACGACGAGCATAGCGCTTTAGGAAGCTAACTGCGCTGTCGAGACGGTATGTTGAAACTTTTAGCTCACTGAAACCTTCTACTGTTGAAGAAGGAAGACCGCCAGCTACATTTTGACTCCAAACTGTAGTATAGTCTTGACCTTGATCAAAATATAGATCAAGTGGTAGACTTGGGGAATCATCTTCATCATAAGGTGCATCAGTGTAGATAGCACTAGCTGTGCCAGCTTGCATTAGGACTTTGCTAACAACTGGTCCAATGAAAGCTGCAAAAGCTTCGGTGGCTTCTCTAGCAACGGCAACATCTCTGCTGCCCATAGCTTTGATAAGCTCAACTTGCTCTGGTGTATTTTTTAATTTGATTTTCATTTTTTAAATTTCTCCTTTAAAAATTAGAGTTGAATCTTAAGAGGAGCAACACCATTTACGGCTGTTCCTAGGAAGGTGCCAACTTTAACTGCACCGTTTGGTACTGAGTTACCAGCGGTTAGGTTTCCATTAGCGCTTTCAGCAAGGTAAGCAACTTGGCCCGCAGTAGCATTTACGCCACTGTACAATACTACTCCACGAGTTAGTACTGGTACGGTTTGTCCACTTACAACAACGCCCATTTCTGCGGCTTTGCGAGGGTTGAAAACTAGTTTTTCACCATTTTCGTCTAATTCACGTACATCCATTAGGGTTAAGCCTAGTGGTTGATCGCCAGAACTAGCAACAGTGATTTTAGCTACTGTACCCCAACGATCAGATTCTGTATTACCATAAGCAGCGCCAACAGAACCGATAGATTCAATTGGATTACTGCCTAGCAAACCAGTACTGTATGGTTGGAAGCCAGGGGCAACGACTTTAACTACAGCGCCTTTTGTTTTAACTACTGCAGCGCTTTCATTAGCACCACTATATGTGAAGTAGTTAACAACTTCATGCTCACTGTAATCTCTGAATGGTCTTAGATTATGTGCCATATTTTTGTCTCCTTATTATTTAACAATAAATCCTTCTTCAAAACTAAATGCTCTACTGTATTTTTCTTTTACAGTAGCTTCATTAGCTGTTGAAGAGTTTGGTAATGAATTTTTTTCTAGTTTGGAATTATCAATTACCTCATCTACAACTTCGGTTGTAGATTTTTCCAAATCTGCTGAAGCTTTTACTTCTTCTACTTTAGAAGCCATGGTTTTTTTCATTTCTTCTTCTTTTGCTTTTTTAGCAGCTTTATTTTTCTCTTTCATGAGAACTGCCATTTTCTTTTTATAACCAGCAAAGGCTTCTTCTTCTAAATCTTTAATATCAGAAGCGATAACTTGACGATCTTCGTCACTTAGCTCAAATTCCTCATCAAAGGAAGCCATGCGGACATTAAAGGTTTCTTCTTTAATCTTAGCGAGCTTCTCTTCTTCTAGTTTAGCTAAATTAGCTTTAATATTAGCTATTTCAGTTTTTAGCTTTTCGCTTTCTTCTGCAAGAACTGCGTTTTTAGCTTCAACTTCTTTTAGCTGAGTTTCTTTTTCAGTTTTCTCAGCTACAAAAGTTTCACTAGCTTTTTTGAGTTCTTCTTGAATAAAGTCAGTAATGCTAGAAGCTTTGACTTCTTTAAGAAGATCATCAGTAATTTGATTAATATTTTCTATTTTCATAATAATTCTCTCTATTATCTTATTTTCATTTACATTATTTTCTGGTGAATGTGAAATATTATTTTTATTTTGAATACTTTCAGATAATTGAATATCTGATTTATTTTCCTTAATTTCTAATACTTCCTCATCATTTTGGACGTTAATGGCTACGCCTTCAACATCTGCTGCGGGATTAATAGTTAAACCTATGCCAAGAGGGATAACTTCTCCAGTTACTTCTCTATATACATAGGTATTTCCATTTATTTTGCCCGAACCACCAAAAGCTTTTAGATTTGGAGATAATTTAGCTATCTCATCTTCAGAAGATATAATTTTTGCATTCTCTAGATTTTTTTCTTTTTCTTTTAATAATACTAAGTTATATTCATTAAAACCAAGTTCCCAAGAAGCAGAAATACCCATATAATTTTCACTTGTTGGATCATTACTTTCTTCTATTAAATTAGCTAAATTTTGATTAACTACTTTCCATATAACTCCACCTAAAGTTATGTTAAATGGCTCTTTCATATCTTTAACATCTAACTCTGCGAGAGATTCGTTAGAGCCAAATTTACTAAAATTAGCATTTAAAATACAACCAACGACTCTTGTTCGATCATGCTCAATATTAATTGGTTTATTAACAAAATATTTTGCTATTTCATAAGCTGTTGAACCATTAATTACATCACCATTTTTATTTACTCTATTTACTACGCATGCATCGAAAGCAATTGGAAGCAAATCAATATTTTTCTCTGCATCTATTTCTGGTAAAAATTTTCTTAACGCACTAAGAGATGCTACTGAAAGATATTTATCTTTCTCTTCACTAACCATTGGTTTAAGATGAAGGTTGGCAAATACTGAATTAAATTTAAATTTCATAATTAAACCTCAAATGTAAAAACAGTGCCATCGTCTTCGTCATCTAGATAAAGTTCTTCGGCGCTATTAAAATCAAAATCACTTAAATCAAAATTTTTTATATCTTCGTCTGCTTGATTGAAATCTTCATCGCTAGGCTCAAGGTTTGCCTCAATCGTATAATCATTTATCGCAGCGCGAGCAATATCGCTATCTGCTTTACGATAGGCATCTTTTACAGGTTTACCACTTACCATTCTAAGAAACATATTTACTCTAGCCATTGCCCATTGACCACGAGTTTTTCCTGGACGATGAGATGACGAAAAAGCTCCTGCACCACGGCGATAGACTTTCTTTAATTGACCTAATGTGACTTTCTTTTTATATTTAGAATTATGCTCTTTTACTTTATTTTTTAAAGCTTCAATTACTTTTTTAGAAAAATCTATAGCTTTATCACTTTTGGTGCCAGCGCTTCCTGGTTTATTACGAGTAGAACCTTTACGGCGTTCACTTGGTTTAGATGGTGTCTGAGCAGAAGATTTTGGACCACGCCTTTTGGCTTTAACAAATTCAAAGCCATATTGTTCTGAATTATAATTCATATATTTGTAATATTTACACTATAATTTAATTAATTTAAATTATTTTTTATTTAATTCTTCTGTAATATCTGCGGCTGAACCCATTGTAGCAGTCTCTGGATATTTCGTTGGCAATTCTCTACTGTCCTGACTTATATCAGAACAAGATGTTAATGTAAATAATAATATAAGCAATATATACTTCACAATAAATATTACACTTTTAATTATATTTTAAATTTATCAGAGATAATTTTATCTGTAACTTTAATATTTTCTTGAGGACTAATTACTACATTTGAAAGAGCTTCTTCTATTAATTTAGCCTCAGCATCTCTACGACGAGTCATGCCTTTTTCTATACCTCCGCCGATCCATATTCTTTTCATTTTTCTTACTTGATCTGCAATTTGAGATAATATCTTTTCATCAAAATTTTCATTCTTAGCCATAATATCACGTATAGCTTTCATTTCTCGTCTACGATCTCCTTCGAGAGCTGCTCCCCTATTAAATACAAGGCTAACTAGCCCACCTTTTGCATCTTCTGGAAGCTTGTCAAAGTTAGGGAATGTCGTGCGGGTAAGATCATAAAATTTCTTTACTGTTTTATTCATAAATACTTTAACACCCATTTCCCAAGGAATAATAATGTCTTTTAATCTACGTGTTAATTCTTTAGCTTGATAACCTTTTACTCCAACGACTCGATAAAGACGATCAAAAATATCTTTAGGAAGATCTTTCCAATCATTAGTAAATTCTGTTTTATTTACATATCCAACATCATATCCGACACCTATAGTAACTCCGCTTTGCTCTCCTGGCCACGTTGGATTTTTTAAAAATTTGTTATAATAATTTTCGCCACCACCTACTTCAAAATCAAATATGAGTTTTAAGGATTTATCGTTTAACATTTATTAATTATTTATTTTATCTATTGTTTTATCAATCA
>Ga0214917_10007032_pt1 | contig 11500 bp, 5 predicted proteins | sample LL_1208_BB_MetaG_FD_177983 | JGI IMG/M metagenome (GOLD analysis project Ga0214917, IMG submission 177983) | Freshwater microbial communities from Lake Lanier, Atlanta, Georgia, United States - LL_1208_BB | ecosystem: Environmental > Aquatic > Freshwater > Lake | place: USA: Georgia | collected...
CCAATTATCAGTCCACACAATCGTGATGTAGAGCTGCCGTCTGACTAGTTCAGGGCATGGCAGTCAGAAGCTATTCTTGGTTCCCCAGATTCGACACCGCGGACTGCGGGCCATCAATTTGACCGTGCGAAAACGACGCGATTCGTCGCTACCGTTCAACCACCCGATTTACCTCCCGCATCGCCGCCTCAATCTGCTGATCAATGCCCTTGACACGAGCCTGCCAGCCGGGATCGGCGCGCAACTGCTCTTCCCTCCTCAGTCGCCGTAGTTTGCTCACTGCAGCTTCAGCCTGATTGCCAAGCCCGATCTGATCAACAAGCGGTTCTTGCTTTCTAAAGCCTTCTGCGTCTTCGCCTGCCTTCATGCGTCCTTTGTATTCGTTCTCGATCTGATTCAACCGTTTGATGTTCTTGTAAAAGAGCTCGGACTCACCCGATACGCCCTGCGTGCTGCCATAAAGCCGCCCGAGTAACGGGATTTTGTGCGCCGGTAACTCATCGCCTGCGAAGGGTGCCGAAATCGTCTGAGCTAACTTGCCTATCTCGCGCCCTACCCCACCTGTGAGCTGACCGATCACATAATCGATTTGATCAGGCGTTGGACTCCATGCACCCGGCTGATAAGCTGTGCCGCCTGAGATTCGGTTGAGTGCTTGGGCGATCGCTTTGGACCAAGGCGTGGCTGAGTCTTTCACAAGAGCGATGCCTGGCTGTGGGTTAAGCGGGTTGTGGTTCTCACGGTAAATCGGCCTGCCCGTCCAGTCCTGGTTTTGAGCGAGAGCGACGGCAGGATCAGCAACGGTCGGCGTGACAAGTTGAGAGAAGCTTTGGGTGCCACCAAGCGGATTAAAAGCATCAATTAATACTTGTAGCAGTTTGCCTAATTGCTTTGCCGGTGTGTGGTCTCTGCCACCAGCCATCATTTCAACCGAGAGCCTTCCGATATTGGGTAAGAAGTGAAAGCCTAAGGGCAAGGGAAGCGATAAGTACTCGGTTTTAGCGATTGGAATGATGAGATTCTTTTCTTTGACAAATTCTGGAATCTTCTCCCAGGCATCATCACCATCATCACCACCGCCCATGATCGCCATGGCAAGCAAGGTGTTCACAGCACCTAGCATCACCCCACCCAGCATGATCTTGCGACCAAGCGGGCCTTTGAGTGTTTGCGCCATACGCGCTGTGCCTTGGATTGAGGCGTTAAAAAAGGCATACAGCGCACCGATCTCGCGCGATTGCCTGCCCTTGCGATTAAAGTTAACCGTCAGGTTCTTAGCAAGGCTTGCAGCACGCTCTTGACTTAGCCCCGAGTTCAATGCCACATCGAAGGCTGAAAGACGCACGGCGTTTTCCATGGCTTCGTTATAGTCTGAGAGCCAATCAAGTACTGCATGAGCAGCTTTGCTTGCCGCCCCTCGATCAAGCGCTGCGAGTTCACGAGCGAGAGCATCGGCGCGTTCTTTGGCATCGGCAAAAAGATCGCGATAGCCTGTGGTGCCACCTGCCGCTTGCAGTTGCTGCCAACGAGATGCCCAATGGGCTGCGGTTTGGTCTTGCGACGCGACTGAGACACCACCGCGCTCGGTGCGATAAATCGCTTTGAGCGCAGGCCAAACGTTTGCTGCGACCTCTTTTTCCTTACCTGTAATCGCTGTCGTGCTGAGATTTAAAAGACCCGATTGCAGATCACGTGCAAAGTTAATAATTCCAAAGATCGGGTTGTATTGGGTGTTGATGGATGCAAACCAGCGGGTGCCTTTTGCGATGAGGCTAATGGCTGCATGTAAGTCACCCACATCTAAGTTTTTAATCGACTGGGCAAGTCTTAAAGCCTCGGGGTTTCGTTCATTAAAGGTGATCGCTGCATCTTTGCCGCCAATGCGCAGCATCACCACATAGGGCAAGTTTCTATAGTTTGGATCTACTATCGTACGAGCAGTGTTCGTCATCGGATCAAGCACACGCACGGTAGGCGGCTTATCCACGGCCCAAAGTGAGCCATCTGGGTTTTGTGCAGCCATGAGGTAGAGCTTTTTCGTCACCCGGTCTTTTTCTCCTCGGGTGAGTGCCGTTTCGCGCTGCTGCGCGATATGACCCAAGATGTTGGTGACTTGCTCTTTACTACCCACACGTTGCCTTGCCGCAGCACCTTTCACACTAAAGCCAAGTCCTACAGGGTGTGCGGTGCTTGTGGGGTGTGCCTCATCGCGATGTAATGGCACGTAGTAGTCATAGGCTTGGCGCCAGGCTGCAAGCGTTTCAGCATCCATGAGGCCATAGGCATCTAAAAGCGTCAGTGTCTTCTCATTGATCGCATCAACACGTGCTGCGGCCGTCTCAAAGCTTGGAAGGCTCGACTTATCAATGCCAGCAATGATTTGCGCTGCTTCAGTATCGGACATCCCAGAAAGCGCTAAGCGCTCTTCTTCGGTACCTTTAAAGGCCTGTGCCACCGACCAGCGTTGTTGGCGCTCGTAGGCAAGCGCGAGTGACTCTTCAATCGCCTGGGCACTCGTACCCGAGCTTTTGGCTGCTTGTAAGGCGCGCTCAAGGGAAGCAACGTTGGCTGCGGCTTCTTTTCGATAAGCATCAAGCTCAGCTTCTGAAGGGTTGCGCTTGGCCATGGCGGCATTGGCTTCGGGTGCATGCCGAGCGTGTAAGTAGCGCTCAAAGTCTTTCAAAGCAATGCCTGCGTCATGCAAGCTTTGAAGCAATGGTTTTAGCTCATGGCTTAAAAACTGCTGCGTTCTGAAAGCGACCCGCTTATGAAAGAGCTCTTCGCCCAAGTAAGCATCATTAAGATCAGTGATCACACCGCCCAGCGCTTGAATCCGATCTCGGATGCGTTTTAGATCGATGTACTTATCTTGAAACTCATAAAGTAGTGCATCAATCGCTTGGGGGCTTATCAGATTGGAAAGACGCGTCTTAAGCGCTTGCCAGCGATTGGGTAATTTTGGTGTTGGTGAGTTTGGTGTTGGTGACTTTAGACCTGGTGTGTTCGGTTGATTCGGCTCAGGTGTTGACGTCTTTTCTTCCGAGTTGCCTTGCGGCTTTTTACCACCCGAGCGATCTAAATCGTTGAGCGTGGTGTTAGGAAAGGCAACCTCACTCGATGAAAAGTCCATCAACATGCGAGACGATAAAAAGTACTTACCCTCCCCGCTTGTCTTGGCTGGATCAAGAATCTGCTTGAGTGCTTTTAAAAGCGGTGCATCCGACTCAAGCCCTAAGATGCCTTTGACCTTCTCCATCATCTCAGAAAGCCACACGGCGATCTGTTTAAAGATACTGTCTTTGGCATCAAAGCGTCGTGCAAGGAGCGCTGAGGCGTTGACTGCCCAGTACTCAGAAGGGTTTACGAGCTGATAGTGATCAGCATAGTTAAGCGGCCCATCAAGAATGGCAGCTTGTAATTGCGCATGCGCACTGCGATCACCGGCAAGTGCCAGAGGGACAAGCGAGAACGCCTGGCGCTCTTCGATACCAGCGACTTCAAGTACTCGGGTGTAGGCTTGAGCCCAAGCTTGTCTTATGCCCTCTTGCATCGCTTTGGGCATCATGCGCTCAGCGTGATGTAAGAGCTCATGCACGGCCGTCTCTCTTGCATCAGCGCCCTTAAAGAGCCGCATGAGTTCTACGGTCGGGTTGTACTGGCCCGCTGTGCCTTCACTCTTGGGCGTTTGAATGCTGATAGCAAGATTAGTTGCAAGCGCTGGGTTTTGGTCAAGCGCCCAAAAGGCAAAAGCCACCGTTTCGGGTTCTAGATCACCTTGGCGTTGGGCGCGAATCAGTCGCTCACGTAATTGCTGCTCACCGCGTTGGCGAGGCTTAACAGCACGCTTATTTGCCTTGGTTTGAACGACTTCATCAAGCTCACCTGCAAGCCGTCTGATCCTGACTTCAAAGTCTTGCGGACTTATCGATCCATCATCAAGCTTGGTAATAAGACCTTGAAGACGTCTTGCCGCTTGCACTTTGGGGGTGGGCTTTTCTTCATACCCATCAAAGAGATGACGCATGCGACGCTCAAGTGCTTTTCTCGATAAGTCATTGACCGTGCCTTGATCGCGTGGCATGTGGCCTTGATTCACAGCACTGGTTCTTGATGCCACATCAATCACATCAAGCAAACGAATATCAAGTCTTGCAAGTGCAGTGGCAAGATTCGACTGCCCATCAAAGTCAATCGCTGCATCGGGATTAGCAATGATGGCCGCACCCGCTCCTGCTTCGGATGCGGCATTGACCAAGCGATCAAAGCGCTGATCGATACGAAGTGAGTTTGCCTCTTCAGGTTTGATCGGTACAAAGGCTGACACACGCTGCTGGCTGTCGGTAAACAAAATGCCTGGGGTATCAGGTGGTGCAATCGATCGCATGATCGACATCGCACTATCAGGACTTGTGATTGCGGGCATCAGTGCGTTTTGCCGAAGAATGGTGCGCTCAACAATCGGCACCTTCACGGATGACTTACCCGTTATCAGTGCGCCTTCAAGCGGATTGCCTTTGTCATCGACCGCTTCAAAGCGGCCTTGATCGTTAGTGCCAGGTTCCACACCGATGGCAGCCACCCCTTGCCATTTCACGCTCGATGCATCAAAGGTTGCGCTGATTGCGCGACTAAGCTGTTGATCGGCTCGTGATAGCGTTGAGATTCCACTTGGGTGATTGTGTACACCCCAAGCCTTTGCAGCACCTTCTATTCGCAAGGCCTCAGCCAGCAGTGTGTTGGGATAAACCGATGCTTGATTAAAGGCACCTTTAAAGCTTCCGATGACCGCAAGTGGCTTACCTGCTTGATCCGTGATGAGCACATCAAAGTGTTCCACCGCATACTGGCCAAGCGCTGCGAGTGCAGAGGCTGCATCGGTCCAGTTATGAATCCGATCGACAGGCAAACTTCTTGTACCGACTTGCACGAGTTGCGAGCTGTAGTGATAAATGCCAGGCAGATAGGGGTCGGGGCGAAGACTAAGGCGAAGTTCACCACTTTTCTCTGCGCTCGCTTGGGTCGATCCAGACTTTGGATCGTTATCGCTTCGCTTTGATGATCGCTTTACCCTGCCCTTAACTGCCACGGGCAAATCTTGCTGTCCACTCAATGAATCGGGAAAGAGATCCGCAGTAACGCTTTCTGGCGAGAGATCAAAACCTGCTAAGGCTTGGTTAGGCCCATCGGGTTGGCGCACCTTATAGACCGATTCTTCTTCTGATACACCGGGCTGATCTTCTGCCGGTTGCGCAATGCTCTGAAGATTATCAAGCGCACTGGGTGCCTCACCAAAAAAGCCAGGCTCGGGCTTGGTTTGCATCGCTTGATCCACAAAGGCTTTGAGCTTTGCAGCAGCTTTGTCTTTGGCAACAGGTCTTGTTAGAAATTCGCCTTGATAAAAAACTTTAACGAAGGCTTGCACCGACTCACTTGGGGGCTGGCCGGTTTGCAGATCAGGCTGGCGAAGTAATTCATAAAGCGATCGGCGCTCTTGCCTGGCACGCTTAATCAGTCCCACCGCATCCATTAAGTCCTTGGTGACATCTTGCTGGGGGTCAATCACCCCGACTCGTGCTGAATCGCGCATATTGGCCCAGTGCCCTGCGACTTGCTTTAAGGCTTCACCGATCCCTTTGATATCGGTATCCATCGAATCGAAAAGCTCACCCACCAAATCACTATCATCAAAGGCGGCTTGGGCAAGGGCTGCCTGGATACGTGTTCGACCAGCTGGCGATAAGTGGCCTTGCGCTGTCATGAGGGTTGCAATGTCTTGACCGGAACCTGCAAGCTTTCCTACAAAGGCGCGCACAAAGTCTCGGTTATCAGCACTTGATACATCACCCTCTTCATAAGCCGATAAAACACCTGAATCCATCAGCTTGGCATCTTGCCTTGCAAGTTCCACAGGCGACATCCCCAATCCCTGGCCTTGGCTTTTTTGTGCCATGTTGGCGGTATTGCTCTGTTCGCTATAAACACGGATAAGCACAGGGTTGGGTGTTAGCGCAATCGCTGCGGGGTCAATCCCGTGATTGGCAGCATCGGAGACAAGCTCTGCTTGATAGATTGCGGCTTTGCCTTGCTCATAGGCACCGCGCAAGCCTGCAACACGACCATTATTTAGTGCTTTGAGTGTGCCTGGCTGCTCGGACGAAAAGCGCACATTCACCGAGCCATCAAGATTATGTGAGGCTTGCACGGCATCGGCTGAAACCACAGCATACTGAAAAGGCACACGCTGACCATCAGCCATCACCGCCACATCGGACTTACCAAAATGTTGCTCGGGAATCGCACTTAGATCGTCCCCTTGAGCAAAGACCATCGGTGCACCAGAATCAGGTGTACGGCTTGGTCCTAAGCGCATGTAATCGGGTGCTCTTGCGATTGATTGCATTTGAGCCACGGATGCAAGCCGCGATCGATCTCGATTTTGTAGATTCGGATCGGCGCTCGAAATTTGATCACCTTGGCTTTGGTCAGCGGTACGTTGATCAGTTGTGCTTTGATCAGCGCTTAAAGCTAATCCATCACTTTCGATGGCCTGACTTGGTAGAACGCTCTGATCATTGTTACGCGGCGCCTGTTCAATCGGATCTTGTCGAGCCGCGTTTAATGAAGGGTTCCGTGACTCATTACTCGGTTGCGGTTGAATGCCCGAAGAAGAGGTTGGCTCAGTATTTAAAGGCCTTTCGTTCGCTCGCCTCACCGACCACAGCGCTTGCGGCACACTTTGCGATAAGCCTGCAGCCGATTCAAGCACTGCATCGTAAACATCAGGCTTACCTGTTGCGGCAAGCTCACCTAAGTATTCGCCTGTTCCCTCGCCCACAGTTTCAAGCGCTATGCCAGTACCAAGCTGAGCCGCACGCGTTCCTAGGCCAGGCGCCGATCGACCTGCAGCAGCGCTTGCTCGATTAAAAGTCTTTGCGAGTTTGCCGCCAAGCCCGAGTGTGGCTGCATCAACACCTGTAATCACACCACCTTTGATGGAACCTTCTCGAAGTGCGTCAGAGCGTTCACTTTCTGTAAACCCATCAGCGGCTTTATCGATCGCTTTGGAGCCTGTTTCAAGGGCTGTATTGCCAAGAAACATGCCACCAAGAAAGCCAGCCGTACCCAGTACGGGGACTGCAATAGGTGCAAATGGGCCCGTTAGTGCGCCAAGTGCTGCACCACCTTTAGCACCTGCAATCCCAGTACCTAACGAGACTGCAGTATTGGGTAGCTGACTTGCAACAAACTGTGCACTGCCAGATTTGTTATCCAGCATGGCAGCGCCCACATTGCGAATCGCTGAGAGCACGCCTGGATCCGTATCAAGCGCTTTGCGTCTGGCAATCTCATCCATCAGAGCGCGCTGCGCCGAAGGCTGCTCAGTGACGGCCGCTCTCTCAGCATCTGCCGTTTGCTCAACAGCGGCGCGATCATTCAATGCAGTATCAAGCGATGCTGAAAGTGCGCGGCCCGTGCTCCTAGCACCTTGCCATAGAGCAGTGCCCAGATCGCTTACCTCATCAGTAAAGCTGCGAGTCTTTGGCGCAATCGAAATGCCCGCTTCAGCGAAAAGATCCCGGCCGCCTAGCTCATCGCGGCGAGAAGGTGTGATTCCGGCTTCTTGAAAGAGATCGCGAGGCATGGTGTTCGTGTAGACCGAGAGGTCTTAGGTATGCCATGCTTGCCTTGGGCAACGTCTTATCAGATCACTTGTCAGCCAGGTCAGCGCGAAAAATATTGATGTAAGAGTGGGATGACCAAAGCACCCATCACGCCATGTAACCCCATCCCCAAACTCGCATAGGCTCCAGCCACAGGATGCACGGATAGTGCTCTGGAAGTTCCAATGCCATGGGCAGCAACACCCAATGCAAACCCTCGTTGCCACCAAGCCATAACGCCGACACTATTGAGCACATAGCGGCCTAGGACGGCGCCGAGGATACCGGTCGTTACGGCAAAGACCGCAGTCAACGTCGGCGAGATTGATATACGCTCTGCGACTCCCATGGCAATAGGTGCTGTCACCGATTTCGCGTACATCGCCCCGATGAGGGCGGTATCGACACCTAATAGATAAAGTACCCCAGCGCTTGTTGCTACCGAGGTGACGCCGCCTGCGAGAACGGCAAAGAGGAGCACCCTTAGTCGGCCGCGAAGAGAATGCCATCCTTGGTATATCGGTATAGCCAGCGCAACGGTTGCTGTACCCAACATAAAGTGCACAAATTGGGCCCCTTCAAAGTACACCTTATAAGGAATATCACCCACAATAAGCACGCCGGTAATGACCGCCAAGGCAAAGAGCACTGGGTTAGCTAATGGGTGTTTGCCAGTCCTTTCGTAAAGAAAAACACCCGCACTATATGAGGCGAGCGTTAACGTTAATGCAAAAAGCGGTGAACCCGAAAGGTAGACCCAAACCTCATGGATAGGTGGCAGATCAGGGCGCATGCTCATCATCCGATCGGATTTCGCCCACAAAACGTAAGCAAAGTGCAGTCACACCAATGCTTGCAACAACACTAATAACGAGCGCGCAAAGCACAGCAGCCAAGTTCTCCCGCAGCAACGGCAAAAACATCACAACTCCCGCTGAGGCAGGAATAAATAGGAGCGCAAGATGCTGCAAGATTGATTCGGCCGTCTGCTTTAGGCTCGTGGGCACGGATCCACGCGCAGCGAGAAACACCAATAAGAGCATTAAACCAACTACCGGGCCGGGTATGAATGAAAAGAGAAATTTGCTGGCTAATTCTCCAAGGACTTGGAATGCGAGCAATTGTAGAAGGCCATTAATCACAGACTTTGACATCCATTTGATTGTTTGCTCTAAAGACTACGCCACTCGACAAGGCTGATCTCTCTATAGCCCCAACCTTCTCTTCACTTCAGCCTCGCTAATCCCGTACTTCTTAGCGGTGGCAGCGATATCCTCAGCTGTAACGTTATTCAACTTAGCACCGGGTGATGCACCGCTTTTCGCCTGATCGGGAAAAAGATAGCGCATGGCTGCATCGGTTGCCTCTTGCGCCCGTTGTGCATTGCCCATATTGGCTGCAAGTGCCTTACCGAAAAGATCGGCTCGAATGCGCTCAGGCGACTCGGTCTTAAGCGTTGTCGCCATGCGCAAGCCTTCTGCCATATCTTTGGCAAGCCCCGCGCGAATGTAGGCCGCAGCTAAGCGTACTTCGGCAGGTTGATCCTTGCCTGCATCAGGCGCCACTGGAATCACGCCGCGTTTGACCGCATCAAGTTCAGCCGGTGTTGCGGTCGGATTCTTTTCTAGATAGTAAAGCGATGCCGCATCTTGTTTACGCTTGGCATCAGCGCGATCCTCTTCTTCAAAACGCAGGCGCTTGGCTGCTCGCAGATCGGCGTTACGGTTGATCACAGCGTTTTGCTCTTTAGATTGAGCATCATTGGCTGATGTCACAAGTTGCCCGGTTTGCGTATTGCTTCGAGTTATGAGATCTGCGATCTCCTTATTCACCGAACTCACAAGCGCCATCGACTCAGCACCAAGGCCAGCATCAGCCATGCGCTTTGCCGCGACGAGTTGTCTTGCCTGGGATTCGGTAAGCTCAATGGCTTTGCCAGGCTTTCCTTGATGGTCGGTTGTTAGAAACTGAAAGCCGTTTGTTGTCTTTCCGGTAAAAAGTAATGGGATTTGACTCTGGTTGGTGTTCAGCAGCGCTGCTTGCGCCATCACTTCATCGGTGGGTAAACGCGCTGCCTCATCCAAATAGCCTTGTTGCTTAATACCTCGTGTCTCGCCTTCAAGTGTGCGCAATGCATTGACATCACGGTTAAGAATCGCAGCTTCTATCAAACGACGATTAAGCCCGAGCCTGTAGTCCGATGAGCCCGCATCGATGGCTGTTTTAACCGTGAGCGCAGCTTCGTTGCTTGCTGCCGACCCACCTAGTGAAGGTGGTAGTGCTTGCCCATTGAGCACTGCGGTATTTGCTGCTTCAAAGTCAGCATCAAGTGCAGCGTTGGTTGCTCCTCGATCAATCCCTTGGGTGTAGTCACGAATGCCAGATAAGACGGTTGAGAGATCGCCTTGACGCTTCGCTTCACTTCGCGCCTGATCGAGTTGAAGCTGCAAGCCTTCGCGCTGCATTGCCCAGCGTTCATCCTCACGCTTGCGTTGTGCTTCGCGCTCAGCTTGTGCAAGTGCTTGGTTATAGGCTCCCTGACCAAAGGCAAAGCCTGATTGAAACGCTGCCATCACCATGGATCCATGATCTATCGTCTCGGCGGCATGAGGCTTCCCAGTGCCCAGCTCGTGCCAACGCCTGCTGCAGCACCAAGGATCGTATTTAATGGATTACTCGATGCAGCGATTTGGTCTTGAGCACTTTTAAATTGCGCTTGAGCGTTAAACATTCCCGTGGCATTCGCACCCATGCGCCCAGCAACATCCGAGGCCATGCCGTAGCCTGCATTCATCCCTGAAGCACCCGCATTGGCAATGTTCACCCCATTGGCTGCAAAGCCTGCCCCAGCCCCCGTTGCAGCCATCCCCATGGCAGGGTAGCCTGCAAGTGCATTGGTTGCTCGATCGGTTAATGCGTAGCCTTCTTGTCTGGCACTTCGTCTTGCCATGTTCTTTGAACCTGCTAAAAGTGCAGCAGCACCAAGCGTTGCCCGTGGATCATTGGCTTGGTTAGTAAAGGGCGATATGCCACGCCTTGCCTGCATACGCGCGGTTTGATCTTGTGCAAGCGATATGGCCGACTGCGCATCGGCGCCTGCGTCAGCTGCAAATTGATCGGTGCGCTGCTTGGCATTAAAGCCTGTTGCATCGGAGACCAATTGATCCTGAGCGTTCGATAACAGATTGCGCCTTGTGAGCATCCAGCTGCGATCAGCTTGAGAATCCGTGACCGCTTGTCTTGCCGTATCAAGTGCAAACTGGGTTTGCTCTTTTTGTAGCGGTAGCATCTCATTGGCGTTAGACATGATTTGCTTAATCACATCGTCTTGGACACCCAATGAACGTATCTGCGCTTCGATCAAACGCGGATCGGGCGGAGGCGCTGACGATGAGCTCTTAGATCCCATCACTTACCTCACCTGCAATAAATCGGCAGTCACGCTTCCAAAGTACATAAAGCACAACATCACCGCCATCGGCTGCAGCACCTTGAAGTCTTGCCTCTTCGCGAAAGCCTAAATGTTCATTAAAGCGTCGTGCCTCGAGATTCGATGCATCCACATAGCCAGAAACCCGTTCGACGCTGCAAATCAGAAAGGCGTAGGCAAAGACAGCAAGTAGGTAATCTCGGTGGAGCCAGCGCTTGCCAGGTCTTGCAGCCACATGCATCCAAAGGTTCTTACCGTTATAGCCTTCAAAGAGCACGCCTGCCACGAGCTCGCCATCGCGTGTAAGGCCTAGGGCAATCATGTCTTCAGCAAGCTTTAAGCCTGGCAGATAGCTACGCATAAAGGCAGCAACGCGTGTGAGCGAAAAGTCAAAAGCATGGGGCATTCG
>Ga0214917_10007033_pt1 | contig 11496 bp, 11 predicted proteins | sample LL_1208_BB_MetaG_FD_177983 | JGI IMG/M metagenome (GOLD analysis project Ga0214917, IMG submission 177983) | Freshwater microbial communities from Lake Lanier, Atlanta, Georgia, United States - LL_1208_BB | ecosystem: Environmental > Aquatic > Freshwater > Lake | place: USA: Georgia | collected...
TTTTTCTGCTTGTAGGACTTTTTTGGAAGAATCTACTTAAGAAGTTACACCTTCCGCTTATTGGAATGCTTGCACTTTCTGTAGTAGGCGTTCTTGCTGCCAAGTCGTCTGGATACTCGCTATCGGCAGTAGTAGGTCTTCCAAAGTCGCATGCACAGTGGGGCAATTACCTAGTCTTACTTGCCATTGCACTCTTTTCCTCATTTGTACTTTTTTCATATTTTTCTTTCTATAAGAAAAGCAAGATAGCGTCATCAAGTCTAGGAGTTCTAATGGCTTTTCTGGCGGTTAGTGCGATTGGAATGACCTATGTAGTTGGCCATTCGGGTGCAGAAAGTGTTTGGAAGTACAAATACAACTCCATTAAGGACCAACAGAAATTACCTTAGGTAGCACCTCTCCACAGAACTTCTCAATCTTTTGGGGGCAATAATGGGGGCAAATCGTTTTTTTGAGCATGGCTTCACGCACAACTATGTCATCTCTGGCCTTTAGGGCGACACTTCTAGTGAAATGTCAGAGGTTGGTAGGAGAATAAGCGTGTGGCAAAGAAGATAACTGATGCAGAGGCACGCAAGGTAATGCGGGCCTCTGGGTTTGCCCCACTTGTTCCCTATGTGTCTTCAGCAACCCCATGGAAATCTAAGTGTCTTAAGTGTAAAAAAGAAGTTTCGCCAAGTTTTAACAATGTGAGAACAAAGGGCGTTAGGTGCTCATTTTGTTCTGGGAATGCTGTGCATCCAGATGATGCAATGAAGTTGATGAAGAAGGCAAAATTGAAGCCACTTGTTGATTTTCCAGGTGCATCGAAATCTTGGAAGTCCAAATGTTTGGTTTGTGGCAAAGAGGTGACTCCTTCATATAAGTCAGTTAGAACCAATGGCGGGGGATGTAAATATTGTGCGAGGGTTAATGCGGGAATAAGTAATCGAACAGATGACAATGAAGCGATCGAGACAATGCAAGCTGCCGGTCTCCTTCCACTGGAACCTTTTGTGGGCTCCAGTCACCCTTGGAAATCTCGATGTATGAAATGCAAAAGAGAAGTTACTCCTAGGCTTTCAATGGTGAAGTCAAAGAAGAGCAGTTGTGCCTACTGTGCGGGTGTGAGAGTTGATGAAAAGGAAGCGCTCAGGACTCTCAAGAAGCTGAAACTGAAACCTTTAGAGCCATACCAAGGGAATAAACATCCTTGGAAAAGTATTCATATCCCTTGCGGGAAGATCGTTTCGCCCAGATACAACGGGTTACAAAAAGGTCAAGGACCCTGCAAATACTGTGCACATAAAGCGGTTGACCCAAAAGATGCTGTGGCTCTCTTTATTTCCAAGGACCTCAAACCTCTAGATCCCTATCCTGGAGACAATAAAAAACCTTGGCGTTCGATTCATCTCGTTTGCGGCAATGAAGTATCCCCAATGTATGACGTTGTTCGGCGTGGTGAAAGTATGGGTTGTCATTTCTGTAGTGATCAATTTGTTGACCCAGATGAAGCATTCAACTTTATGGTTGAGAAAGGCTTCCAGCCACTGGTTCCCTACCCTGGAAGTGCAAAAGCATGGAAATCAATTCACCTCGAGTGTGGAAGTAGCACTCGACCTTCATTTGGGAAAATTAAATCAGGAAGAGTTGGATGCCCTACTTGTTCAGGAAACCTGAAGATTACCCAAGAACGTGCATATGCTTTCTTTAGGAGTAAGAACTTAGAGCCTTTGGAGAAATTCCAAGGGCCTCATCATCCTTGGAGATCAATCCACTCTGAGTGCAGGAAAGAAGTTTCACCGAGATGGGCATCGGTCCAACAGGGTCAGAATGGATGCAAGTACTGTGCGGGAGCTGCGGTCGATATAAAAGACGCAAAAGCACTTTTCGTTAAGATGGGATTGAAGCCTATTGAGAAATTCCAAGGAGCGTCTAAACCTTGGAAATCTATTCACATTAAGTGTGGGAGGGAGGTCTCTCCACGGTATAGCGGACTAAGAGCAGGGCAGGGACCTTGTGCTTATTGCGCTGGATTATTTGTGGACCCAGAGGAAGCTCTTGAGCTGTATAGAAGTAGAGGCCTAGAACCACTTGTTCCTTATCCAGGAGCCTCAATCGGCTGGAATTCAATTCACAAAGTTTGCAGAAGGAAAGTTAATCCAACTTACGGTTATGTAAAAATGGGAGGCGTTGGTTGCAATTATTGTGCCGGCCTTGAGCCAATTTCTCCAAAGGTGGTTGAGAAGTTGTTTGTTTCTCGTGGGTTCAAACCTTTAGAGGAATATGTAAACCGCAGGACTCCAATTCGAGCTATTCACAATGTTTGCGGTAGAGAAGTCAAACCTTTGTACAGCTCGATTAAAAATGGGGGTGGATGTAAGTACTGTGCAGTCGGTGGAATTAATCTATCCGCTCCAGCTTTCCTTTATGTAATGACTCACACTGAGCTAGGGTCACACAAAGTAGGTATAGGCGGTTATCAATCAAGCACAAATCGAATTGACCAGCATAAAAAGCATGGTTGGAAGTTGTTCAAATCCCTAGATTTTGCAACAGCCGAAATTGCCTATGAAATAGAGCAAGAAACCTTGAACTGGCTACGGCAAGATCTAGGAATTCCTCGGCACCTTGTTCTTGAGCAAATGCCGCAAGGTGGCCACTCGGAAACACTAGATTCATCTGAAATCGATCTCCCTACTATTTGGGCAAAAGTCGAAGAATTGAGTAAAAAATGAATCAGTTTTTGTGGTGCTCATGGCACTTATTTACGCATGCCTTTTCTAAACAGCAAGATTTCTCAAAAATTAGATCTATATCCATCAGGTATCCTGAATTTCAGGAAGCCTGAGATAGGTGCCTCTTAAAAAATAAGACTGTTGCGAACCACCACCCCATCTATTAGAGATGGGGATGGATGGTTTACTCAACATTGTCCAAATCTTCGAACCAGTCATGCCAAAGGGTTGTTTGGCACAGTGGCTCACTCCTCAAATTCTGCAATTTCATCTTGAATGTCAAAGTAGTCTTTTCGAGCACGATCGAATTCACGACGGGAGACACCTAAATCCTTGCACTCATCTTTAAGTGCGCTAAATAAGCTATTTAGACCATTGCGATGTGTCGGGTTAGTGTCCATAAAATTTGAGATTTCTCTATAGATTTTTTCATATTTCGCCGATCTAATTGCATATAGTTTCCAATCTAGGGCTCCAGAGAGTTGGTGGCGCAGGGGCAATAATTCCCGAGAGATTTTGTACTCAAGTTGAGCCAAAGGAACTCGATGCTTTTCATTAATCAGTCTGTATTTTTTATCTGTAACCACCTCTTTGAGGTGCCAGACCAAATCCACATCACCCATTTTGGCTGAACCACCTCGTGGACCAGCATCAGAGTTCTTGCCAGTGTGATCGATACGAATATACGCAATACCCATCGACTTCAAAATCTTTCCTGTGTAATTATAGAAATCAATCCATGTGTCATTGTCATTTTCCTTCCCTTTAATCGCTCTGCTTAATGTGTCGATTACAACTAATTCAGGATTGATTATTTCAAGAGCCCTTTTTAGTTCTTGACCACCCCTAGGCAGGTCAAAAGGAGTGAAGTCTGGGAAGGACATTAACTTGAAGTTTTGCTCTAGCTCTTCCCAAGTAAATCCCATATCGACAAGGCTTCGTCGAATATCCGTCTTAGGGATATTTTCATGATCGATGTATAGAACCTTAATTGGCTTCTTTGCCGCCAAACCGAGGACGGATTTTCCTGTTGCTAGGCATGCACTGAACTCTCGGACTAAAAGTGACTTTCCGACTCCAGGGTCTGAGTAAATAGTGTGCCCACGTTCAGCACAAATTATTCCGTCGACAAACCAGACTTCCTCAGAAGTGTCTTCCCAGACTTCTCTCCAATTCACAAGATTCAGTCTTTTCAGAAATTCTTCATCTGTTCCATTTTCAACCTCTAAGGTTTCCAAATTCTCGAATTCAATATCGTAAATTGGGCTATTTGAACCAGCAGAAAGTGCTCCACCTGTAAGTCTTAAAACGGATGCAATCTCGGCCTCCGCATTTTGGCCTCTATAGGCGATCCTTGCGGCTTTAGTGAGGGCTTCCACCACTTCAGGAACTGAAATCTGTCCACCTCCTATGTATTGCCCCATGATGAATGCAGACTCGTTCAGAGTCACGTTTCTTTGGCCTTTTGCAGTCCTCATCGATATGCGATTTACCTGCTTATCTAGTTCACGTTTGGCACTTTCTGTGGCTTCATTCTTGCTAGCTAATTCAAAATTTAAGTTATTTAAACCATTTGAATGGCTAGTCAGATTGGATTTCTTCACCATGAGATCACGCATTTTTGGTGACAAGCTAGAAATTGATGTCTTAAATGGGTTGAGATTCTCATCCCAAGTATAGTCAACACCACTTACATGTTTAGATGGTGGCAGTAAGACATAACCATTAAATTTAATATCAATACCTTTGAATCCTTGTTTTGAAAAATCTCGATAGAACTGATCACCTTCTTCAGCTTTGAAGTAGAGGTGGCGTCCTCTAGTTTTCACACCTCGTATGAGATATTCACCAGTGAAAACTGTAAGTGTTTCAGGGATATCGCCATCTAACCAGCTCTCTAATTGCAGAAATGACTCGTCGCCACCATTTCTTGGATCAATATCGATGACAACTAAACCGCTAGCACTGCAGTTGACTGCAATGTTATTCTCAGTGTTAGTTCCAAACCATTCATTCAAAGTCCTCAAGTCGCCAGTCGACTTTTTATTCCAGTCAGCAAGAAGCGGATGTTTTCCTGCATCGCTTGAGTCATGGTGCGAATCGCCACAGTTACATTTACCATTTGCAATTCCATGGCAAGGTAACAATTTCCATCCCATTTTCGAGTATGCATTGATCTGTTGCTCGCTCATAGAATTACCTGCTCCTTGAATCTCTTTTTGGCTGGAGAATCTTCAGATGTTTCTTTTTTGCTCTCGAACCATGAGATCACCTGAGCCTCTTCGTAAACCCAAGTTCCTCCTATGCGGTAACGGGGGATTCCAAGGCGCTTAGCGTTCATATGAACCCAGTGAGGCGAGCGGGACAGAAGTGCTGCGACTCCTTTTGTAGTTAGTTGCTTAACCGGCAATTTCTTTATCCTTTCATTGGTCTAGGTTCGAATTAACCTAGACTTGCTGAAACATACATTAAGGTCTAGGCTTGTGCAAGTCTTAGACCAAAGGAGAATGTTTGATGCTCACGGGACATATGTTCGACAGTGATTCGCTACAGAGTTCGAAACGAGTAATCACTTGGCATGATGAGAGTCCATATCGCTTTTGGATTGGTTCATTCAGATCTGATTCGGGTGCACACGTCCTTCAAAGCCTAGAAATTCAATTAGTAGCTTCCAGTTCCCTGAGACCTTCTAAAGAAGAACAGAAAATGAGGCTCAAATTGATACCAAACTTAAGCCAGGGCGCAAAAGGTTTGTCGGCAAGCGAATTTCGGAAGTTGCCGCTGGGAGAAATCCTGATGGAACGGGCAGAAGCATTAATGCATTCCTTACAAAGAGAGTCGGTACGTGGAAACACTGTCGTTCTACTAAGTGATCAAACTGCTAGAGCTCGAGGTATTCAGGATTCTTCCAAAAAGATTTCTAAATTAGTTTCTGGTGCTAATTCGGATGATGCAATTTTGATAGCCAAGATATACACAGATCATTGCAGTATAAGTACAGTGAGGGCCGCTCAGAGGACCGCCGAGTATCTAAAGGTTGATACAAATATTGTTCACGTCGCTCTTAAAATCGCTCGCCGTAATGAGTGGCTCACAAGTTCAGGAAGTGGGAAGGCGGGTGGGCAACTCACAAAAAAAGGCGAAGAAGAGTTTGTTAATTCAAATGGTATTGCAAGAGAAAAAGCAATTCAGAAGGTGAGAGGTTCTAAATAATGCCAAGTTCTAGAAAGAAGGGCAATAAGTACTACGCACGTTGGTACCGTCCAGACGGTAGACAAGCAGAAAAAGGTGGTTTTGAGGATTCAAAGTCAGCCTTGGAATTTGCAAAAGCCATGGAAGTGGACATCAAGCGTAAAAAGTATATTGATCCAATTGATTCAAATATAACTCTGTTTGAATACATTGATACGATTTGGAAACATACTTTAGACGTTGAAGATGAGACCAAGCTGGGATATCAGTACAAGATAAATAAACATATTCTTCCGCACTTGGGGAGCTTTCCGCTGCATAAGATTTCAACCTCAACGATCAAAACTTGGCTTGCTAAACTCAATAACTTGGAGTCATATGGAGAGCCCCCTTTGTCCGATAAGTATATTGAAAGCATTGCTAACCAATTAGGATCGATTCTTAAGTCTGCTGTAGATGATAAATTCCTCGCAGACTCTCCAATGTCTCGTGTAAAAAGAAAAAAGGCAGTTCGAGTCAATCGGGTTGTTCCCCTTGAATACGAAGTGGTTGAGGCTATCGCCAATAGTATGAGTCCAAAATTTCGTGCAATTGTTTGGACAGGCTATTACACAGCTATGAGACCGTCAGAAATTCTTGGCTTGTCTTTACGACAAATTGATTTTGAAAACGCACGAATTCTTATTGATCAACAAATTAGTCGAAATCCAAACGAGCTTGTTAAGAAAACAATGAAGACAAAGAAAAGTAGAAGAGAAATAGCATTACCGGGTGACTTAAGTATTATTCTCAGAGACCATATCCAAAAATTTGGTCTTGGGCCAGAAGGACTAATTTTTCAAAACCGTGATGGAAAAGAAATGAGATACAAGAACGCCTGCAATTTGTTTCGAGAGCATGCTCGAAAATTTGGCGTACCGAAGGGAACCAATCTTCACGTACTTCGTCACACTTGCGTCTCGACACTAATTGCTGAAGGTGCCCTGCAAAAAGAGATCCAAGAATTATGTGGCCATGAGTCAATCCTCGAAACCATGGATACCTACGGTCATCTCTTCGAGAGCAATTCAGCGTCTCTGGCAGAAAAAATGGATGCCGCAGCTCGTAAGGCACGATCTAAGAAAAAGAATGACATTGTGCTAGTTTCCTGAGGACATCGTGGAATGTTAGATGGTTATGTCAGAAGTTAGAACAACTTCTGCGAATTCTCCGCTGAGGTTAGTCGCAGTCATTTGATAAACACTTTCTGCTGAAACAAGATTTCCTGCCAAATCTTTGAAGTCAAAGGTTCTGGTGGCATCTTGTACAAACTTTACGTTGTAACCTAAATTTCCAGCCATACGGGCAGTAGTTTCGCAGCAGTGATTGGTGGTTATTCCGCAAACATACAAGTCTGAGTAAGAATTTAGATCCAACCAATCTTTGAGCGAGGGGGTCCCATAGAAAGCGGAGTTAACAGTCTTGGAAATAAGTAGATCGTGTATCCCATCTATTCCATCCTGAAAATCATTCCCATATTGTCCAGGGTGGAGGGGGGATTGAGGAGAAACAGAATCGTGCCTAACGAGAACTACAGGATATTTCGCATTTCTCCAGATTTTGAGAAGTTTTTTGATGTTGTCTTCACATCCTGGATTGTTCGAATTACCCCATTTTTCATCCAAGAAACCTTTTTGAACATCGATAACAATCAATACAGGATTTTTGCTCATGGTTAAATATAACGAATGTAGTTTGAAGCTCGTTTAGAATTGTGGAATTAAATCAGGTTCATGAAATATGACAATTTCATATGGGAAGAAACATGGGCAGTCTTCAGAAATTGCTCTAATTTGAGCGTGATTTTAAAAGACTTTCAGGTTGTCCGGCTTATAGGGCGACTCTTTTGTTTAGAATGTTGTATTAATGCTATATAGCATATATGCTATTTCACATGAGTCGCAACCCTGAAGAGCCGGTCTTTAACCGCATCGAAGAAGCCCGTGCCGCCTTTGGGCTATCTAGGCAGGATCTTGCCGATAAGGCTGGCGTTCATTACCAGACCATCGGCTACCTAGAGCGTGAGGAATACAGCCCTTCCCTCGTTCTGGCCTTACGTATAGCTAAGTCACTTAACCAAGAGGTATCAGAGCTCTTTTCACTAACGCCCTTTAAGAAAGGAAAGTAAAGATGTCGAAGAAGAATAAGTTTTATTGGTTTGAGGGAGTTACCAAAAATGGTGTTGAGGCTCTGCTTAATGATGAAGACTCAAAGTTCAGATGGCTTCGTCCACAGCGAAATAGGAGAGTTTTAGTTCTTCTAATGGCATTTGCGCTAGTCCTTGTCTCATTGGGTAGCTACTGGCCAACATTGAAAACTAATCTGAACCTATCTGATGGAACTTCAGTAGTTGTCTACTCCGTGACAGCGATTTTTGTAGTTTTGGCAGTTGTTGGTGGTTACTCACTGTTAAGAATCAGCGTGAGATCTATTGCAGATGCCCCAGATGAGTTACTGGATGAGCGTCAAATAATGGTGCGAAATACTTCGATTCGATATGCCTACTATGCGATGGGTTATGTAGTTCTGCTACTACTTTCTCTAATGATTTTCTTACCTGAATTAAAGATGTTTCAACCAGAAGGCAATGATGGAAGTTTTCTCATAATTGCCACCCTATTTGCTTATGGCTCGATGCCTTCCATGGTCATGGCTTGGCGTGAGCGAGATATCTAGCAAATGCAACGAGACACCGCACCTGATGTCCTAAGAGGTTTTGCACTGCTTGGAATCTTGGTCGTAAACATCCAATTCATGGGCTTGAGTAGTGACCAGGGGGCTAGCGGAGAGTGGACTCAAGGCTTTGCCAATGGTTCTGCGACATTTCTCATTGCCGCCCTCTTTGCCGGAAAGTTCTATTTACTTTTTTCTTTTCTCTTCGGCTACAGCTCAAACTACGTAATTAGAAACGATAAATCCAATAGGGCGCGATGGGTTAAACGTTGCCTTGTCCTCGTAGCTTTGGGTGCTCTTCATTTTACCTTTCTATGGCACGGCGACATTATCTTTTTCTATGGGCTATTTGGGTTGCTGCTTACCTTTTTCTTCTTTAGGGCAGATAGAACACTTAAAATTTGGTCTCGAATTGTATTTTCTATCTCAACATTTTTTATACTAATTGGTTCTTTGGCCTTCATACCCGAGTACGTGCTGGATGAGAACCTTGGTTCAAGCACAGTATCGAGTCTTGATGAGATTCTGCTGAATGGAACTTTTCTGGAGTCGATACCAGCAAGGTTAGAAGTCTGGGCACGTAGTATCTCACTAGTAACCTTTCTTCTATGTGGTTTGCCATTTGCGGCATTCTTACTTGGTGTTCGATTGGCACGCTCCAATTTTCTATCATCACCTATAGATATTGGTGCAAATTCAAAATTGATGAAAAAGGGTCTATTTCTCGGGCTACCGATTCAAATTATTGCTGCAGTGATACTTCTACTCAACGAGCAATCAACGAATCCATCTGAAAGCATTTCTCTAGTGGCCCTCTCTGCCTCAGGTGTTTCAGCCCCGCTGCTTTCAATGTTCTATGTTGGACTTGTTCGTAAGTTAGTTGAGGAGCGAGCACATCTAGTTTTGTGGATGAAACCAGCCGGCAAAATGTCGTTGACCATCTACATTTCCCAATCAGTTGTTACTTCGCTGATCTTTGGTCCGTGGGGACTTGGATTGTTCCAAGAACTGCAAACCTGGCAGGTGTTTTTATTAGCATTCGCAATTTGGCTACTTCTTGCCTACCTTGCAGCTCAATGGCTAAAGAAGTTCAATCAGGGACCTCTTGAAAAATTAGTCAGCTCACTTACAAGAAATCGATAGGAGTATCAAAAATGGCATGGATTGCATTCATCATTGCAGGAGTCGTTCTCTTGAACTTTTCAAGTTCTAATCACTAGGGCTGATCCGGTTTAAGGGTCGACTTTCCTTTTTCAAGCCGCTAATCTTTTCGTCATGACTTTTCCAGTTGTAAATGGGCTACGCTCAATTGAATTTGGTAACCCCGGGGAATCCCGTGACAGAATTCTTTCTTGTCTTCTAGACGGCAATAAGCGCGCGACTGCCGGCACTCTTGAGTGGGATTACAAGGCTGAGAATGAACCGATTGAAACTGTTGGCGAGAAGTTAGCTGTCCTTGATAGTCACGATCGGCATATAGCCACAATCCAGGCCAATCGAGTCGAAGTTAAAAGATTCGCAGATGTGCCAGATGAGTTTGCGCTAGCAGAGGCAGAGGGCGATTTGAGTGGTGATGACTTTAGAGAGAGTCATTTTGCGTTTTGGTCGAACAATGGATTGCAAATAACAGATGAAACCGAGATTGTGCTTGTCTACTTCGATCTGATTGAAGATCTCAGGAGTTCCTTATAGGTCTGGCTTACAGGGCGACTACTCATTTATACTTACCCATATGAAGTTTGTAATTTCCGTTATTGATGACCTCCAGAATCCAGGCACCGCAGCTGAGATGGTCGAGATTGATAAGTTCAATGATTCCTTGCGTGCAAATGGTCAGTGGATCTTTGCTTGGGGATTACAACCACCAGAGACAGCAAAAGTGATTGATAACCGCAATGATGCGAATCTGAGCACCGGTAAACCACTATTTGATGCCAAAGAGAACTTCAGTGGGTTGTGGATTATTGAGGCTGAAAACGCTGAAGTAGCTGAAAGGTTGGCGTATTCGGCATCAAAGGCATGCAATAGAAAAGTTGAACTTCGCCCAATGCATTGAGCGTGGACACAAATCGCACTAAAGAGCTAGCTGCAATAAAGAAAAAGATTTCTAAGGTTGATCCAGCCTTTGCTCCTGCAATCAAGAATCTGGAGCCGTGCACATTCGGATTAGTTAAACCAAAACTTTCTCAGTATCAATCACTGATTCGAGCAGTGATTGCTCAGCAAGTAAGTACTGCTGCAGCGCGAACAATTTCGGGAAGACTCGAAGCCAAGTGCGCAGGATCGATTACGGCCGAAAGGGTTGGTGCGCTTTCTCTCAAGCAGCTGCAGTCTGTTGGATTAACCGGTGCAAAGGTGCGCACAATTAGTGAGCTGACTTCAGCTGCAATATCGGGGGAGATTAACTTTAGAAGATTCTCACATATGTCTGATGAAGAGATTATTGGAGAACTAGTGCCGTTATTTGGCATTGGACGATGGACGGTTGAGATGTTCTTAATCTTTCACCTTGGACGCTTGGATGTGTGGCCGGTAGATGACTTAGCTGTGCGTCGTGGGTGGGATAACTTGCACGGAAACTCAGAACCCATTAAACCTAAAGTTTTGCAGGGTTTAGGAGACCAGTTTGCTGGGATGCGAAGTGTTGTTGCATGGTATTGCTGGAGAGCCTCCTAGTAACTAGTTACTATGGGGACTTACTAATGGCGATGGGAGGCAGTTCGTGTTTGAAGCGTTAATTCTCGGCATCGTTCAAGGCCTCACCGAATTCTTACCTATCTCTTCAAGTGCCCATATTCGCATCGTTGGTGAGTTCATGAACAAGGCTCAAGATCCTGGCGCACGGTTTACTGCAATCACACAGATCGGCACAGAG
>Ga0214917_10007034_pt1 | contig 11496 bp, 9 predicted proteins | sample LL_1208_BB_MetaG_FD_177983 | JGI IMG/M metagenome (GOLD analysis project Ga0214917, IMG submission 177983) | Freshwater microbial communities from Lake Lanier, Atlanta, Georgia, United States - LL_1208_BB | ecosystem: Environmental > Aquatic > Freshwater > Lake | place: USA: Georgia | collected...
ACCAAGAAAGGAAGAGTGGGCCATCCGACCCATCTGCTTCATAAGGGCTGCATCTAATTGCGGATGCCGATGTCCATGCAAATTGGTCCAAATGGAGGAGTTGCCGTCCAAGTAACGCTTTCCGTCGCGGGCGATCAGCCAGGCGCCCTCTCCGGACTCTACGGCAATCGGGTGAAACTCCGGATCCATCCATAAGGATGCGGGGGTAAAGGGGTGCCAAAGGTGGGCACGGTCCAGGCGAATCATCTCCTCGTATTTCAATTCAGCGGGTGGGGAGGAGTTCATTCAATCCTTCGCAGAGTCGGGTGATATCTTCCCGCGAATGGCGAGCGGAAAGGCTTACCCGCAAGCGGGCTGTGCCCTCCGGGACCGTGGGGGGGCGAATGGCAGAAACTTGGATTCCCCGATCGGATAAGGATTGGGAGATTGCCAAGGTATTCTGATTGTCCAAGCAGGGGATGGGTTGGATGGGCCCGGTGCATGGCGTCTTTCTGTGCGAATGAAAGACTTCAATGTTTTCCCGGAGTTTGGATCTCCAGTGTGCGCCTTCCGGGGATTCAACGATTCGAAGCGCGCTCAGGGCAGCCGCTGCCTGCGCCGGGGCGAGGGCAGTTCCAAAGAGAAAAGTCCGAGCCTCATTGATCAGGTGACGGATCGTTTCCTCCGATGCGGTGACAAAGCCGCCGGAAGACCCGAGCGCTTTGCCTAGGGTGCCCATCTGGATATCCACGTTGGCGGTGAGCCCAAGTTCGGCAGCCAGGCCGCTTCCTTGGGGACCGAGAATTCCACCAGCATGGGCCTCATCCAGGAGAAGCCAGGCGGCAAACTCCTCCTTGAGTTGCACGATTTCACGCAAAGGCAGAAAGTCGCCATCCATGGAATGCAATGATTCGGCCACAATCAGAATCTTGGCTTGAGGATTCAGGGATCGGGTCAATTGCAGGACTTGGACAAGACTCTGGGGGTTGCGGCGATCAAACAGCCGTATTTTGGCATGGGAGAGCCGGGCACCGTCAAAAAGACAGGCATGAGCGTCTCTTTCCAGGATCACGGTGTCTTGGCTGGACGCCAGGGAGGGAATCACCCCCAAGGGCACAAGGTATCCCGCAGAAAAAAGCAGGGCTTTCTCGCTGGATTTCCAGCGGGCCAAGGACAGCTCCAAATCATGATATTCCAGATGGTTGGGAGTTAAGAGCCGGGCGGCCCGGGCTCCGGTTCCATGCCTCTGGGTGGCCTGCGCGGCCGCTTCCTTCACTTTGGGGTGTCGGGAAAGTCCGAGGTAGTCGTTGTCGGAAAAAGAGAGGGCAGGGGGAGGGCCATTTCCCAATCGACGCTCGGTGTGCGTGGTTAACCGGGCCGAATGCCGGTGACGGATCACATCCAAAAAGGAGTTGGCTGGGGAATTAGGCACGCAAGGAGAGTGCCGAACCGATGTGGGATTGGACGAGGGAAAACTCAGATGGCTTCTTGGCGGGTTGGGACACCTCCCACGCAGGTCCACTCCGCATTTTGCCGATGTCGAAGGATCGATTCCAGGAGATCACCGGTCGCCGGCACCCTCCAAGCCACCCAGTCGGCCCAGGCTCCCGGAGTAAGGCAACCAAGTCGGGATGACTGTTGCAGGGCTTGGGCCGGTCCCGTGGTGATCATGGCCCACGCCTCCGGAGTCGTGATCTGTGGGTGATGAGCCCGAAATTCCTGCACCTCGGCACGCAGATCAAAATGGTCATTGGAGGAGCCGGCTGGGCTGTCTGTGCCCAGACAGACGGGAATGCCCTGATTTTGGTAGAGTCGAAACGGAAAAGGTGAACGGCCAAACCACCGATGGGCCAAAGGGCAATGCACGATCGTGGCGTTTCGCTCCGAGAGATAATCAAGATCCGCCTCTTTCACCTCATTGGCGTGAGCCACAATGGGCGAGTGGGGAAGCGTCTGGTTTGCCTTACACCAATCAATGGGGGAACGATTGCTCGCATGCAGATCGGTGCGGGAAAGCCCCTGGGGAAGAAGGGATCGCAAGGGGGAGGATTGCCCAGCCAGAAAGAGGGTTTCAACCGGAGATTCGGCCAAATGGGTGGTGAAAGGGATTTGCTGATGGATGCTCAAATCCCGGATGGACCGATACATTTCCGGTGAAGCGGTGTAGGGGGAGTGAGGGGAGAGTGCGAGGTGCCAAAAGGAGGCGGGGTGGCGGAGGAGCCAGGCTTTTGCCCGGTCTAGGACTGCGCTGACGTCGACCCTTCCGAATATATCCATAAACTCCAACCCCCACCATGTCCGGGTGCCGGTGGAGGTAAGACCCCCCAGGGTGGATGGTTCGGATAGAATGGAGAGAACCGAGGTTGTCCCCGATCGTAGGGCCAGGTGGGATGACTCGATGACGGAGTGCCGTCTTTTTTCCGGGGTTAATTCAGGAAGCGCATCGATAATTTGGCGCAACCATTCGCTGAAATCTTTGCCTGGCTGAAGACGATTCCGTAAGCCCGCCAAATCCAGGTGGGCATGCAGATTGATAAATCCGGGAGCCAGAACCGTGCCGGACAATTTCAGCACCTCTTCTCCGGGATGGGGTTGCAGGTTCGAACCTGCCTCGGTGATGAATTGGTCGGAAAAGCGGAGATGACCGGGTCGATGGACCCTTTCGGCGGATTCGATCAGGGCATCGGCCTGAACCAGCATAGGATCAGTTGGCTTTCGACCTGGGTTGGGTGGCTTCCATTAATGTCAGAAGGGCGGGAGCAATGGATTTTCGGATTTCCGGTTCCATCCGGTCAATAAAGAGAATCCCCTGAAGGTGATCCGTCTCGTGTTGGAGTGCCCGGGCAAGTAGTCCGCCGGCTTGAAGACTCATGGGCTTTCCATGCAGATCCTGGTAATCCATGCGTATGCGTAGGCTTCGGCGCACGGCACCGTACACGTTCGGAAAACTCAGGCAACCTTCGTCGGCATCCTCTCGTTTGCGGGTCAAGGTAATGACGGGGTTACAGAAAAAGAGGGGCATCTGGGTGCGCCAATCCACCGACTTCCCGGAAATTTCAAGCGAGGAGGGGCGCTTTTCCACTTTACGCAAATCCACCACCGCGATTTGCAGGGAAATTCCGATTTGCGGGGCGGCTAGACCGATGCCATCCGCCTCTCGCATGGTGGCTTCCAGGCAGCGCGCGAGTTCGTTCAGCTTCTCATCCGGCGGATTGACCCGGGTGGCGGGATGGCGCAAGACAGGGTCGCCGTACAGTCGGACAGGCAAAACTTTGCCGCTAGATTTCAGGGGTTGGCGGTGGCGCCACCGATCTTGGAGGTTCGAACCGAGATCGGCACGCCGGCGTCCTCGCACGCATCAAAGAACTTAAAGAAGACGGAGATGGGTGTGGTCTCGTCAAAGTTTAAAACCACATTTTTGACCCCCTTTGCCTTGAGTGCCTTGGCCAAGTCGGCACGGAAGGAGTCAGACTTCGGATTCAAGTTCAGGGTCTGATCCCCGAGATAAAGGGGAAAGGTGTCTGCCTCGTAAAGTTTGGCATACTCCGCGGCCTTCGCCGATTTCAAGGTGAGCTCGGGTGGCGCTTTCTGTGGTTCCTCGGTCTTTTCCGTGCCCTTTTCGGATTTGGGGGGAGTGACATCCACCGAGGCGGTCTTTTTCTTAAACGTGGTGGTCACGATAAAGAAGATCAAAAGCATGCAGAGAATGTCGATCAGCGGGATGACATTGATCTCGGCCCGGCGGCGGCGGGTGGGGTTAAACTTCATGTTGGGCGGACCCCGCGTAAATCAGGCGGGAATTTCCTCGGTGTAGAGTTTCTTCAGGAGCAGCATGGATAACTCCTCCATCTCTACCGCCAAGACGTCAATCTTCTTGCTGAAGAAGGTGAAGGGAAAAAGCATGACGATCGCGGTCCCGATCCCAAGCACGGTGGTGTGGAGAGCTTCGGCGATGCCGGCCGAGATTTTTTCGGGATCGGAATTGGCTGAACCGACGGCGGCAAAAATGGTGATCAGACCGGATACGGTTCCCACCAGGCCGAGTAGAGGCGAGGCTCCGACAAAGATTTCCAAATAGACGATGCCTCTCTCCAAGCGGGCCACCTCCGTGCGGGCGACGGTCTGAAGGACCTCCACGTTTTCTCCCCTAGGTAGGGAGGCGTGTTCCAAACAGCTGTTGACGAGGCGGGCTAAAGCCGAGTCGTTCCGAACGCAGAGGCGGGTGAGGGTCTCGGTGTTGCCTCCGGGACGAAGAGCCCGGATGGCGTCGATCACTTCCCGGGGGGTGACCCTTTCCCGACGCAAGCGCAGGAAAATCAGGACGCTCAAAAAGATTCCGGTGATCAGGGAGGCAAGCAGCGGAAAAAGAATTAAGACCAAAATGAACGGAGAGACGTTCAACTTGATGAAGTGTTCCAGAAAAGGGAGTGTGTTCATCAGGGTATCTTAGGGAAGTGGCTCGTCTTGACCAGCATGGAAGGTGCGTTTTAGTAGATTCGGAAGGCCAACTGCCAAGGAAACCCGTTCGGTTTCTCCTTCAAGAGGTCGGCCGGGAAGGGGCCGATCAACCCGCTGGACTGTTGGATGGAGTCCCCACTGATAACTCCGAGTATGGAGTTTGGGTTTCCCTGGACAATATCCAGATCGGACAAGGTGCCATCGGGGTTCACGTGGAAACGGATCACTACGCGATCCACTCCGATTTGAGCCATGGTTTGTTGGACTTTCTGATTCCAACGAGATCCAATGGCGAGATAGAGCTTGTGCTGATATCGGCCCAAGGCCGTGGCCATGGAGGCGAAAGAGGCGTCTTGTCCCATTTGGGCTCCGCCGGCGACCGCGCTTCGATCACGAAAAATATCCGGGGGAGGAGCCATAGCGGAAGAGGAGTCCGAGGCATCGGCCGCAGCTTGGGCGGCTGAGGGTGGGCTATTGTCTTGGGTTTGACTCTGATCCGGTTTGGCGTCTGGAGGGGTGTCGGTGGGTTGCGGTTGGGTTGGGTTGCCCGGTCCAGGCGTTGGTTTCAGAAGGTCGGGTTTGGGAAGGGACGGGGCTGGGGGCGGGGTTTTGGCCGTTTGGTTGGGTTTGGCTTGGCTTGGGCTTAACCGGGCGGAGGGGGGGGGAGAGGCCTGATTGGGCGAGAATTGGCTATTCCGCATCGTTAGGGAGTCGTCCTTTTTGCCATCCTGTCCTCCTAAAGTGGGATCAGTTCCGTTCATCACCTTGCTGGTCGCTGCGGTATTTCGATCGCTTTGCAATGCGGTGCGGGGGTCAGGCTTGGCCGTCTCCTGCAGGCCGGATGCGTCCACAAACTGATTCTCTGGCGGAGGAGTGGTGGGTGGGGCTTGCATGAGTCTCTGGATCTTTAAGTTTGTCCTCACCTGATCCTCCGGGGCTTTTTTTTGCAGTCGGTTGATCTGCTCCGAGGAAGCCCAAAAAAAGGCGAAAAGGAGAAAATAGAGCAGGGTAAAGGCGGCCGCGATGAGCATATCCCGGCGTTCGCGGGCGTCCTCTCCCGCGTACGGCATGGTCATCGTCATGGCTTCATTCAAGGGGCAAAAAGGATCTAGGACAAGGGTGCTGGCAGAGGAGAGACCCCCGGGGCCCTTCGAAAGCGGTCAACCATGATGTAAAAAGCCGGTACGAGGTAAAGGGTCAAGAAAGTGGAGGAAAGCATGCCGCCGACGACCGCCACTCCGAGGGGGCGGCGGCTTTCGGCTCCGGCACCGAGTCCCAAGGCTATGGGGAGAATGCCGATCACGGTGGAAAGAGCGGTCATGAGAATCGGTCGAAGACGCACCGCCCCAGCCTGCCGCATGGCTTCCACGGCGGAAACACCCAGGGCCCGGCGCTGGTTGGCAAACTCCACCAACAGGATGGAATTCTTGGTCACCAAGCCCATCAGAAGAACCAGACCGATTAGGCTGTAGAGATTGAGATTCATGGAGGGAATGGTGGGGAGAAGACCAAAAATAAATGCCAAGGGAGCGGGCAGAACCCCTGGGGGAACATACTGGGGTATCAGGGCAAGGTTATTGATCAAGCCCAGGCCATAGAGGCAGAGGAAAGCGCCAAACACGGCCAAGGGCAGGGCCACCATGATGGTGAACGGATGGATTAGGCTCTCGAACTGGGCGGCCAACGCCATGTAGACGATCAGAAGGGCCAGAAAGACGATCTGCCAGGCTTCCCCTCGTCCGGAACGAAGTTCACGTGCTTCCCCGTCGAATTCCAAAGTCACGCCAGCGGGAAGAATCCGGCGTCCGATTTCCTCGGTTTTCTCGATGGCCTGGCCAAGGGTGATCCCTTGGGGTTGACCGGTAACCGAGGCACTGCGTTGCCGCATGAAGTGGTGGATGGAGTTTACGGAGCCCTTTTCTTTCGTTTTGACCAGATCGCGAATGGGGACCAGTTCCCCCGAGCGGGTCCGCACGTAGAGAATGTTCAGTTCGTCGGGAACCATGCGGTTGCTGCGACGAAGCTGTGCGATCACGTCGTATTGTTTGCCTTCGAAGTTGAAACGGGAGATATCAAGTCCTCCAAGAAGGATCTGCAGGGCTTCGGAAATATCCCGGACAGAAATTCCCAGATTTGCGGCCCGGTTTCGGTCGATTTCGAGGTCCAGCTGCGGTTTTTCGTAGTTGAAGTTGACGCGTGGCTGGCTGAGGAATCCCGCCTTGGCGATTTCATCCCGAAGATCCTTGGCGCTCTGCTCCAGCTGCGGAAGGTTGGATCCCAGGAGGACCACTTCAAAGTTTTCCTGAAAACCCCGGCCCACGGCCTTGGGCAGGGAAGTGATGACCAAGGCGCCACGAATCTCGCTGATCATGCGCGTGAACATGGATCCACGGGCCCCGGGACGGGCGATATCCAAGGCGGAACGTTTTCGGTCCGACTTCAGGCGGATAAACATCAGGCCGAGGTTGGATTGACCGGGAGCGCCCCGGGACAATGCCACGGCCCCGAAGTAGCTGCGGACTTCCGGATATTCCGAGGCGATTTGTTCGGCCTGACGGAGATAGCGGTCCGTGGCTTCACTGGTGGAACCCTCCGGGGTGATGATAATCGCAATGATGGAGCCTTTGTCCTCATCGGGAAGAAACTCCTGCGGAATGGCCCGATAAAGAAGAATGGTCAGGCCCAAGACACCACCCCCCAACCCGACCAGGATCAGGGGGGATCGCAAAGCGCGGGCAAGGCTGCTGGCATAGGCGGCGGAAAGCCGATGGAGAAAGAGGTCAATTTTACGGGCAAAGGCGGAGGCCGTGGTGGAGGTGGGGCGAAGAAAATGTGCCCCCAAGGCGGGGCTGAGGGTCAGGGCGACAAAGGCGGAAATGGCCACCGAACCGGCCAGAGCGATGGCGAATTCCCGGAAGAGAATTCCGGTCGTGCCGGATTGAAAGGCGATCGGAAGAAAGACCACAATCAAGCTGGCGGTGATGGCAAGCACCGCCCCGGTGATTTCCTTCATGGCGAGCAGGCTGGCATCGAAGGGCTTCATGCCCTCCTCGATGTGACGGATGATATTTTCCAGCACGACAATGGCATCATCGACCACGATGCCGATGGCCAGCACCAGGGCGAGGAGGGTTAGGATGTTGACGCTGTAGCCGAGCAGATACAGCAGCGCAAAGGTGCCCAAAATTGAAACCGGGATGGCCGCGGCGGGAATAACCGTGGCCCGGGCATCATGCAAAAAGAAAAAGATGAGAACGATGACCAGCAGGCAGGAAATTCCCAGAGTGACCACCACCTCATGGATGGCGTCCTCCACGTACAGGGAAGAGTCGTATGGGATGTCGACTTTGACATCGGACGGAAGGGTGGGCCGGATGACCTCCAATTCCGCCCGGACTCTTTTGGCCACCTGCACGGCGTTGGCGTCCGACTGTTTGACGATGCCCAGTCCGACGGCCGGTTCGCCCTTGAAGCGGGCGATGGTCTCCTCCACTTCCGGGCCGATCTCCACCGAGGCCACGTCCCGCAGACGGATGGGGGAATCAGCCGATTCGCGGACGACGAGATTTTCATACTGCCCGGGTTGATCCATCCGACCCCGTGCCAAAATGCTGAGAGAACGCTCCTGGCCTTCGATTCGACCGGAGGGAAGTTCCACATTTTCCCTTTGCAGCAGGCTGCGGATATCGGTGGCGGTGACTTGCCGGGCAGCCATTTTGGCCGAATCGAGCCAAATCCGCATGGAGGGCCGTTTTTCCCCGCCAAAATTGATCCCGCCCACTCCGGGAAGCACTTGGAGACGGTCCTTGATCTGGCGTTCCGCCAGATTGGTTAGTTCGAGGGTGGATCGGGTGGCGCTGGAGAGGGCGACCCACATGACCTCCTGGGCATTGGCATCTTGTTTGGCCACGATCGGCTCCTTGATGTCGTCCGGGAGTTTGTCCCGCACGCGACTGATGCGGTCCCGGATGTCCTGGGCGCCGGTATCGACATCGTGATTGAGTTCAAACTCCACGATGATGGCGCTGACCTGCTCCCGGGATTCGCTCCGGAGAATCTTGATTCCGGGAATGTTGTTCAATTCCTGTTCGAGGGGTTCGGTCACATCGGCTTCGACCAGTTCGGCGTTGGCTCCGGGATAGATCGTGGTGACCGAAACGATGGGAGGATCGATGTTAGGCAGTTCACGGACGGGAAGGCGGGACAAGGCGACCAAGCCGATGACGACAAACGTCAGATTGAACATGGTGGCGGCAATGGGCCGCCGGATGCAGAACTCAGGAAGGGTCACGGGCTCGTGGCGGTTTTCTCCGGAAGGAGCTTGCGGCCCGGAGAGAGCCGCAGGTTGCCGGAGCGGGCGACCTGATCGCCGGCTTGCAGGCCCTTCAGAATTTCAACCTTTCCCGGCACGCGCAGACCTGTTTCCACCGGCACGAGCTCGGCGACTCCCTCGTGGGAACGGTAGACGGCAAATCCTCCGGCATTGGGGAAAAGGCACTCCTCAGGGATCGTCAGGGCCTTGGGTTTGGTCCCAACCGTGATTTCCACGTTGGCAAACATGCCGGGCTTCAGGCGCAAATCGGAGTTGGGAACGTAGGCGCGGACCTGAACCGTCCGCGTTCCGGGATCAACCCGGGGTTCGATCAAATAAATCTCCCCCGCAAATGTCTCTTCCGAGTAGGCGGCTACCTTCAAGCGCAACGTTTGACCGGGTTGGATTTTGGCGCTGTACCTTTCCGGGACGCTGAAATTCAGCTTCATGCGGTCCAGATCGTAAATGCTGACGAGAGTCGTCTGCGGGTTGACGTATTGTCCAACGCTGACAAACCTTCGCCCAAGAATACCGTCGAACGGGGCGGTCAGGGTGTACTCGGTCAGTCTTTTTTTCGCCAGCGCCAGCGAGGCTTCCATGCGGGTAAAGTTGGCGTGGGTCTGATCATGTTCCTGTTGGGAGATCGTGCCATCGGCCAAGAGCATATCAGCCCGGTGAATCGTCTCTTGGGCTAGTTTGTGGTCGGCTTCGGCCTCAGCGACCGTGGCGGCCTGTTTGGATTCATCAATCTGGAGAAGCAGATCTCCTTTTTTGACCGTCTGGCCCTCCGTCAGACGAATGGAGGTGATCTCTCCTTCGACTTCCGGTCGGATATCGACCGACTCCTCTGCATCAAGAGAACCTACGGCCTCCAGTGTTTCTTGCAGGGGTGCAGCAGTTACTGGGACGAGCTCCACTGGAACGGGAGCATCCTTGGGAGGCCCCCCTCCTTTGCCGCATCCGGCTAGAGCAGCCAGAGCCAGGAGCAGAAAAAAATAATTCATGAGATGAATGGTTAATAATGTGAAGTATCTGAGGTGCGGTCAAGATGGCAGAAGCGTTCGGATTGCCCGTATTAGATCCGCAAGGCCGTCTCCGTTTTGTGCAGAGACCGGATAAATCGTCTTTCGGGCCGAAGTTTTCAGGCTGGCAAGGTGAGATTTGGCTTCGGGGAGGTCGCATTTGTTGGCGGCGATCAGGAACGGGCGTTTTCCCAGGGTGGCATCGTGGAGGCGAAGCTCTTTGCGGAGCAATTTGTAGTCCTCCACCGGGTCTCTGCCTTCCGTCCCGGCCGCATCGATCACCATCAACAGGACTGCGCAGCGTTCGATGTGACGGAGAAAGTCGTGACCCAGTCCTTTGCCGGAATGAGCACCTTCCACCAACCCGGGAATGTCGGCGAGGGTAAAGCGGGTCTCTTCCGGTCCACCTACCACGCCAATGTAGGGGGCCAACGTGGTGAAAGGGTAGGGGGCGATTTTTGGACGGGCGGCCGAGAGAGCCGCCAGAAGGCTGGATTTGCCGGCATTGGGTAAACCCACCAAGCCCACTTGGGCAATCGACTTGAGTACGAGAATAAATTCACCGGCTTCGCCTGGCCGTCCATCCTCGGCATAGCGGGGGGTTTGGCGGACGGAACTGGCAAAGCGGGAATTTCCCCGCCCCCCCCGTCCTCCTTGGCAAAGAACGAACTTTTCCCCGGGTTGGGTCAGATCCGCAATCGGCTCGCCCTCCTCCCCGGGAGGCAGGGGGTAGACCACGGTGCCGGGAGGGACTTTCAAAAGACAGGGCTTTCCGTTTTTACCCGTGCAGTTTTTTCCACTTCCTCCTCCACCGTGCGCGGCCCGGGCATGGGGACGGAAGCGGAGATCAATCAGGTTGTTCAGCTGGGGGTCGACCTCCAGCACCACATCCCCGCCCTGTCCTCCATCGCCGCCGTCCGGTCCCCCTTTGGGGACGAATTTTTCCCGGAGAAAGCTGATCGCCCCCCGACCCCCGTTGCCTGCGCGCGCATGAATGCGGACCCGATCAACGAACATGGGATTTCTCCAGCCATGAGGCTAAGCAGGGTGCCACAAAAGTCGCCAAGGCGGCGCCCACGGCCAAAGGCAAGGCCCCGGAATAGCCGCCGAACTTGGCCAACAACCACCCCGCGCCGTAGACGATTCCCGCCAGCGCCAAGGCCTCCATGAGGGAGGTGCGCCAGCGTTTTCCTGCGGAGAGTCCCAGCATTCCTCCGGTGCAAAGCACAGCCACGATAATCCAGGATGGGGGATGCAAAACGGGCCGGGGTCCCTCGGCTAGGCCTTGCCAAGCCCGGTGGACGGCCTCCGGGAGTGTGCTTTTTCCCCATGGAGAATCGATCGCCGGATCCACCTCCGGGAGGGCTCCGCAGAGGATCACCGGCCGTTTCGCCAAGGTGGAGAGATCGTAGTAAGGACGAAACCCAATCCTTTCCTGCTCGGCCGCCAGCACCACACCGCGGATTTCCATCTTGATGGGGGAAGGTTCCGCCCGGGACCAATCCACCGGAATCGATCCGCGGAGATCGAGGGGAATGGTTTGGATTTCCCGATTTTGGGAGTCGCGGAGAATCAGCCTTCGACCCCGGAGCTCGGAACGGGAAAGATCGGCCTCCATCTCCTGGGCATACATGACGAGTAGCCATGAGGGAATCACCACGCCCCCCTGTTGAAAGACCATCGGCAGCCGACCCAGTACCCCATCCGCTTCCGGGGTGACTTTCC
>Ga0214917_10007035_pt1 | contig 11495 bp, 12 predicted proteins | sample LL_1208_BB_MetaG_FD_177983 | JGI IMG/M metagenome (GOLD analysis project Ga0214917, IMG submission 177983) | Freshwater microbial communities from Lake Lanier, Atlanta, Georgia, United States - LL_1208_BB | ecosystem: Environmental > Aquatic > Freshwater > Lake | place: USA: Georgia | collected...
TCGCGAATCGCATAACAAACGCCGGATGCCTCCCGAGCTCCCCGGGTGGTTATGGCGTTAACTTTCGCCCGCTGGGGGACGCCTTCCCAGCAGGTCAGGCGCCCCTCATGGATCTCGGTGGCAGTCCGATTTTTCCGGAGCTGCCTCAGAACTTCGGGACGATGCTCCCAGGCAGCGATCCTCCAGCCGCATTTTTCCAGCCAAAGGCCAAGAGCCCCCACCAGACCGTCTCCCGCGGCCAGCTCAAGCAGCAGGCCCGGTGCCTTGGGCAATTCAAAGCGATCGCAAAAAACAGTGAAAAGTCCCTCCTTGGTATAACCCACTTCTTCCAAATTCCAGCGCCGCTCAAACCCCGTGAGTTTTTTTCGGAAGATTGCTGACTTCCAAGCTGGGAGTTTGCGATAAATTCTTCCTCTACTGACTCGAATTGCCTTTGCGAATTGCATCTTCATAACAAGTCGGCCGCAAAATCCTTGTGAATGTTTGTATTTTCCCTGTAAATTAGCTTGCGTGTTTTTTGAAAATAAAAGCCGGCTTTCATCATCCTTAGGGCTCGTGTCAGACTCGATCTTTCCATTCTTGGGTTTCTTGCCAAGGCCATGGCTTAACCATCTCGAAGTTGGCTACCTGCCAAAAACATTCAATTCGATTCCGGAGGCAAGCAGCTTGCGCCACTCTTGGTCTCGTCACGCTGTGGCCTTTGTCATCCAATCAATCTACCCTGATTTATTCTGTTGCCCAAGCCTTACAGCAGCAAGAGAGGTAGTGAAGTCAAGCAAATGGAGAACTGGGCCGATGGGATTCCTTTTGGATATTGGAGCATCTTTTTTTATGGTTCATGAAGATTCAGCCGTGGAGTGCCGGAATTGGGAGGAAAGCGTTGGCAGCAATCCTGAAACGCGCCTGAAGGACATTGAAAAGACCCGCAACTCGGCTTCGGAGATTCCTTTTGGTGGTCGCATGGGACACCAGCAGACTCCGAGCCAAATGGCTATTTCTTCTCACACAGTAGATTGGGGTCGCTTTGAAATTGTTGTTTCGCTCGATATCAGCGTTCCTCTCCAAACTCGCAGACGCTACCCAGAAGTTGTTTGGGTGTATTTACCTTCCGATCCCGGGACGCCCACAGCTAAAAGAGCTAGGCGAAATCCACCTGATGGTTATTCTGTCTCTCTTACTCATACACATCGTCGTTTCCCAGTGCGTCCTGGGCTCAGCTCGCGTGCGATTGAGTGTCCTTATTCCTTTCAGTCTTCCTGGTCCTGGGATCAACTCTGGCCAGCCCACACTGAAAGACGGGGGGTGATGGTGGAACATCAGACTTTCGATCTATTGGATGAGACGCAGAGGCAGCAGTTGGAGGATTTTGGTCCGGTCAGGAAGCCACAGGGCAGCGTCTCCGACGTCGCTTCCCTACTGCGTGCCTCCAAATACTACCTCCGGCTCCAAGGCGGGCCGTTAACCGGAAATGGCCAAGTGGAAGCCGTTATGGCCGGTTGCCTGGCCTTGGGCAACCCGGCCACCTACGTGCAGCGCTCCTTGTTTATTCCCCCGACGGTGGTCCAGGATTTTGGGGAGGCTCTGCGCCGAATTCTTTTTTTCGAGTCCTACCCGGAAAGTTTTGAGGCAGCTAGGGCCACCCAACTGGCGGCGGCGGAATTCGTCTGTTTTCGCCGACCAGCTTATCAGCTGCTCCAACAGCTCGAAAAACATCGGCGAAACTCATGAAGCTGGAAATCTCCCTTAATTTTTCCGACTGCCCACCGCAGTTTGAAAATTACTTTCTGCCGATCCTGGAAACCAAATACCGGATTCGGCGGGATGAACGGCCTGATTTCCTCATCTACGCACTGACCGGTCATCGTCATCGGCTCTACAACTGCGTTAAAATCTACGTCCATCACGAAACATACGCTCCGGACTGGAGCCAGTGCGATTACGCCGTGCTACCCATCTGGTCTCCGGACCCCCGTCAACTTCACGTGCCGATCTTTGCCTTTGACCGGTCACCCCAACCGCTGATCCGAGGTGGTGATGAGGACTGGAAAGGAATTCGTGCTTCCAAAACTCATTTTTGCGCGCTCCTCTCCAGCTATGTCGACCGCACGGTGGCTAGGCGTGCGCTTTTCTTCCAAGCCCTGAACAGGAGAAAACGGGTGCACTCCTCCGGTCGTGGTATCAACAACACCGGTTTTTCGGCCCCTCCCGGTCACGCTGCAAAACTTGATTTTTTGCGTCCGTACCGATTTACCATTGCCTTTGAAAACAAGGAGCGTCTGGGTTGGACAACGGAAAAGATATACGACCCCTTTGCGGTTCACACGATTCCCATCTTTTGGGGAGACCGTCGGGTGGCGAGGTATTTTAATCCCCAATCTTTCATTAACGCGCATGACTTTGCCTCATTGGCGGAGCTGGCAGATTACGTCTGCTATGTGGACGAAACTCCGGAACTGTACGACCAATACCTGAAGGCCACCCCTTTTATCAACAACACTCCGCCAGAGGAGTTCTCCCGGCAAAGAGTCTTGACTTTCTTCGACAAGGTTTTTACCACGCCCCTTAAGCCTATCGCGCAGAAGCGCTGGTTTTTCCGGTTAACAAAATGGCGCCTAGCCAAGAGAAACAAGCTGTTGACCGAGTAATGTAAAGGAGTCTCCTTCAAGCCTCTTTCATGATCTTGGTGTTGTTATATTTTTAAAAAATATGAATGTAAGTTAGGTATTTTATCTTTTTGTTTTCTTCACGGATTGACACAAGTTTTTCGACGCCGAACTTTTTGCATTAAATCGTTTTTCTTGATAAACCAGACGTGCCATTTTTTGAAAAGGCAGTTTATTTCCATAAATCAATAATTGGCTCCATTTCTCGAAAAATATGTAAAACTTTTTCAATGTAACCCGCTGGTGTTCGTTCTCGAACTAGTTGGAAGCCTTTTTCTTTTTTACTGTTTACTTCTTCTTGGAATTGAGGTTTCAGAAGTTTTTCGATCGTTTCTGCCCAGGCTGCTGGGCAAAAAGGGTCCGCATAAAAAGCAGCTTCTCCTAACTGTTCTTGTGGCCCCTTGAGGGAAGCTTGCACGACAGGGCAACCAACAGCCATAGCCTCTAACGGCGGAAGATTATCGGGACCTGCCAAAGACGGGAAAACAAGGGCCAATGCCTGGTTGTAGAGTTTTTGAACTTCATCGTCAGACAAAAACCCGGGGAACTCCACCGCATTTTCTAATTCCAATCTCTTAGCCCATGACCGAATTTTTTGAAGATTTCCTTTGTCATCTCCCGGGCAAACAAGTCGAATCGCGATATTTTTATCCTTTAAAAGGCGAAGCGCTTTTAACAGGACAACATGATTTTTGTGAGGCCAGAATTGGGCGGGATAAAAAAGGAACGGGTCTATTTTATTTTTGGGTTTTTCTGATTTTAAAGCAGCTGGCTCTGTGGTCAGAGGGAGAGGGATGATCCGGATTCGTGCTGGATCTACCCCGTAGTTCCTGCATAACTCCTCTCTCCCGCATTCCGTTCCAACAATCAAACGCGTGGCTTGGCCAATGAAGGGCCTGGTTTTTTCTTCCCGGTAATCCCACTCCCGATTTTGTTGGATCTCTGGTAAAAAGGGAAGCTGACGATGCTGAAGATCCCAGATAGTAGCGATGTAGGGAATTTCTGCTGGTTCCGGGAAACCTCCACCGGACATGAACCAGACCAAATCACACGCGCTTTTTCTTATTTTTTTATTTAGGTTTCCTTCTTTATAAGAAATCATCCTCAATGAAGCATATTTGTGGGGAATCTTCTTACCCTTAGAAAAAAGGAGAAAGCTCTTTTCATGGATTGTGGGCAAATTTTTGAGGAGTCCGTCAAGAAGCGTTTGGCATAAGGACGAGCCCCCGCCGATGGTCGGCTCAAGATTTCCGCAAACGACGGCAACGGTCATGCGCCCGGCCTGAGAGGCAGAAAGCACCCATTCTTAAATTGAAAACGGAAAACATCCTTCTCATATAAATTATCCCTCCGGCTTGTGGAAATCATATCTACGAGAACACCGTCGGCCAGCGCTTGGAATCGATGGATCACCCGTGGATCGATTTCGATCATTGAATTTTTTACAAGGGTGATCCGTCGGGCTTTAATTCCGGGTCTTTTTGCTAAATCAACACGAAAGCAGCCGCTGAAAACAAACGTAAATTGCTTGGATTTTTTATGCATGTGACAGCCACGGACGGAGCCCTTTTTGGTGGTGATCAGGCCCACATGCTCGAGCTTCCCGTTAAGGAGATCGGTGATGGTTCCCCGAACATCACAAAACACCGGCCTGATTTTGGTGATCTTATACTTCACGATCACCCAAGGATCCTTGGTTTCGGGATCGGCAGAATAAAACGACCGCCTGCTCGTCTGAACTCGGCACTATTGTTCATAATTTCCTTGGCAAAATTCCAGGCAAAAATAACCCCGAAATCCGCTTTTTGACGAGCCATTTCCCCCTCCCCTAGGATAGGGATTTTCATTCCTGGAGTGAAAAATCCCCGCTTGAGTTTTGATTTTTCAATCATGCAACCAATTAGGCTGGTGTCGATTTTGCAATAATTGAGGATGGTGTTTCCTTTGGCCGGCGCGCTAATGCCGATGCACTTTTGCCCGCTACTTCGTATTTCCACCAAAATCTCTCGGAAGCTTTTGGCACTCTCCCTCACATCTGCAGCAAATTTTTTAAGGCGGTCCGGTTCATAAATCCTTGCCTTGTCCTCCAGTTCCAAGATTTTGGAAACGCTGGCGCGGGCTTTCACCATTTTCTTTCTGGCCAAAAATATGCGGATCGAATTTCCGTGAATCGAATTTCGCTCCCAGTTGACAATTTCAAAACCGTTCTTGCTAAAAAACTGATGAATAGGTTTGACCGAAAGATACTCCAAATGTTCATGATAAATTGTATCATATTCCAAATTGGCTATTAAATCGATCAAATAAGGAACCTCAATTATGAAGATTCCCCTTTTTTCCAAAAGAATATCCAAAGCAGCCAGCAGATTTTGCTTATCGTGAATGTGTCCGAAAACGTTTGTGGCCGTCACGACAAAGGCTCTTGATTTTTTTCGCACAATTCTTGCGGCTACTTCGCTGCTCATAAAATCCCGCCAGGTTTCGATACCCTTACGATTGGCTATTCCGCAAATGTTGGGGGCCGGGTCGATTCCGAGGACGCGAAACCCTTGCCTTTGAAAGCCCTCTAAAAGCACTCCGACATTGCTTCCAATATCGACCGCCAACGCCCCGGCAGGAAACCTGAACGTTCTTTGGATAGATTCCGCCATCCGATGGAAGTGACTCACCCCCGTCCGGGTAATGGAGGCCTCATAAAGGTAATTTTTTCCGTACATAATACTTGGGTCCACTGCATACACGGTCTGGGTCAGGCCGCATTTCCGGCATTGCTGGACTTGCAGGGGAAACATCTCCTGCGGCTGGTCGTAATTCTCCTCTGAAATAAGCAAATCCGAAGGTGGGGCGAAGCCTAGATCCAAAAAAATATCCAATTCAGAGGAGGTGCAGAGCCGGCATTTATCCAGTCGGCTGGTTCTTGAACGGCGAGTCATTTGGATAAAAGGCACCATCCGTACCAGGAGTCCTTTTTTAATGGAGCCCGAGTTAACCCTGCGCCGGTACGCATGATTCGCATTCCGAGCTTTTTGCAGGCAGAAGCAATGTCATTCCTCGAAAAACAGTTGATAACGTGGTTTTCGCTGAAAATAAGTCTTCCTGTGCTTTTATAAATAAAGTGAAAGCGAATTTTGGCCTGATGTCTCCGCGCATTCCACATGGCGGCGGTAACGCGCAGAATTCTTGGCCGGCAAGTGGATATTTCTTTAACAAGATTTCGGGGAGGGCTCATGACTACGGCCGGTGTATTCCAAAAGTCGAAGAGAATTTTTCCGTCTGGCCTGAGCATGGATTTTAAATTTCGGAGCAGGATGAATAAATTTTTTTTGCCTTTTAAATAACAAACCGAATGAAAGAGGATTGTGATTACATCAAAGGAATCCTTATGGCGAAACCTTGTCATATCGTGGACTAAGAAACAAGTGTTTTTGAGTTTTCTGTTTTTTTTTCTTGCTTGGGCAATCATGAAAGGGCTTTTATCCACGCCCGTGACTCGATGGCCGTGTCTTGCAAAATAGTGGGCGTGCTGGCCTGTGCCACAGCAAAGGTCTAGCCACCGCAGCGGTTTTTCTTGGCTCGGAGTGGTGAGGCGAAGAACAAAGTCGGCCTCTTCTTGGTAATCCTTTGCCCTGTACACTTCGTTGTAGATTCTCGAGTATTCTTGTGCAAAACTCATAGGTGTTTTTTTAATATAATTTTTAAGTGTTTAACTACTCGTTTTAACTCCACTGTTTTAGTTCCTGCACCACAAGGGAGATAAAGTCCTCGGCGAGCCAATCTTTCCGAAATAGGGTGCTTTTCCTTTAAAAAAAGGCCTCGGGCCCGAAATACTGGTTGGAGATGCATCGGCCAAAAGAAAGGCCGGGTTTCCACCCCTTTTTCTCTTAACAAAAAGGCCAAGCGACGGGCAGTCAGCCGGTAACTTTTGCCCAAAACAATCCCATAAACCCAGTAGATATTCCGAGCATACCGGGTGGCGGCAGGTGGCAACACAAGGTCCGGCAAGTCCCGCAAGGCTCGGGTGTAGAAGGCGCCAATCTTACGTTTATTGGCTAGATGGTTTTTCAAATTTTTAAACTGCGAAAGGCCGAGAGCCGCTTGAAGACTTGTAAGCCGGAAATTCCAGGCCTCCTCAAAATGGTAAAACCTTTTCTTTTTGATGAAACCCAAGTTCCTCAACGAGCATACCTTCTCATAGACGGCCTTGCGGTTGGTAAGGACCATGCCCCCCTCCCCGCAGGTCACATGTTTGTTGGCGTAAAAACTAAAACAGGAGACATCCCCAAAACTACCGACCCGCCTTCCCTTGTAGGTTTGGCCAATTAGTTCTGCATTATCCTCAATGACTAACAGCCTGTTTCTTTTTGCGATTCGCATGATGGAATCCATTTCTAAAGGCAGGCCATAGATATGAACACATATGATAGCCCGAGTTCGAGGTGTCAGCTTATGCTGAATTTTTTCAGGATTTACATTCCATGTTTTTGAGTCGCAATCCACCAAAACCGGGGTGTGTCCTGCGCGCAAAATTGCGAGAACACAGGAAATAATGGTGAAGGTGGGCACAATAATTTCCGAACGAGGCGGAAGTTTTAGGGAACGTACGGCGAGCTCAAGAGCCGCTGTCCCGTTAGCCACCGCCGCACCATACTTCATCCCGTGATACCTCGAAAATTCTGTTTCGAAACGGCGCACCACGGGCCCCTCCGAAGAGATCCAGCCTGCCCGAAGGCATTTGACAACACTTCTGATATCTTTGGGCGTCAAAAGGGGCCGACTTACAGGAATCATGGGTGGCTGCCTACATTTCATGAAAAAAGTCTCTGTTTTATCTTTTGAAGAAAGCTCTTCCTGGGTTTCTTTAGCTTCCCCTTGTACAAAACCGGGTGAATCATATCACAAATCATCGGCTGGGAGGTGGGGGCCCCTTTTCTGTAAACCAGCGTGTTTTGCCGGTACCAAAAATAGATCAACTCATCCTTCCAGATCTTAGGACGAATCAAATCCCGCGGATAAAACCCCTGCCCTTGAAAAAGCTCTGCCCAAAACGACTGCCAATTTTCGTTAAGATGGTTCTCTCCTCCTTGCCCTGGCACCGCCGCCGAAAAAAGGATCGTGTCGCTCAAGGAGCATAAAAAGTCTACGAACCTCGACGCACTTTCTGGGGGCAGGTGCTCGGCAACCTCCAGAGAAATGGCTAAGTCGTACTTTCGATTCTGTTCCGCAGGATTTTTCAGATCGCACTTCTCGATGGCTTTCCGTGGTATGACCCACTGGTCATCCTGTACCCAATCACCTTCCAGGCCCCTTAAGTCTGAAATCCCCCTTTTTTGAAAAGCCAGCAAAAATGAGCCAACTCCGCAGCCGACATCAATTACACTGTTGATACCGGGGTATTCATCCAAAAGAATTTTGCAAAAGGTTTCCGCGGTATAAAAAGTCTCCCGATGGCGGGATTCATAAAACTCTCTAGGATAAACCATGGACTATCTTAGCCATCGCCCAAGGGTAAGCCATCTTTTGATCCAACTGCGTTTCCATCTTAACAGAGTCGGAAGCCTGGCACCCTGGTAAAAATGCCTCCACAAGGTAATCCGGTCGTATAGAAGGTTTATTTTCCTGTCGGAAGGGCCTAAATAAACCGACCGACCGCTGTTTTTTGCCCGCATAAGGAATTTTACGCATTCGTCTGTTTTCATATGTCGTGCGGATGCATCAAAACCCCTTATATCTACTTTGTTCGATGTTGGGATAATAGTAAGTTTTTTTTTGGACCACGCATTAAAAAACCAGCGCGAAGACCATGAATCGATCTTTCCCTCGTAAGCCCTGGTCAGGAAACCTGCCCAGAACTTTTTTTCATGATCCTGTCCCGCTTCGCCAAAACACCGCGTTTTATGCCGAAGCCAGAATTCGTCACCTTGCGCAAACTCCTCCCAGCGGTCCCTCCAGGTCGCCAGGCACCACGTCATCGCGTATTTAGAAAAATAATAATCGTCATGATTGATCAAGTCCTTAGGACTTAAAAAGGAAACACCCGCGACTCCCCATATTTTTTTGTGAGCCCGATACTTTTTCAATAGCACGTTGGCGAATCTGAAGTAGTCCTGCGTGGGAATGGTGTCGTCCTCAACAAAGATGGCCTCGGCTTCCTTTTGAAAAACATGGCCCAGGCCTGAAAAGACCCTTTGTTTAATTCCAAGGTTCTTTTGACTGTAGATTTTTTCGACCCGTATTTTCTCTTTTCTTAAGAAGAATTCAACGGTATGGCGGATGCGCTGCACTTCACTTTTTTCGCCGGGATGCCTTGGGCCGTCCGAAATAATATAAACCTTTGGTGGGGCGTAGTTTGCCAGGCGCTTTAGGATCACCCTCAAATTCCTTTTCCTCTTAAAAATCAAAAAGGCTACCGCTGCCTTCTCAGGCCTTGCTTTCGCTTTACTCATGGTCTTTTTTCTTTTGAATAATTTCATGCCTGCTCTCCTTTTGCTGGCGGATCACACCGGAAGGCTTGGAAATAGATTAGTTCTCTTCTCCCACGTGATGGCAGCTGCCGAGGAGTATCGATGTCGAGTGATCAACTTAAGCTTGGCTTCCGCATCCCACTTCTTTGATGGGCTTTTTCGAAACCCCATGGGCATGTACCCACCCCCAAGACTTCGCCTGCCCATGGGTTGGTTTTTCCGTTGCTTGAGGCGGCCCATTGAGGCTTGGATTCGAGGCCGAAAACGAAAGGCTGGCACGGCGTCCACTCCTCGGACACGGTGGCTTACCGTTTTGGATGTGTCCCACCCGCCGGCTTGCCGGATGGATTCGCCCGAATTTAAGAATCTGATTGAGGAATCTCTGATCGTCGTTTTGTGGGGATATTGGTTTCGCTCCCCGGTGTTGGTTAAAAAACATCAAAGCCAGCTTAGGAGGTTTTTTCGTTTCCGGGAAGCTTCAGCTGTTCGCAGCACACAATGGCTAACTGTTTCGAGATCTGGGGGGAAGAAGGTTTTGTGTGTCCATGTTCGCCTGGATGATGCCAAAGGACATCCCAAGCTCTTCATGGAACCGGAGTATTACGCTCGGGCGGTTAATTCCTTTTTTCAAAAGGAGAGCCGAGCGAATTGGAATGTGGTGGTTTGTTCGGATGAGGCACTGGATACGCATTTATTCCCCGAATGTTTTCTTGCGGCGCAACCCCGTAACCTGGTGGATGACTTTGCTTTCATGGCAGGATGCGATGCCCTAATCGGCTATGCTAGCTCTTTGAGCATTTTTAGCTGTTTCATTTCCAAAAAGCCTTTTTATCGGGTCCAAAGGGAGGCTCCTTTTTTTATGGAAAGGACCGAAGCGTTTTTTGAAATTACCTAGGTTTTTTTCTGCAGGCTGCGGTTCGGCTAGTGCTTTGTCCCGTCGTCCCCAATTCATTTAATAATTCCTTGATTTGCCCCAAGGAGACAGTAATCGGGGCATTGGTGTATATATTACGCGTCTCAATTTTCCAGTCCTTGCCGCTGCCAATTAGAGATGCATGTCGAAGCCCGGCAGAAGCGGACAAATCCCGGTAGCAAGGATTCACATATTCCGGGCTAAAAAGCTCAATCACCCATGTGCCGGGACGACAAAAAATTAGGTTGGTTGCTGCGGCTCCATGGGCCACCACGACCAAATCGGCAGAAAAAAACAGCTCCGCCTGTTCAGAAATTGAAAAATTCGCCGGCTCAAAGATTTGAAAACCCCTCGAGCCGAGAAAGGACTTAATAACCTTTTCATGCAAAAGTTTCCTATCCGCTGCGCCCGAGCGCCCGATGAATATTTTTGATCCTTGTTTTTTGCTTACCCTTAAAACCGGAAATGTGGCCCGGATTTGCTGGACGGTTCTGGGAGAGACAACTCCCGATCGCCCCTGAAGGCTTGGCAATACGGCACATTCTGCTAGATAATTTTTTTCTTCAGCGGCAAAGGTACGACATTTATCCAACGGGATGCCCAAACGGGCCAGCGACTCCTTTTGGAAGGGCTTTTTGGTTCCGTTGACAATAAAATGGTCAAAATCCTTTAGGCTATAGCCAGCTTTTTGAGCGAGAAAATATTTCGGCATAACGTCCGTCATCCAATGGAAATAAGTATCTCCACCGGTGCTTGCCATGATTAAGGATTTCCCGCGAAGTTTTTCAGTTGGTGGGAGACAGCATCTACGAAAAACCCAATTTTCGTTCGCTTTTCTTCCCCATTCAATTGTCGCCTGAGCTAGGAGTTGATTTTTACCATCAGCCATTGCGATTGTAGGGCCGAAAACTCTTACATTTTTAGATTCCCAGACCCAAGTACAAGGAAACTCTTTAACCATATTGCCGAGGCTGGGATGTGCATAAGGATAACATGGGAACGAGGCCGGAAAATTGATTTGGAAAGAAGATTGAATTATTTTTGCGCCACGTGGCAGCCCTTCTAATACCTTAAAAGGCATATCGATTTTAAAGCCTAAATAATACCCATTTCTCCTTATGAATTTATTTAGGCATGCACGAATTTTCTTCAATGGTTATCCTGGCCTTTACGAGCTGAATCAATACTTTGGTTTTTGGCTTTTTTCAAAGGAGAAAAATGTGTCAAAAAAAATCTTTAATTTCTGATTGATATTTTTTCTTTTAAACTTTTTACCTTTATTTCAGAAACTAGGCTCCGGTTATTTTGGGGGACAGCTCTTTACCCCCATCGCACGTTGACGGGATATTGTGAAAAAATTTTATCAGGTGAAACAAGGGTCGATCCTGTGAGTTTAGCCTGAACGATGAGAATCCGGTCGAAAGGATCCTGGTGCACGGGCGGAAGACGCGAGAGCCC
>Ga0214917_10007037_pt1 | contig 11493 bp, 12 predicted proteins | sample LL_1208_BB_MetaG_FD_177983 | JGI IMG/M metagenome (GOLD analysis project Ga0214917, IMG submission 177983) | Freshwater microbial communities from Lake Lanier, Atlanta, Georgia, United States - LL_1208_BB | ecosystem: Environmental > Aquatic > Freshwater > Lake | place: USA: Georgia | collected...
TCACAATTGAATCAACGCTAGCTACCAACTCCACAGCAGCTAGAGCATTTAGAGCGCAAATCTTTGCAAGCTCATATCCCTGCTCGACGCTTATCTCTGCTCCTAATTTTCCGGTAGCACTGATTGCGCCATCAACTATTGGAAGCTGTCCTGCAGTAAAAACTAGGTTTCCGGTGCGAACGGCTGGGACATAGGCAGCAAGAGGTTTACTTGCCACCGGAAGTAATAAGCCTTTCTCAGCTAATTTAGCTCTAACATCAATCACGCAATAGCTCTTTTCATATAAGCAACCAATTGATCTCCGCCGCCAGGTGCTGGAACTACTTGTATTAACTCCCAGCCTTCTGATCCCCAGGTATCAAGAATCTGTTTTGTGGCATGAGTTAGTAGTGGAACAGTGGCATATTCAAACTTCATTTAATTTCCTCCTGATAGCGCTGCTTTTACTAGCGATGAGACTAGGCCGCCATCTGCGCGCCCAGCAATCTTTGGTTGGATTGATTTCATAACAAGACCCATCTGTTGTGGGCCAGCTGCGCCAGTCTCTGCGATAGCAGCTGCAATTAGATCTTTGATCTCTGCCTCACTTAATTGCGCAGGTAAATACTCAGCAATTATTAAGCCCTCTGCTTTTTCATTTGAAGCGCGATCTTTTGCTCCGGCCTGCTCGTAAGCCTCTGCTGCCTCACGTCGCTTCTTTGCCTCTCTTGAAAGGACTGTGATTACCTCACTATCGCTTAACTCTCTCGCCTCTTTTCCAGAGACTTCTTCGTTTTTAATAGCAGTTAAGACCATACGGATAGTTCCTGAGCGGAGCTCATTTCGGTTTCGCATAGATTGAGTTAAATCGCTCTGTAGTTTTTCTTTTAGCGCCATAGCGGTATCTTCTCACGCCTATGGCCTATCAACTACGTCAAGTGCGCCTGCCTCTACTTCCATCTGGGGCTAGAGATATTCGAATTCTGCATTTCTCAGATCTTCACCTAACCCCGGCAAGAAAACGCGAGATTGCAGATATCAAGAGCTGGGCTGCCTTAAAGCCAGATTTAGTAATAAGCACTGGCGATTTCCTTGCTCATAGAGATGGGGTTGAAGTTGCTCTAAATGCTCTTAATGAACTTCTTGATATCCCAGGTCTCTATGTCTTTGGCTCTAATGATTACTACGGACCTAGATTTAAAAACCCGCTCTCATATCTAAAAAGTGATGACGGCGAGAGAAGACTTGGTGGAAAGCTTCCTATCGAGCAATTTGATAACGAGCTAAAGAAACGTGGCTGGATAAACCTTAATAACTTGAGAAGCTCGATAATAATCCATGGGATCACTATTGATGTTCGAGGGACAGATGATGCCCATCTTGAGTTAGATGATTATAAGAAAGTTGCTGGTAGTCCACCTGGTGATATCTCTATCGGAGTAACACATGCTCCGTATACTAGAGTTCTAGATGCAATGGCTCATGATGGGATTGATTTGATCTTTGCTGGTCATACCCATGGCGGACAGGTGCGCATTCCCTGGTTTGGCGGCAGTAGATCGCTCACTACCAACTGCGATCTTCCGAACTGGAGATCAAGGGGATTAACAAAGATAGATAATCAACCTTATCTACATGTCTCGGCAGGTATGGGCCACAGCCCTTTTGCTCCATTTCGGTTATTCTGTCCGAGTGAGGCTACTATCCTAATATTGAAACCCGAAGCTGACGCTAAAAGTCGATTTCCATAAGAATGATTTACTGTAAATCCCCACTTCGACTTAGCTTGGCAGGTGGCGGTACTGACGTTGAGCCATTTAGTTCAAACTTTGGATCCTACATACTTAATTTTACCATAGATGAGTTCATTGAGGGTTCACTCAAAGAGTTATCGTCAAAAACCCATTTAACCCCGATTAAATTAACGGTGGCGACTTCAAGTTTGTTTGGACCGCAAATTTCAAAGAAGCTACGAAGTAGCTTTGAGGTGTCTTTGGAACAAAATTTAATCGAGTGCTACGGAAATAGAATCAAACAACCTATTGCGATTAACTTATCTTCACCCGTGTCCCCGGGTTCGGGACTTGGGGCGAGTAGTTCCATGGTTTTAACAGCAATTCACCTTTTAAAAGTGCACTTATCGGACCCTGTTAATCCACATTTACTTGCAGGCGAAGCCTTTGAGTTAGAGAGAAATAGGATGCACTTATCTGGAGGATTCCAAGATCAATTCGCTGCTGCGTTTGGAGGCGTTCTATTTCTCAGCAGGCTAGCGTCAGAGATTCGAGTTGAAAAGCTCGAGGTTCAAAATCCTTTCTTAAGATCCCTTGAAAATTCCATCTTTTTGATAAATCTTGGAATCTCTCGCACTGGAGAAACAATCATCGATGAACAAATTAAAAATGTGCAGAATGAAAAGCTCTCCACAATTAGTGCGCTCATAAAACAACTTGCAATCGCAAAGGCCATGAAGTCAGCAATTATTAATCAAGATCTTCTCGAGGTAGCCCGCTTAGTGCAAGAAGCCTGGAAGAGCAAAAAGGACTTTGCCCTTGAGATTTCCAATGATGCAATTAACACCGTCGTAAAAACATTAATCGATTTAGGTGCAATTGGCGTTAAAGTCTCAGGAGCAGGAGGAGGTGGTCATTTAATCTGCATCGCACCGGAAAATTCAGCAATCAGAGCAAAAATTATTGGCTATTTGCAAGATTTCCATCTAGATTACCGTACAATCCGAATTAGCGATGAAGGGAGTTCGGCTTGGACACAAAAAAGTGGAAATTAAAAAAGCTGACTGAGATTCTTGAAATTTGGAATCCTGAACTTAGTGTACCTTTCGACCAAATATTTTTTCTTGGAGATCACTTAATAGATAGATTTAATGCTGGGTCGAAATTGTATTTTCTTGGAAATGGCGGTAGTGCCGCTGAATCTATGCACCTAGCTGCAGAATTTACTGGGCACTGCATAAAAGAACACCGACCCCTGCCTGCCCTAAGTCTGAGTGATTCTCAAAGCGCTATTACAGCGATTGCCAATGATTACGGTTTTGAAAAAGTATTCCAAAGACAAGTTGAATCTTATGTAAATCCTGGAGACACTCTGATTTGCCTCTCTACATCTGGGAAATCGAAGAACGTCCTTTTAGCGGCTCAGACAGCCGTAGAGCGAGGTGCGAAGGTGGTCCTTTGGACAGGTAGTAGCGGCGTTCGCGCCCAAGAGGGAATTGAGGTATGGAATGCGTCCAGTTTCATTGTCCCAAGAATTCAGGAAATTCACCTTCTTTGGGGGCACCTATTGGCTGAGTACATAGAGGATGCTCTTGAAGAAACTTTTAATTCTTGACCGTGACGGAGTTATAAATCAAGCTCCCAAGGTTTCGGAGCGGTACATTTTGAATGTTAAAGATTTGCAACTTCACAACAATATACTTGAGATTATCACAGAAGCTCAAAAGAATCAATGGATTGTTTGCTCAGCAACGAATCAACAAGCCCTGGGTAAGGGGTTAATAACTCTTGAAGGTCTAACTTTGATTCATAATCATATAAATGAGACTATAAGGCTTTTTGGTGGAAAACCCATCCTATTTTTTGTTTGTTCACATCTACAGTCCGATTCTTGTTATTGTCGAAAGCCTATGCCTGGATTACTCCTTCAAGCTATGGAAGCTTATTGTGTAAGTATCGACACAGATCAAATCGTTTTTGTTGGAGATCAAGAGACAGATCGATTCGCTGCCAAATTAGCAAGGATTGCCTACCTTCCTTTTTCCAAAAATCTCAAATTCCTTGATATTGTTCGTAAACTTGAAAAGTTTCAATAGCACACCTTTCCCAAGTGAAGGTCTTTGCATGCTCCACCCCAGCTCGCGACATTTCCTGCAATTTATCCTCATTAGTCAGAAGATTTTCCAAGCTGTTCCGCAGTTCCCCCTCATTCTCTAAAGAAAAGAATTGGGCAGCGATACCTCCTGACTCCCTATGAGCAGCAATATCTGAGCATAATACTGGGCAGCCAGAACTCATGGCCTCTAGAATCGGGGATCCAAAACCTTCGATTTTCGACGTTGAGACAAACAATTTGGCTGTTTGATACAAGTAAGACAATGATTCATCATTCCCTTTTTTATGAACGATGTTTTTAGCAATTCCAAGTGATTCAATTTTGGCTTTCTCTTTTGAACTAAAGTCATTACCTCCAAACACAACTAATTTAAAATTCTGACGCAAAATATCGGAATCCGAGAATGCACTAAGTAGAAGCCTAAAGTTCTTATAGCCATCCCGTTGGCCCACAAATAAAATAAATTCCATGGCTTGCTTCAAAATTAGACTCTCAACATCTCTAGTTGGCCAAATCTTAGGATTTACTCCGACGTAAACACGGTGAACATTCTCTTCCTTCAAATTGTAGTGATTCAATAAGTCGATTCTTGTGCTATCCGATACACAAATGATTGCTTGGGCACGTTGAATTGACTTTTCCTTACCTTTTATCTTTCGATCCGACGCACCTTCCTTTTCTCGAATTAAATCGTGTATGGTTGTTATTCTGTGCACAGGGTAATTCCAAGGGTCATCAATTGAATAAAATGTTTCGTGAATTAAGTCTGGCTTCCAAGCTGATATTTTTCTTTTTGATGAAAAGTTGCTAAGGTTTTTCGAAAGTTTATTTAAACCGAGTAAATTAGTGGATGAGCGGGAATAAATCCCGGCATTGATGAGGGTTGACATCCAGAGATGATGGTTGAAATGAATCGGAGCAACAACTTTAGATTCTATGTGACCTATGTTTGAAAGAGCTTCAGCGAGTTCAACAAAATATCGGGACACTCCTCCATACCTTTGTAAAAGAAAAATCTGGTTGTCAAATAAAATTCGCACCTCAAAGACCTTCCCGGGCAATTGTGTATTGAGTTTTCTGGAACCTGAATATAGCATTGCCCAATGATCAGACCCTCCATCAAAAGGATCATTAAAGACTTCATCCGCAAGCAGCTATCGGGACACCTAGCCTTTGATACTAGTGAGCTTAGACTTCAATTAGGAATCGGACATCTGCTCGCTAACAGAAGTAATTATAAAAGTATGAGAAACCTATGGGATGCTGAGGTTAGCGTCTTTAGCCAGTGGGGGGAAGACGGAATAATAGACTTTTTACTGCAGTCGATTGATTTATCTAAACCACGTTTATTTGAAATTGGAGCTGGTGACTTCTCGCAATGTAATTCTAGATTCACTCTCCAATTTCGCAACTGCTCAGCTTACTTAGTCGACTCCAATTCAGATCTAAAAGAAAACCTGTCAAAATACTTACCCGCGTGGAAGAGTACAAGTAATTCAGAATCCTTATTTGTCACCCCGAAAAATGTACAAGATCTGTTCCACCGAGCGAAAGCTTTCATGGGGGGAGTCGACGTTTTATCACTAGACGTTGACAGTGTCGACTATTGGATAGCAAGACAAATTCCTCTCGAAGAAGTAAAGATTGCAATTTTCGAATATAATCCAATTTTTGGTGCAGAGAAAAGTATTACGGTTCCAGAAACTGAAGTTCGTTCAAGATTTGAAATTCATCCGACTGGCTTAATTTTTGGAGCTTCTATTAGAGCTTGGATAAACTTAATGAACAGTAAAGGATTTACTTTTGTTGGATCAAATCGTGTTGGCAATAATGCCTTTTTTGTAAATTCTAGCCTTAGTCCTAAGGTTCAAATTAATTTGCCAAGCACGTCTGACCTTTATCCTTTTGTTGACTGGCGAATAAGGGATGCTCGGAACCGTACAGGCACGTTTGACTTCAAATCACCAATTGAGATTGATCAGATTCTTGCACAAATGCCACTTTGGGATTTAGAGAAAAACTCGACAACTCTCTGGAAACATTAGCATCGTAAGCCTGATTCAATTTGGTTTTTAGTTTAAAGATTCACCTTCGCGCTAAGTAACTATTACGCTCTAGATTACATTTTATCTTCCAAGGATCTTTTGCTATATTCTACTTATAACTTTCGAAATCTAAAAAGAATTCGAAGAACATTATTGCTCTTTATCTTGATTCTTGCGACAAAGCCTAAAAAGCTCTTTACCTTTCTTCGCATATTATTCATCTGTGGAAATAGGTCGGAATCTCCTGCCCATGTTACTTTACCGAGACTCTCTAAAATTCTCTGTCTAAAAGAGTCCAAATCAATCCCCGTTCCAATTTCAGCACCTTGAGCTTGGCCAAAAATCCATCTTGGGCGCTGTGTTTTAGTATTAGTGGAGCGAATATCGTTAAGTCCTAGATTTTCTACACTTCTATAAGTTGGTAAGAGATGAAAGCACCCTTCTTTATAGGTGGCATAGGCCATTTGAAAGTCCCAGGTAAATTTCGGTGAATCTGCAACTACTTTAAACCTTCTTGTCCAACGGACTTTACTCTCTTGGCCTTTTTTTTGCCAAAGTGACGAGCGCTGCAATTCTTCATCAAATTTGGTTTCATCAAGGAATGGAGAGTACTTTTTCCAAACTTCACTTTGTGTGCCCCAACCCCACGCCGAGAAGTACTCTGTCTTCCTCCACTTATTTCTACCAAAGAGGATTCTAGTCAATAGGTTGTAAGGCATAGCACCAAAAAAACCAATTGTGAGGCAATCTTTTGGTAATTTAGTAGACAATAAATTCATACCCGAGATCAGAACTTTTTTAGAAATCTTAACATCATCTTCAATAACAATACAGTTATCGAATTCCGATAATAACCTAGTTACCATAAAAAGAATATGGCCGCCTACCCCCAATTTATTTTCCTGGAAAACCCAAGCGAAGCTGGAATATTTACCAACTGAGAGATCTTTTATTTCAGAGTTGATATTTCCTTGTTGGTCACGATCGATACTCACAAATACATTAGCGCCTTCAACTTCTAGTAATGCCTTTAATTGCAACTCGATTAATTCCGGCCGATTGTAGCTTGTTAACAAAATAGCCGTACTTCGGCTCACAAGTCGGCGTCCACCATTAATCTTGCTAAATCATCCCATTTCGTCTTCGCCTTCCACCCTAGGGCTGAATATGCTTTGGATGCGTCACCAACTAAGGCATCAACTTCTGTTGGCCTCTCATATTTCTTATCTATTTCTACAAATTCCTTCCAATCTAGTCCCGCGTGCTTAAATGCCACTTGAACAAAATCTCTGACGGTGGCCCCAACTCCCGTTGCCACAACGTAATCATTTGGTTCATCCTGTTGCAGCATCAACCACATAGATTCGACATACTCTTTGGCATAACCCCAATCACGTATCGCATCCAAGTTACCTAAAAAGAGTGTCTTTTGTTTCCCGCTCTTTATAGCTGCAACAGCTCGAGTAATCTTTCTGGTTACAAATGTTTCGCCTCGACGAGGAGACTCATGATTGAAAAGAATCCCATTTGTGGCATGAATGCCAAATGCCTCTCGGTAATTAACAGTTGACCAAAAAGCCATTAGTTTAGCTGCGGCATAGGGTGATCGGGGCCGAAAAGGACTAATCTCATTTTGTGGTGGAGGGGTAGATCCGAAAAGTTCCGAAGTGCTTGCTTGGTAAAAGCGAATATCTTTCTTTGTTGCCCTAATTGCCTCCAAAATAGCCACGCTGCCTACTGCATCAACTTGAGCGGTGTATTGGGGCATAGTGAATGAGACCATCACGTGAGACTGGGCGGCTAGGTTATAGATTTCTGTTGGTTGAATCTCTCGTATTAAGTTGGTTAATCCAACCCCATCAGTCAAATCTCCGTAATGAAGATAGAGCTTTGGATTTGGATCATGGGGATCTTGATATATGTGATCAATCCTTGAGGTGTTAAAGGTACTAGCCCTCCTAATAAGGCCATGGACTTCATAGCCTTTACTCAATAGCAACTCCGCAAGATAGGAACCATCTTGCCCCGTTACCCCAGTAATAAAACCAACTTTCTTTGTCATGGCTTTACTCTAGTTGTAGTTGGACTCAAAGTATTGAATTGTCTCTCTAATACCCTCATCAAGTGAAACTTTGGGCTTCCATCCCAAGGACCTGATACGGGAGACATCGAGAACTTTTCTTGGAGTTCCATCTGGCTTTGAAATATCCCACTTAGTTTCCCCTTTAAAACCTGAGAATTCAGAGATCTTCGCTGATAACTCCTTGATACTTAAATCCTCACCCGTGCCAATATTCAGGTGTAGTTCAGAGTCATATTTTTCCACAGCGAGCAGGACTGCAGAGGCTAAATCTGTGGAATGTAAAAACTCTCGTTTTGGTGCGCCCGTTCCCCAAAGTGTCACCTCAGAGGCGCCCTTTCTTCTAGCTGTTACATATCGATTAATTAAGGCTGGGAAGACGTGACTAGTTTCTAAATCAAAATTATCTCTCGGCCCATACATATTGGTCGGCATTAGTGAGATCCACCGCCTTGAATATTGTCTACGATAGGAATTTATCAGTTCAATTCCTGCAATTTTGGCCACGGCATAAGCTGAATTTGTGACCTCAAGTGGTCCAGTCATTAAATACTCTTCCCTTATCGGCTTTGCACAGTCGCGAGGATAAATACAACTCGAGCCTAAGAATACAAACCGACCGACATTAGCTGCATGTGAAGCATCCATCAAATTGCTCTGAATTTGTAAATTTTTGGAAAGAAACTCTACACGAAACTGATTATTAGCTCTAATGCCTCCAACGACAGCAGCTGCATCAATGACCAGTTGAGGTTTATGATCGTTAATAAACTCAAATGTTGCTTCTCTATCTAAAAGATTCACAACTTTAGAGTTAATTCCAATTACCCTCTCACCGCGATTTTCTAATGCCTCAAGAATAGCTGCGCCAACTAGGCCAGTATGGCCCGCTACCACTATCGTCATAAACCAAGACTAACACTTAGCAATTAATTGAATTCTTCAGCAACTAATTCGGCAATTTGTGAGGTATTTAGAGCTGCACCTTTCCTTAAATTATCTCCACAGACGAAGAGTTCTAGCGCATTTGGATTGTCAAGAGATTTTCTCACTCTTCCAACCCAAGTGGGATCAGTGCCAACAGCATCTGCTGGGGTAGGGAATTGATAGCTCTCAGGATCATCAACTAACTTAACTCCTGCTGAATTTGCCAATATCTCTTGAGCCTCTTTTCTTGACACTTCAACGTCAAATACAGCGTGAACTGCTAGCGAATGTGTAGTAAGTACTGGAACTCGAACACAGGTTGCTGAAACTTTTAGATCAGATATTCCAAGGATCTTTCTTGATTCATTGCGAACCTTTAACTCCTCTGAAGAATGACCCTCTTCTTTCAGTGATCCAGCCCAAGGAATAACATTCAAAGCAAGGGGCGCTGGAAAGGGGCCATTATCTTTTATGAGTGTTTTCAAATCCCCTGGAAGATCACCAACGCTTGTGCCAGCAACTTCTTTTATCTGCGCCCTTAAAGTATCAAGACCAGATTGCCCAGCCCCTGAGGCTGCTTGATAAGAGGCAACCACTAACTCTTTAACTTTATATCTCTTATGAAGAGCACCAATTGCCACAATCATTGAAAGTGTTGTGCAATTTGGATTGGAGATAATTCCTTTTGGCCTTTTTTTAATATCATCAGGATTTACTTCAGGAACTACTAGAGGAATATCTTTATCCATTCTAAAAGCACCAGAGTTATCAACGCAGACTGCGCCCCTAGATGCAGCAATAGGCGCCCACTCTTTTGATACTTCATCTGGAACATCAAACATCGCAACATCAATGCCATCAAAGGCGTCAGGTGAGAGTGCTACAACAGTTAGCTTTTCTCCGCGACAGAGTAGTTTCTTTCCAGCGCTTCTAGCTGAAGCAATTAGCCTTATCTCGCCCCAAACATTTTCGCGCTTACTTAAAATATCAAGCATTACTGTGCCAACGGCGCCAGTTGCTCCAACTACTGCCAAGCTTGGTTTTCTGCTCATATCCCGCTGCCGCCATATACGACAGCTTCAATCTGATCGGCATCAAGATCAAAGGCGGTATGAGCTGCTTTTACTGCGCGCTCAAGATCGCCCTGGCGACAGACAATGGAGATACGAATCTCTGAAGTTGAGATCATCTCAATATTAACTCCAGCAGAAGCCATTGCTGCAAAGAAGTTTGCAGTGACTCCAGGATGTGAGCGCATACCAGCGCCAATTAAGGATAATTTACCGATCTGATCATCATATTGAATTGATTGAAAACCGATTTCTCCTTGGAGTTTCTGGACTATCGAAGTAGCGCGAGAACCCTCTGTGCGTGGAAGAGTAAATGAGATATCAGTTAATCCAGTTGCTGCTGCCGAGACGTTCTGTACGATCATATCTATATTGATATCAGAATCTGCTATCGCCTGAAAGATTCGAGCAGCAACGCCTGCTCTATCTGGCACTCCAACGATTGTTATCTTGGCCTCACTCTTATCATGAGCGATTCCGGAAATGATTGCTTGCTCCATGCTTCCTCCTTCAGGTTGGTCTTTTACGACCCAGGTTCCTTCTAAATTAGAAAATGATGATCTGACATGTATTGGTAGATTAAAACGTCTGGCATATTCAACGCAGCGAAGGTGTAAGACTTTTGCTCCAGATGCTGCAAGTTCTAACATCTCTTCATAAGTAACTGACTTTAATTTTCTTGCAGTTGGAACAATTCTTGGATCTGCGCTAAATACGCCATCAACATCTGTGTAGATCTCACAGACATCAGCATCAAGTGCCGCAGCAAGTGCAACAGCTGTTGTATCTGAGCCACCTCGACCAAGTGTTGTAATATCTTTAGTATCTTGTGCAACTCCTTGAAATCCTGCAACGATTGCGATTGCTCCCTCTTTTAGCGCCTCTTGAATTCTTCCTGGGGTCACATCGATAACTCGAGCTCTGCCGTGAGTTGAAGTTGTAATGATTCCAGCCTGGCTTCCAGTGAAGGAGCGAGCCTCAAGCCCTAGATTTGAAATAGCCATTGCAAGAAGCGCCATTGAGATTCGCTCTCCTGCAGTTAAAAGCATGTCGAGCTCTCGACCATTTGGTATTGGTGAGACTTGATTAGCTAAATCAATTAGCTCATCTGTGGTATCGCCCATTGCTGAGACAACTACTACGACCTGCTGGCCAGATCGCTTAGAGGCAGCGATACGGGCAGCAACCCGTTTGATGCTCTCAGCATCGGCAACGGAGGAGCCCCCGAACTTCTGGACGATTAGACCCATGGGTTCATGTTGGCAGAGAGTTAAAGCAAAGCGGAGTTTATCTCATATATTAAGACGGGTTCTGTCTCACTATTAGAGATCTAACGACCTTCGACCTTCAAAAGCTCTTCCAAGTGTTACTTCATCGGCATATTCCAAATCGCCACCAACAGGAAGACCTGATGCAAGGCGAGAGACCTTAATACCTAAAGGCTTGATGGTTCTGGCTAGATAGGTAGCTGTTGCCTCGCCTTCAAGATTTGGATCGGTGGCGATGATGATCTCCTTTATTCGCTCATCGGCAAGACGGGTCA
>Ga0214917_10007039_pt1 | contig 11489 bp, 16 predicted proteins | sample LL_1208_BB_MetaG_FD_177983 | JGI IMG/M metagenome (GOLD analysis project Ga0214917, IMG submission 177983) | Freshwater microbial communities from Lake Lanier, Atlanta, Georgia, United States - LL_1208_BB | ecosystem: Environmental > Aquatic > Freshwater > Lake | place: USA: Georgia | collected...
CGCTTCGCAAACCGCACCTTGACGATACGCAAGCAGTCTTTGATGGCTGCCAAGATCCTTTGATTCCTAGATTTACCGCAATTAGTGCTGACTACTCAATGGCTCATGCACTTGATTATGTGCAGAGAACAGATGCATCTGTGCGCACTCAGCGTGAACTGCCTTTCGTTATTGAGTATGGCAACGGCAATGACAAGGTGTTTGCCGGAACAATCTCTTTCCACTCGCTCAGCGTAAAGAACAGTGTTGGTGAACTTGGATACTGGATGACTTCTTCAATGCGCGGTAAGGGCATCGCTACGACAGCGGCACGGATGCTCACTGATTATGGCTTTGCAACGATTGGATTCAAGCGTGTTGAAGCCCTCGTCGATAAAGAGAATATTGGCTCACTAAAGCTCCTTGAATCTGCCGGTTATCAGCGGGAAGGACTTCTGCGAAACAAGATCACGCGTGATGACGGACGGCAAGTAGATATGTATATCTTCGCCGCACTTCCAGAGGAATGGGAATATCTCCCCGATTAGAGCTGCTAATCACTAGACAGGATGAGCTGCTAATCGCTAGACAGGAACTAGAATAAAATATAGATCGTTGCAGATTTCACGATGTTGTGTGAGGAGTAGTTATGGAATCACTTGCCCTACTCGCTGCGTTAATTCTCGCCGTAGTGATGCTTAGTGGTCCATTGGGAATTCTGTTGACTATCAACCCAATCTGGAATGCAACACTGAAGATTCCAGTCCTCTGGTATGCACGAAGAATTCTTATCACCTTGCTTGCGGCATTCGCTTTTGTCTTTGGTTTTCAAGTGCTATTGGGCGGAATCCCCTTCATGGCTTCACTCATGGTGATATCAGGAATGGCTCTCAACCTTGTTGCGATCAAATTGGAATATCAGATCGGCAAGTTCAATAAGAGAAAGACTCCAAGAACGCTAACCGAGAATTAAGACTTAGCGATCGAGGTAAACCACGCGAGACACCGATTAAATTTACTCTTGTTAATTCGGTATTCTTTCTTACTGTTGAGAGTAATCAATCCAGAATTAAGCAGTGGCTTTAGGTGAAGTTCAATTGAACCGACACTCAGTTTAGTTTTCTTGCTAAGGACCTCTAGTTTCATATTTTCCTCGACTAGGGATTCAATAATTCTCCGAGATTGAGGAGCCTTAAGGCTGTCAAGAAATTCAGCCATCTCAATTTCTTCTTTTCTCATGATGAAATTATATGAGCAATAATTCAGGATGATCAAAGGTGAAAAATGGTGGAGGTGCCGGGAATCGAACCCGGGTCCTTCGGAATTAAAATAGGGCTTCTACGGGCGTAGTGTGTTTAACGTTTTCTCAGTTCCGAATCTCTTACACACGAGTATTCGACAAACTCATTTGCGAAACTGTTCTCTCTACATATTCGCAACGCTATGCAGATGAAAAGCTCTCTAGCGACGCCAGATTCCAGAGCGAGAGCGCCCCTGGGCTGACGGATTCAGACTAGCTTATGCAGCTAGTGTGAAATCACTGCGACTGTTGTCTGCAGTTAGTTGTGCACGGATTTCATGGTTTACGAGATCATTCCGGCTTCCTCGGCCCGCTTCCCCTATCTCAACAACCAAAGTCGAGACCGTTCACCCCCATGGGTGTGGAAAGCATTGTCGCCATGTAGATGGGTCACTCTCGTAACTCATATGAAGTGTCGACTGTTATGCAATGCCACTATGTAGTTGTGTTCTAAGTGTATAGAACCTAGGGGACATCACGAAAATTGCATCTAAATCCTGAGGAATAACGAGGGTTTTGCGCTCTAAAGAGGAGCCTCGGTGCAGCTCTTTATAGGACTTTGCTGGCCTTACTTAACACGCGTTATTGGTTTTGCGTCGAGTCATCTTGCGAACGACATCGCGTAAATCTTTAGAAGTCTTTGCCGGTCTTGCGACGAGACATCTCACGTTCGACATCGCGTGAGTCTTGGCGTTCCTTAAGTGCTGCGCGCTTGTCATACGCTTTCTTACCGCGAGCAAGTGCAATCTCAATTTTCGCTTTGCCATCTTTAAAGTAGAGCTGCAACGGAATAAGTGTGAGGCCACCTTCTTTTGTAAGTGCGTGCAGTTTGCGTAACTCTTGCATATGAACTAACAACTTACGTTCACGACGAGGTGTGTGGTTATTCCATGTTCCTTCTGTGTATTCAGGGATATGTACACCGCTAAGCCACAACTCACCATTACTTACATGTGCATATCCATCAATGAGTGATGCACGTCCCGCACGCAAAGATTTGACTTCGGTACCTGTGAGAACAATTCCGCACTCATAGACATCTTCGATCGAATAATCATGGCGCGCCTTCTTATTCTGCGCAATTAACTTACGACCGACCTCTTTGACCATGATCTGACTCTAGTCCTTGCGCCTAAGCCTTAGACCTTGAGGTAACGGCGAAGTGTAATAAGAGAAGCAAAGGTTGATACAACAAGGCCAGTAAGAAGCAACCAGGCGGATGCGACCCAGACTTCATTCCAACCAAAGAAGTTAGTGAATGTGAGCAGCGGAGCAATCTTTGTATCCACAACCTGTTTGAGGCCAGCAAGCAGACCCGTTGCAACGCCCCATCCGATAATGGCAGAGATGATGCCCTCTAGAAGGAATGGCAATTGAATAGAAAACGATGATGCTCCCACAAGTTTCATCACGCCTGTCTCGCGACGACGGTTAAAGGCCGCGATACGTAAGGTGTTTGAAATCAATAGCGCTGCAGTCAAGACTGAAGCTAGACCAACTGCGATTGCACCATTTCTTAATACTCCGAGAAGCTTGAAGAACTTCTCAAGAATTGTCCTTTGATCTTGCACAACATCAACACCAGGACGCCCTGTAAATGCCGAAACAACAACTGCAAACTGTGTTGGATCATCTAGTTTTACTCTAAATGATTCAGGCAATTGATCTGCGCTTACATTTTGTGCGATTGCAGAATCTTTAAAGCGCTCTTGGAAGCGAGAGAAAGCCTCTGATTGGCTTTCGTAGTACACGCTCTGAACGACAGGAAGTGCTTCTATATCTGCCTTAATTGTTGTGCGCTGTGCATCAGTGACTACACCACCGGCGCATGAAGGTGACTCAGATAAAGGTCCACACAAGAAGATAGAGACTTCGATCTTGTCATACCAATAATCTTTCATCGCACTCACTTGTGAGTTCGATAGCAATCCAATGCCCAGCAATGAAAGAGAGATTGCTGTTGTTACAACAACCGCGAAAGTCATGGTGAGGTTACGACGAAGTCCGATGCGGACTTCACTGAGCAAGAATCCTGCGCGCATGTTTCTCTCCCTTACCCTGTGTACCCATAAACGCCACGAACCTGATCGCGGATCACATGACCGCCATCTAATTCGATAACGCGCTTGCGCATTTGATCAACAATTCCAGAGTCGTGGGTTGCCATCAAAACTGTGGTGCCTTCACGATTAATTCTGTCGAGCAACTTCATAATGCCAACTGATAGCGCTGGGTCAAGGTTTCCCGTTGGTTCGTCGGCGATGATGATCGCTGGCTTTGTAACATATGCTCGAGCGATAGCTACACGCTGTTGCTCACCACCTGAAAGCTGGTTCGGCATGCGGTCGCCCTTATCTTCAAGGCCGATGAGTTCAAGAACTTCAGGGACTTCGCGGTTGATCTCTTTCTTTGAGTAACCAAGTACGTGAAGAGCGAATGCAATGTTTTCAGTGATTGTCTTATTTGGAAGAAGACGGAAATCCTGGAAGACAGTTCCAAGTTGGCGACGAAGCTCTGGAATCTTGTGGCTTGAAAGTTTGCCCAGATCTTTTCCCGCAACATGAATGACACCAGACGTTGGCTTCTCTTCGCGGAGAATCAATCGTAAGAATGTTGACTTACCTGAGCCCGATGCACCGACAAGGAAGACAAACTCTCCCTTAACAATTTCAAGGTTGACTGCTTCGAGGGCAGGGCGTTCTTGACCTGGATAGGTCTTCGTCACATTCTCAAAACGAATCATGTGCTGCTCCTCTTGCCCTTCGATCAGTTCGGCGCTTGGCTCCACCAGTTGGTGCTCAAGCTCCAAGCGGAACTCAATACCTTTGGATCACGGGGTTGTTAGGTCCCATCGACTCCGTACTGTGCCTAGTTTATGGAAGATGAGCAATCTATGCGGGATTTGAGCGCAGATAGACCCGACTTTAGATAGAAATTCAGTCCAAGATCACGCGTAAAACTGTGTGAGATTTATTGGATGTGAGATTTATTGCGTTGCTTGTGAACGACGCCAGCGAATGCCAGCTTCGATGAAGTCATCGATTTCACCATTGAGAACTGCAGATGTATTTCCAGTCTCATGATTATTGCGAAGGTCTTTAACCATTTGATATGGCGCGAGGACGTAAGAACGCATCTGATTGCCCCACGATCCTGAGTTATCGCCCTTAAGAGCATTGATTTTAGCCTGCTCTTCTTGACGCCGACGTTCAAGTAATTTGGATTGCAAAACAGCCATTGCTGTTGCTTTATTTTGAATCTGAGAACGTTCGTTCTGGCATGAGACAACGATGCCTGTTGGAATATGTGTCAGACGAACCGCAGAGTCAGTTGTATTGACACCTTGGCCACCAGGACCTGAAGAGCGATACACATCAACGCGAATCTCTTTCTCATCTATTTCGATGTGATCACTCTGTTCAACTACTGGCACAACTTCAACACCAGCGAATGAAGTATGGCGGCGAGATTGTGAATCAAAAGGCGAGATGCGCACTAGGCGATGTGTACCCTGTTCAACCGAAAGTGTTCCATAGGCATATGGCGCGCTCACTCGGAAAGTAGTTGATTTAATTCCAGCCTCTTCTGCATATGAAGTTTCTAGAACATCCACTTTATGTTCGTGACGCTCGCAGTAGCGCAAGTACATGCGCATCAGCATTTCAGCCCAGTCTGCTGCTTCAACGCCACCGGCTTCAGAGCGAATTGTGATCAGTGCATCACGATCGTCATATTCGCCATTAAGCAAAGTAGTTACTTCAAGTTCACTGATTGCCTTAACAGTTGAATCAAGTTCAATTTCAGCATCGCGAAGTCCAGAACCATCTGGCTCATCGGCTGCCAATTCAAAGAGGACCGGCAAATCCTCGACGCGACGGCGAAGAGATTTAAGGCGTGCGATAGTTGATTGAACGCGTGAAAGCTTGCTTGTCACTGCCTGTGCTTTTTCAGGATCATCCCAAAGATTGGGAACCCCTGCTTGCGCTTCGAGATTAACAGCTTCGGCTTCTAGTTTTGGAAGGTCTAGCACCTTTTCGATAGAAACAAGGGTCGCGTCAATCTCAGCTATCTCGAGATTGTATTCGCGGGCCATAGGGAAAGGATACCCACTCGAGTAACGCCGCCACTTCCTTTAATGAGCGGCCAGGAATTCAACTAATCCGATGGCCAAAGAGATAAAAGCCATTGTTGCGTTGATTATAAGTTGTTGCGGATGAGACCAAGGTGACGCTTTTTAGATTCAAGAATGGAAGTTGGAATGGAAGATCAACTTCTACCTTCAGCGCAACTTTTAAGTCTCGGCCATTGCAAACCATCTCTTCGATCTCCAGATCATGCGCCCCTGGGTCGATGAGTAACTTACTCTCACTCGCTAAGTCAGAAAGTGCCTCTGCTATCCCAGCTTGGGCTTTCTGGCAATCAATCGGGACTCCGGGATCCTCTGGACCATGTCCGAAAAGATTTTGTGCCATCGTTATTACATTGAATTTTCCACTGTAATAAGCATTTTCATCTAAAAAGTGAGCACCGCGTTGGGCAGCCGACTCCGCACTTTGTGTCAAGGTTCGCTTTGCGAGGGAAATTGTCGCGATATTTGTTGCAATCATTACGAGCGAGATAGTGAGTAGAAATAAAGTAATTGTTAGGACAGAGATTGATCCTCTCTCGTCGCTAAAGACTTTGCTGACTCTTCGCCAACTTTGCCATTTCACGTCTAGAGATCTCATGACTCTTCGCAAAGTGAATCTTCCTTGTTGAATACTGTTCCTGTAACTACGATATCTATTCATTAATTACTCCAAGGAGAGAAATATTCCTGAGCCGCAGCTTGCACGGTTCGGCCGTGATTAACTGATGGATCCATTGTTAACGTGATTCTTACCCGTCCATTTGGTAGATGGCATGGGTTTTTACTGCACTTCATCTCGATATCAATTGCACTGACTTGTTCCTGACTTAAACCCAGGCTTCTTCCACCCACCTCAATCACTTGTCGAATAAGAGCGTCACCAGATTCATCACTACTGCTTTCAACAAAACTTCTTAAACTTTCTCTCGCCAATGTCTGTATCACCATCTCGTGGGAAGTTAACGTAGAAAATTGCCCCAAAAAAATCAAGATTGGAATAAAAAGAGGTAGCGCTAGCAATACAAATTCAATACTGGCACTTCCGTCATCCCTTTCTGTAGCCTCTCTCACTAGCCACAAAAATCTTTTCACCGTGTGTTCTCGATAACTGCAATCCCCCGAGCATCGGTCTCTAGCTCACGCCCCAAAAGTGCAGCCAGCCCTGGTACTAGTTCAGGAATCTTGCGACTATGCATTGTGATCAACATCGATAGATTCGAAAAGTGATCTGGGGAGGTAAGTTTCTGCTCGATATCTGATTGTGAAAAATTACCCGAAATTGCTCGAGTAGATGCTTCAATTGCTGCCGCTAAAGAGTCGGCATCCCTTATACCTATCGTAAGGATAAGTTGAATAGTGACAATAAAGAGGAAGAGAAGGGGAATTAGAGTCAAAGAACTTTCAACATTTCCACGATCATCTCTGATGAATCTCAATACCTCTTTACAGCGAGTCACTTATCGAATGCCATTCATTGCATCAAGAGAGTTTTTGAGTATCGCCGATAGTCGAGGAGCCGCAATAGTCCAGATTGCAGTTACTAGGCCGGTCGTCATTAGGACAACTAGCACCCATCCTGGAACATCACCACGTTCATCTTTCACCAGATTTACGAAGTTCTTCTCGTGAAGAGCGTCGAGTGGCGATGCGATTTTCTCTCGCATCCAGAGAAAACCTTTAAGAATTTTTGCTGGGATATCTTCACTATCAATTGGCTTCCGCATTTCTTTCTCCTTATTTGTAGGTTTATTCCCGTGTCGTTCTTCCGTACTGTGCTCTTCTACTAGCTCGCAAAGAGATTAAGATTTGTTAACGATGGCCAAAGAGCGAAGAGAATCGAGATAGGAAGAATTAAAAAGACCACCGGGATCATCATTGAAATCTCTGCCTTTCCTGCCGCTGCCAGAACTCGATTTCTTTGATGATCTCGGGCTTCTTGAGCATGCCTGACCAGAACTTCAGTGATTGGAGCGCCACGCACCATCGCATTGACCATCGAATCAATGAATTTACGGACCAATGGGGAATTCAGGTCACGGCCCATTAGATCAAGGGCCGAGTGGAAAGGAATGCCCTCATGAACTCGAGCAATTACTATCCGAAATCTCACGCTTAGATATCCATGCGAATTTTCTGCAATCCGTTTGAAAGCAGCTAACGGAGACTCTCCCGCAGAAATTGCCAGAGTAAGCATTTCAATGATTGCTGGGAACTCTGCCTCGATTGCACTCCGCTGCTTCTTTACAGCAACTGTAAGCGTTCGATCGATGCAGAGATAAGTAGCTGCAGCAATACTCATGCTGAAAAGTGATGTGGTGACGAAGGATTTATGTGCGAGAGAAGAAAGTGCAAATACAGCTAATGTTGAGATTGAGGTATAAAGAAATTGAAGATAGCGAAATTCTTCGTACTCATTTTGACTTCCTCTATTCAGTTCAAAGATTCTGCTCTTGATCATTGATCGATCTTTAGTTTTTCCCGCTATCTTTTTTGCATCCTTTACTGGATTTTCGCCAATTACGAGAAGTGATAGCGCAATGCTGGAGAGCAATAGCGATGGAATCAGTGGATTCATCGATCCTCACCAAAAACACGCGGAACGCTTGGCAATCTACTCAGAAAAGTCATCCAGATATATGCCAGTACGGTCATAAATAGACCAATTACGAGAATTCCGGCTCCAGTCGGCGAAGAGAATGCCATAACAGTCGATGGCTGCATCGCCAACAAAAGTAGTAATAACCAGGGTGCTGCAGAAGAGAGATGGGCTGAGTTCTTAATCCACGATTGCTTAACTGCAATTTCATTACGCAGAGCTAAGTCCTCGCGTAGAAAGTTTCCTAAGGTTCTCAAGATTGAAAGAAGTTCGCTTCCTCCTAATGACTTCGAAATTAGGAGCGCCTGAAAAATCTGATCACTGGCATGGCTCTTAAAATGCTCTGCTAAATTTTGAATTCCTCGATCAAAGTTTCCGTCTTGAAATATCTGCGATTTGAAATTCGAAAATGCTGGACGCATCACCGCTGGGCCACGATTAGAGAGCTCCGTGAGGGCTTCGGTGAGTGACATTCCTGATTGAATTGCAGAGACTAAGTGATCAATGACTTCGGGCCACGAAGCACTGATTTCAAGCTCCGATTTACCTTTACGACTACTAACGACAACATAAGTAAAGGCGAGTGCAAGTATGGAGAATGCAATCGCTAGCAATGGTGATGCTGTCAAAAAAATGACAAGGAGAAAAGTGCTGTTTGCTGAGATAAAAAAGGGGGCGAAGCGTCTAACGATATGCATTTTCGACCTCTTTCGTGGGATCACTCATCGCCATTACTTGAGTTACATCATCAATGGTCTGGAACATCAGGCGGCAACCCACCACTGTTCAATAGGGAAGGCTGTAGCAATCCCCCTGACATAGTCGTCACCATTCCAAGACCACAAAGTTTCTATCTCGGCATGATCGTTTTCGTATCTACCAGTTACCCATGAAACTTCTAAAATCTTTCTTTGACCATCACTATTTAGTTTTACTTGCACGATGAGATCTAAGGCAGAGGCAACAGTGGGAGCTATGAACTTATGTGAAATGTTTTCTCCGGCAAGTAATGGAAGTGTTTGGAGTTTGATAATCGCATCACGTGAAGAATTTGCGTGAATTGTTCCCATGCCCGGAAGTCCAGAATTTAATGCAATTAAGAGATCCAGCGCCTCTGCTTCCCTGACCTCACCGACGATTATGCGCGAGGGCCGCATCCGGAGCGCTTCCTTAATTAAACGTCTCATTGGGATTTCTCCGCCTCCTTGCAGATTCGTGGTTCTCACCTGCATAGCAACTACATCAGGTAGTTGCGGCTTGAGTTCAAAGACTTCTTCAATGGTTATCACTCGCTCCTGCACGGGTGTTTGCGAAACTAATGAGTTGAGAAGAGTAGTTTTTCCTGACTGTGTTCCACCCGAGACGAGAATATTCATGCCTGACTTAACGCAACGACTCAGCAGTGTTGCTATCTCTCCACTCATCATTCCTTTACTCGCTAATTCGCTAAGGCCCATAGCGCGCATCAAGTGCTTCCTTATATTTACGCACCAATGTTCTGCCGTGATTTCTGGAATTACGACATGTAGTCTGCTGCCATCTGGAAGTTGTGCATCAACAAATGGTGAAGAGAGATCGATCCGTCGCCCACTCCACATAAGTATTCGATCAATCAGCTGACGTACATCTGCCGCAGTGAGAACCAGATTTGTTAGTTCACTTTTCCCACTACGAGCTATAAATATTCTTTCGGGAGAGTTAATCCAAATCTCTTCAATTGTTGGATCCCTCATGAGATGTGAGATTGGTCCGTAAGTAACTTCAATATCCATCTTTTCAATTTTCTTCTCGACATTTACATAATCGGAGGCGCGAGTGGGGATTGAAGTTATCTGACGAGTTTCCATGTGCAGCAAGGTAGATAAGTCACTGACAGCCTGCAGAACTCTGACAAAATCTGGGGATATCTTTTAGGGATACCTCTTTATCCCATGAATTAGGATTCGTTGGTTCTCATTCGCGAGATATTTCTGTGGCCAAATCTAATCGATGGAGGAGGTGCAGAGAAGTTTCCTCAGCTGCCCACTGGACAAGTTCCGAGCGGAAATCAACACTTGTGGAGTTTCGTATTCTCTTCAGTAACTTTTCGCCATCTGCACGGTTTCCTGAAATCACGATAACGAATTGGAAATGTCCCATTCGTCCGCATAGATCTTCTTTGCGCATCATCTGATTGATTGTGTGTGCCATTGCAAGAATTTGGTCTAGACCACTAACTAATGAAATTGAGATTGAAGCCAGAGTAAGTACGGCACCAGTTCTATTGGATCCTGAAATCATTCGATCAAGGTGAGAGTAAAGGAGTGGTGGTGCGGCGCAATGTGTTAGTGAATCGGTTATTCCGCCATGCGAATATTCTGGGTAATTTCTCATCGAGGTAGCGCGTGAGTCATCAAAAGAAAGTGCAATCAGTACTGTCTAGCGATAGCCTAGAGTTCATGACCTCACCTTCTCGTCAGATACTCCCTCGCTCAATCGCTTCAACCCTTCTCTTTGTTGAAGGAGCCGTAGTACTAGCACTAGGTGGATGGATGCTCGTTCTCGGATTCACCCATGAGAACCGTGAAATTCTTCCTTTGCTTGGAGTCCTGCTCTTTGCGATTACTGGCGGACTTGGTCTTATTCAATGTGGACGTGGCTATAAGGCCGGCAAAAATTACGGAAAAGCTCCCGCAGTTTTAGCAAATCTCATCGCACTGGGTGTCGTGAAATATCAAGCAGAGGCAGGGCTTTACTACGTCGCAATTCCAATAGCACTTCTGGCCGTTACAACTTTGTTAACAGTTCTAAAGATTGCATCGCAAGAAAACAAATCTAAATAACTTTTACTTATCTCTCAGACCGTTTGCAGTCTCGTACTTCTCGTAATCCCAGAGCGAAATATTATCGAGATCAACTGGCTTAAATCCTTTAGCTTCTAGCGCACTGGCAATATGTGTGCGGTGCTCTGTTGCATGGTGGATAGCCTGAGAGAGAACTGTCGAGCGCAATCTCTGGAACTTGCCATTATCGTTTTCAAGATCTAGCCACACATCCTCGAGGTCGGCAGCACTTACTAGAAGAGCATCAACTATCGCTGCTTGCTCTGCTAGGCGAGCAAAGTCACTGATCTTCTCAATGTCTGCAATGCAAGGATCTCCTGGCTTAGTAAGTGCCACCTTGCCGGTAATCCGATATGCGTAGTGATCTGCCGAATCAACGATGTGGTGTGCAATCTCTGCAACAAACCACTCGGGGTTAGTTGCGTACGCTTTCAAGCTCTCTTCCGGAAGTGTCTGAAGGTGCTTGATTGTCTCTTGATTTGCCCAAGCCATATGGCGCAATAAACGTGCAACTGTGATTGACATAGCGAAGAGGGTAACCGATTAGCAGCGGGCTACCAAGGATTAATGCGCTGGAGTTACCAAGGAACGATCTTGTGGTCTTCCCAAAGTACGCCCGTTGTTCGCTCTATTTCATTCTCGCTCTGCGGATTAAATGTTCTT
>Ga0214917_10007040_pt1 | contig 11488 bp, 10 predicted proteins | sample LL_1208_BB_MetaG_FD_177983 | JGI IMG/M metagenome (GOLD analysis project Ga0214917, IMG submission 177983) | Freshwater microbial communities from Lake Lanier, Atlanta, Georgia, United States - LL_1208_BB | ecosystem: Environmental > Aquatic > Freshwater > Lake | place: USA: Georgia | collected...
TAAGAAAGCGGTCTTGGCGTATTGCTGGGTGATGGTTGATCCGCCTTGGAGTCCTCGGCCGATCGCAGTATTAAATGCGCCACGAAGAATTGCGATGGGATTAAATGCCCATTGCGAGTAAAAGTTCTTATCTTCCGCAGCAAGAACAGCGTGACGAAGATCGAGTGGAATCTTTGCAAGGGGAATGATGGTGCGGTTCTGCGCGCCAATTCTTCCGACTTCATCACCATTTGAATATTGAATGATGGTCGCTTGAGAATTTACATAATCATTGGGATCAGGAACATCGGTTGTGAAATATGCGATTGCAAAAGCGGTAGCGCCAATAAGAAAGAAGAAGCCTCCGATACGGAGAATAAAGCGCTTACCTTTGTGGCCGAGCAAATTCACAAGTGAAGGGTATCTCTTGTGAGAGGTGAGTTAGCGAGTCTTGACTTTGCGGGGCGGTTTGCGGACCTGGCCATCGCCCAATAGATAAGAAGCGGTGAGGTGATTCCAGCCGCAACCTAAACAAACTTCAACTACATAAACGCGGAACTCACCGTATTCAGATTGCATCTCTTCAAGTTCGGTATTGGTCTTAATGCGACCTGAATATTGGCCGAGTTGATCGCCAAATGTGTATTGCAGTTCGTGAACTTTATCTTTACGGCACATTGGGCAATCGCGATCAGTTAATTCGCCATGGTGTTTTGCAGCGCGGCGGAGGTAAGGGTCAGCATCGCAGGCATCGGATGTGGTGTTAAGGCCGCGATAGATACTGGCAATTGTTGCCCTTTTCTTCAACGCAAAATCAACATATGCGCGCTTAGACCACATTTTGCCTGCCACTCCGTAAGGATAAAGCTAAAAAGTTAACTACGCTTTCCATGTGAGATTGCGGGAAGCTTTACGAAAAACTTCTGTGGGAAGACTCTTGGCTGTGCGGTGGATGGGACAACTCACCGATGGAATCTTTCAATCATCACTAGCTTCGTTCTTACTTTTTTCTCCAGAACGCCAACCTGATGCAAAATCAGCAGCAGTTGCCTTTGCCGTTGTCTTGCTTCCATATTCTCTCGTCGGTCCATTTGTGGGAACAATCCTGGATCGCATTTCGCGACAGAGAGTTATTCTCTTTGCAAATCTATTCCGCGCTTTCACACTTATCTTTATTGCGGGATTAATTAGAAATGGTGCAACCGGAATTGAATTAACAATCTTTGTCTTAATCGCATTTGGTGTGAATCGATTAATCTTGGCAGGTTTATCTGCGGGCTTACCTCTTTTGTTTGATACCTCTGGAACTGAAGGTCGAAATACCTTAGTTTCAATTAATGCCACTGCTGTGACAGGTGGAACGGTCTTTGTGGTGCTTGGCGGTGGAATTGGAATTGGTATTCGCGGGTTACTTGAGGGAAGTGTTGATGCTAATCAAGCAGATGGTTATCTGGTTCTGCTCTCTGCAACATGCTTCTTTATTGCCGGTTTATTGGCGCTTCGATTAAAGAAGGATCAACTTGGGCCATTGCCTCATGAAGTGAAGAAACAGAGCGTGGTTGCTGCTTACCAAGAGATGGTTGAAGGCTTTAACTTCTTACGCAATATCAGAGATTGTTTCCTCGGAATTAGCGCGACCGCGGTACAGCGCGGCGGTTTAACCGCTTTAACCTTGATGGCGCTGTTGCTAAATCGCAACACCTTTAATAATCCCGCTGATCCGGAGGCCGGGCTAGCTGGTTTTGCCTTTGCGATTACTGTGGCTGGAATTGGAATCACAATTGGCGCAGTAATCGCGCCTTTTGGCGTGAAGAGATTTGGGCGCCATGCCTGGATCCGTTATTCACTCCTTGCATCTGCCGTACTACCTATTGCTCTCGCTTTTCAACAGAATGAATTCTTCTTAGTAGCAACTGGATTCTTTGCCGGAATGGCTGGACAGGGAGTGAAAGTAACTAATGATGCACTCGTGCAATCCAAAATTGTTGATGAATATCGAGGTCGAGTTTTTGCAGTTTATGACGTGATGGTCAATGCTGGAATTGTTTCGGGAGCAATTATCGCTGCATTTGTATTGCCGCCGAATGGAGTTTCATCTCTCTTGCCTGCGCTCATTGCAATCGCTTATATTTCTGTGGCGCTATTTGCTTTAAGACCTACAAAATTTAACTCTGATTTCTAGTTTTTATTAACGCTCCACCACTTATGGAGTTCTTCTGTGGCGCGCTCTTCTCCAAGCGGTCCATGCTCTAGACGGAGTTCAAGTAAATACTCATAAGCTTTACCGACGAGTGGACCAGCCGGAATTCCAAGTAATTGCATAATTGCATGGCCATCGAGATCGGGTCTGATCTTTAACAACTCTTCTTCTTCCATGAGTTGTGCGATACGCGCTTCCAGACCGTCATAATGTGTAGCGAGGTTTTCCGCTTTTCTCTTATTGCGAGTTGTGCAATCCGCGCGAGTTAAGACATGAAGATGCGTGAGCAATTCGCCGGCATCACGGACGTAGCGGCGGACTGCAGAATCAGTCCACGCGCCATCGCCATAACCATGGAAACGGAGGTGGAGAAAGACGAGTTGGGATACATCTTCTACAACGTGATGATCAAAGCGGAGCTTCTTTAAACGCTCCTTTGTCATCCGAGAGCCAACAACTTCGTGATGATGAAAGGAGACGCCGCCGCCCGGAATAAGAGCGCGGGTCTTTGGTTTTCCGATGTCATGCATGAGCGCAGCTAAACGCGCCACAAGATTTGGTCCGCCAAGCCGTTCTTCCAGCGCCATTGATTGTTCAACAACGGTAAGAGTATGTTCGTAAACATCTTTATGGTGATGGTGTTCATCGATCTCTAATCGGAGTTTAGGAATCTCAGGTAAGAACTTCTCACATAAACCGGTATCAACCAAAATTGTTATTCCAGCGCGAGGATTATCAGAGATCAAAGTCTTAACGAATTCATCACGGATTCGTTCTGCAGAGATAATCGAGAGGCGATCTGCCATCGCTTTCATCGCGTTGAGTACAGATTCTTCAATAGTAAAACCAAGTTGAGCAGCAAAACGTGCAGCGCGGAGCATGCGGAGTGGGTCATCAGAGAACGAGAGTTCCGGGGCGCTTGGAGTGCGTAGCAATTTCTTGAGTAGATCAGTAACTCCATTATGGGGATCGATAAATTCCGGAGTTGGAGTTGTGAGTTCAATTGCCATTGCATTCACAGTAAAGTCGCGACGGAGCAAATCACCTTCAATAGTGTCGCCGAAATTTACCTCTGGTTTACGAGAATCACTTTCATAAGAATCTGCGCGATATGTTGTAACTTCAAAAGTTATATCTGATTTCTTGGCGCCAATCGTTCCAAATTTAATTCCAACATCCCAGATATCTTCCGCCCATTTCTTGAGAATTTTCTTTGAATCGTCAGGGCGCGCATCTGTTGTGAAATCTAAATCATTTCCCAAACGACCAAGTAGTGAATCGCGAACTGGACCGCCAACAAGTGCGAGACGAAAACCGGCAGCCTTAAATTGCGCCGCAAGATCAAATGCGAGTGGCGCGCGTTCACGAAGCGTTGCGATTGAAATCTCGCTCGCTGCAGTTAATGGTGTTTCCATATCAGCCTAAGGCTACAGATTGAGGCCACCCACTAGTCTTGGGCTATGACCCCGGCACCTGGTGCGGGCGGCGAAGAAGTTAAGAAGAAGCGGAAGCGTAGGCGCTCTCGTTCTAAATCTTCACAACGCTCACACCCTAAGAATTCGCAACCACAAAAAGATCGCCCGAAGAAGCCGTATGCCAAAAGAGTTGATGAAGTTAGCGCTGGCGGATTAGTCGTCGATAGCTCCGGAACAAAAGGTTTACTTATTGGCCGCATTGATGCCAAAGATGCAAAACGTGAACGCTTGTTATGGTCACTTCCTAAAGGACATATTGAAACGGGAGAAACTCCAGAACAAGCTGCGCTCCGCGAAGTAAAAGAAGAGACCGGAATTGAAAGTCAGATTGATAAATCTCTCGGTGTAATTGATTTCTGGTTCATGGCAGGTGGAAAGAGAATTCATAAGACCGTCCATCACTTCTTATTTAAAGAGACGGGCGGAAAAATCGCGCCACAGGTAAGTGAAGTTGATGATGTGCGCTGGTTTCCACTCGAAGAAATTGTTGAGAAGTTGGCATATCCTGACGAAAAGAAGTTAATCGCTCGCTCAAAGGATTTAATAAAGTGAAGCGCGTCTGGATTCTTCTTCTCTTCATCACAACTCTTCTTCTCGCGCCGCTAACACCTGCTCGTGCCGAAACCCTTATCACTTTAGCTAAACCGGCTTCACAGTTAGCCGATGGACGATTTATAAATAACGATTTAGCGCTCTCAATTCGATCTGGTGGTGAACTCGATAAAGTTTTATCGGCGCGTTATCCACGATTGAGAAGTTGGTTAATTGATCCTGCTCTCCTGGATGAAGTTTCTGCCTTAAGTGATGGTTATGTCTATGTGGATTCGGAAGGCAATGATGTTGAGGTAGGAGAGTTTCCCGCTGCCACAGATTGGTTGAATTTGCTCCGCTTTATCTCCCGCAATGATCGCGTTGTCGCCCTGACTTATGGCGGGCCATCTCTCTCTTATTTAAAAGGGGCTGCGCCTGGAGAGTTAGCGCTTTATAACCAGTTATCTGCTCTGCGTCTTGAAGAGGCTCTGGGACGCCCAGTAATTACCCCTGATACCAACGCAGTTTCAAAGTCCCCACAGTTAGTGGCCAAGAATTCTTACACTGCGCTGCGAAAGAAGATGCGAGTACTTAATTCACTTGTCACGACGGTGGATGTCGAAACTCTCCGTCTTGGTTTAGCAACAACGCTAAATCCAGAGTTAAGTAAGGAAAGTGCGGTACTTCTTGCTCGTAGCTATGAGAAAGAAGTTGAGCGTTTTGAAAAAAGACTTCGTGTTTCAACTGGTAGTTACACCATCACCGCTGCTAAGTATCAATTACCAGTAACAATTATTAATGATTTTGATCAATTAATTAGCGTGGATTTAACAATAACAACCACAAATAGCCGCGTTCTTGTAACTCAAGTTCCTCGCATCACTATTGGAGCGCGCTCACAGATTCAAATCAAAGTTCCTATTGAAGTTATCGCCTCAGGTGATACCGCTCTGCGCTTACAACTTCGTACCCCTAAGGGGAGCGCGATTGGTCAGATGGAGCGGATACCGTTGCGACTCGCGGTGATTTCACCCATTACAACTTGGTTTACAACTGGAATGGCGATAATTCTTTTACTCGCAGCTGTGGTGCAGAGCGTCCGACGAGTGAAGCGGAGGAAGCAGCATGAATGATGATGGCGCTCGCTTAATTCGCTCCTCTTCATTGATGGGGCTTGGAACTGTTATCTCGCGAATAACTGGGTTAATAAGAAATTTATTGTTAGTTGCCGTTCTTGGAACTGGAATACTTGGCGATGCTTATAACGTCGCAAATACAACACCGAACATTCTCTACAACTTACTTATTGGGGGCGCGCTCTCAGCGGTATTTGTGCCACAAATAGTTAAATCATTTCGCGAGAGCGATGGAGGTAGCGCCTATGTAAGTCGATTGATTTCATTGTTGGCGAGCGCTCTACTTCTCATTACCGTCCTTGCGATGGTTCTTGCCCCGCTTTTCATATCGATCTATGCGCCATCATTTACTGGCCGTTCCCGCGATGTAACGATTGCTTTTGCGCTGTATTGCCTCCCGCAGATTCTTTTCTATGGCCTTTTTGGAGTTCTAGGCCAGGTTGCAAACGCTAAAGAGAGATTTGGCCCCATGATGTGGGCGCCGATTGCCAACAATCTCGTTGTGATTGCGCTCTTTACCTATTTCTTAAACCTTGTAGATGAGATTTCACTTCAAACAATCACGGATACCCAAGTAATGGTGTTAGGACTTGGAACCACTCTTGGAATCGCACTACAAGCTCTGATCTTGATTCCAACACTGAAAGCATCTGGGTTGAAGATTCGTTTTAGAAGAGATTGGCGTGGGGTAGGGCTTGATAAAGCTCTACGTCTTGCAAGTTGGGCATTTCTCTTTGTGTTGATTTCACAACTTGGCTTCTTAGCAACAGTAAATATTGCAACCCGTGCCGGGGTTGAGGCTAGCGCAGCTGGAATTTCTTATGGCGTTGGCTATACACCGTATGCAAATGCATATTTAGTTCTTCTTTTGCCACACTCGATTGTGACAATCTCCATTGTTACTGCTTTATTGCCACGTCTATCTAGTTATGTCATTGATAAAAAGTTGGATGAATTGAGGAGCACACTCATTCTTGCGCTCCGTTATGTTGGAATTATTACTGTTCCAGCTTCGCTCTTCTTTCTATTTTTCGGCGAGCGAGTATCAAGCGCGCTCTTCTTTGGAATCTCAGATCAGAGCGCAAGTTATATCGGTAAAGTTTTATCTGCACTCGCTCTGGGTCTCATTCCATTGTCGATGAATTTAGTATTTATTCGAGGGCTGAACGCTTTTGAAAACACTAAATACCAAGTAATTTCAAATCTTGTTGTAAATGCGGTTGCTTTAACTATATCAATCTATCTTTATTTCAACCTCACACCAGAGAATGTGGTTGTTGGCTTAGGTGTAGCTTTTTCTGCAAGTTATTGGTTGGGAATAGGAGCCACATACCTTTTATTGAAGCGATATACCGGTGCTTTAGATCTGGGAGGAATTTTCACCTTTTATCTCCGGGTAATTGTTGCTTCACTTCTTGTTATTCTCCCCACCACATATTTCGTGGGCGCTATTAACCTGCCTGGGAATATCGCTTCGCTTATTGGCGTTCTGGCTATCACCTCGCTTCTCTATCTCCTTGTGGCCCGCGCCATGAAAATCGATGAAGTGGGTCAGACAATCAGAGTTCTGTTACGAAGGTAGGGTGCGCCTGTGAGCGTTGATTACAACAAAGTGCATGAACTTGTCATTGTTGGATCGGGACCTGCTGGTTACACCGCAGGTGTTTATGCCGCTCGCGCGCAATTAAGCCCGGTTTTATATGAAGGTTCGGTAACAGCCGGTGGCGCGCTTATGAATACCACCGAAGTAGAAAATTTCCCTGGGTTTGAACATGGCATCATGGGTCCAGATTTGATGGATCAGATGCGTAAGCAAGCGCTCCGTTTTGGAACTCAATTAGTAACAGATGACATTACCGAAATGAAGCTTGATGGTGATGTAAAAACTTTAGTTGATGGTTCAGGCAATACTTTAAAAGCGCGTGCTGTCATTCTTGCAATGGGTTCTGCTTATAAAGAAATTGGTTTAACAAACGAGAAGCGCTTATCAGGTCGCGGTGTTTCATGGTGCGCAACATGCGATGGATTTTTCTTTAGAGATCAAGTGATTGCTGTTGTTGGCGGTGGCGATTCTGCGATGGAAGAAGCAAATTTCTTAACTAAATTTGCAAGTAAAGTTGTATTGATTCATCGCCGCGATGAACTACGTGCATCAAAAATCATGGCCGAACGCGCGAAAGCAAATCCAAAGATTGAATTCTTGTTTAACACTGAAGTAATTGATGTCTTGGGTGAAGATAAAGTCACTGCTTTGAAATTAAGAAATACTGTTAATGGCGAAGAGTCGACCCGTGATTTCACTGGACTCTTTGTTGCAATTGGCCACCTTCCTCGCAGCGAACTCGTCCGCGGACAAGTCACCACTAATGGTGAGGGGTATGTGGAAGTAGAAGGTCGCTCCACGCGAACTAATATTTCTGGCGTCTTTGCCTGTGGCGATCTTGTGGACCACACATACCGCCAAGCGATTACCGCTGCTGGCTCAGGCTGCCAAGCCGCTCTTGATGCGGAAAGATTCTTGCAAGGTCATTGAGTTCAGGGCTATTAGAGTTCACCATAGATAATAAATAAGGAGAAGAGATGGCAACCGAGAAAGTAACTGCAGCGAACTTTGCAGATGTAGTTTTGAAGAGCTCAACCCCAGTATTGGTGGATTTCTGGGCGGAATGGTGTGGACCTTGCCGCGCAGTCGGGCCAATCTTGGAAGAGATTTCCAACGAACATGGCGAGAAGATCAAGATTGTGAAGCTCAATACCGATGAAGAGGGTTCCATTGCAATGAAATATGGAATCAATTCGATTCCAACCATGAATGTTTTCGTTGGTGGCCAAGTTGTGAAGAGCATCGTTGGTGCTCGACCAAAGCCTGCGCTACTCAAAGAGCTCTCTGAGTACATCAACTAGATATCTCTCACTAGTTCTCATTTGGAATAACGATGATTAAACCCGGCGATCGCGGGGATGTTGTAACAGTTGTTACCAACACCTTGCATCGCCTTGGTTTGATTGCTGCTCCCACAGATACCTTTACCGCCGAAGTTTCAGAAGCGGTGCGCGCTTTTCAACAAGAGCGCGGGTTAAGTGTTACTGGCGAAATTGATATCGGCACCCATGCAGCAATTGAAGAAGCGCGTTGGAAATTAGGGGATCGTTCACTCAAAGTTGAAGCGCCACATATGCGCGGTGATGATGTTGCAACTCTACAGAGCCGTTTGATTGATATGGGCTTTAATCCTGGTCGGGTTGACGGAATTTATGGTGCTACAACTGAGGCTGCAGTAAAAGATTTTCAGAAATCTGTTGGAGTAAAGATTGATGGAATCTGTGGTCCAGGAACTGTTATTGCCTTAATGCGTTTGATGCGAACCGTTACCGGTGGCGCTCCCACACAACTTCGCGATCAAGCGATTCGGGAGAAACGTGGACCAGCTCTGGCTGACAAAGTTATTGTTTTGGATCCAAGTTCACGTAGCGATATCTCAGAAATAACTTTTGATCTCGCTCAGAAAATTGAAGGTCGCCTTATTGCCCTCGGCGTCTCTGTTTTCTTAACTCGCAGCGCCACAACATCGCCATCTGAAGCCGAACGAATTGCATTTGCTAATAGCACTGATGCAGATCTCGTTATTTCACTGAGCGTTGATCACTATAAGAATGAGAAGGCTGAGGGTCTTTCGACTTATTTCTATGGTAGTGAACTTCATGGAATTCACTCCATTGTTGGTGAGAAATTTGCGACGATTGTGCAACGTGAACTTGTGGCGCGGACTGATTTACTTAATGCCCGCACCCAAGCAAAGACATGGGACTTATTACGTTTAACGAAAGCGCCGACAGTTCTTTTAGAGGTGGGATATCGCACCAATCCGAAAGATGCATCAAGACTTGCTGATTCACACTTTAGAGATGTGATTGCAGAAGGGTTAGTAGTTGCAATTCAACGTCTCTATCTATCAGCTGAAGAAGATGCAAAGACTGGAACGCTTCGTATTGAAGATCTCCGCAAGGCAGGCATTCGTCGCTAAAAACCTGCGCCGACTTTGATTACTCCTATGGCAGAATTCCCTAATGACTTCTGATGATGTAGAGCGTTTCCGCACTCACGCGCCAGAAAATCTCACTGAGCGTTATGCGCATCGCGCCGCTCATATGAAACCTAGCGAAATTCGTTCTCTCTTTGCAGTTGCTTCACGACCTGAAATTGTTTCCCTCGCAGGTGGAATGCCGAATTTAACTGCGTTGCCCATGGATATGATGGCTGGAATTGTTGAGAAGTTAATCCGTGAACATGGACAAGAAGCGCTCCAATATGGAAGTGGACAGGGCCACCCACAACTTCGCGAACAGATCTGTGATGTTATGGCGCTTGAAGGAATCCGTGCTAATCCCAACGATATTTTGGTAACAACAGGTTCACAACAAGCTCTTGATTTAATCTCCCGAATTTTCATTGATCCAGGTGATGTCGTTCTCGTTGAAGCGCCTTCATATGTCGGCGCGCTTGGAACATTCTCGCAATATGAAGCGAGTGTGGTTCATGTTGAGATGGATGAGAATGGTTTGATTCCTGATGCGCTTCGTAACGCGATTAAGACGCTTCGTTACCAAGGGCGGAAGATTAAATTCTTATATTTGATTCCTAATTACCAAAACCCTGCCGGTGTCTTGCTCCCTGCAGATCGACGCACTGAAATTCTTGATATTTGTCGTAACGAGAAGATTTTTATTGTTGAAGATAATCCATATGGGTTGTTGGGCTTTGACCGCCCTTCACCCAATGCGATGCGCGCTCAAGACTCTGAAAATGTCATTTATCTAGGTTCGTTCTCAAAGACGATCGTTCCGGGTTTTCGCATTGGGTGGGCTCTTGTTCCCCAAGCCCTCCGTGAGAAGTTGGTGATCGCCTCCGAATCTTCAATTCTGTGCCCATCTAATTTCTCCCAGATGGCAATCTCTAGTTATTTAGCTAACCAACCATGGCGCGATCAGATCGCCTCATTCTGCAAGCTTTATAAGGAGCGGCGCGATGCGATGCTCGAATCGCTGGATGCGCATTTTCCGAAGGCTGCAACATGGACCAAACCACAAGGTGGGTTTTATGTATGGGTGACGTTGCCGCCAGAGATTGATACCAAAGCGATGATGCCACGTGCAATTGTTGCAAAGGTTGCTTACGTTCCTGGAACTGCGTTCTATGCAGATGGTTTTGGAAGTTGGTCTATGCGACTTTCATATTGCTACCCAACACCCGAACGAATTCGTGAAGGAATAGCTTCACTTGGAAAAGTTGTGGAACAAGAGATGGAACGGCGCGGAATTCCGCAGATTAACTAATTACTCCAACAATGCGTTGGAGATCTTGACCATCAGCAAATTCAATAACAATCTTTCCGCCGACTTTGCCAGCGCCACCACCAGATTGAATATGTACTCGAGTATCAAGCGCATCTTCTAAGCGTTCAACTAGTTCTTGGTACTTACCAGCGCTCTTCGGTTTTGATTTACTTCCAGAAACTTTCTTACCAGCGCTACCGAGCGCAATGAGCTCTTCGGTGGCGCGGACACTTAAACCTTCATTAACAATTTTATTTGCAAGTCTCTCAATCTCGTCAGGGTTTGCTAAACCAAGGAGAGCGCGAGCATGGCCTGCGCTTAAAGTTCCGGCAGCTAGCCTTTTTTGAACTGATGGTGGGAGATTGAGGAGTCTTAAAGTGTTGGTGATAACAGGGCGAGACTTTCCAAGCTTGCTTGCTAATTCATCATGGGTAAATCCAAAATCGGTAAGCATTTGATTGTAGGCGGCGGCTTCTTCAAGTGAGTTGAGGTTGCTGCGATGAATATTTTCAATGAGCGCTTCGCGTAGTAGTTCGTTATCAGTTGTTTCACGGATGATCACAGGAATAGTTGTGAGGCCCGCGAGTTTTGCAGCGCGATAACGGCGCTCTCCCATGATTAATTCGTATTTATCGACGCCGATTTTTCGCACTACAGGAGGTTGGAGAATTCCAATCTCTTTGATTGAAGCTGCTAATTCATTGAGCGCTTCGCTATCAAAGATAGAGCGAGGTTGTTTTGGATTTGGTGAGATTGATGAAAGAGGAACTTCGCCGCGATCAGCAATGGGTTGTGATGTTCCAGAAAGTTTAATGTGTGTAGGAATAAGCGAA
>Ga0214917_10007041_pt1 | contig 11488 bp, 25 predicted proteins | sample LL_1208_BB_MetaG_FD_177983 | JGI IMG/M metagenome (GOLD analysis project Ga0214917, IMG submission 177983) | Freshwater microbial communities from Lake Lanier, Atlanta, Georgia, United States - LL_1208_BB | ecosystem: Environmental > Aquatic > Freshwater > Lake | place: USA: Georgia | collected...
CAGCGGCATAGCCGCTGCAATAAAAAAAGGAAATCTTTGAAGCTATTTATAGCAAAAAGATAGAGATTGTATTAGTTCAGTCAATGGCGGCTTCGCCGCCATAAAGAAAAGTTAAAGAAATAAATTTCTATAATTTTTCAAACTATAAGACCGAATCTTTACTTGTCAAGCCCCAATTACAGAATCAATCCCACGTCCAAAATATTGCTTGGGTTTAGATACATCCGGCAAATCATTGCAATACTTCTTGCCTTCTACTAAATCAATTCTTTTTAGCTTCTCTACAGGGAAAATTTCTTCTTCGTATCCATAAACCTTTTCAAAAGGATGCTTATCGGATAGCTGCATCTTTACCGGAACCATTCGATTCTTATAACTTACAAAAACTCCCCCAAACAAATCATGAATTTGATCCTTGGGCTGGAGAGTAATCTTTTGATAAGCTATTCCAAACATCTGAGAACTTCCAACAAAACTATTGGAAAGATATTTCCCCACAGGAATATATGCCTCAAATGGCTCAATCACCTCAAAATAAGAATTGCCGGAAATATTGCTGAGATTGTTCTTATATTTCATAATTAATACATCAATAATTGAATATTATATTGTCAACCAGTTTTTATAGGATAATCAATATGTCATTGAAGTCAATTCTTAAAGTAGCAAATTATTATAGCGTTAAATATGGTTTTGATAAAATCAAAAAAGAAGCAAGGACATTTGAAAATAAATATAAAACTGCATCATCAGTTGAAATTGCTAAAGTCGCATGGGACGCTGAATACGATGTAGCAAGCGAATATTATTTATACGGCAAAATAATTGGCTCTTTTAAGGGGCAAAATTTTTCTATTATGATAAGTAAATATGTGGTTGGCGCTTATAAATTTGAATCCATAGATGAATTGCGATCAGATTTAATTGGAGGCGCTGAGATAGTAGAAATTGCCCCTGAAGAACTAGCATTATCAAGAGAAAATTTACAAGAAATCATAATGATGATTTCTGATGAAGATTTAGGAAAGGGCTTAGAGCAGGCAAACGCTGTAGCAGAATTAGCGTCAAAATTTTCTTATGATGATGATTTTTGACGGAAATCATAAGAATTAGCTCCTTAATTTTCATTAAGAAGGAGTAAAATTTTACTCCTTATATCTTAAGCATTTCATTTCCGAAATATGAACTTGTCCGGTTTGACCGCACCTTTGACAAATCCTTCGATAATTCTCCGCATTAACTACCCTGAAAAAATGCCAAAGATTTCTACATAGATGCTTTAGCTTAATCATCTGTTCAAATCACTTAACATCACCAAAGAAATTAGTGACAGTTGCAATATCCTCTACCTTGCCACCAAAAGGAATTTTATTCTCCACTACATAAACCTTACCAGTCTTACCAGTTTCCGAACAATAATCCCTCATGTCATTCCAGGAATTTGCCACAGCATCAATTCCCTCGCCATTAACCAGAACAAATGACTTTTGAGTAGTAGTCGACATATTACATCTTCTCCATGAATAACCAAGCTTCTTCATCTGTCAAAATCAGATCATTATCGCAATCATAATAAGCATGTTTGCCAGTAGAAGGCTGCCACAAATATTGCAGCCTCCTACCCGAACGAGTTAAAAATGGAACCTCAGTACCGCCAGAAGCAGGAATCCAATTTCCTTGCTCTTTTTCTTTATCTCGCTTTTCCAATAACTCAGCCAGATTCATGTCGCCCCCTCCCTTCTCCAAATAACTTAATCACCCGTTTTTTAGAGTCAAGAGGCTATTCGTTGCAGGATTGACAACCAAAGCAAGCTTATTATTTAAATTATTTCCAATATATCATTGTATCTTCAATGACCTAACTTCTTAACAAATTCTCTAACTCGTTCAAAGCTTTGATATCCAAGAACATTATCATATCCAAACTTATGCCATTGCCTCATATCTGAACTATCAGATTTCCATGCCGCAATTTCAGCGGTTTTGGAAATTGCCATGCAATCTCCTGCATCACCAGAATCAGAATATGTCCCCGGACCCCATTGAATACTCACCACCCAGTTATTAACAGTAATCTTTGCGCCCGTTACTACTCCATCACGGTAACAACTTTCAAAACTTCCATTAACTTCTCTTGCCAACAAATTACAATTCTCTTTGTTAAACATTGTTCACCTCAAATAATAAATGAAACCCTTACCCATGTTATCCCAAGTAAATCCTAGCTCTGTCAATCGTGAACCTTCAATGCTTCTAGGATGAACATAACTCTCAAATGCCAATTCGCTTTTTCTTCCAAACATTCCTCGACCAGAATAATCTCGAACCTCTAAATATGGATCTACCTTGAACGCCGAATCCAAAAGATAATCAATCATCATATTTCCTGTTTCTTAAAGAGATTACTTGGCGCCACCCTTCTTAATCGCAAACTTCTCTTTGTGAGCCTTTTCCATCTCCATAAGCGTATTCCTGGCAGAATACCACTTAATCTCATCTGCTGTAATAAATACAAATCCACCCGAAAATTCACTTGCCCACATTTTGCTGCATGTAAATGCCCAATTAATCGAAAAAGATTCTTCGGGACGAAATCTTCGCAGAAATGTCTGAATAATCCGACTCACCATATCTGTGCCAATATCCGCCTCGGACCAAACACTCAAAGAATCAGGCTTCAACTCATATTCATGTTGAGGATAAGGTCTATTACAATGATCGTCAAAATCCTCTATCTGCAACTCTAGCCCCAATTCCTCTTGGACCCTGTCAATTTCCCCATAAGTATCCAAATTCTCATCGTTCTCCCAATCCTGACTTGGCGTTAAAGCATAAACAGCTTTTAACCATTCATATTCTTCAACGGTTCTAATATCCAGTTTCTCACAATACAATGTAAAATATTCAGCCATGCTTTATCTCCAAAGAATCAATGATCCAAAAAATAAACCCACGGTAAATAACTTGATGCATTCCATGATTGCTTAAAATGCAATCGGCAATAATATCACTTTCTGAAAATTCAGATATGAAATGACAATCATCTAAATTGGGCGAATTGTTATAATCGCTCCAACAATAATCATGATGGTCAATCTTAATTTTAATCACGCCGCCCAAGCAATGTTATCAGAATAAATCTTTGCCATATATTCCGAAGCATTATCAAACTTATCCTTTGCCCGCTTCATATCTTCAATTGCCTTCGTCAATGCCTCAATATTCCGAGCAAAATACCCCAACATAGAAAGATTGCTGTTATAATTACCATCTCCCTTGAAATGATAATCTTGATATGTCTGATTCATGCCATTAACGCATTCTTCAAGCTCAATTCGAGCCGATTCAATAAATCCCTCCCACAGAAAAGGATTTACCACAAAATCCTTATCTTCCCCCGGACTATTCCCAGTCTTAACAATGCAATCTACTACATCGAATTTAGCATGAATATTCCTGGCGCCACCAATTCGATCCTTATCATAACGGCTGCCAAAATAACAATCCACAACCTTGCCGGAAAAAACCGTAGCCAAATTAAGACTATATGGCGACAAATAGCTTTGATTCAAAGTCAAAGGATAAATCCCGGTCTCAATCTCGGAATCTTCCCACCAAGCCGCCGTCTCAAAAGAATTATTATGATGAATATAACTCTTATTCACCCGAACATAACCCACAGCTTGACCCACAAAACACTTGAGATTATCGGTGACTCGAAGAATTGCGTTCATTATTAATAACCTTTCAAAAAAAAGCGGTTTTTAACAGGAACCGCAAAACCTGATTATCTCAATTGCCCAGCAAACGCACCCCGGAATTGCCGGAATTCAAGCCATGTCCCAAATGAATGCTTTTGCCTTGCTCCAATCCTTGAGAATAAGCACGATAATCGGTCTGCGATTGACTCGACCCCTTGCTTTGCTTAAGACGATACAATTGATTCATGAAATTCTTGGACTCTTCCTCGCGACGGTTAATTGCCACAATCGCATTTCCAGTGGCTTCCTTTTCAGCCTCTTTGCGACTTTCCAAAAATTGCTGCTTAATCCCAGCCACGAATCCAAAACAATAGGAATTCGCAAATACCTTGCCCTTACCATATGCCTCTTTCTCACACAATCGCTGGCACTCAGCCATAAGATATGCAAAGAAATAACGCACAATGGCAATATCGCTCTTGCGACCTACCAGTTTATAATGAGATACCTTACGACCATTCGGAAAAGTCATGTTGTTAAATACAGCACAACCATAATGCTTTGCCAAAACTACCACCAAAGTAGACTTCCAAGGATTGATTCGCCCCGTCTCATAAATCGAATCCGAATCTTCCATCATTGGATCAAGATCCGAATGATTAGAAGAAAGATCCGCCTCCGAAAGACGATATTGATCAATAAGCTTATTAGCAGCATTCATAGCTGCCGCAGCTTCATTAGCATTAGAACTGGAACTTAGCGAAAGAAGCCGCTGGACCTTAGCAATAACCTTATCGATTTCCATAATATCCTCTCCACCAGAGGCGCCGCGCCCCATCCCTTACAACATCATCATGGATCGTTTCATGTCAACCATCCAAACGATCCAACATTCTTACCTTGCAGCCAATTTGATCTAAAATTTGGACTCTCTCCAATATTCCATCTGCTGCTTTCCATTCTTCTCCGCATCCTCCTCGGAAAAGAATCCATAACGAAAATCTATCAACTTAGAGGACTCTTCTCGAATCTCATATCCAAACATATTGCCACTCAAATATGCCGAATATTCAAAAACTTCCCTTTGAAGAGCTAACTTAACCTTTTCCTTCAACTCAGGCTTAATCTTATTGACCTGATATAAATCCCGAATCTTCTCCTTATCAATCGCTATAATGCCATTGAAAAAAGATCCCAAAATATGATTGTATCCAACCATATTTAACTCGGTCTTCTCTCCAACATATCCGTAAATTGGATAATATGTCACTTTTACACTTTGCATCATCTTCGTGATTTCTTTTCTTGGAACCAAAACATCCCCAAAAGGACGCTTGGAATCATAATAATATATGGTTCCAATATTCAGAAATTGACGAGGCGAAGAAGGATTCGGATCCGAAACAACCTTCAAAGAAAACATAAGCTACGTTTCTTTAATTGCTCAAATTATGCTCAAGACAAAAAGCCTGAATCAGCTTCTCATATCTTTGAATTTCCTTGATATTGCCAAGATTCTGAACTTCCGTCAAGCGAAACTGCAAATAATTAAGAGCTTCTTGAAGATTCATGTTGTTTAACCTAACTTTCTACTTATTCAGCCGACCAGAATCAAACCATTTCTTAAAAGAAACAGTAATATCCTGAGTCATTCCACCCACATGCCAAACATTCGGCTTATCAGAATATGACTTCCAATCATATAAAGTAACGCCCCCGCCATCATCCGAAATAAACAGCCACTCATAACGAACCTTGTCATATGGATCGTTACAATAATGCGGCTCGCCTAAAATAGCTACCAAATCATCAAAGCTGCAAAGAATCTTAACATCATGAAAACTGGTTCCATTAACATCGGCTTTTGAATCCAAATTGAAATTCATGATAATTACCTCACATATGAGCCGGACGCTTGCCCCAAATCAATTCCCAGGCTTTTCCAGTAGCCTCTCGAATTATAGGATCTTCCGAAATATAAGACAAAACTCCAATATAACCCTCGCTTACATGCACAATTCGCTCGCCACAACAATAAACAGAGGATTCTACTCCATGAGTTACCACAAAGTTATCATCACGATAAGATTCTTTTGCCTTAAGTGCCTGAATCGCTCTTTCAATGCTCATTGTCTCGCTGCCTTCCACTATACAACATAACCACAAGATTTTGCATGTCAAGCGGCTAAATGACACAACATATAGCTAAAATGATTTAGAATTGCAAGCTTCCATATATTCATGATATGACCAACCGCATTCTTTTAAAATATCTAATCGTAACCTATGAAACTTCTCAAAATCTTCCCCAAACAAAACATCTTTTTTATTCCTAGCTCTTTCAAAAGCTTCTTTTATTAAAGCATGAACAATCTCGAATTTTGTCCTCATAATCACCAACTAGATTGATAATACAATGAAGCTTCACCAGGACTTGTTGTTTCCAAAACTTCATTACAAATCCTTACAGTATCTTGCAAATCACTCAAATAATCCTCACCATAATTAGTAGATCCAAAAAAGAATCCACTAGCTGTAGGAAGTAACTTATTTGCAAGATTAGGCTCTTCCAATACCTTCAAACAAAGATCCCTTAGCGTCGTCAAATGATCATGCGAAACATAATAAAGTCCACAATCATCCTTACCGTACTGGATATTATCCACAAACCACTTATGGATCGCATTGGCTTTCCGCCAATATCCTACCTCTTCCTCAATATATGTAACTTTCTTAGTATCAATATGAGTAGGTTTATTGTTCTTGGAAATCAAAATACTCCATTCGTCATGGTTATCCCAATTCTTAACATAAGTCTTACGAGTCAAATACATATCCAATCCCATAATATCCTCCTTAAAACATATATCGAATTCTGCTGTATGGCGTAATCTCTTGAATCAAACCATTCATAACCGACTTTAATTGACTTTTATCCGTCCTGGAATAAGACAATACCATAGGCTTGTTCCACTTCGGAACCAATTTCATAGGACCATTTACCATCATTTCATGAGCTTTGGGCACCGTTTGACCAATTGGCTCAAACATCTTTTCGCTATGCGTTAAGAAAATAATCTCATATGCCAATTGTTTCTTTGCACGTTCAGATAAGGTACAATCAATTAACGATAGCAAATCACGATATTCGTCCACGAAATTCTCCGTGACCACAATCGGACTTAAATTGATATGAACCTCAAAACCCGCATCCACCAATTTATTGACAGCATATAGCCTGTCAATTGTTTTGCTGGTATTTTGCTCCAATATCTGACGATGATGCTCCGGTGACAAGGATAAACGAATCCTATGCTTACCAGGATTCTTACAACCAGCAATAAAATTATCAATTTCCGCAGACTTGGTGGCAAAGCTAGTCATAATGTCCTTGGTTGAATCCGCAATTTGATTCATAACCTCGACAATATGACCATGATAATCGTTAGATACAGTAACGCTATTGCTAGTAACTACATCACTATCGCAACCTAAATCAATGGTAATATAAGGATTATGCTTGGAATCCCTGCTGCGCTCAAAACGCTTTTTATTTTCGGCAAAAAACTTCTTTTCCATAGCATCTTGATTGTCGTCAATTTCCTTGGCTAAATCAACTACCTTAAAAAGATCGTTATAAAGCTTTAGGAAATTATTAGGATAGTTTCGTTCAGTGTAACAATAACTGCAACCAAACTTAAAACATCCTTGTTCCATCATTTGAGACGGAAGAAAATCCGTGGAACGTCCGTTACAATCAATATTCCACTTAGCTTCTCGCTTCAATAACCCAAGATATCGCTTCTTCTGCTTAAAACGATCCCTTGGATTTAAGGAAATCAGATTATATTCCGATTTCATGACTTGGGTATTCTTGGAAATCAAAACAATCTTATGGTCTGGATTGCTTTTCTTCAACTTTGTTGCCAAAGAAGAATCCAAGCAATCCTTATGAATGAATAGAGTCTTATCCATTTACTTCTGTAGCTCTTGAAGCTTAGAATTAGCTTGGTCTAGGAGACCATTAGCCTTGGTTTTGACTTCATCGGCAAATTCAGAGGCTTGTTCTTGGGTTTCCTCGGAAGTTACCCACTCATAAATATTCTTGCTCTTATTATAAGCCAATCGAACTCCGCCAGAAAATAGCTTCTTTGCCTTTTGAAGCTGATTGGAACTTTGTTCGGGAATTTGAACGGCGGTTGAATCTGGGTTTTCAACCGGAACGTTCGATGAATTAACGCAACCAACCAACAGAAAACTAAGAAGAAAAACCTTGTTCATGATATTTTTCCTTTACTCCTCGCTGATGACCTTGCAATTCGCCTCAAAATCGGGTGGCTCATAAAAACTACCCGAATAATCTACTTCCGAATAACAAATAGTACGAATCTTATCCTCAAATTGAACCCTGGCAGTAAAACTACTGGTGGATTTACTATATCCAAAACAAGTGTCGGCGTCCGTAATTGCCAAAACTTCCACCGGAACATATCCCGAATCATCATAATCGGGATGATAATATTCCTTTAGCTTTGCCAAGGCTCCCGGCAAATCCGAAAGAATCGTTTGACGAGCCGATTCTTCTTCTTTTGCCATGTCGTCATAGAAATCGCTCATAACTTCAGCGACTTCTTTACCTTCCTTTTTCGCTTCGGAAGCCCAAAACTCGCCAACCGTCATAACAGAACAACCGGAAATCGGATCCATCTTAGGCATAATATCCTCTTGGATTGAAAGGTTAATTATTCAGCCGAATCGGTAAGAATAGAGATTGTAACTTCGATGATTCCAGCGACCAGCAGCACAATCGTTGCCATTTCTTGCCTCCTCACAGAACAAGTTAATGCCGGATCTTTTCCAAGTCAAGGGTGGAAACGATGCCGGATTTAAAGCTGGCTTTTGATTGAAATCAGAGGCGGCGATATTCGGGAAAAACTGGGTTGGCTTTTTAGTAGGATTGCCAACTGTCACAATTAATCCATGCAATTCCAAGGCTCCAATTCTCTTGTTGGTTCTTTTTCTGGAGAAAGAACCGAATGATGCCTTCTTTTTCGTCTGAAAAGCTGTCTTTCAAATTTTTCCTGTAATTCAGGTCCAAACTCATTTTCTAATAGCTCTTCAAGCTTATTCAATAAGCCTAATGCTTTCTTTGACTCTATCTCTATATCTTTGTCTTGCCTGCCAAACCAATCAAACGATTGACTGTTTTTTATTAAATCTTCCAGTTTTGATCTTAATTCTGAAATCTTAGGATGCTTTTTTTCATATTCTTGAGCTGAATTGATTTTAAAAACCGGAAGATCCGAAAGACGTTCTATTGTATCTCTTTCAAACTTAGGCAATAACCTTCTTGGCAATACATTATTTGGTCCTTCAAACAATTCAAGGAATCTAGCTAATAACTCATTGATATGATTGATTGAAGCATTTAATTGTTCATGAATTTCTTTTCTGGTTAATGATTCAATGCCTTTAGGTAAAGGAGGTTCTAAATCAGAATCATCTTTCTCCAGATCATACTTTTCTTCATAATAATGAGCTATCTTAATTAATAATTCTACATCCATATTTAACCTTGACAATATAACAAAATATTATATTATCACTTAATTGGATGCGGAAAAATCAAAACCGCAGCTTAATTGAAGCTCAATCAGTTCCGTTAATCTTCCGAAATTCGTTGCAAAGATAGAAATGATCCCTTGGAGCAAAAATGCTGCTCTTGCAAAACAAGACTTTTCTGTTATCTTGCATTACATATCCAGCTTCAAATTGCTTTCCTGTATTGACCGCCGTTCGCCACTCAAAATAAACATTTCCAAGATGATGCTCTTCGGCAATATCTTGGATTTCAACCCTGTCAATATACTTTTCCATGATCGCTTTACCTGATTTAACGGTTATCTCGATTGACCAAACTCTCGCTATTCAGCAAAATCTTGCTTAGCTTGTGCTGAACATTAGCAACCTTGCCAGACCAATCCGCAATTTCTTTAACATATGATGCAGATGGCGTCAAATGCTCCTGATAGGCACAAAGAGCTTTGCGAATAATAACCAAATCTTCTTGAGAAAATTCCATAATTACTCCTGAATAACCAATGAGGATAAAGTTTTTACCTGATTTTTTAAAGAATCTCGCTCTGCTTGAAGATCGGTGATAATCTTAATGGCATTATGAAAAACCGTTGTTGGAATTCCATGAGGAACCATGGGATAACAAAGCTTGTAAAGATATTGCAAAGTTTGATCTGTCATGTCTTTTTCAGAGATTGTCATAATCTTCACCACCTATCCTATCAGAAATTGATTCAAGCATATTCAATTCATAAGGCTAATATTTGGATATTATATTGTTAGCTTAATTTTTAAAGGAACATTAGATATGTCATTAAGATTAATGATTAAGATCGCAAACTATTATAGCTTGAAATATGGCTTTGATGCCCATGATTCATCTTCTGATGATCTTTTAAATGAAAAAGACTCTATAGTTCTTTATCATAGGGCAACTGTTCCTGGTTTGCAAGAAAAAAATCCAGGAGATAGTTTTATCTTAAAGCCAGGTATGCAAGGAGCGGAAGGAATAGGAGTTTATTTTTCAGAAGGAACACCAGTTAAATCCTCTACAGCAGAAGGTATTGCTAGGATTGGAGGACAAACCGGAATTATTAGAATTGAAGTTAAGAGTCCTTCTGGATGGTGGCGCTCCAAAGGAGCTAAATCAAGAAAGTTTGGAAAACCAAGAACCTGGCATAGCGATGGTAAAAGCTTAAAGCTAACAATTAAAGATATTGGATCTTATGAAGGAGATTTACTCTTAAATTGTGATTGGGAATTTTCTAGCGAATCAGACTCTAAAACAAAAGAATCATCCTCTGCTACAGCAAAATATGTCAAGCAAGCCGCCAATCCAAAGATATATCAATGCATAGTTGGTGGTGTTGGTATATGTAGATTGCATGGAATGCCAACAAAACAAACAATTTGCCCAGAATGCAAAGTACCAACTAAAGAAATTATCAATCCTACCCCTGCTCAATTACAAGCTGTAGATAGACCAGTCGAACCAACCATTCGAAAAGTTTATAAATGCACCAATACAGGAAGTGATATTATCTGCCCAATGGCAGGCGTTCTTACAAAGAATAAGATTTGTGGATGCGGAGCCAAGACTGTTGAAATAACAAATCCAACACCTGCTCAAATTCAAGCTGCTTACGGAACCTCAACAATAAGCAAACCTGTATCCGCCCCAGCGGAATATCATCCCATTCAAAATCAAATCAAAAACTTAATGAGTCAAATTTCTTCTGCTCTCTCAACCAATCATCCCAACAAAAACGAAATTGCAAAGATTCGTAACTTCGTTTATAGATTAGCTGGTGATGCTTGGCAAGCTAAGAAACCTTTATTTCAACTTAAAGCTCAATATAGTTCATTAAAACAACAATTTGATGCAGCTAATGCTAAAACTAATGCTATTGGTTAACATCAATCCATAAACTTATAATTGATTCTATCCACCGGAAACAATGGCTCATAAATCCATTGACCATCCTGCTTAACCAATCTAACGCTTTCCTTTCCAACCGTAAAGGAAATCTTCCAAATAGTCGAATCCTTTGCAGCAGCTTTCATAGCCGCTCCCAAAGAATCAAAATACCCCATGCCGTTGAATTCAGAACGAGTTTGGAATTCCATGATTAACCTTTCTCGGGATCAACTCCCAAATTATCATACCATTCATTACTAAGCTTTTTCCACAGCCTTTGAAACTCATCCAT
>Ga0214917_10007042_pt1 | contig 11488 bp, 8 predicted proteins | sample LL_1208_BB_MetaG_FD_177983 | JGI IMG/M metagenome (GOLD analysis project Ga0214917, IMG submission 177983) | Freshwater microbial communities from Lake Lanier, Atlanta, Georgia, United States - LL_1208_BB | ecosystem: Environmental > Aquatic > Freshwater > Lake | place: USA: Georgia | collected...
CGCGACCTCACACCCGAATCGGTCGCCGCCCACGCCGAGGCGCTGGCGGTGCCGCCCGCGTTCCTCACCGGATCGCCGGAGTCGCCGTTCATGACGAACCTGATGGCCGGGTTCACCGGCCTCTGATGGCGAGGTCTAGGAGGCGGCGAGGATGTCGACCACGAACACGAGCGTGTCGGTGCCGCTGATCCCGGCCTGGGAGTTACCGGTGCTTCCGTAGCCCTTGTCGGGCGGGATGATCAGGACCACACGTGAGCCCACGGTCTGTCCGATGAGTCCCTCGTCGAAGCCGGAGATGACCTGGCCGGTGCCGATGGGGAAGTCCACCGGGTCACCTCCCCAGGAGGAGTCGAACTCGGTGCCGGTGGCCCAGATGATGCCGGTGTACTGCATGGTCACGGTCTGCCCGGAGGCGACCACGGGACCATCGCCCTTGATGAGCACCTCGGTCTCGAGCGTGGTCGGCGCGGTGCCGGTCGGTTTGGCGATCTTGGGGACGCCGTTCTCGACGGTGACGGTCGGGAAGCCCGACTTCGGGGCCTGGTCGGTGCCCGATGCAGAGGTCGGGATGGTCTCGGCGTTCCTGATGTCGAACACGAAGATCACCCAGGCTGCGGTCTCGGCCTGGGTCTGGTCGCCGGCCACCATCACCCGACTTCCGACATGCTGGCCCACGAGGGCATCGGCGAGCGCCTTGGTGAGCGAGGTGTGGCTGGCGGTCAACGACTGCGGGCTCTGACCGTAGGTCGAATCGAGCTCCGAACCGTCGGCGCCGCTGTAGGCGACGTAGTCGAGGGTGACCCGTTGTCCCTCGGTGACGACGGGACCATCGCCCTCGGAGATGACCTTGAAGGTCTCCTCGGTGCCGACATAGGCCGGTTTGAAGGTGACGGTGGGCTTCTCACCGAAGGCCCCGGTGACCTTCACGTCATCGAGTGTGGTGGAGCGCGTCTTCGGTGCCGTGGCGTCATCGGCCTTCGAGGAGTCGCCGCGCAGGAACAGCCCGATGCCGACGCCGGCGATGACCAGCACGCCGACGATCGCGGCGATGAGGATCACCCTGGTGTTGCGCGGACGATCGCCACCGCTGTCGGTCAGCCCGTCGGTGGCCTCGTCGGTGGCCTCATCGGGCATCTCGTCCGCAGGGGAGTCGGTGGTCGTGTCTTCGGGAAGATCATCGGTCATGGGTCGTCACCCTAGAGGCTGGCCCGCTCCGTCGGGTCCCGGCCCGTGGCCTGCGGACGCCGTGTCGATGCTGCAGCCGGTTCTTACCCTCATCTCACGACCCCGTACTAGGAATGGGGGTCATGGGAGCAACCATCGTGATCGCCGAGGATGATCGGGCGGTGCGTGACTCGGTCAGTCGGGCACTCGAGCTCGAGGGGTACAGCGTCACCGCCGTGGGTGATGGCGCCGCGGCGCTCGAGGTCGCTGCCGCCCCTGCGGTGGATCTGCTGGTGCTCGATCTCGGCATGCCCAACATCGACGGGCTCACCGTGTGTCGCCGACTGCGTTCGGCGGGTTCGCGCATCCCGATCCTGGTGCTCACCGCCCGCACCGAGGTCTCCGATCGGGTCTCGGGTCTCGACGCCGGTGCCGATGACTACCTGCCCAAACCGTTCTCGCTCGATGAACTCTTCGCTCGCATCCGATCCCTGCTGCGACGCAGCACCTACGGGGTCGACGAGTCGGAGCAGCGTGAGGTCACCGTGGCTGATCTCCGCATCGACGAGGCGTCGCGTCGGGCCTGGCGCGCTGATCGCGAGATGGAACTCACCAAGACCGAGTTCGATCTGCTCCAGCTGCTCGCCCACAACGCCGGGGTCGTGCTCTCCCACTCCACCATCTACGACCGCATCTGGGGCTACGACTTCGGACCGGACTCGAAGGCCCTGGCCGTCTACATCGGGTACCTGCGTCGCAAGACCGAGGAGGGCGGCGAGAGCCGACTCATCCACACGGTGCGCGGCGTGGGCTACACCCTGCGCACCTCATGACGCTGCGGGTCCGCATCGCCGTCGCCCTGGCCGTCGTCGCCGGTCTCGCCGCGGTCTTCGTGGCCATCACCACCTATCTCGCCACCGACCAGCGGGTGCGCGCCGAGGTCGATGCGTACCTCGACACCTACGGACATCGGTTCCAGGATCGCGACGGCCGTGATGCTGCGGCGTTGTGCGGTCGAGGCGGACGCGGACCCGGTGGCGCTCAGCTCGTCGACGATGGCGTCAACGGAGTGGCCTTCCAGTGCATCTCCCCGGCCGGCACCGCAGTGGTCGCCGTCGGTGCCGTCTCACTGCCCATCGATGGCGTCGATCGAGCACTCGCCGCCGCTGGTGGCGGTCAGCGCACCCACACGGTCCACACGGACTCGGGCACCTATCGGGTGCAGACCGTGTCGTTGCCCGGTGGTGGCGCGGTGCAGATCGCCCGTGACTACGGCGAGACCCAGCGGGTGCTCGACGGTCTGCGCTGGTGGCTGCTGCTCATCGTGGCCATCACCGCGGTCATCGGCGCCGGCGCCGGGTGGTTCATCGCCCGGCGCGCCACCGAGCCGCTCGTGCAGCTCACCGATGCCGCGGAGCAGGTGGCCAGCACCGGTCGTCTCGATGTGCCGATCCCGGTCTCGGGTGATGATGAGCCGGGTCGTCTCGCCCGGGCGTTCGCCACCATGCTCGGCGCACTCGGTCGATCCCGCGAACAGCAGCAGCAGCTGGTGCAGGACGCCGGGCACGAGTTGCGCACCCCGCTCACCAGTCTCCGCACCAATGTCGAGACCCTGCAGCGCTACGAGTCGCTTCCCGAACAGACCCGGCGCTCCATCCTCGGTGATCTCGAGACCGAGACCCGCGAACTGGGCGCGCTCGTCGATGAGCTCGTGCAGCTGGCCACCGACACCTATGACGACGAACCCGAACAGCGCGTCGCCCTCGATCAGGTGGTCGAGCGGGTGGTCGAGCGCGTGCGTCGTCGCACCGGACGGCAGATCCTGCTCAGCGCCGCTCCCGGTGCCGTGATCGGTCGTCCGCGTGATCTCTCCCGGGCCGTCGGCAACCTGATCGAGAACGCCGCCAAGTTCAGCCCCGAGGATCGACCGATCGAGGTCACGGTCTCGGCCGGTTCGGTGAGCGTGCGCGATCACGGACCGGGTGTCCCAGCGGAGGACCGGGCGCACATCTTCGAACGCTTCTACCGATCAGCCGCAGCCCGAGCCCTGCCCGGCTCCGGTCTCGGGTTGGCCATCGTCGAGCAGACGGCCCGGAGCCACGGGGGGCAGGTCACCGTGGCCGACGCCCCCGGCGGCGGGGCGGTCTTCACCGTGTCGATCCCGCCGGTCCCCTGAGACTGCGATCCGGCCGGGCGAGCGGGCCGTGACCGGCTTGTTCAGAAATCTGTAAGAAATCCGGTCCCCTCGTGTAACAGTCCCAACACGATCGGGAAATCGGCTATCCGTAGCGTCAGCATCGCGTCAGGTACCCCCCGGTCACTGTCGCTGGTCCGACAGCGCCGTCGGACCGATCCAGGTGTGGAATCGAGAGCCACAGGCTCGTCATGGAGGAGAAGTGATGATCAACCTTGTCACCGCGGTGATCAAACCGCACAAGCTCGAGGAGGTGAAGGACGCGCTCAAGGCCATCGACATGCCCGGCATGACGGTGGACGAGGTCAAGGGATTCGGTCGTCAGGGCGGACACACCGAGACCTACCGCGGCGCGGAATACAAAGTCGACCTCCTCCCCAAGGTCAAGGTCGAGGTGCTCTGCAACGAGGCGGACACCGAACGAGTGGTCGACGCCATCATGGTCGCGGCCCGGACCGACAAGATCGGCGACGGCAAGATCTGGGTGACCCCGGCCAGTGCCGTGGTGCGCATCCGCACCGGTGAACGGGACGGAGACGCACTGTGAACACCATCGACGCAACCCCCACGGCCATCGCGGCCCCCAACCCACGGAGGATTCCCCTGAACGCCAAGCGGATCGCCGTTGGCGCGCTCGTCGGCGCAGGCACCCTGCTTGCGCTCGGCGGCACCGCCTTCGCCCAGACCCTCACCGAGGAGGCCCCGGCGGCCGACCTCGAGACCGTGGCCAAGACCGCTGATCACGCCATCCAGTCGGGCAACCTGCTCTGGATCGTGATCGGTGCGGCGCTGGTCATCTTCATGCAGGCCGGCTTCGCGCTGGTCGAGACCGGCTTCTGCCGGGCCAAGCACGCCGCCCACGTGGTGAGCACCAATCTGGCGATCTTCTTCCTCGGATTCGTCGGGTTCTTCCTGGTCGGCTGGTCGTTCATGTTCGGTGGCTACAGCTACCTGCTGCCCGGCTTCGACTACGGCCTCAACCACGCCGCCGGCGGCGCCCTCATCGGTTCCGGTGACTGGGTGTTCCTGTGGCAGGGCGGCTGGGCCGGTTCCTGGTTCGACGGTGCCGATCTCGCCTACTCCGGCGCAGCGGCTGCGTTCTTCCTCTACATGGTGGCCTTCATGGACACCACGGCCACCATCCCGACCGGGTCCATGGCCGAGCGCTGGAAGTTCAAGTCGTTCGTGATCTGGGGCCTGTTCTGCGGCGCCATCTACTACCCGCTGTTCGGCGCCTGGACCTGGGGCGGCGGCTGGCTGGCCAAGCTCGGCAACTCGCTGAACTGGGGCAACGGCTATGTGGACTTCGCCGGCTCCGGCGTGGTGCATGCCGCCGGTGGTATGGCCGCTCTGGCCGGTGCCCTCGTGCTCGGCCCCCGTATCGGCAAGTTCGGCAAGGACGGCAAGCCCCGTGCCCTTCCCGGCCATCACATCCCGATGGCCCTGCTCGGCACGTTCATCCTGCTGTTCGGCTGGTTCGGCTTCAACGCCGCCTCCACCTTCGCCTCGAGCGACCCGCAGATCGGTGTGGTCGCGGTCAACACCGCACTCGCCGGCGCCTTCGGCGGCTTCAGCTCGATGCTGTGGATCTGGAGGCGCACGGGCAAGCCGGATCCGGCCATGATGGCCAACGGCATGCTCGCCGGTCTGGTGATCATCACCGCCCCCTGTGCCTTCGTCGATCCCTGGGTGGCTGCCATCCTCGGCCTCCTCGCCGGTGTCATCGTGATCGAGGCGGTGTTCTTCATCGAACGCAAGCTCAAGATCGATGATCCGGTGGGCGCCATCTCGGTCCACGGCGTCTGTGGTCTGCTCGGCGTGCTCGCCGTCGGTCTCGTGGCCAACGGCAAGTACGGCATCGATGCCGGCGGTGCCGGTATCGGCTGGAACGGCACCACCACCTCGCTCAACGCCGATGGTGCGGCCAACGGTGTCACCGGTCTGTTCTACGGCGGCAACGGCGGCGGACAGTTCCTGTCGCAGCTGGCTGGTGTGGTCGTGCTGTGCACGGTGATCTTCGCTGTCGCCTACGCCTTCTTCAAGATCCAGAACGCCCTCACCAAGGGTGGGATCCGCAGCGATGCCGAGGAGGAGATCGCTGGTCTCGACATCCCGGAGATGGGCGTGCTCGCCTATCCCGAGTTCTCGGGAACCCATGAGGGTCTGGTGTCCTCGGACGCCTGACGCACCCTCCGATCGGAGACTCGAGGGCCCGGTGGATCGTTCCACCGGGCCCTTGCGCGTCCGCTGCTGACCGAAGTGTGAACGCTGCATGACGCCGGACCCGCTGGGCTTGTGGGGGCGGTGGTCATGGGGCAATCTGCACCCATGGCATCGCAACGCAGGTCAGGCCGGCTCACCTCCTCGGCGAGGAACCAGGGGAAGGACACCGCCGCCGGGACGGGGAGGAGCTCCGGGGTCGACCCGAACTTCGCCGCCGAATGGAACGCCCTCGACAAGCCCACCCGTCGCCAGATCCGCCGGCTCGTGCGCATCGGACGTCAGCAGGAGAACGCCGCCGACGCCCGCATGGCGGTGGGCTTCGCCGCCTATCAGCGCACACGCCCCTGGTATCGCTTCTTCTGGTTGTGGATCATCCCGCTGGCCGTCGCCGGTGTCATCGCCGGGTTCGCTCTGCACCCCATCCTCATCGGCATCGTGCTCGCGGTCTGCGGCAACGCGTTCCTGGTGCGACGTGGATTCTCGAAGGCCGATTGGCTGAACGAACCGCTGCTCGATCGCTGACATCCCTGCAGCGGCCCCGGATCTGGGCAATGCTGACGGTTGCATGAATGGAGAAGGGGCCCGGCTTCGGCCGGGCCCCTTCATTCGTGCTCACCCGTCGCCGGGTGCACCATGTGGCGATGCTCAGGCGTTCGCCGCCACCGGGACCTCATCGCCCATGCCGCTTCCCTGCTTCTTCGAGAAGGTGATGGCACCGAGCACCACCACCAGGGCGGCACCCGCGATGGCGAAGCGGATGTTGTTGTGGCGCAGCTCGATGATGGCCGGCAGCACCAGCAGCGCCACCAGGTTCATGACCTTGATGAGCGGGTTGAGGGCGGGACCGGCGGTGTCCTTGAAGGGATCGCCCACGGTGTCGCCGATGACGGCGGCCTTGTGGGTCTCGGAGCCCTTGCCCCCCTCATGGCCGTCCTCGATGTACTTCTTGGCGTTGTCCCAGGCCCCACCGGCGTTGGACAGGAAGTTGGCCATGAGCTGGCCGGTCACGATGGCCGCCGCCAGGAACGCCCCGAGGGCGTAGTAGTCGAGGCCGAAGCCGATGATGACCGGGGTCAGCACCGCCAGCAGGGCCGGGGTGGCCAGCTCCCGCAGCGAGGCCGAGGTGCAGATGTCGATGACCGGGCCGTAGTCGGGACGCTCGGTGTAGTCCATGATGCCGGGCTTCTCGCGGAACTGGCGACGGACCTCCTGCACGATGGTGCCGGCGGTGCGGGAGACCGCACGGATGGCCAGCGAGGAGAACAGGAAGGCCACCGAGCCACCCACGAGCAGACCGATGAAGGTCTTGGGATCGGCCACGTTGATCTGCACCAGGCTGGCGAGGTTGCCGCTGAGCTCGGCCTGCAGCCAGGTGCTGGCATCGAGGGTGGCCTTGGCGATGGTCTCGGAGTAGGAGGCGAACAGCGCCACCGCGGCGATGACCGCCGAGCCGATGGCGAAGCCCTTGGTGACGGCCTTGGTGGTGTTGCCCACCGCATCGAGGCTCACCATGATGCGCTCCGGCTCGCCCTCGAACTCCCCGGCCATCTCGGCGATGCCCGCGGCGTTGTCGGCCACCGGACCGAAGGTGTCCTCGGCCACGACGATGCCGGTGGTGGCCAGCATGCCGATGCCGGTGAGGGCCACCAGATAGAGCGAGAAGGCGATGTTGCCGCCGCCGAGCATGAGGGCGGCACCGATGGCCACGGCGATGGCGATGAGCGCCCACACCGCGGATTCGAGACCCGAGGAGATGCCCTCGAGCACGGTGGTGGCGGGGCCGGTGCGGGCGGCCCTGGCGATGTCCTGGACCGGCTTGGTGGTGGTCGAGGTGAAGTACTGGGTGATCTTCGAGGCGGCGAAGCCGAGGACCACACCGGCCACGATGGCGCCGAAGAGGCGGGCACCGGGGTTCGACAGGGTGGCACCGGCAGGGTTGCCGACATACAGGAAGGCCACCGCCGCCGCGCCCACGATGGCGAGGGCCTGGGCGGCGTAGATGCCGCGGTTGATGGCGGCCAGCGCATCGGTCTCACCCTGGCGGCCCCGCACGAGGAAGATGCCGACCATGGAGGCGAGCAGGCCGATGGCCACCACGGCGATCGGGAAGATCAGGCCCTTGGCGGCCTGGCTGTCATCGAGGCCGATGGCTCGGAAGGCCGAGACGCCGAGGATGATGGAGGCCACCAGGGTCACCGCGAAGCTCTCGAAGAGATCGGCGGCCATGCCGGCGCAGTCGCCCACGTTGTCGCCCACGTTGTCGGCGATGGTGGCGGGGTTGCGAGGGTCGTCCTCGGGGATGCCGGCCTCGACCTTGCCCACGAGATCGGCGCCCACATCGGCGGCCTTGGTGAAGATGCCACCGCCCACGCGCAGGAACAGGGCGAGCAGCGAGCCGCCGAAGCCGAAGCCGACCAGGATGGCCGAGGCGGTGTTCTGGAAGATCATGACGATGCCGACGGTGCCGAGCAGACCCAGACCGGCGGTGAGCAGACCGGCCACGCCACCGGTGCGGAAGGCCACCTGCAGGGCGCCGTTGAAGTCACTGCGCCGGGCGGCCGCCGCGGTGCGGACGTTGCCCCGGACGGCCAACCACATCCCCAGGAAGCCGATGGAGGCGGAGAACACGCAGCCCACGATGAAGGCCAGGGTGCGGAAGGCACCGGACTGGGCGAACGAGAGCACCTGCGAACCCTCGACCAGTGTCGTGAGGGTCGGGGGCTTGTTGATGGCCGTCGAGGTGAGGAACACCACGATGGCCAGCGGGATGACGATCATGCCGATCGTGCGGAACTGGCGCTTGAGGTAGGCCAGCGCCCCTTCCTGGATGGCGCCGGCGATCTCCTGCATCTTGTCGGTGCCCTGCTCCTTGGCGAGCACGCCACGCATGAGCACGACACCGAGCAGCAGTGCCACGATGGCAACGGCCCCGGCGAAGATCAGCCATCCCCATTCGCTGCTGGAGAGGGTGAACGCCTGGTAGCCGCCTTCAGCAGCAATGACCTGGGTCATCGGATTCCGTCCTGTTCTTGGCCTGTTCTTGGTCCCGGCGCGCGCCGGAACCGTTCGGGTGAATCGCCCATCCCGGGGGGTCTGGGAGCGCAGAACAGTACCCCGCGGCCCTCTCCGGTTGCGAGAATGGTCCGGGGCCGGCCCCCGGATCGGTGGCCCGCACCGGGGCTACTGGTCGCCGATGGCGTAGAGCTGTCCGCCGCGGGTGGCCACATAGATCCGACCCTTCCAGACCGCCGGGGTGGCTTCGATGCAGCCGTTCAACTTGACGGTCCACTTGAGGGGCGGATCGATGCGGGGATCGCTGACGTCGTAGGCGTTGAGGTTGCCCTCGCAGTCGCCCTCGATGAGGGTCCTGTCGACCACCACCGGGGACTGCCAGGTCTGCGAACCCAGGTTCTTCTCCCAGAGCACCGCCCCGGTCATCTGGTCGGCGGCCAGCAGCCGACCCCCGTTGGTGGCGAAGTAGACGACCCCGTCGCCGAGGGCCGGCGTGGCCCAGACGCCGGACTTGCCACCGGACTGGTCCTTGAGCGACCACACCAGCGGGTTGTCGGGCTTGGACGGATCGAGTTTCATCATCTGACCGACCTGCTTGGAGCGGTCGTTGTGACGTTCGAACTCCGAGCCCACGTACAACATGCCCTGCTTGTCGATGGTGATCGTGGCGTCGGTGTCATCGCCGGTCCAGAACCGGAACACCCGGGTCGGGGTGCGCCCCTCCTTGAGGCCGCTGATGTCCCAGCCCTGCACGAGACCGGAGGAGTTCGAGAAGTAGACGGTGTTGCCGCTGATCGCCACCGAGGCCTCGATGGAGAACTGGTGATCACTGATGGTGTTCCACAGCTCCTGGTCCCAGCCGGGGGTCTTGAACACCACCTGGGGGTTCACGGTGACCTTGCCGTCGGCCCCGTAGCCGCGGTTCAGTTTGACGATGTAGAACCAGCTGTTCTCGCCGCCCTCGAACAGGTAGTCATCGATGACCAGGCCGGCACCGTCCCAGTCGTCGTTCCAGACCTGCTGCACCCCGTCGTAGGCGGAGAGCTTCCACAGTTCCACCGGGGTGTCGCCCCGGTCGGTGGCCAGGATGCGGAAGTAGTTGTCCCGGCTGCCCTTGTAGGAGAGCGGGTAGCCGTCGGGATCGGTGGACATGGATCCCTTGACGAGATCACCGGTCCTGAACGGCGTGACGATGTTCTCGCCGGTGACGCCGTCGATCCAGTGCATCGAGGCGTCGTAGCCGCCGAAGGAGACCCAGATGCGACCGTCGCGCTCCACCACGGTGGGCTGACCGGTCCAGCCATCCCCGCACCAGGTGGAGGTGCCCGACCCGTCGGTGGAGTTGGAGCACATGCCGCCGCTCTTGGGATAGGTCCACAGCACACGGGGATTCTGGGGGACACCCTGCCCGTACCAGGACCGGGTGGGATTCCCCCGGAAGGTGAGCAGGCCCGGCACCTTGCCCCAGGGTTCACCCGAGGAGGCGGGGTCGACCCATCCGGCATAGGGCGGGCGGGTCGTGGTGGTCGTGGCGTTCTTCGCCGACCTGGAGTCGTTGGTCGAGCCCTCCGATGAGGCCGAGGAGGACGATCCGCCGCCGCCCAGCACGGACATGCCGAGCAGGCCGACGAGGAGCACCGCGATGGTCACGCCGAGGGCGATGAGCGGGGCCTTGCTCCTGGGCTGTGCGTGCTGCATCGGTCTCCCTCGGCCGCCGGATCAGCCGGCGCTGCCCTCGGCCACCAGTCGCTCGAGGACGAGCTCGGGGTTGTCGGCTTCGAGTCGTTCGAGCCAGTACTGACTCTCGAACAGCGCCATGACAGTACCGTCGGCCCTGCTCAGGATCCGGACACCCCGCATGCCGCGCATGGCGCTGGCGCTGGTGGCATCGGTGCGACGGGCCACCCGGTAGCTGGTGGGGGAGAGTTCCACGGGCGCACCGAACTCGTTCTCGAGTCGGTACACGGCCACGTCGAACTGCATGGGACCCACTGCGGCCAGCACCGGGGCCTGATCGCCGAGCTCGGCGTCGCGCAGCACCTGCACCACGCCCTCCTCGTCGAGCTGGGCGATGCCACGGCGGAACTGCTTGAACCGACCGGTGTCGCGCACCCGGGCCACCGAGAAGTGCTCGGGGGCGAAGCTGGGGATGGCGGGGAACTCCACCGGTTCGTCGAGCCAGAGGGTGTCGCCCACGCGCACCTCGGTGGCGTTCACCAGCCCGATCACGTCGCCCGGGAACGCCTCGTCGATGGTCTCGCGCTCCGAGCCGAACACCTGATGGGCGTACTTGGTGGCGAACGGCTTGCCGGTGGCGCCGTGGGTGATCACCATGCCCCGTTCGAACCGCCCGGAGCACACCCGCAGGAAGGCGATGCGATCGCGGTGCGAGGGGTCCATGTTGGCCTGCACCTTGAACACGAATCCGGAGAACGGGTCATCCAGGGCGCGGACGGTGCCGTCGGTGGCGACGCGGGCGCCGGGACTGGGGACGAGATCGATGACGGCGTCGAGGAGTTTGCGCACCCCGAAGTTGGTGAGCGCGGAACCGAAGAACGCAGGGGTGGACTGGGCGCCGAGGAACAGTTCGACATCGAGATCGGCACCGACCTCCTCGAGCAGGGTGATCTCATCGGTGGCAGCCGACCATGCCTCGCCCTCGTCGATGGCGGCCTGCTCGGGCGACACGATCTCCTCGGGTGCCTCGGTGGCGCCGCGGGCCACACGGGTGAACCTGGTGAACAGGCCGTCTCGACGGTCGATGACGCCGCGGAAGTCGCCGGCGATGCCCACCGGCCAGGTCACCGGTGTCACGACGAGGCCGATCTGCTTCTCGATCTCGTCGATCAGTTCCAGCGCATCGCGACCGGGGCGGTCCCATTTGTTGATGAAGGT
>Ga0214917_10007043_pt1 | contig 11487 bp, 11 predicted proteins | sample LL_1208_BB_MetaG_FD_177983 | JGI IMG/M metagenome (GOLD analysis project Ga0214917, IMG submission 177983) | Freshwater microbial communities from Lake Lanier, Atlanta, Georgia, United States - LL_1208_BB | ecosystem: Environmental > Aquatic > Freshwater > Lake | place: USA: Georgia | collected...
TCGCACAGCGCCGAGGTTAGCCCAGCATTCACTTGTGAAAAAGCAGCTTCATCAGCCGGACGGTTTTCGCCAGCCAAATGCACCACAGCATCGGCCTGCGCAACAAGCTGAGGCAAGCGGGCCGTGTCATCGCAGCGTACAAAGGTGCTAACAGTGATGTTCGCCAGCTCATTCAAACGCACAACCAAATTCTTGCCGATGAACCCATTGGCTCCGGTGACCAAAATGCGGCAGTTGGACAGCGTCATCCTCATCACTCCTCGGCCTCGACCACCTCGCCACGCACGGTGGCCTGCATAAAGCGCAGTTTCATAAGCAACGCCTGCATGCCAGGCACATCCAGCCGGGTGGTGTTGTGCGAGTTGTAGTCGGTAGCTTCAGAGATCTTCACTTCACCTTGTTCAACAAACTTGCCGTAGTTGAGGTCGCGCAAGTCTGGTGGAACACGGTAGTAGCCACCCAGATCCTCAGCTGCCACCATTTCCTCGCGGCTCAGCAAGGCTTCGTAGAGTTTTTCGCCATGGCGCGTGCCAATCACACGCACCTCGTGCTCGGGCTTGCCCAGCAGGTCGGTCAACGCATAAGCCAGGGTTTCAATGGTTGCTGCCGGCGCCTTTTGCACAAAAACTTCGCCTGGCTTGCCGTGCCCAAACGCATACAACACCAAGTCCACCGCGTCATCCAGCGTCATCATGAAGCGGGTCATGGCAGGGTCGGTGATGGTGATCGGCTGACCCGAACGAATCTGGTTGGTGAACAGAGGAATCACCGAACCACGCGAACACATCACATTCCCATACCGGGTGACGTTGATCACGGTGCCGTTGCTGTTGCGCGATTTGGCCACTGCCACCTTCTCCATCATGGCCTTGCTGATGCCCATGGCGTTGATCGGGTAAACCGCCTTGTCGGTGCTGAGCACCACCACCCGTTTGACGCCGCAGCTAATGGCGGCTTCAAGCACGTTTTCTGTACCCAGCACGTTGGTTTTGACGGCTTCGAGCGGATGAAACTCGCACGACGGAACCTGCTTGAGCGCTGCAGCGTGGTAAATGAAATCAACACCCCGCACCACATTCAAAACAGACTGGTAATCGCGCACATCCCCAATGTAAAACTTGAGCTTGGGGCTGTTGTACTTCTTGCGCATGTCATCTTGCTTCTTTTCATCGCGGCTGAAAATTCTGATTTCGCCCAAGTCAGAATCAAGAAAACGGCGCAACACTGCGTTACCAAAAGAGCCCGTACCCCCAGTGATGAGAAGCGTTTTATTAGCAAACATATGAATTCTTTCAAAAATATTTAATACTTCAGTGCTTCTCGGCAAAGGTTGAGCTTTTGCTCCGGGGTTGGGTAGTTGATCAGCACCGCCCGATACTTGCCCTTAAAAACAAAAAGACTCCCGGCAGCAGCCCCAACCACACCCAGCTTGGCAATCAACTCGCCCAAGTGATCCAAAGAGCCTGCCCCCCCCATAAACGTCACGGGCACTTTCAGCGCCTGCTTGAACTGTGCTGCCAGCTCCAGGTCATAACCTTGCATCAAGCCATCTCTGTCCACCGAATTGATCACGATCTCGCCAGCCCCAGCATCCTGCAGTTGCTTTGCCAATGCCACAGGATCGAGCTTGTGGACTGTTTTGCTGTTATGCGTGCAAACCTCATAACCTTTGGCAAACAAACCGGTTCGCTTCCGCACATCCAGGACCGCAACCACTGACTGTCGGCCCACTGCCGCGGCCATCTCAGTCAACAAGTCCGGATAGGCGATGGCAGCGGCACTGATCGCCACCTTCTCAACCCCCATGTCAACGATGCGAGCGGCCTGTTCTGCCGTGGTGACGCCACCACCGTAACAGAGAGGCATGCGGCACTCTGCCGCCAACTTGGCAATCAAGGCAAAGTCAGGCGCGACCTTGTTCACCGTCGCATCGATGTCTAGCACCATCAGCTCATCGGCTTCTTTCTCGTTGAAGATGCGCACAGCGTTGATCGGGTCACCGACGTATTTAGGGTCCTTGAAAGCCTGGGTTTTGACCAAGCCCCCCTTGTGCACTAGCAAGCAAGGAATGATTCGAGGGCGCAGCATCTCAAAACTCCACAAAATTTTGCAAGAGCTGCTCGCCCCAATGATGGCTCTTCTCGGGGTGGCATTGCACACCGTGAATGTGTCCACGCGACACCACCGCATCAAAATCCAGGCCATAGCTGGCAGTGGCTGCCACGTCACCCTTGTCTTCGGCATCAAAAAAGTAGGAGTGCAGAAAGTAAAACTGCGCCCCTGCCTCAAACCCTTTAGAAAACAGCTTGCTGTGGTCACGTGGCTGTAAATCGTTCCAACCCATATGGGGCATGGGCAATGCTGCACTCTGGGGCTGGCTTGCAAATGCCCTAACACGCCCTGGCACCCAATTGAGCCCTGGCAAGCTGCCTTCATCAGAGCCGCCAGCCAGCATCTGCATGCCCACACAAATGCCAACCACGGGCACCTGGGCGCCCAGAACCAGCTCTTCGAGCTTTGGTCGCATCCCTGAATCATTGAGGCGCTGCATGGCATGGTCAAAATGCCCAACGCCTGGCAACACCAACCGAACAGCGTGAGACAATGCATCTGGTGTGTCCGCTCTACGAGCTTCTATACCCAGACGTTTGAACAAATTCAGAAAAGCCTGAATGTTGCCCACCCCATAGTCCACGATGCAAATCATCGGAAATACCTTTTTTCCAGCCCGAGTTTGCGCATGAGGTTTGCCCCCAAACCAATCAGGTCACGCTTGTTCTTGTAATCGCGGTACGTTTTCTTGGGGCTGTCAAACAGTTGCTGCAGCTCATCGACCGTCAAGCCCAGCTTGTGCGCCACGTACTCTAACTCCTGTTTCAAGAAGTGCTCATCCATTTCTGGACGAGAAATCCGATCTAGCGCTTGGTCACGGGTCATCTGCCCCGTCATGATTAAGCTGGAAAAGTGAGCCCGGCGCTTTTCGTATCCAAAGCGACGAGGAAGCCAATAATCTTCGTAAAATCGAGTAAAACGAGACTCGTGATGTTTGTGTTGAAAACGCTGCCACCCGAAGCGACGCCCAAGTTCATCTTCCGCATCCCTCTTGACGTAGGGCACCAAGTTAAGCGGATGGTGAACCCTCATTCCCAAAACTTTCTGGTACCACAACTTGTACACCAAGATATCTACAAGCGGAAACTCGCCACTAGGCTTGCCGTCGCCGCATTGCTTCCAGATATCGGCAAACAATGTTTTGTCAATTCCTAGATAGCCCCCCCATTCTTCGGGTTCACGACAGCACTCAGTGGAAAAGTTGGACCCAGTGATGATGTGCTTGATTTTGTATTTGCGCGCAAATTTATAGAGGCCAGAGAAAAAAGCTGCGTCTTGAACCAAGTCTTGATCCGGGATACCTGCACGCAAAAAAGCCACCTGCATGCGCTTGACTGCTTCCCAGTTCACCACATCGGTGTAGAGGTCCAGGCCCAGGCCATCGACCAGCTTTTCGATATTGCCCACAGCTTGGTCAGTGTTCCAGCCCGCGTCGACATGGAAAAGCAGTGGGCGCAAGCCCATCTTCTCTTTGGCTATATAGGCGACGTAGGAGCTGTCCAAGCCGCCGCTCAGGCCGATGATGCAGTCGAACTCCTTGCCCTTACCAGCTTCACGGATGGCATCGGCCATCTGAGCAAGCTGGCTCATACCCTCGGAGCCGGTATGCCAGTTAGGCTGGATGGTGGCGTCGAAGTTGTTACAGTATTCGCAATGGCCGCGTACGTCGAACCGAATATTTGGATCGGACGTGTCCATTATGCAGTTGGTACAAATCTGGTAAGTGCGCATTTCGTCTTTCAGCGTGAGTTATGTTTGTCCATGAATTGACAATAGTCGGACACCGCCCTAAAAACCGCTTCTACGGCAGCTAAAGTGCTGGGCTCCTGCGCGAGAGATACGGTCCGTATACCGTGGGAACGGTAAAGCAATTCCATTGAGGAACTGTGACTGATGAAGACGGCGCATTCGGGATTTTCGTCGCTTCGCGCTTGATGACTTGCCAAGTTCATCAGTTCGGTGCCACGTTGATCGTAGAGATGCGCCGGATGGAGCTTTACGATAAGCGGAAAAGACCGACGATCTCGTAATGCCCGTGCAAATGCTATCTCTTGGTCGATGGTCGGAAATGACGATGCCAGAAAGACCGCTGGTGCGCCGCAGGGCATGGGCTGCAAAGGTACCTTTGGAGCGTGAACGCGCACGTTTTTGATCAGACGGTAGTATCGCCTGAAGGCACGGGCTGAGTTCTCGTCACGAACAACGGCGATCTCAACATTGCCCCCACTGCAGGGAAAATTATTCTGACTATCCAATAGGCCGTGCTGCACCAGAATCAACTGGTTGGCACAGTGGGAGAGTACGAATGCCCAGCGCTGGTAATGACATTCGGTGGCGAAAATGTCGCTGAAGTGCTGTCTTGCGAAGCGAGCCAGCAACAGAAATTCGACTGCATCGCGGGCATGGAGTAGCAGTGGGGCACGCGCTCCCCCTGGTACCATGAGCAGGCGCCACAACAGCTGCAGGATAGCTGGACAGATCGCCAATACATTTCGAAATCCCATCATCCGTGGCAGTTGCGCGGCAAGGTCGTCCAGAATTTGGGGGGATTCGTTGACGCCGGCCTCCTTGAGTCCGGCGCTAATCAATGGGACATTCGTTTTTACGGTAGGGATAATCCAAACGCCGCGATCAGTGAGGCGAGCATCACCGCGAATCGACTTCGCCAACGAGCTCAACCAGCGCAGCAGTATCACGGCTGGCATTAACCAGGCTGCAATCAGTAGGACTGGCTTGAGCAAAGGGCCGAGTCGGCGTACCAGCGCCACCTGCCTCATTACCTTGTAGTGAAGGAAGTCGCCTTGCGGCTTGTAAACTTGGATGTAACGGCGATCCAGGCACATCTCGTTCAGAAGTGCCTCGTGCAATACGGCTGCATTCGCTCGCAAAAACTCAGGCATGAATGGAAGTCCCCTTCAACCCGCAGACGAGGTCTTGCGCACTTTCACCTTAGGCAGGCAGAACCGGGTCAATATATAGACGGCAGGGTACTGGACGATCATGAAGAAGACTTCCCACGGTATCAATGTGCCACGCATCACGGCGAATATGCGGTTAAACTCCAACACGAACAAAGGCAAGAGCCATATATTCTTTCGAATCACAGCTGCTCGGAACAACCAGCTAATGATGTAGGCGTACAGCAGCATCGGTATCCAAGATAGGATAAATCCGTAATAGTTAAGGTAGGCCTCTGTCTCCAACGGCCATTGTTGCGTGGCGCTTTCCAAATACCACTGGTCGGGGAAAAACTCCTTAGTCAACATCACGCTAATGTCAAAGTCGGCGTCCGACTCGACCAAACCCAATACTTGGCCTGGTTTGGTGAATATCTGCCCGACCGTTTGCAGCAGCCCCGGATCCCGGCTAGTCACCACCCAATCATGCAACTGGTGCGCATTGAAGTAGTTAATTAGCATTTCCAGGAAGAAGGGGGCCGACGCGTAGTAGCCTTCCGTACGCACCAGCGTGGTCAGATAGAGCAGAGAGAAGAAAGCGATAGTGACGGTGATAAGTGTTTTGAACCGCAATTCGACTAGTATCAACCATGGAGCAAAAAAGATCAGCATCAAGAAGATCAAGCGACCCTTGAAACCATTCATGTAGGCCTGCATCCCGAGAGCAATGATGGCCAGCAAGACGGGTAGTAGCTTGCGCGGTGCATTGCGTGTCCACACCCCCATGATGAATGCCAACGCGTTACCGACGGTAATTGTGACAAAGTTCAGGAGCCCATGGCCTTTGCGCTTACTCAAGTAGGTCGCGCTGTAGTCGTTAATCCAGGCATCGATCCCCGCTGTGGACTGCAGGAACCAAAGCACCAGCACCGCGTTGACGCCGACAAGCATCCAAATCACCTTGGTTTTTACGGTCACCGGCGTCGGCTCTCGCTGTTCAGATGCTCGATAACGAGTGAAGAAGTAAAACCCGAAGTAAAGCACCAGATAGGTGAATTCGATCTGGAACAGGGTGTACTTTGAAATTTTGTCCCAAAACACTTGCTGACCGCCATGCAGAACGTAGGCCCAGCCGATCCAGTCCAGTACTAGGTTTAGTGTGCTGGAGACGACTACATAGAGGCTATAGAAGCCGAACAGCATATTGTTAGGATGCAAGAGCTGTCGAGGAATGAAGGCCAGGTAGGTCAGCAAGACAATCACCGACAAATAGAGACTGCCCCACTCTTGGCTATACAAGAGATAGTTCAGGCCCGCGAGAGCCGGCAAGTAAATGATCTTCCAGATCATGGCGTTATCTTCTGGGCTGCTGACGGCTGGATGCATTGACGGACAGCTCGTGCGGTGATAGCCATGACGACAATCAGCACCGCAGCCTTCAGCGCGAGTCCAACTGAGCCTTGCAGGTTCATGAAACGCTCCATCGCCACAACAGCGCCCAGGCATGAGAACCAGACGGCCTCCTCTGCGACACTGACGCGAAATAGCTTCAAGTCAACGTTAATCACGACAACGACCGCTGCGGCCATGAACCCGTAGGCTAGGAGTGTGGTTAATGCAGCACCCCAGAAGCCCAACACGGGTATGAACAGCAGGTTCAGACCGATCTTTAGCACAACGGCACTGACCGCGATGATGGACAGTTGATAGGTTCGTTTGGAATAGAAAATCACCCGCGCCCAAATCTGGAAAACAACAGATGCGAGTCCGCCCACCGCGATCAGCGGGATTAGTGCAAAGCCCTCCTCGTATTGCTGGAAAATAACCAGCCCGGCAAGGGCTGGACCAAACAGAACAAGTGCAAAGCTACAGAAGGCGCACACCGAGAACACTGCGCGAGCGTCGCGTCGGACGTCGTCGTAACGCTGGTTACCCATGGCGCTGAAGAATCGGGGGTTCAACGCGTTAATCAGGGCGCCCGCCACCATCACGAGAAGGATGCCGAGGTTATAGCCGATGCTGAAAATACCAGTGGTCTCTTTTCCGAAGGCACGGTCTAGCATTACTCGGTCGAACTGAGAGATCAGGGTCAGGCTGAGCATGTAGGGAATTAGAGGGATACTGTAGCTGGCGAAGCTCCGCAACCTCGACAACGAAAACGACCAGGGTCGGTCTGTCGACAGAACCAGCAGCAGATAGGCCGTGAAGAGCACATTGGTCGCAGCTTCCGCCCACAAGACTGCGAGGTAACGCTCGGACGACAGTGTATGGAAAAGGACCAGTGTTACTGCCAACGAGGTCCCTGAGCGAAGCGCAATGGCGGAGAAGAGGTTGCCGCTGCGTTCCCGCGCAGTCAAGACCTGGATCAGCAAAGATTCGGCGATTTGCCCAGCTGCCATCGCAAACAGAAGCGGCACGGTGAATCGGGGCAGGTTGAGCAGCGTAGCGACCCGATCAAGACCCCAAGCTGCAGCGATCATGCCGATAACAAAAGTCGCTCCAATTGGCAGCAACGTGGTGCCGATCAACTCACCGGCTTGGGCCGTCTTTTCATAGATGAATCTGCCGATGGCCGTGTGTAGATTAAGCGACAGAACGATACCGAAGATCCAAATGTAAGAGACAAACAGACTCACAATTCCGTATTCAGCCGGCGCCAAAAATCGGCTGTAGATCAGCAGCGACGCAAGAGGCATCACCTTGCTCGCCGCCACTACTCCAAGGTGGTTGATCGTGTGTAGGATCATCCTCCTTGATGTCATACCGAGAAGCCGTCGTCCACGATAAAGTTCTGCCCGACGATGTAGCGGGCAGCATCGGACAGCAGAAACACAATGGAACCTGTAACGTCCTGAGAATCCAGCATGCCCTTCGATAGGCAATGCTCACTGTAACGCTCGAGAAAGCGCTCGTCCTGTCCCGCCAAGATTCCGCCAGGGCTGACGCAATTGGCACGGAACGCGGCGCAGCGTCCTTTCATGTACGCATTGACGTAACGCGTCATGTGTTCGAGGCCTGCCTTGATGGCGGCATACTCGACTGGCATCGTCATTGACGTGCCTGCATAGACATCGAAGCGCGGCGCTATCGAGCCATAGATGGACGACAGGTTGACCAGGGAGAACGGTGCGCCGCGCTCCAGCGCATAACGGGCACACGCCTGCATGAACAGAAAATACCCCCCCATGTGCAGACCGGTGTTCTCGCAGAAGTCGGCGTACTCGACATCAAAGAAGTGGCGGCCGTAGCGCGCATTGCGCGGATACGCGGTGTTGACCGCGCCATCCACACCACCAAAGCGGTCGTGCGCGTCCGCCAGTGCCCCCTCTATGGATGCACGGTCGGCCATGTCTAGCGTGGCGCAGTGCAGCGCCTCTACGCCATGGACATCAGTCAGCGCTTGCAGGCCCGCCGCATCTGTGTCGAGCGCGACCACACGGCCACCGGCCGATAGCACCGCCCCGACGATCACGCGGCCAATGCGGCCAGCACCACCGACGACGAGAACAGTCTTGTCTTGCAGTAGAGGTGTGGTATTCATGTGTCGAGAAGGGCCTGTGCAAGTTTGAAGTCGTAAGCGTCGTCGATGTCCACAGCGCGTTCCTTGGGGACCACCACCGGACGGACACGCCCCTCAAAGAGGCGTTCATGCGTCAGGATGAAGTCTGGACGGGCAACATAGGCGACGGTCGTGATGTCGTAAACCGTAGGCACGTCCTGCCTCCGCTGAAACTGAGCAGTGCCCAGCACGACGTGAGCCATGCCGGCACTGTCCGTGCTGATCATGTTGAAGTAGGGGCTGCGGGCGGATGGCGTAACGGTGATGACCACGTCGACGTCGGCCTGTAATGCATCAAGGCAGTTGCCCACATCCTGCTCGTTGCGCAGCGGGCTGGTCGCTGGCAGGCTGAGAAACACGTCGAAGTCCAGCCCTTGCGCACGAACATGGTTGATCGCATGTTGCCAGGCCATCCATTCCGAGGCGGTGTCCGTGGCCAGCGCTGTGGGGCGGTCAATCACCTCGGCGCCAAACTGCGTCGCGACGGCCGCGATCTGAGCGTCATCCGTGGAGACAAATACTCTTTCCACGCGGTTCATGGTCTGCGCGAGGCGGATGCCGTGCGCCAGCAGCGGAAGACCGCCAAGCTCCTTGATGTTCTTGCCGGGCAAGCCTTTGGAGCCGCCTCGGGCGAAGATGAAGGCAAAGGTACGCTGGGTCATGGCATAGGCTCCGAAGCGCGGTGAGGGCTGACAGAGGAAACGGAAAGTGTGTCGAAAGATGCGACAGCAGCCAAGCCTTCGACCGGCAACGGAACCTGACGCCCGGTGGCAGCCGATTCGCGCATGGCTTCGATCATGTTCAGAACGGCCAGACCGTCGTCCAGCTTGATACGCGGCGCGGCACGCCCGGCAGCCACTTCGATAAAGCCGTGCAACTGCTCGATATACATGTCGTTGCGGTCCACCGTCGGGTCCGAGAAGAGCACCTCCTCACCCGATGCGCTGTCTAGTGTGATGCGGTTGGCGATGAGATCCCAATGCAGCGTGCCGGTCGAACCGATCACCTTGCAGCTGCGGCTTGCGCGGCGCTGCAGAAAGTCGAGGTGGATCTGCGCGGTCAGGCCATCGCGAGAGAGAAGAATGTCCGCGCTGTCCTCGACGTCGATCTCCAATTGCCCGCTGTTGGCGGTGACGCAAAAGACACGATCAAAACGACCGAACAGCCAGTTCACGTAATCCAGTTCATGACTCAGCTCAAGCAAGACACCACCGCCCAGCGACCGGTTCGCCGAGACTTGGCGGCGATAGTCCGCCTGGGGCCGCCAGTCGGGCAGGTATTGCCCCACATCAACCCGCAGGCTGAGAATTTGCCCCACTCGACTTTCCTCGATGAGTGCCTTCATACAGCGAGCCGAGGACAGAAAGCGCAGGTTGTAGGCCACCTCAATGCGTTCCTGGTGGCGTGCAAGCAGGGCGGCGACCTCGCGCACGCGGCCCCAACTGTCGCTCAAGGGTTTCTCAATCAGGACGGGAATGTTGACGTCTAGGAATCGGCAGGCATGCGCCAGGTGCAGAGGCGCGGGGGATGCGATCACCGCCAGATCCGGCGCCCATCCCAGGGCCGCTTCCAGCGACAAGAACTGCGTGTTGACCACCGTTTCACCGTCTGCCAGCCGACGACCCGAGGCAGACACACAGCCCACCTCAGCGTCGGGCAGGAGGCTGCGTAGATTGTTCAGGTGGCGGCGGGCGATGCTGCCACTTCCGACCACCAATGCCTTTCTCGGGGCAGTCATGGGTTCAGCACCTCTTGCTGGGCACGCTGAAAATCGTCCATGCGGCCAATGTCCAGCCAGTACTCGTGCACCGGGAACATGTTGACATCGCGGCCCGCACCGATCTCGCGCTCCAGCAGGTCCGGCATATCAATGTGTTCGCCGGGCGCCACACTTCGAATCAATTCGGGCGACAACATGTAAATGCCCGTGCTGATGAAGTAGCGCTGAATCGGCTTTTCAACGATCTGCGTGATCCTATGACCGTCGCTCTGGATAACGCCGTAGGGGATCTGCTGCTCATATTCCCGCACGCACAGCGTGGCGGACCCTTCATGTCGCTCGTGGAAATCCAGTAGGCTGCGGAAGTCCACTCGCGTCAGCAGATCACCGTTCATCAAGAAGAGCGGGAGGTCGATCTCATCATGCGGCAGCAGGCCCAGTGCGCCGCCGGTGCCCAAAGGATTTTCTTCGTGAACGTACTGAATGCTGGCGTTCCAGCGGCTGCCGTCACCAAAGTGGTTGCGGATGATCTCGGGCAGGTAATGCGTCGAGATATAGAAGCGGTGAAAGCCTGCGTCCACGAAGCCCTGCAGGATCAGTTCCAGGATGGGCTTGTCGCCGACCTTGAGCATCGGCTTTGGGCAGTCCTGCGTCAACGGATACAGGCGCTTGCCAAAGCCGCCGGCCATCAGAAAGACCGGGTTGTCAAGGAGCTTTCGGTTCAGCATGTCGTGCAGCGTTTCAATGGCCAGCACGCGACGCATGGCGTCCACCACCGGCAGCTGCAGCAAGCGTGTGGATTCCATGACAGCCAACAGCTTCTCGCGCGACCAGTTCGAGTCGGCGACCTGTGGCGTGGCACACATGATTTCGCTGACGGGCGTGCTCATCGTCTGGTGACGTAGCAGCGCGCGGCGTACATCGCCATCAGTCACAGTGCCCAGCAGCACGTCATTGACATCTGTAACCAGTACGATACCCAGCCCGCCCTTGTCCAGCGTGCCAATTGCCTGCTCGAGCGGTGTGTCCGGTAGGACGGCGACAGTTTTCCAATATTTCATCACTGGTTTCTTTCACTAGTGTCCGGTTAATAATCGAATAAAATCAATTGGTTAGGATTATCTTGGATTTTCATTGTGTAGGCATTCGGCTGCAAGGCGCATGAGAGCTCGTTTTTCTCGAAGATGCATACCGAAAGA
>Ga0214917_10007045_pt1 | contig 11485 bp, 19 predicted proteins | sample LL_1208_BB_MetaG_FD_177983 | JGI IMG/M metagenome (GOLD analysis project Ga0214917, IMG submission 177983) | Freshwater microbial communities from Lake Lanier, Atlanta, Georgia, United States - LL_1208_BB | ecosystem: Environmental > Aquatic > Freshwater > Lake | place: USA: Georgia | collected...
TATCATTAGGATTTTCAGCCAGTTGTAAGGCAAACTCTTTAACGTCCATAAGACATAGCCTCCGTAATCATTCCATTAACAACCTTCTTAGGAACTTCAAGAACAAAGGCACAGTTATCTTGAACGCCAAAGGTTAAGACTAAATTCTTCTTTATAACTGCAGCGCCAACGCAGAACTCGATAGGAGTATCTAAAAATGCAAATGGATTTGTAACTCCAACAAAGTTAAACTCTTTATCCCAGACAATCATTCGATGTCTATACACAGAGTCTTTTTGATTCAAGTAATTTTTCCACAGTTTAACCTCATGAGTAAATGCAATGTAATAATCGCCCCAAGCAATTACGTTTGTACCACCACGTTGATCAGGAAAAATCGGCGGAGTTTCTTTTACTTGTACCTGCTTACAATCAGGAGTATCAGGATCAGCCACAACAATTTCAGTAGGCATAGCCCATTTAACAAAGTGATAAGGCATATCAAGAATCGGCATCCAATTCTTTTCACAGTAGGAGTTAACATCTATAGGAGGTGGGATACGAACTCGCTGCACCTCAGTGGCTGTCCAATTAGTTTTATCTAACTCAATCTTGGAGTACTCCATGCGACCCTGGCCATTAGTCGTAGTATCACGACGCACACCAATTAGGTAGTAATTGCCATCCCACTGAGTGATGCGGACATCCTCCTCGCCAACAAACTCCCAGAGAGATGGAACATCTAACTTAGAGTAATCAACCTTAGTGAAATTGATTAGGTTGTAATCCTTGTCAAGACGGCCTAGGTAGTTGGTCGTAACTAGTCGTTGGTCTTTTTCAGGATGTAGATAAGACAGTGGTCCCCAAGGACTAAAGAATTGTTGATCTTTTTCTGAGTGATACAATGTGTAATTTACATGACGAATATTTACTAAGATATCGCCATCATCATCAACAAAAATTGATGGATTCATTAGACCCATACCAGATGAGGTGGAGTGGGGTAGAATTAGAGGCGCTAATTTGCCCCCTTGAGAAACCGATTTTTGCACCAAATTCATAGGGACACTTTAGCCCACATACAAGTCTTGTACCAATTAACCTATGCTTATCCCTTCGAAGGAGTCACATGCCTACAGTTTACAAAGTATTGGGACAGAGCAACCCATCTGCTACTACTAATACAACCCTTTATACAGTACCTTCAGCAACTTCTGCAGTTGTGTCCACCATTACGATTTGCAATCAGGCTTCATCTGCGGCTACATACCGCATTGCAATTCGTCCTGCAGGTGAAGCAATTGCGGCTAAGCATTACGTTGTTTATGGAGCAACAGTTGCAGCCTCTGATACCACAGCCTTAACTCTTGGTGTTACCTTAGCAACAACAGATGTAATCACAGTCTATGCTTCAACTGCAACCCTTTCATTTAATGCATACGGAAGTGAAATCTCCTAATGTCAATCTCAACCGCCAATCCACAGGTAGCAACACTAACTCGTTATAGGTTTGTTGCTGCTGGTTCTGAGACCTCTGTCTCTGGCGTAGATGCCAACGGCTCCGTACTTGCTTATGTAGCAGGAAAAGAACAGGTTTATTTAAACGGTGTTCTTCTTGTTCGTGGTCAAGATTACACAGCCACTAATGGAACAAGCATTGCATCACTTACTGCATTAGCAGCATCTGATGTTGTAGAGGTACTTACCTTCTCTGAATTTGTTATTGCAAACGCAGTAGATCAAAACTTAGTTAATGCTAAGGGAGACTTAATTGTTGCTACTGCAGATAACACAGTAACAAATCTTGCTGTTGGTACTTCTTCTTCTAGCGGTGGTGCACTTCCACAAGTTTTAATTGCTGACTCTACAGCAGCAGCAGGGGTAAAATGGGCAGATGATTATAAAATTCTAGACGTAATGCAAGCAATCTAAGGAAAAGGACAGTAACTAATGGCTGTAACAACTAAAAACCTCGCTAGAACAGCGGCAACAACAAACACTGCAACAGTTCTTTACACTGTACCTGCATCTACAACAACAGTAGTAACTAACATTGCAGTAACTAATACAGCAGGTACTGCTGGTACTTTTACATTGGCTTGTGGTCCATCTGGTTCACAAGTTGCACTTCACACCACAACAGCAATTGCCGCAAATACAACGGTTTATATTGATTGCAAATTAGTACTTTCAGCAACTAATACCTTTACGGGTGGCGCTTCTGCAACAACAATTAACTTTAATATTAACGGAGTGGAAATAGCGTAATATGGGTATTAGTACACTTCCTGCAGTAAGTGGAGCAACTGAAAGAAGTTTAAAGCATACAATAACTTCATCAACCACTATCACTGTTCCTGCTTCTAATGGCTTTGTTTTTTGTAAAATTGGAAGTTCTGAAACAAATGTTTTTACAGCAGCCTGGGTTCCAGCATCAAGTACTGCTGTAGTTGGTTCATTAACTTATTATTCAACTTTGCACTGGGAAGCAAGTGCAAATATTTACATCTATTACTAGGAGGAAAAATGGCAGTTAATGTATTTCCAGTACCATCATCTGGAGGAATGGCTTGCCCAATTCCAGGCGCTGCTAACTTAAGACACACAGTTACTGGTTCAACAAGCAATCTTGGCATACCTGCTGGTACGAATACAGTATATGCACTTGTAATTGGCGGTGGCGGTGGCGGTTATGGTACTTCTGCAGGTTATCCAGCAGGAATTGCTTCAGGATTTACAGAAGCAACAAATGTTGTCACAATTGGTAGTGGCGGTTCAGGCGGTGTTACTGGTGCTGGTGCATCAACCCCAGGACGTGGCGGAACAAGTAGATATGGAAATATAGTTGCATCAGGTGGATTTGCAGCAAGAAGTGGAAATTTAGCAAGTGGTACAATTCAAGATAGCGGTACTACATGGTCTGGTGAAGCACATGGGTACATAGAGATGTCACAAAACATATCTGGTCGTGGTTCATTTTTAGGTGCAGGTGGAAATGGTGGCGGAAATGGAGCCTCGCCAGGAGTAGGTGGAACAGCGCCTGCTGGTTCTGGAACATCTGTAACTGGTGTCGGAGGTGGAGCATCAATTAATTATGCTGGAGGTTCTTCTGGAACTTCAAATGGTTGTGGTTCAGCAGGAGGCGGTGGTGGTGGCTGGTTAGGCGCAGGCAGTACTCCAGGAAATAATAATGGTACTTCATTTGGTGTTGGTGGTGGCAATGGTGGTTCAGGTGGCGGTGCTGGCGGTGGAGCAAGCGGTTACTATTTTACAAATCCAGTAAATGGTGGGTCTAGTCGAGGTGGAAGTGGTGGATGTGGATGTGTATTAATATGGTACTAGGAGTGCGTAAATGATAAAATTTGCAGTAATTGAAAATAATGTTGTTACAAACGTCATTGTTGCAGAGTCACAGGCTGATGCTGAACAATTAACTAATTTGTTATGTATAGATATAACAGATGAAAGACACGCAATAATAGGTGCAACATATAGTAATGGTCATTTTATTACTAATCCACCATACCCTAGTTGGGAGTATGATGAGGTTACTAAAAATTTTATGCCACCAGTCGATTATCCAGACGTTGACGAGACTGAAAGATATGTTTGGAATGAATCTACGCTTTCTTGGGATTTGTTAGATAACTAGACTCTTAATAGAAGAGGGTTTGTTTAAGCCAATTAAGCAGTTAAAGTCTGTTAAATTTAGTGCATAATTCCTTTAAGGAGATAAAATGACAAGAGCCAGAGATGTAGCAGGTTCGTTAGTAAGCGGTACCTTAACTACACCTACTTTGAGCAATCCAACTATTACTACAGGTACCGCTAGCGGTTCTGTATTAGTTGCTCCAGAAGAGCGTATGACACTCTCTGCTACTGCTGCTACTGGAACAGTTAACTTTGATGCATCTACTCAAGGCATTTTATATTACACATCTAATGCTACTGGTAACTGGACACTAAATGTACGTGGTACAGCAAGTGCAACACTCAACAGCATCTTGGCAACAAATGATTCAATTACAATATCATTCTTAGTAACACAGGGTTCTACTGCTTATTACCAGACAGCATTTACCATTGATGGCAATGCAGTGACGCCTAAATATTCTGGCGGTACAGCGCCATCTGCAGGTAACGCATCTTCAATTGATGCATACTCATTCACAATTATTAAGACAGCCTCAGCAACCTTCACCGTTCTTGGTGCAGGTCCAGTTAAGTACGCTTAAGGAGCAAAAATAAATGTCCCCATTATTTTCTCCAGTATCAGCAGGTGGAGTTCCTAAAGCAACTGTAACGGGAACTACAGGATCTCCAACAGTTGATACATCAACTCGTGCTGGAAAAACTATCTACAACTTTACTGGTTCTGGCTCAATTACCGTAGGAACTGCGGGAACCTGTGAAATTTTTGTTCTCGGTGGTGGCGGTGGTGGTGCTTGGGGAAACACTGCAGGAGGTGGTGGTGCTGGTGGTTACTTATACAATACTTCTGCATTTTTACCTTCTGGAACTTTAACTGTAACTGTTGGTGGTGGTGGAACAGGTATGACTAGAAACCAAACGGGTAGTATAGGTAGTAATGGCGGTAAATCATCAATTGGAACAGTATGGCAAGTTGCAGGAGGCGGTGCTGGTGGAGGTAATACTGAACCTGGTTATGGTCAATCAGGTGGTTCAGGTGGTGGAAGTGCTGGCGGCAATAACCAAATAAATAGTACATACATTGGTGGAATTGCAACAATTTCTGGCCAAGGCAATGATGGCGGTGCTGGAATAAACCAACAATTTTCTTGGAGTAATGCAGGTGGTGGCGGAGGTGCTGGTGGCGCTGGTACAAATACTGGTGGAAATAGTCCAGGTGCTGGTGGTGCTGGTTCAGCAAATTCTATAACTGGTACATCTGTAACTTATGCAGGTGGCGGTGGTGCTTATGCAGGCGGAGCAGGTGGAGCAGGTGGGACAGGTGGTGGCGGTAGTGGTGCTTCTACTCCAACTGCGGCAACGGCAAATCTTGGAGGTGGCGGAGGTGCTGGTGCTAGTGCTGCAGCAGGTGGCAATGGTGCTAATGGTGGTTCAGGACGAGTAATAGTGGTGATTGGATAATTATGGCTCATTTTGCAAGAGTAGAAAATAATATTGTTAGAGAAGTTATTGTAATTAATAACGAAGTACTAGAAAATAAACAATTCCCACAATCAGAGCCAATTGGTATTGCATTCTGCAAATCACTTTATGGTGCTGATACAGAATGGTTACAGACTTCATATAATGCTAACTTCAGAGGTAAGTACGCTGGATCTGGCGACATTTATGACTCACTTAAAGATGAATTTACAACAGAAGAGACAGCGCCTGTAGAATAGGTAAAATATTTCTCAGAGTGTGATAGGCTAACTAAACCTGCTAACTTAGGACTATTAAATGGCGCAAATTATTTTTACAGATATACATAACCCTGATGGAGTATTAGAAAAACCTAAACCTGCCAGTGAATATATACCTCAATGGTATAAAGATGCTAAATCTTATATGGACCCTGAAGGAAAAAAAGCCCCCACATTAGACGGCAGTCCTAGTTCAACAATTAAACGTTGTATGCCATTATGGGACATGATGACTGCTGGATATATTATGGAAACCCCTTATGATATTTATATAAGACAAACTTCTGAAGGTCCATACTTTCAGTGGGGGAATAATGACGCAATTGTATTTCAACATGTAAATCAATTTCAAAATCATCCTGATTTCAAAGACATAAATTATGCAGTAAGAATAAATATCCCTTGGTCTATTACAACTCCAAAAGGTTGGTCTGTAATAATTATGGAACCACAACATCATAAACCATCTCCCATAATTTGCGCTAGTGGAATTGTTGATACTGATACTTTTTCAATACCATTTAATATGTTTATTAAATTAAGAGATCCAAATTTTGAGGGAATGATTCCAGCAGGAACTCCTTTCTTACAAATAATTCCTTTTAAAAGAGAGAATTGGACATCATCTTTAGGTGGAAAAAAAGAACGGATTAAATACGATTCAGATTTAGGTAGGTTTAGACGAGTGTTCTTTGATAGATATAAAAAGTATTTCTGGAACAAAAAGGAATACAAATGACACAAATTATTTTTACTAATACCATGGGTGTTCCAGAAGAGTTTAACCCAAATCCTGCTTCTTCTTTTGTACCTGATTGGTATAAGGAAATGGAGTCGTATATCGGGGGCACTAAAAAACCTTCAGGTCACGGTATGACTACAGGAACTATCAAGAAATGTATGCCAGTATTTGATGCAATTGTTGGTGGTTACATAATTACTACATACACAGATGTATTTGTTTCTCAAAAACCAACCGCTAATGAAGATGGAACTCCTACTGGTGAAACAATGCCCTGGTATGAATGGCCTTCATTTGGTCCGATACACTTTCACCCAATAGAACAAGCACCAAATCATCCTAATAAAGGCCCACTTAAAAAAGGTTTTTCTTATCCTAAATGGATTAACCCTTGGTCAATCACTACGCCTCCAGGATACTCAACTTTATTTACCGCTCCTATGCACCGTGAGTCTGTCTTTACTATCTTTGATGGGATTGTTGATACTGACACATATACTCCCCCAGTTAATTTTCCTTTTGTTTTAAATGATTGGAAGTTTGAAGGTTTGATTCCTGCTGGAACTCCAATAGTCCAAGTAATCCCATTTAAACGAGAATCTTGGGAAATGAAAATAGGCGCTCAAGATGAACTTGTAGACCAAAATAACGTAACTACTAAACTTAGGACAAGATTTTTTGACTCATATAAGTCACAATTTAGACAGGTAAAAGAGTACAAGTAAGCCATAATAGGGGTATTCACTTTTTGTAAAGGATGACTAGTGCCTGATAAAAAATATCGTGGTGTCAGTAACCTAGCCAATAGGATTCCTGATGTTCCTGATGCACCTACGGTTAGCGCAAGCAACGTAGGTACTTCTCGTGCCTATAATAATGGCGCAGCCACGGTAACTATTACTAGCCCTACTGGTGGACTTCCTTCTTCTTATTCGATTACTACTACTCCTACTACAGTAACAACTACAGCAACATCAAGCCCAGTAACTTTAACGGGCCTATCAAGTGCTACTTCTTACACAGTAACAGTAACTCCATCTAATGTGAGTGCTACTGGTGCATCTACTACCTCATCTTCTTTTACAGCAACAACAGTTCCACAGGCGCCGACTATTGGTACCCCTACAGTTGCTACTGGTCAGTCTTATACAGGCAATGCAAACGTTTCTGTTCCATTTACTGCGGGTGCTACTGGTGGTTCAGCAGTTACTGGTTATACAGTTACATCTTCTTCTGGCGGTACTGCTACAGGTTCTTCAAGCCCAATTTCCATATCTGATGCCGTAGGAACTGCTTGTACTTATACAGTTACCGCAATAAACGCTAATGGTACATCTACTTCATCTAGCGCATCTGCAGCGACTACTCCTTCATCTGTTCCTCAAGCCCCAACAATTGGAACTGCTACTGCTGGAATTCAATCTGCAACAATTACATATACTGCAGGTGATACTGGTGGTTCTGCAGTAACTACATATACAGCCACATCATCTCCTGGTTCATTTACTGGAACTGGTGCATCACCAATTACCGTTTCTGGTTTAACTGCAGGAACTTCCTATACATTTACTGTTAAAGCAACAAACGCAAATGGTACATCTGCTAATTCATCTGCTTCTAATAGCATTTCTGCTGGTTCTCCAAGATTTATTTACTGGATGCGAGACAGTGGTAGCACTAACAGTAATCTTGATAAATTTAATGCAGATTCAGAAACAATTTCATTGGCTGCAAAAAGTATGGACTCGGTTAGATTAAGCGGTTGCGGAGTAAGTAACAGTCCTACCGCTGGCTATGTAATGTCTGGAACACCTACTGGTGGTACTTATGATGCTGTAACTAGTACTGGTAAATTTTCTTTTACAACTGAAACTACTTCAACCCTTAATAACACTGCACTTACTAGAATTAATGGCGCTGCTGGAATTTCAAATGATGGAACTGCAGGGTATCAAGCAGGTGGAGAGTACGGAAGTGCCCAGTCAACAGTGCGAAAATTGCTTTACTCTAATGACACTGGAGCGACTATTGCGGCATCTTTACCAAGTACTACGTATAATACATCGGGTATGGCAAACAAAGGAACTGCTGGATATGTTACAAATGGTGGTGGTATCTCTACTATCAATAAAGTAACTTTTTCTAACGATTCAATCTCTACTTTAGCAACTGGTATGGGTTATAGCAGTTACGGTACTTCAGCCCATGCAAACTCTGGAACTGCTGGGTATGGAATGAGTGGTTTTATAAATCCAGGGACTTCAACAACCATAAGGAAAGTTTTATTTTCTAATGATACGGTTTCTAGCCTAGGAAGTAGTATGCAATATGCTCGCTATCATGGAAACTCTAACGCTGTAAAAAGTTTAGCGGGGTTTACAACTGGAGGTAATAATAAAATTATTGAAAAGTTAAACTTTTCTACGGAAACAACTTCATCAACAGCAAGCAGTGTAGACGCAAGTAACGCTCAAGCCCAATTTATGACTTCAATGTCAAACCAAGGAACAATTTAATATGGAACTAGTATCACTACCAAATGTAGAAGAACGTTATACACCAGACGTACTTCTTGCAATGGCAGAAATTCAACAATCTCGTTCTAATTTTCAATTAGAAAAGTTTGTTGTTAATCAGCATGATACCGATGAGATGCGATATCAACAAACCATCATTGAACTACAGCAACTCTATTACACCATCAAAACTGTGAGCCTTGAAATGAAGAAAACAGAGATTGAGATTAATCGCCTTCGTGAAACTGGCGATGAGGTAGATGAAATTGACGCCCAGATTAAAGAACTGGGTCTAGAGCAGACTCGTCTTGTTGGAATTGGTGCTTTCCGTGAACTAGATACGCTTCTTAGTATATACAATTCTTTTGAACATAAATACACTCGTGAAGAAATAGAAGCAGCACAACCAGAGTATTGGAACAAACGACTTAGTCGTCAGGCTACACTTGAGGCTATTGGTGGCACACAGGCACAGGCTGCTCACTTGGATTCACTTCGTCAAATTGGTGCACTTGAAATGGCGCCAGAAGGCGGTATCCGTGCAGTCACTCAAGAGATGCAACAAATTACAGGGCAGAAGGAGTTAGCGTGAGTATTCGTAACGCCAACGAAGAGTCGGTAGACGGCACCACAGGCAAAATACCTGACCTTCCTAATCCACCTACCTCAGTATCAGGTACTGATGTGGGTACTAGCCGTGCCTATAATAATGGCGCTGTTAGTGTTGCCTTTACTGGAGATACATCTTATTGGGCGCCAACTTCTTACACAGTAACATCTTCTCCTGGATCATTTACTGCAACAGGTGCAAGTTCGCCCCTAATAGTTACAGGATTAAATAGTCAGACCGCATATACCTTTACAGCCTTTGCAACAAATAGCGGCGGAAATAGTGTTTCTTCTTCAGCATCAGCATCAGTAACAGCAACAACAGTTCCTCAAGCCCCAGTAATTACTGCTACTCCTACACGAGTAAGTAATACAAGCGTTACTATTCCTTTTACAGTTAATACAGGTGGAAAAACAATTAGCGCTATTACAGCAACCTCTTCTCCCTCTATTGCGTTAACCGTAACTGGAACAACTAGTCCAGTAACAGTTACAGGAACTTTTGCTATTGGTCAGGCTTACACTTTTACATTGACAGCAACTAATGCCAATGGAACATCATCTGCTTCTAGTGCTTCAACGGCTATGACTCCTGGGTTTTATAGCCTAGGAGATACTGGTCCTGGTGGAGGTAAAATTTACTACGATGCTGGTTCTACTCTATCTTGGGGTAGATATCTTGAAACAATTAATAGAGCAAGCAGTTTAGATGTTGCCGCACCGCAGTGGTCTTCTTTAACTACTACAACCGCTGGAGCAAGTGGAACCGCTATTGGAACTGGAAAAACAAATACTGATGCAATGATTGCTCAAAGTAATGCCTCTGGATATCCAGGAAAAGATTCTCGTTCATATAATGGAGGAGGCCAAACCGACTGGTTGCTTCCTTCTAAAGATGAAATGTATCAAATGTATGTAAATAATTCTTATGTTGGAGGAGCATTAAAAGCAGCGTACTATTGGTCTTCTTCTGAGTTTGCAACCTCACCAAACAACCGTGTTTGGGCAGTACAAGGAGACAATGGCGGTATGACGGATGTGGTTAAAAGCAATAACTTTGTTTACAGACCAATTAGATATAACTAAGGAGCAATAATGCAAGGGTTTTATAAAAATGATAATGGGTATTTAGTTTGGTCTGAAGATAGAGTTATCAATGATAATTTTGAACTTTGGTTAGATAAAAAAGATACTTATAATTATCCTGTTGAAGGATGGATTTGGGCTGAAAATGAACGAGAAGCAAGAATTGTTTTAGAGTGTTTTGGTCCACAACCATATCCTTCTTGGACTTTAAACAGAACAACTGCGGAATGGGAAGCACCAGTTCCACTTCCTAAAACTGGAAAGTTATATACTTGGGATGAAGAAACCCTATCTTGGGAAGAAGTCGCCCCTTAATCCTTTTTTCTTAAAATTGATAGGGGATAATCCACAATATGCGTGGTTCAAAAGTCCAAGGACGATTCAAGATTGGGTTTGAAACCCTCTCTATGGATGAGGGCATGGTTGATGAACTCCGTGATCCTGTTGGAACTATTGTTGATTGGTGGAGTTGGGATGATGCAGCACTTGCTGCAGATTACGCAAACTACGTAGATCCAATCTATGATGTATCAAATCAAGACCCAACTAAAGGTCGCAGATGGAATGACCCTTTTGAACTTCCAGTAATTTTGGCGCAGTTAATGCGTGGTACCAACATAATGAATGAGCGAGGTTTCTACGTAGTAGATACTCTGCGCCTTGTAGTATCTGTAGCAGATATAAATAGATTACTGCCAGCAATGGTAACTGATCCAAACCAACACATTAAGGACCGTGTGGTGTTTCAAGATCAAGTATTTGTTCCTACAAGAGTCTTGCCTCGTGGAAGATACGCCGAACGTTATTCAGTAATAACTATAGACTGCAATTTAATCAATGCAGAAGAGTTAGTAAACGATCCTCAATTCCAAACCTACGCAAATTAACCATGGGAAATTTTGAGGAGTTATTAGACCCCTCTCTCTTTGAGTTTGATGCGGTAGAATTAGATGACCAAGTAGAAGAGGATGATGATGGCAACTAAAAGATCAAAAGGAAAAGTTGAAAAGGTTATGAAAGAGTACAAAGAAGGAAAGTTGCACTCAGGTAAGAAGGGTCCTGGTAAAGGACCAGTTGTTAAATCAAAGAAGCAGGCAGTCGCAATAGCCCTCAAATCTGCTGGACTTTCTAAGAAAAAATAAAAATGATTTCTTGGCAAT
>Ga0214917_10007046_pt1 | contig 11481 bp, 9 predicted proteins | sample LL_1208_BB_MetaG_FD_177983 | JGI IMG/M metagenome (GOLD analysis project Ga0214917, IMG submission 177983) | Freshwater microbial communities from Lake Lanier, Atlanta, Georgia, United States - LL_1208_BB | ecosystem: Environmental > Aquatic > Freshwater > Lake | place: USA: Georgia | collected...
CCAGAGGGCGGGAAGTTCCGCATGATCCGGCGGCAAAACGCCTCTCCCGACCCATGATCCGCCACCTGCCAGCCTCCTCCACCGCCCTGCCCAACCCCGATCGCCGTTTCCAGCGGTTCGGGGCAGTGCAGTATCTCAACACCAAGCCGCTCGTCCACGGGCTGGCGGCGGGGATCGATTTGGTCTTCGACCTGCCCAGCCGGCTGGCCGACCGGCTCACGGCCGGTCACCTCGACGTCGCCCTCATCCCGGTCGTCGAACTCTTTCGTCACCCGGAGCACCGGCTCGTCTCCGACGCCTGCATCGGTTGCCGCGGCGCGGTGATGAGCGTGAAACTGCTGTTTCGCGTGGCCCCGCAGCGGGTCGCCAGCCTCGCCCTGGACGAAGGCTCGCGAACGAGTGCCGTGCTCGCCCAGGTGCTGCTCGCCGAGCGATTTGGCGTGCGGCCGCGGGTCGAGTCGTTGCCGATCGGCTCCCCGGCATCCGAGACACCGGCCGATGCGGTGCTCTTGATCGGCGACCGAGCGCTCGCCGACGCGACCGCGGGCGGCTCGTTCCAGGAGGTCTGGGATCTGGGTGACCAATGGTGCCGCTGGACAGGGCTGCCGTTCGTGTTCGCCGCCTGGGCCGCCCGTGCCGGCGTGGCCGTGGAGCGGTTCGCCGGCCGGCTGGAGGCGGCCCGCGACTCCGGGCTGGCCAATCTGGCGGCCATCGCCGCGGCGGAGGCTGCGCCGCACGGCCTGACGGTGCCGCAGTGCCTGTCCTACCTGCGCGACAATCTGCACTATCATCTCGGGGTTCGCGAGCAGGAGGCGCTGCGGGCTTTTCGCACGCTCGCAGGCGGCCTGGGGCTCGTGCCCGTCGCCTCGGGCTCCCCGGCGTCCCTGTCGTGCAGCCGCTGAACTCCCTCGTATGACCCAGGCGATCCGCGACATCCTCGACGACGTGACGGCGGGAGGCAGGCTCGCCTTCGCCGATGCCGTGCGGCTGCTGGAGTCGCACGAACTGGCCGCGATCGGCCGGGCCGCGGACGCGGTCACGCGGCGGCTGCATCCCGAGCCGTATCGCACCTACAACATCGACCGCAACATCAACTACACCAATGTCTGCACGGCCGTCTGCGACTTCTGCGCCTTCTACCGCGGCCCCAAGAGCCCGGAGGGCTACGTCCTCGATCGGGACGTGCTCCTCGAGAAAATCGAGGAGACGGTCGCGCTCGGCGGCGACCAGATCCTGATGCAGGGCGGCCTCCACCCCACGCTGCCGTTGGAGTGGTACGAAGAGCTGCTCCAGGACATCAAGCGACACTTCCCCGCCGTGAACGTCCACGGCTTCTCGCCGCCGGAAATCCACCATTTCACGAAGGTCTCCAGGCGGCCCCTGCCGGAAGTGCTCGAGCGGCTGGCCCGGGCCGGGCTCGGCTCGCTCCCGGGCGGTGGCGGCGAGATCCTGGTCGACCGCGTGCGGGCGGCGATCACCCGCGGCAAGGTCATGACCGATGACTGGCTCGAGGTGCATCGCGAGTGGCACCGACTCGGCGGCCGGAGCACCGCCACCATGATGTACGGCCACGTGGAGACGCTCGCCGAGCGGGTCGAGCACCTCGACCGGCTGCGCGAACTGCAGGACGAGACGGGGGGCTTCACCGCCTTCATCTGCTGGTCGTTCCAGCCCGATCACACGGAGATGGCCGACGTGCCGCCGGCGGGCCCGTTCGAATACCTCAAGACGCAGGCGGTGGCCCGGCTGTACCTCGACAACTTCCCCAACATCCAGTCGAGCTGGGTCACGCAGGGCCGCGAGATCGGCCAGTTGGCCCTGCTGTTCGGCGCCAACGACATGGGCAGCCTGATGATCGAGGAGAACGTGGTCAGCGCCGCCGGCACCGTGCATCACCTCACGCTCGACGAGATGAAGTCGGCGATCTCCGAACTCGGCTGGATCCCCAGGCGGCGGAACGTGTTCTACGAACTGTTCGAGGAAGAGCCGCCGGTGCTGCCGGCCGCGGACGCGACGGCCCGGCCCGGCTTCATGCCGCTGCCGGTGGCGCCGACCGTGCCGTGACCACGGCGACGCGGCAGCAGATGCACGCTCCCCGCACGCTTCGCTGCCGGTGGCTCGTGCCGATGGCCGGGCCGCCGCTCGAGCAGGCCTGGCTGCGGGTCGAGCGGGGCCTCGTCGCCGCATTCGGTCGCGGCCTGCCGCCATACCCCGCGGCCGAGACGCTCGACCTCGGCGATGCGATCGTGCTGCCGGGCCTCGTCAACGCCCACACCCACCTGGAGTTTTCCGAGCAGACCGAACCGCTCGATGCGACGGGCGGGTTGCCGGCGTGGATCGAGAGGGTGGTGGCCGCTCGACGGGCCCGGGACGTACAGCCCGGTCCCCACGTTGCCGCAGCCGCCATCCGGCGCGGGCTCGCGGAGAGCGCGGCGGGCGGCGTGACCGCGATCGGGGAGATCGCGACCGCGGTCTCGGTGGCCGCCTACGCCGGCCCCGGCCCGGCGGTCCGCGTGTTCCGCGAGGGGCTGGGGCTCCGCGCGGCGGCGGTCGAGGCCGTGCCCCGGGCCATCGCCGCCGACCTCGATCGGCTGACGGCCGCGGGCGTCGCCGGCGGCGTCTCGCCCCATGCCCCCTACTCCGTCGCCGCACCGCTCGGCCGCCGGCTGCTGTCCGAGGCTCGGCGCCGCCGGCTCCCGGTCGCGATGCACCTGCTCGAGAGCGAGGCCGAGGCGGAGTTGCTGGCGGGCGGAAGCGGCCCGTTTCGCCGGTTGCTCGAGCAGCTCGGGGCGTGGGACGCCGCCGAGCCGCCGACGCTCCTGCCGCCGGCCGAGTGGATCGGCCGGCTCGCGACCGCCCGCCGCGGGATCGTCGTGCATGCGACGCACATCGCCCGCGACCCGGCCGCCCTCGCCCGCCTGGCCCGGCACCGCGACCGGCTGGCGGTCGCCATCTGCCCGCGGACGACGCTGGCGATCTCGGGCTCGCTCCCGCCGCTGGGGCTCCTGCGCGAGGCGGGCATCCGTGTGGCGATTGGCACCGACAGCCGCGCGAGCAATCCTGATTTGTCGGTGCTCGCCGAGTGCCGCGTGCTGGTCGACGCGGGCCTCGCCGCGCCGGAGGATGCCCTGCGGATGGCGACCAGCCACGCCGCCTGGGCCCTCGGCCTCGAACGCACCGCCGGCCGGATCACCCCCGGCGGCCCGGCCGATCTCGCCATCCTCGGCCCCGACTCCGCTCCCCGGAGCGATCCTTTCGTCGCGGCCCTCGACCCGGCCACGCTGGTCACCGCCGTCCTCCGCCGCGGCCGCGTGATCGCCGGCGGCCTGGACTGAGTTCCGGGCCTGTCGCCGGGCCCGGCGCTCCGGGAACTTTTTGCGCCCGCGGGCATCTCAGGATACGGTACGGCTGTCGGTGCCGTGCCCATCACGACCCGCGGAGGCTCGACTCCATGCCGTGGCCTGCGACCCATAGCCGGTTCTTCCTGGCCCTGCTCCTCGCTCCCGCCGCCGCCTTCGCCGACGGGCTGATCGTGATCGACCGGCCGCCGCCCGGCTGGCGGCCGCCCCCGCACGTGCCCCACGCCTTCGCGCCGCTGGAAGTGCGCCGCCATCACGTGACCGTGTCGGTCGAGGGCCAGGTGGCCACGACCGAGGTCGACCAGACGTTCTTCAACCCCGATGACCGGCAACTGGAGGGCACGTACCTGTTTCCGGTGCCGAAGGGGGCCAAGATCGACTCCTTCGCGATGGACATCGACGGCACGCTCACGAAAGCGGAGCTCCTCGACGCCGCCAAGGCCCGGAAGATCTACGAAGACATCGTCCGCAGCATGAAGGACCCGGCGCTGCTGGAATATGCCGGCCAGGATCTGTTCAAGGTGCGGATCTTCCCGCTCGAGCCGCGAAAAGAGAAGCGCGTGAAGCTGACCTACACCCAGCTGCTCACCGCCGACGGCGGGCTCGTGGAGTATCGCTATCCGCTTGCCACCGAGAAGTTTTCCGCGAAACCGCTCGAGTCGGTGAGCGTGACCGTCCGGCTCGAGGCCGATGCGCCGCTCACGACGATCCACTCGCCCAGCCACGAGGTCGAGGTGAGGCGGGACGGCGACCGGAAGGCCGTGATCGGCTTCGAGGCCAAGGACCTCCGGCCCGACACCGACTTTCTGCTCGCCTGGGGCGTCGAGCCCGCCGACGAGATCGGCCTCGGGCTGCTCTCCCACCGGGAGGCGGGCGACCACGAGGGCACCTTCGCCCTGTTCGCGGCCCCGTCACCCGCGGCGCTCGCGGCCGCGCCCCAGCCGAAGGACATCGTGTTCGTGCTCGACACCTCCGGCTCGATGGCCGAGGGCGACAAGCTCGGGCAGGCCCGGCGGGCGCTGGAGTTCTGTCTGCGGAACCTCGACGACCGCGACCGGTTCGGCGTGGTCCGGTTCGCCACCGAGGCCGAGGCTCTTACCGACGGGCTCCTGCCGGCCGACGGCGCCTCCCGCGAGCAGGCCGTGGCCTTCGTGAAGGGCTTCAAGCCGATCGGGGGCACGGCCATCGCCGACGCCCTGACCCGCGGGCTGAAGCTCGCCACGACAGATCACGACCCCGACCGCCCCTGCTTCGTGGTCTTTCTCACCGACGGCCTGCCCACGGTGGGCACGACCGACGTGGGCAGGCTCGTCGACGCGGTGACCGAAACCGCCGGCAAGCGGCCGGTCCGTGTGTTCTGCTTCGGCGTCGGCACCGACGTCAACACGCACCTGCTCGACCGGCTCGTGGAGACGACCCGGGCGGCGAGCCAGTACGTGCTGCCCGGAGAGGACCTCGAACTCAAGCTCGCGACCTTCTACGGCAAGATCGCCAGCCCCGTGCTCGCGAACCTGGAACTCACGGTCGAGGGCGACGTGCGGCTCTCGAAGATCCACCCCACGCCGCTGCCGGACCTCTTCAAGGGGGAGCAGCTGGTCGTGCTCGGTCGCTTTGCGGGCACGGGCCGCGCCACGCTCACGCTCACGGGCACCGTGGCGGGGCAGCAGCGGCGGTTCACGCTCACGAAGTCGTTCCCCGAGGTGGACGACGGCCGCGACTTCCTGCCCCGGCTGTGGGCGGCCCGCCGGGTCGGGTTCCTGCTCGACCAGATCCGGCTCCACGGTGAGAGCAATGAAGTGCGGGATGAAGCGGCCACGCTCGCCCGCCAATACGGGATCGTGACGCCGTACACCTCGTGGCTGATCCTCGAAGACGAGGGCCGCCGCAACGTCGCGGCGACCGATCGGACGCTCCAGGCGCTCGAGGCCGACCGCGAGGCCCGCGAGCAGGCCGGCAGGATGTACGCGGCCGCGCGCGAAACCGCCAGCGGAGCCGGGGCCGTCGGCGACGCCCAGGCCTACGACACGCTCCGCCGGGCCGAAAAGCTCGCCGCCCCGGCGGCGGCCAACGCCAAATCCTGGCGCGGCCAAGCGGGCGAGCCGGCGGGCGGGGCCGCCGCCGTGCAGCGTGCCGTGGAGGGCCAGCAGACGCAAAACGTGGCCGGCCGCACCTTTTACGCCAATGCTGGTCAGTGGATCGACGCCCGCGTGCAGGAGCGGCCCTCGGCCAAGCGGGAAAAGGTTCCGTTCGGCTCCGACGCCTACTTCGCCCTCCTCGACCGCGATCCCTCGGCAGCCCAGTGGCTCGCCCTCGGCCGGAACGTCGTCGTGGTCGTCGGCGACACGATCGTGGAGGTGGTGGAATGACAGGCACGAGCCAACACCGAAAGGCTGCGGTCCACTTTCGGGGACTTTCCCCTGCGCAACGATGGACCGGCTCGGGGTGGCCCGTGCCGATGGAGCCGGCCTTGCTGGCGAGCGCAGCCCGGAGGGCGAAAGCGTGGCCAGCATGGAGCGAGCGAAGGGCAGGAAGCCCGAAGCGAACGTCCGGCGACACGGCATGGGCCGCCCTGAGCCAGCACGACCACGAGACCCACCAAGCAACTCAACTCGGAGCACACCATATGAAGACCCGCATTCTGACCACCTGCTGCCTTGCCCTCGTGGCAATCGCGGCGACCCGCGCCGATGAGCCCAAGGACGCGGCGAAGGACGCCACAAAGCCCCGGATCGAGGTCTGCTTCGTGCTCGACACCACCGGCTCGATGTCGGGCCTGATCGAGGGGGCGAAGGAGAAGATCTGGAGCATCGCCAACGAGATGATCGCCGCCAAGCCGACGCCCGAGCTCGAGCTCGCCCTGATCGGCTACCGTGACCGGGGCGACGAGTACGTGACCAAGCTCACCGACCTGACGGCCGACATCGACGCGATCCACGGCACACTGATGGAGTTCTCGGCGAACGGCGGCGGCGACGGCCCCGAATCGGTCAACCAGGCCCTGCACGAGGCGGTCACGAAGGTGTCGTGGAGCGACGACCGCGACGTGCTCAAGATCGTGTTCCTCGTCGGCGACGCCCCGCCCCACATGGACTACGAGCAGGACGTCCGCTACCCGGAGGTCTGCCAGGCCGCGATGAAGAAGGACCTCGTGATCAACGCCGTGCAGTGCGGCGAGGAGGACGAGACGACGAAGGTCTGGAAGGAGATCGCGAAGCTGGCCGAGGGCAAATACATCCCGCTCGTACAGACCGGTGGCATGGTGCGGATCGCGGCGCCCCAGGATGAGCAGATCGCGGCCTTGAATCGCGAGATCGGGGGCACGCTCATCGGTTACGGCGACGCACGTGCCCGCCGCGGGGTCGTGGCAAAGCAGGAGGCCGCCGAGGCGGCAGCTCCCGCGGCTGCCGCCGACCGGCTCTCGTACAACGCCGCGACCGGGCGGACCGTGCAGGGCGGCGGTGAACTGATCGACTCCCTCGACCGCGGCGAGGTCAAGCTCGACGACGTCAAGGAAGAGGCTCTGCCCGAGGAACTCCGCGGGCTCGACGAAAAGGAACTGGCCGTCGCGGTGGAGGCCAAGCGGGCCAAGCGGAAGGAGATCCAGGCCCGGCTGGAGAAGCTCCTCGAGGAACGCAACGCCTTCATCGTCGCCGAGAAGAAGCGGCTCGCCGAGTCGGGCAAGGGCGACTCCTTCGACGAGGAGGTGTCGGGCACCGTCCGCGAGCAGGCCGCCCGCAAGGGGATCGAGTACGGCAAGTAAGCTCCGTCCCGCCGGCCTCCTGAAGCCCCATCCCCCGCCGTCCTCCCGCCCCTGCGGGCCCGCCCCCGGGCCAGTCGCCCCGGCTTGCCCAAACCGCCCCTGGCAGTTTGCGGATTGGGGGAACGTGAACGATCCAGCCGAATGTGCCGATGACACAGGCTGCATTGCGTGCGGGCCGACGTGAATGACACGAGGCACACCAAGCACCATGAACTGCTGTCCCGCAGGGGTGCCGTGCTCTCTCTCACCTCCTTGCTTGATGCCCTCCGACGTCGCGTCCGAGTCCTGGCGGCAGCCGGGACCGTCGCGGCCGCGTGCCCGCTCGCGCTCGCGACGCCCGCCACGGCGCAGGTTCCAGTGGTCGCGGAGGAGATTCCCGCGCCCGAGCCGGCCATCGAAAAACTCCAGAGCGACGTGCGGCGACTGGAACGGGAACTCGAGGCCCTCCGCACCGAGAAGGCCGCGCCGGCCGCCGCCGACGCGGCCCGGAAGCCCTCGGACAAGAATCGCGACAAGGGGGGCGACAAGGGGGGCGACACGCTCCTCGATCGCCTCGCGAGCCTCGAGAAGGGGCTCGGAAAACTGGTCGAAGCGAACGACAAGAAGAAAAAGGAGGACGCAAAAAAACCGTCGCTGACCGTGTCGGGCCAGGTGCAGGTCGACCAGGTCTATTTCGGCCAGGACGCCATCAGCCGCGCCGCCGTGGGCGACCTCCAGGATGGCACCCAGTGTCGCCGGCTCCGCATCGGCGCCCGGGGCACGAGCTTCGAGGTGCTGGAATACTCGCTCGGCGTCGACTTCGCGCTCGCGAACCAGCCCAGCTTTCTCGACAACTACGTCGAGTGGAAGGAACTGCCCTGGCTGCAGAACGTCCGCGTCGGCCACTACTTCGAGCCCTTCTCGCTCGAACGGGTCACGCAGAACCGCAACAACACGTTCATGGAGCGGTCGCTCGTGGACACCTTCGCCCCCGCCCGCAACATGGGCGTGATGACCTACGGCAACACGGAGAACGAACGGGCCACCTGGGCGATCGGCACGTTCCGCACCAACAGCGACAACACCGGCAACGATTCGTTCGACAGCGGCCAGGCGCTCACCATGCGCGGCACCTGCCTGCCCTGGTGGGACGAAGCCAGCGACGGCCGCTTCTACCTGCATCTGGGGGCGGCCTACAGCTACCGCGACGCGTACACCGACCAGGTCCGGTTCCGCAACACGCCCGAGATCCGCAAGCAGCAGCCGGCCTCCATCCTGGGGCCGGTCAAGATCCCGCCGAGCAACTACCAGAACGGGGTCCCCAGCCCGTTCGCGCCGATCTTCGTCGACACGGGCAACATCAAGGCCGACAACTTCCAGCTTTTCGATCCCGAGTTCGCCCTGATCATGGGCCCCCTGTCGCTGCAGTCGGAGTATGCGTTCGCGACCGTGGATCAGATCGGTGGTCCGCCCCTGTTCTTCAACGGCTACATGGCCCAGGTGAGCTACTTCCTCACCGGCGAGCACCGCCCCTACGATCGGAAGCTCGGGATTCACAAGCGCGTGGAGCCCTTCGAAGACTTCTTCCGCGTCCGCACGGCGTCGCAGGGCATCCAGACCGGCCTGGGCGCCTGGGAAATCGCCGCCCGGTTCTCGAACATCGTGCTCAACGACAAGAACATCAAGGGCAACAACCTGACCGACTTCACCGCCGGCCTCAACTGGTACGTCAACCCGTACACCCGCGTGAAGTTCAACTACATTCGCGCGTTCCTCGAGGACACGCGCGTCGGCAACAGCCTCACCAATGCCTACGGCATACGGTTCGACTTCGATTTCTGAACGGCCCCAGGACACCGGAGCACACGCCATGCACCGACCGCGCGAGACCGTCCTCCTGCTGGCCGTGATCGTGCTGGCCTGCGGGGCGGCCGGGAGCGAGAAGACCGCCCCACCCGACTCGACCAAGCCCAAGGCCGCCGACAAGCCCAAGGCCGCCGACAAGCAGACCACGCCGCCGAAGCCCGCATGCAGGCACTGCGGCGCCACCTGTGGCCTCGTGCCCGTCTGCGTCTGCGAGCCGGGCACGAAGAAAAAGCCGAAGAACCAGTACCAGACGACCTGCGAGCCGATCTGCGTGGCGGGCTGCAGCACCAAGCCCTGGCCGTTCGGCGGCCGGCACGACCGGACCCGCTGCACGAGCTGCTGCGCCGAGCCGTGCGCGTGCCCGGGGTGGGTCCGCAACCGCAAGACGCTGAAGAAGGAGACGGTGGACGAGGAGGTGCCCACGATCAAGCGCACGGTGGCCTACGTCTGCGACCCCCGAGCCGGCCGCGGCACCGGCTGCTGCGGCATGGGTCAGCCGCGTGCGTCCTCGTGGTGGACGAGGCTCACGTGGTGGCTGCCCGGCACGAAGGCCCCGTAGTCGCCGCCCGACGTCGTCGGTAGCTCACCGCGGGTGAACCGGCCGCCCCTTCAGAGCCGGCAGTTGGCGATCCGGGTCTCGATGATCGCCGAGGCCCCGATCGCCTCGAGCCGCTCGATGACGGCATGCGCCTCGCCCCGCCGGACCATGGCCCGGATCGCGCACCAGTTGGAGTCTTCGAGCGCCATCACCGTGGGCGACTTGAAGCCGGGCGTGATCCGCTCCGCGTCGGCCAGCCGGGCCCGGGGCACGTTGTATTCGAGCAGCGACCAGCCGCGGGCGATCACGATCCCCTCAAGGCGGCGGACGATCCGGTCGGCGAGTTCGGGGTGGGAGAGGTTCGGATCCTGCACCAACACGGTCTCGTAGCGGCCGATCTCGTCGAGCACGCGGAGCCGGTTGGCCGCCAACGTGCTGCCCGTCTCGACGAGGTCCACGATCGCATCCGCCACGCCGAGCGTGATCATCACCTCCACGCTGCCGGACAGCTCGACGAAGTGGGCATCGGTCACGCCCCGTTCGGCGAGCCAGCCACGGGTGATCCGCGGGAAGCTCGTGGCCACCCGGCGGCCGGACAGCTGCCGCGGGTCGGCGATCGTGGCGTCGTCGGGCACGCAGAGCGCCAGCCGACAGGAGCCCACCCCCAGGTCCAGCCGGTGGACCAGCTTGGCGCCGCTCTCGGCCACGAGGTCGGCTCCGGTGATCCCCAGGCCGATCGCCCCCTCGGCGACGAGCACCGGGATGTCGTCGGTCCGCAGGAAGGTGATCTCGATCGGCATGTCCTTGCAGCGGGCGAACAGGCTCCGCTCCGTCCGCCGGAACGAGAGCCCGGCGTCGGCCAGGAGTTGCGCGGCCAACTCCGCCAGCCGCCCCTTGCTCGGGATGCCGATCCGCAGGAGCCACTCGCCGCCGTGATCGCTCATGGTGCGTTTCCCTTCGCGGCGCGGGCCGCCTTCTCCGCGAGCCCCGACACGCCGAATCGCCGTGCCAGCTCGGCCTCGACCTGCTCGAGCATGACGCCGCGACAGGCCAGGAGTACGAGCATGTGGTAAACGAGATCAGCGGCCTCGGCCACGACGCGGTCGTCGGCCTCGTCGGTGGCCGCCCGGACGAGTTCCTCGGCCTCCTCGGTCACCTTCCCCCCGGCGGCCGCCGCACCGCCCGCGAGCAGTTTGGCGGTGTAGGATCGACTCGCGTCGCCCCCCTTCCGCGCGGCGATCACCTGCTCGAGCGCCTCGAGCACCTCGCCCACCTGCCGCTTCGATGCCTGGGAATCCGCCACGAACCGCTCCGGGGCCGCCGCCGCCCGATGGTGCCGCCGGGCCGCCGGATCCGCTCCGGCCGCCGGCGGCGAGACCACCAACTCTAGCATGCCACCCGGGCCTTCCCGGGGAGATCCGCCCGCCGCTGGGCGAAGACTGCTGGTTTCTCACGGGGCCGACGGGAGCCGGGAAGTCGGCCCTGGCGATCCCGCTGGCCCGCCGGCTCGGGGCCGAGATCGTGAGCGTCGACTCGATGGCCGTCTATCGGGGGCTCGACGTGGGCACGGCCAAGCCCACCCCCGCCGACCGGGCCGCCGTGCCCCACCACGGCCTCGACCTCGTGAGCCCGGCCGCAACGTTCAGCGTGGCCGCCTGGCTGGCGGCGGCGGCCGAGGCGGTCGCCGACTGCCGGGCGCGCGACCGTCGAATCCTGTTCGTGGGGGGCACGCCCCTCTACCTTCGCGCCCTCCGCGACGGGCTCGCGCCGCTGCCGCCCGCCGACCCGGGCCTGCGGGCGCACCTGCTCGCCGAGGCGGCCGACGCCGGCCCGGAGGCCCTCCACACCCGTCTGGCCACCCTCGACCCCGCGGCGGCCGTCCGAATCCATCCCCGTGATACGAAGCGGCTCGTGCGCGCCCTTGAAGTCGCCGCTCTCACCGGCCGGCCGCTCTCCGAGGCCCATGCTCCCTCGCCCGA
>Ga0214917_10007047_pt1 | contig 11481 bp, 3 predicted proteins | sample LL_1208_BB_MetaG_FD_177983 | JGI IMG/M metagenome (GOLD analysis project Ga0214917, IMG submission 177983) | Freshwater microbial communities from Lake Lanier, Atlanta, Georgia, United States - LL_1208_BB | ecosystem: Environmental > Aquatic > Freshwater > Lake | place: USA: Georgia | collected...
GATCCAAATTCGTCACCGACTCACCGACTACCGTCAGCTTGGGATTGTCCGTCCGTACAATCGCCGTGATCACCAAATTTCCACCGGTGACTGCGGAGGTCGGCTTGGTGACGGAACTGCCCGGAGCACTGGCACCCAAGGCATATCGCATCAGCCCGGAAATTCCGTCTGCACCCGGTGTGCTCGAGGGAGCCGAAACCGTTACGGTCCGGATGACCTGCGTGGCCACATTACCCGCCGCATCCGTGGCATCAAAAGTGAGGGTGTAAACCCCTGGCTTGGAAGTGTTGACCGAACCGATACCAGATATCGTCCTGCTTGCGTCAACATTATCCGATACCGAGGCCCCGCTATCATTATAGGACCCTCCCCAAGCAACTGATACCGATGCTGCTCCATTGAGTTCGATGACCGGAGGAGCGATATCGGAGGGTGTTTCATTGACATTCGTCACAGTGATGACGAATACCTTCTCAAAGTTGTTGCCCCCAAAATCCGTGCTCCGGACGCGCACCGAGTAGGAGCTCTTTGATTCATAATCAAAGCTTTCACTGGCTTGCAGCGAATTTCCACTGATGCTGAACAAGGCATTATCAGAGCTCCCTGTCCCCGCAACTAGAGAGTAGGAGTGGGCATCGGACGAATCTGGATCTGTGGTCGAAAAAGACCCCACCACCGCGTTCTCCAAGTTATTTTCCGCAATGGAGCTTGCCGACAAGATGATATCCGTCGGCACCTGACTCACATCAAACGTCACGAGACTAAGGACCGCAACCGATTGGCTTCCGGTGTTTTGCCAAAGACCGACCGTGAAAGAGTCACCTGCGTTACCTTCGATATCGAAAAACACCATGTCTGCATTTCCGTCCCGAGTGAGAGCACCAGAGAAAACGCTTCCAGTGACACTGTTGTAAATACTCACGTAATTGGGGCTGTAGATACCGGGGCCATGATTTGCAGTCCCCACGGAATCAACTGCCAATCCGATGCGGAACTTCGCTCTCTCATCCAATGTAAATTGTAAAACCTCTCCGAAATAGCTGGCATCTGCTCCGGCGGGCGAGTCATTGGGACCGTTCCCTACCGAAACTGAAAGCCCCCCTTGTCGGTAGACTGTGGTGCCGTCACTACCAAGGTAAGTCGAACACCCGCCAAAGTTGACCAACGTCCCTGCCCCTCCCGTGATGGACGAAATAAACAACGGAGGAGAGAAAAGTGTGGCCTCAGATTCAGCTGTCTGACCCAGATCATTTCCTGAAGGCACTACCTCAGAAACTTCCAAGGGGGCTGAGTTTAAAGTCGGCCGAATTTGGTAGTAACCAGCGTTTCCATATCTCTCAGCGCCTGTGATATTGAACTGCTTGGCCACAGATGTTAGCGACCAGTTCTGAACTACATAAGAGGAACTCTCATCGCTCACCTCTTTCCCGACATAAGTAATTACAGGAAGAGTTTGATGGTCAAACGTGACCAGACTAAGGACCGCAACCGATTGGCTTCCGGTGTTTTGCCAAAGGCCGACCGTGAAAGAGTCGCCTGCTTTACCCTGAATATCGAAAAAGACCATGTCTGGGTTCCCGTCCCGAGTGAGAGCACCAGAGAAAACGCTTCCAGTGGCGTTGTTGTAAATACTCACGTAATCGGGGCTATAGATTCCAGGGCCATGATTTTCAGTTCCGACGGAATCAACTGCCAATCCGATTCGGAATTTTGCGTTCGCACCCAAGGTAAATTGTAAAACCTCTCCGAAATAGCTGGCATCTGCACCGGCGGGCGAGTCGTGAGGTCCGTTTCCTACCGGAACCGAAAGCCCCCCTTGTCGGTAGACTGTGGTGCCGTCACTACCAAGGTAAGTCGAACACCCGCCAAAGTTGACCAACGTCCCTGCCCCTCCCGTGATGGACGAAATAAACAACGGAGGAGAGAAAAGTGTGGCCTCAGATTCAGCTGCCTGACCCAGATCATTTCCTGAAGGCACTACCTCAGAAACGGGTTGTGGGGATGAATTTAAAGTCGGCCGAATTTGGTAGTACCCAGCAGTCCCATATCTTTCCTGACCACTTGGCGTATTGAACTGCTTGCCCACAGATGTAAGCGACCAGTTCTGGACAGCATAAGAAGAATTCCCATCACTCACCTCCTTACCAACATAAGTAACCTCAACCGCCATTAACCCGGGAAGACCATAAAAAGAGATAAATACCCAAGCCCAAAATTGGCGTAATCCATTGATGCCACTGCCATGCATAACCATAAGCTTATGTATGAAAGTCATTTTCACCTTAAGGTTGGTGCCATAGATACCCCTAAAAATGCCAGTTCTCAAAAAATAAAAATATTTCTTTTATAGTTTAAGTTATTGTTCATAAATTATTTAAGCTATTATTGGATCAAATAATTCCGATAGAATACCTACAAAGATTTTGCCTCAGGACCCCTCATTAAGCCATTGGACTGACATAATTTTCTCCGATCAGCGGCTATGCCTTGGCCAAGGATTGGTAATAACCAATCTGCTTAGCCGTTGCGTCCATCCTTTTTAAACTGACTGGGGGACATGCCAAATTCTTTGTGATACAGGGAACTGAAATAATTACTGTCGTTGAAACCGCAGGCAAAGGCGACTTGGGTGACGGAGGCATTGGAAGTCAGAAGCATCGAGGCCGCTTTTTGCAACCGCAGTTTTTTCAAATACTCCATCGGTGCCTCGCCGACCGCCTGCTCAAACAACCGAAAGAAGTGTCGCCGGGAAACCTGGCTGTGGCTGACAATATCCTCGATCGTGATCGGATCGGAAAAATGTTCTTCAATGAACCCCATGGCCCGGCTCACTCGGTGCCCGGCTGCGGTGCTACCCGAGGATTCCCAAGGCCTGCGGTGGCGACGGAGGAAGGTGATGATCAGGAGAAAGTAAGCCAGCGACGCGATTCGGTTTTCCGTCATCTGGCCCTCCAGCTCCGTCTCCATGCGGCGCACCTTGTCGAGAAGCAGGGCGAAATCGGAGGAGCCAAGATGCAGGCACTCCCCCTCCGTCTCGCCAGGCTTCCAGCTCGGCCCGACAGACACGAGGGATTCATGCCGCATCCAGTCGGCTAGGTCTGGGTGGACGGAACCGACGTGAGCGGGATCGAACACAATGTTAATGACGTCCAGCGAGCGAGTTTCCAGATAGGCATGCCTCTGCCCACGACTCAGGACGAATACATCCCCCACCCGGATCGGGAGCGTCCGCCGGCCAAAGGACATCAAACCCGAACCGCGGTAAACGATGACAATTTCCCAAAACTCGTGCCGGTGGCAGGGATAGGCAGGATGGTTGGTGGCCCGAACTACTGCGAGGGGACGGGCATGTTTCTTGGGCAGATCTGCCCAGTGCAGAACTCTTAGGCGGGAATTTTGATCGCGGCGTGATTGACCGCTAGCAGTACGCATACCAACCATAGACCTAAAAGAATTTCCTAGTTTGACGCAAGCCTTCCATGATCCCAATCGGGACGAAAACAACTGGCAAGGATAGGATCAACCGCACTAATCAACAATGGCACTGGATTGCTAATTCAGCCTTGTGCTCGATGCCAATACCTACTGTTTAAGTGCCAAATGGCTTTTTTACAAAGAACCTTAAAAATCGCTTTAGGGTGAAACCTTCACCTTCCAGTCCGAAGTAGCGAGGGTGGGAAGCCCGGGATTTTCCTTCCGACTATGGGTCTGAATCATCAAATGCAGGTCTTTGCCGACATCTTCACGCCGGATGCGATAGCTAATCGACACCTGCTCCCAGGATTTTTCCGGCACCGAGCCAAACTCAAAATCCTGCATTTCCTTCAGACCCTGAACTGGCAATGGCACTCCTTCTATCCAAAAACCGCTCTCCTTTGCTAGGAAGAGATCCTTGTTTCGCTCTGGTTGGCCACCGTACCAACCGAACATGCCGGTGAATGTTATCGTTCTCCCTACATCTTTTACTACGACGGTTCCCATCGGCCAGATCACCCGGCTGACAATGCTGCGGGAATAAGGATCCCCTTCTCCGGCTTGCCAATCTCCAGCGGGAATGATTCCGAAATGTTTACCACTTTTGTCTGACATCCCCCCCTCTCCTCGGCTGCGGAGTGTTTCTGCATTAACTCCCCACTGCATCACAAAGGAACCAGGGCCCCATATTGCAGGGATGGAAAAATCCTCCTGCCGATCTTTCAACTGGGCTTGGCAAGACCAAGATCCGATTCCGCCAACGAACATCAAAAGGAAGAATAGTGAAAGGGACTTCATGAATTTCTTATAGTGCCTTCTTCCACAGAAAACCAGCCTTGGTCGATGCACCAAAACCTGCCACTGGGATGACACCCTTCAGGCTATGGAAGATAGACAACGTTGAGCCGCATAAAGCCACGCGGATCCGATCCTACCGGCATGAGGAAGTCGCGTCGTTCGCATCCCGCGCCTACGCCGGACTGGTCGGAGGACCGGATTCCCGCTGGGTGGCTCGGCACGTTGGTCCACCGGCCGGGCAGGTTCGTGGCGTACTGGGCCACAATCGTCAACCGGGGATCATCCATGCGCACGATGGCGTTGAGCCGGAGATTTCCGGATTCCAGGCTCATCACGGGATTCGGCCTGGTTTCGGCCGGACTGGAAGCACCGCCGACCGCATAGTTCAGGAGCAGCTCGGGAGTCAAGGAAACCCCGCTTCCGGCCCAAAATCCAAACAGGCTGGTTCCGCCTGTGTCCGCCACGATCTGACGGATCTCCCCCAAGGAGAGCACCCGGTGATAGAGCCTCACATCATCCAGCATTCCGTGGAAATCGGACCGGTTCCAGGGAAGATTGCCCAAGGCCAGAGAGGCGACGCCGTCCGAGATTTCACCCGAAAGAACCGGCGAAGCCGAACCGACCAGTTGCCCGTCGAGATAACATTTCAAACCGGATCCGTCATAAGTTCCCACAAAATGGTGCCAGGTGCCGGCCTTGAAGGTGCCGGGGGGCAGATCCACCCAAGTCCCGGGGGTGTACCAGTCTTTGTTGGCCGTGGACACCCCGAACATGGCGGCCCCGCGGGCACCGATGACCACACGATAACTCCTCGCATCTTCCGCCTCCTTGCCCACCGGAAACACGGATTGCGTCGGCAGCTGATTGAGCCGAATCCAGCCGGCCAGCGTCAAGGCGGACATCCCGTCCAAATCCTCGCTATCCGGAATGGTCAGGATGCTGTTGGTGCCGTGGAACTGAAGCGCACCGCCCGACTTTCCGGAACTCCAGGTCCCGTTTTGCAGAGTGCCGTGGTTCCCCCGTCCGGAAGCATCCTCCACCACTGTACCGCCGGCTTCATCCATTTTCCACCATCCCACCAGCCCGTTGCTTCCTCCGGCACTCACGGTGATGCTTACGGTCGCCGGAGCACTGTTCGTCTCACCGCTCCTCACCCGAAAAGTAAACTGGTCGGCACCCTGGAAGTTCGGATTAGGCGTGTAGGTGCGCTGGGCTCCCGTCCCGGTCAGGCTCCCGTTAAGGGGCATGGACAGGATGCTGGCGGTTTCGGGATGGCTTCCCGCTAGGGTGATTTTTTTGGCGGTGTTTTCAACCATGGTCAGGCTTTGTCCGGCCGCAGTCGGGGTCCCGGTGAGGCCGGCAGTCGCCTCCGCCGAGATCTCCGCCGCCGACCGCGCCCGGTTGTAAATTTTCATCTCATCGATCAGGCCCCGGAAGGCCGAGGATGCACTCGATGGACCCTCGACATAGCTGCCGATCCAGAGGGTGGCGTTGTTGGAATTGATCTTGCCGTAGCGGGCCAGAGTTCCGGCCGGCTGACCGTCGACATAGAGACGAATCTCTTTGCCATCGCAGGTTCCCGCAAGATGAACCCACCGTCCCGTGGACAAAACATTCGTGGCGATCAGCTGATGGCTGTTGTCCGTTTGAGGGACACGGAAAAAAGGTTTTCCCGAAGCCATGCCCAGCTGATAACCGGAGTCGTTGCCGAGATACAGGCGGTTGAGGATGTAGGTTCCGTCTTGCCCGGATTGGTCGGTGCGGACCCAGCAGGAAACGGTCAGGCCGGAGGAGGGCGAAAGTTTGTCGTCCGGGGCCACGCCCACGCATCCACCATTGCGGCAGTCCAACGCTTTTCCGGACGGGCTGTTGGTGCGGGTCGGCTGGTTGGGGCCGGTGGCGTTGCGGAGAATTCCCCCCAGCCGGTTGCCGCTGGAATCGTAGGCCACGGGAAAGCTGGTCTCCTCGTCGAAGGTCCACCAGGCGACGAGCCCGGACTCCGTCGACAGATTCCGCGTCACCTTTTGGGAGGCGGTCGGCTGCAGCCCGATGTCCCGCTGGATGGAACTGGCGTACCCGCTGTCGTAGGGTCCCAAACCCAGATCTTCCGGAATCAGATCCACCTGGTTCGAAGGGGCGTTGGGGGCGAAGACATTTCGCACCGCGTCCAGATACCCGAAACCAAATTCCCGGTGCGGGGCGAGATAGTGGCCCTCTCCAAATTCATTCCAGTTGTCCAGCAGCACCATCCGGCTCCCCAGGCTGTTGGTCGGCAAGGTGGCGTTGACGTTTTTGATTTGCTCGAGGAGGGTCTGATAGCCGTCGGGAGGAATCCGCCACATGGACCCCTCGTTCCGCCAACCGGTCCAGCCCATCGAGGCGGTCATGATCGGAGGGATCAGGTTGAATTCCCGGGCCTTCTGGTAGTAGGTCATTTGACGCTCGATGGCGGTGGCGGGATCCGGGTTGTCACCGAGATACCAATGATACGCAAAGGTGGCGTCCACCCCGGCGGCGGTAAGCTGCTGGACATGCTGGTACTCCGGGCCACGCGGGGCCGGCACGTCGTAAAAACGGGATTCCCCGATCACGTAAAGTCCGGCGAATCCGGCCTGCACGCATCGGGCGCGAACCGCCGACAAAGCTGCGGCGGCGTTGGTCGTACCCCCCAGGTCGGAGATGAGCTGGGGCATATCATAGATGAAAAGCAGGGGCTTGTTGTCGACCTTCAGATAATCCGGGCGCTTGAAAAAGGTGTTGATCCAGTACGGCGCAAGGTTGTTGAGGAGATCATTCGTCCCGCCGACCCCATAGGTTCCGGTCCCGTTGTTGAACTGAACGGCGCATTGCACATGGGCGGTGAACACCGAGTTGGTGAGACGCTGAGCTATGTGGTTGTTGCCAAAGGGAAAAGACCATTGGTTCGTGCCCAACCCCCTTCCATCCCTTGCCCAGTTGTAAACGAAAAAGCCGATGCCGTGTTCGGCGGCCCATTTGAGTTCCCAGTCGTTCACCTGACCGGTGTCCTGGCCGTAAAACCCAAGAGCCGGGGTCCGCTCGGGATTTTCCATGACGGGTCTCCAGAAGTCGGTCAGACCTTGGACCCAGTATGGCCAATTGAGGGCCCCGACAAGTGCGGTGGTCTGAACCGGTTGCGGTGCGGGCACGGTGGCGGAGTTGCTGATGTTCACCGCTGGCAGAACCCGCAGGGTCAAGGTTTTGGACGCTGCGCCCCCGGATCCTGCGTTTACGGTCAACGGCAACGCATACGTTCCCGAGGCATTGAACTCCGCCACCCACTTCACTGTTTTTTTGGCACCTTCCTCCAGTACCACCGGGATCCCATTGGCGGACTGCCTCAATAAAACCCCAGCGGGGGCGTTCAACTGGGGGATGGCAGATAAGCTGTTGCTGAAGGAATTGAAAAGTTCGGCGGACAGCACCACCGGACGACCCGCCCGGCACAACGGTTTTTCCGGCTGAAACTGCCGGATTAGAACCTGAGGAGGCGGGATATCGAATACCGGATCATCCTGGTAGGCCTCCAGCTCGGAGATGCGAACCAACTCAGGCTGAATCTCCGGACCCCGGGTGGCGCTCAAACGAAGGGCGGTGGTGGAGACGGCCGAGACCGCCAAGATTTCCACTCTCGTCTCTAGGTTTCCGGTCACGTTCGCCGTGGAAAAAAGTTTCCAAGTGGAACCGTCGAGATAGTCGATCCGAAAATCCTGCACCTCATAGTTGCGTTTCGTGTGAACCACCACCTTCCGGATGCTCCTGGCCGAAGGCCAGGTTAGGGTGAGGCGGACAGGATTCGTGGCGGAAGCGGAATCGGTCCAGGAGTTGTTGCACCAGTGGTACCAATTGTCCGGATTGGCCTTGCCGTCGTTGACAAAATCCGGCCGATAAAGGTCCGGGGCTCCGGTATCATAACTGGAGGCGGTGACGGTGGCCTGGGGGCCTAGGTTGGTAACAGCCCAGACCGATGGCTCGAATCCTAAAAGCATGCAGAAACCCAAGGCGACCGTGGCCTTTCCGAGAAGGCAGAACCAACCCGTTGGAATGGAGAGGGACCGCAACCATGCCGAAAAAAACACCATAAAACTTATCTTAGCAGTAAAATAAAAATCTGCCATCGGTCTTGGGACAAGAAATACAAGACCCGTGCCACCTGAATTTTTAAGTTTATCTTATCCAAGTCGCTTCTCTTGAATTTCTTATATTGGGAGTACCTGTCTGAAGATAATTCTTTGGATTACGACTAGAGAGAGATTACATGTGCAAATATGCTCCATAGCCCAAATGGCTCGGGATCCCGAAGGACGAGCTTTCCGGACTGAAATAGGCCCAGCCGGGGAACGAAACGTACGGATGGCTCAACTGCCGGAAGATAAAATGACTTCCAGTCTTTGCCCGGTCTTTAAAATCAAGTCCTTGGAAAAAACCACCTCCGCCGACCCGCCTTTTTCCATGACGGACGCAGTCAGGGCTTTCCCATCCACCAAGGCCGACACTTTACGCGCTCCCTTTCCCGCGGGAGGCACCAGAGAGATCGTCCGCAGCGGAACCTGCCCGTACTTCACCGCCAGCTCCGCCTTGAGTTCCCCCCCCGAGATTTTTTGGCTGTAACTGCCCCATCCTTCCGCCGCCGTGAAGGCGGCTTTGAAGTTTTCCGCATTAAGTTTGGGCGCAAATCCGATGTGCTGCTTTGGACCGTGGTACGTGAAACCTGTGATGGCGATAAAGGCCCCGTAGCTGGCCATCGAACGACCGTAGTGATCCCCGCACTCCACTTCGTTGAACGGGTTACGCTTATTCCCGTCGTAGCGCTCATCGAGGGTCTTCATCACAGCCATGCCCTCCTTCACCATTCCTTCGGCGATCATGTGGGCGGCCACTTGGGATTCAAAGCCGTTCATGGTCTCGTTCAGGTAGCAGGCAAAGCCGGAATAAATTCCAAATGGTGTCTTCCTTTCCAGCGCGTTGGCCGTCATGACCACACCTCCTTCACCTTCGGCGTAGTACGGTCGGCCCTTCGGATCTGTCTGGGCATCGTAAGCGTCCAGGTTACGGGTGAAGTTATATTTCCAAATCGAGTTTAGGGCGGAGCGAGTGGTGTTCTCATTGAGCACCCTTCCCAACCCCACCTGCCAAGCCCACCCCTGCCCCATCACCTGATCGATATGCACGGTCTCATAGGCGCCAAGTTTCTTTGGGTTTTCAGGATCCGCAGTCTGAATGAACCACTCGCCATTGAAGAGTTTGGCATCCATCTCGGCTCTCCCCTTTTCCGCCCTCTTGTGGCAATCGGTCGCAAAATCCTGATCGCCCATTTCCAGAGCCATCTGTTCGCCGGCTTTGAGTGCGGCGATATAAAGACTGCTGATCCATGGAATCACCCCATGCCACGGCTCGTCCAACGTGGTCAGCATAGGGGTGTCCAGTAATCCGTCCCCGTCACGGTCACACGAGTTGGCGTAGTCGATCGATTTTTTAACGCGTGGCCAAAGGCGCTTGAGCATCTGGTTGTCGGGATTCGTCTGATGAGCACGCAACACCGCAAGAATCACTCCGCAGTGACCGTCAATCGCGCTATCGCCACCGACCTCGCCACGGTACGCCATCGACCCGTCTGGCTTGAATCCGAACCCGTACCAGACCCGTTCGATCACATCCTGCTCCAACTCTGGAAACGTCCGGGCATGAGCTTGGGCGTAGTGCCAAACGTGGTTGGGATGCCCAGCACAGCTGCGGATTCCCTCGTAGGTGTAGAAGCGGCCGTCGGCGAAACGATAGCAGGTCGGTGAAGCCAAGGAACCCAGCGGAATGAAAGTCCGCTCAAGGAACCAGTACGGAAGGGTAGAGTCGTACCAAGTGGAATTCCATAGCCGGGTCTCTGCATTCAAGCGGTCATAATTTTTCGCAATATGGGAGGCCACCTCGGCCGCATTCTTGAAACGCTTGGCGTACCCGTGCCCCGTCTCGGCTCCCTTCACCGTCTCGATCGTGTTGGCGAAATGCCAAGAAATGACAAAAGGCAACGTGCCGATCGCCCCCGGGGCGAGGTTCAATGTTTGGGTCACTCCGCCGATCAACGGCTTACCGACAGGCGAAGCCGCAGAAGCAGGTTCAGAGGCGGTGAAAACTGACTTCTCAGAAGGAACAGCGAGTTCCGCGCTTGCACGGCAGGGATTCTGCCCGATTGCCGCCAACGCCATGCTCCCCCAATCGCGCTGTTTCTCGAGCGGGGTCACCATGTCACGAAAGACAATCTGGTCCACGCTGACATGGCCCCAGACTCCGCCGTCGAACTGATCGACGATCTCGAGTCTTGCCGTCTTTCCCGCCAACGCCTTCACATCAAAGGTAGCCTCACGCATGGCACTACTCGTCGGACCAGAGACACTTTGTACCACCTGCCCGTCTACTAAAAGGCGCACGGCAGTCTCCGCATGCGGACCCCCACCGATGAGAAAGGTGATGAAGTTACGTTCGATAGTGAAGGGCTTGCTCGTCAACTTGCCCTTAGCGGAATCGCGAGTCACCGAGTCCTTTCCCGGATCGGGCGGCACAGACGTATCACCAGGGGCCGAAGCGTGACTATTCACCGCTCGGCTTCCCTTCATCCCGGTCTCACCCACATGGGCGGGCATGTCCTTTTTCGCCACCGGACCAGAACCGAAAGCCGTGCCCTCCACTTCCCAACCTTCGTAGGTTGGCTTCTCGAAATCTTCGAAGACAACATCAGGACGAGCCGCTTTTCCTCCGGTGGGATCCACTGCCTCGCTCACCATCATGACGAGCCCCTTTCCCGAAATCACCGAATTGGTACGAAGAACCCCCGGGTAGATTTCGATCGTGTCGATGAGCACCGGGTTTTCCAGCCAGCCACCGATTTGCACTTCGATCGGCTGGGTGGATGTATTTTCCACCCGGTAAGTCAGGACGGTCGCGGGATAACTGGAGTCTTCGAAGTTGAGAGGACAAAAGGGCGAGTAGGCTTCCAGAGTCGCCTTCACCGGACAGTCTGGATCCGAGTAGCTGACGGTGCCAAAGGGATAGGCACCGGTGAAAACCACCTCTTTCCAACCCTTCCGATCAAGAGAGCGAATCTGCTCTTTCCCATCGAGCGTGACCTTTAATGCGAAGCCCTGGGCGAAGGGGGATGGTTGGTCTCGGATCGGATCGATGTAATTTCCCCCTTGCCAC
>Ga0214917_10007048_pt1 | contig 11478 bp, 2 predicted proteins | sample LL_1208_BB_MetaG_FD_177983 | JGI IMG/M metagenome (GOLD analysis project Ga0214917, IMG submission 177983) | Freshwater microbial communities from Lake Lanier, Atlanta, Georgia, United States - LL_1208_BB | ecosystem: Environmental > Aquatic > Freshwater > Lake | place: USA: Georgia | collected...
CCATCACAGGATTTAAATAACTCTCCGCCAGTTTATTATGATCACCCCACATTAATCTGAAAGGGGTATCATTGATCTCTGAATTAAAGGAGTTGTTGATCATCAATATGCACCACTGTAAATACTTAGGCTCCGACCATCTGTCTTTAATCCTTAAATCAGATGTTAAGGCCTGCAAGTGTCGGATGATAGATTTTACTCCACTGTTCTCAACACCATTGCTAGTATGCACATCGACCATCGAAATCTTTTGCGTAATATCAAATTGATCGTTAAGTAACTTAACTGCCTCTGCTAATAGATTCGATCCTGGGTCTATATTCATGACATTGAATATACCATGTGTCGCGAAGTAGGTTATAAGTGCATCACATACAGAGTCCGCAGTATTTGTTTTTGATACGTATCCAAATACTAGCTTCGAGAATAGTTGGACTATTAGGTGAACATACTTATTACCATGCTTATCTTCAGGTAGGCATAGCGTATCAATACCTACACATGCTCTTGGCTTTAGTGGCATCTTCAAAGTTTTGACTATAGCCTTGAAAGCGTTTATCATTGATGCTCGTTGTTTTTGACATGTACCACATGATGCTACATATTCTTGAAAGAACTGTAATGGTAATCGGTGTCCAGGAAACATTTTGCATGCCTTGAAATATGTTCTTTTAGCGCCCATATGTAAACTATAACCGCCATGAATCTTCTTCATCCACTTGTGTAGCTCTTCTAATAATTCCTTCCTGTATACTTCTGCTTCATCTTGATTATTATCTTCAGCAGCTATACCTTTATCCAATAGTAACTTATAGCATGTTGGATTGTGTCTCTTAATACATTCCACCAGCTTGCCATTGAGCTTTCGTCTCGTTAATTGAAGTTGTCCCATAACATCAATAATGGCCCTTGCTGGATTCATCATGTATTCAGACTTATCATCAATCTTGATATGTGGTATCATCTCTACTTCACCAATATCAAAAGATGATGACTTTCCACTGACTAAACATTCTAACTTAGCTCTATCTATATCGATTTGAAAAGTATGAATTGCTTCATGCTTTTGTGCTTGAGGATAGATGTAGCTCTTGAATGATTGAGATACTTTACTGGTTTGCCTATAAGATGTTCTTGATGTACTGATCTTTGCATAAGGTATAATATTGTTGTCATGCAGTATCTTCTCCATCATTGGCATATCTATATCTTTGTCCGAATATGCAATGGTTAACGCATCCAATATCAACGAGTTGGTGTTGATCTCAACGTAGCTCGATATGCCTTCACCTTGAACCTTAGTAGTAGGTACCTTCAATTGATATGAGTTGCCTCTCTTCCTTAACCATCGATCACTACTTGAGATCCAATACGTTGTAGTATTGTCTAAATAATAATCTACGATATCTTTCTTAACACCTTCTTGATTCTTGAGCATATCCTTGATGTGATCATTTAAATAGAATTTGCATTCTATTTCTAGTTCTGATTCTGAGCTATCGATATGTCTTTGATCATAGCCGTCGCGTTCTTGGTCGTCTTCCTCCTCCCCATCTCTTCCATCTCTTCCATCTCTTCCATGAGTAATCGGAGCAAGCGAGTGAGTTGACTGCATGATGAAAGAACAGAGTGTATCGAAATCATCATCAGTATCACGAGGGATAGAATAAATATAATCGTAATGATAGTCATCATCCATTGAACCGTCTGAACATAACGCACAAATTGCTGATAACGGTGAACACTCAATACAAGTAAGAGGATCATCTGCCACCATAGGTGTAGTATCAACAATACTAGCAAGAGTAGTAGTATCGTGAGTAGGTTTCATTGACAAAGTTGTAGGAGTAACTAAGATTGGCGTCTTAGTACTAGAACCATCTTTATGATGAACTACCCTCTGAGGTAAATCCGTTTGTAGTCGCATACCAGAAGTAGGAGGATTGAGCCATTCTTGATCGAGTAACTCCCTGAATGTTGCATGCATGGACGTGTATGCATCATAGAAGTAGGCTACACAATCCTTGTAACTAAGAAGAAATAAATCGTCACACTCGGTATCTAAGATTTTAAAAACGATTGTTGCAAGTGTCCATTGTCCAGTGATGTCATCTTGACATGATACATTGACCTTACAAGAACCTAGTACCTTAGTGGGTGAACCACTGATACCTCGAAGTGAATCAATCTTGTTTTGATACTTGGGTTGAAAGACATCTGGATATAACTTGACTAGATGATTGGAGACTCCAGAGTCTAGTGTAGACATTCCACTATCGAATAATAACTCTAATCGCTTAGTGTTGCTATCATCACCAATCTGTGATATTTCTACTGTACGAGTACAAGTGCGAATCATACGTTGTAAATGAGGAGCTGACTTCTTCAAATCTTGAGCTTTATGTTTTAACACATAGATAGGATTGAGTTGCTTAGGTACGGGTATATCCATTAGAAGATTAGCTACTGCTGTTGCTACTGGTGTAACTGATGGAGTTGGTGATGTCTTGACAATAACTGAACTGAATATATTTTGGAGCTTATCTTTAAAATATTGTAAGATATGCTTGTATCCAATTACAACACAAGACTCAGTAGTAGTAATAGTGAACGGTATCTTCATAGTGATCGCGAAGTTAGTATCTTCATTTATAATTGATATTTGTAAATCAATTACATTACCAACTAACTTTAATGATAATGGTTTCAATAGATTCTTCTGTAAGTATGATAGAGATATAGTGGAATTGGTTCTGTAGGAATCAAACTTGGCAAAATCTCTATATATTGACTTTCCATCGTTACCTATAAAATCAATTGGTTTTAGACTCATCCGTGATTTCGGAGTTGTCAATCTATTCAAGAAATGTTTTGGTGCGATACCATCTTGAAAGAAATCGTAACCATAATAATCTTGAATACTAGACAGTTGGTGATCATCTAGTATATAACCATCATCACAATAAGGTTCTCCTGATACATCAATATTATCTCCATCTTCTAGTCGTAATTCTTGAGGAATATCAGTAGACTTGATTGTAGTATTATTAATCTTGAAAGTAAAACCTTTATGTGGTATTGTATACAACATCACATATTGCTTTATGAATTCAGCAAAAGCTATACCCATATTACTAGTAGTTTTAATGTCAATTGGTGCTATCAGTTTAGGATGATGTAGGTATATCCTTATAACTGGAGCAGGTTTATAATTTTCATTTGCCAAGTTGTACAATTCAGTAGTAGTACAGTTTCCAAATGCATCCAATAATTCTTGATCATGTGAGTAATCTTCATTAGTCATACTGTGCATTCTTGAAAAGTAATCTGCTACGAAGTTCTTCTTACCTGGAATATGTTTGATGAGTATCCTGAAGTTCTGTAGATACCATCTCCATCTCATTACAATTGCGGAATCATTCTTTTCCAACCATTGTAAATTTTGATGATCTGTTTCGATGACAAATTCTTTAGCGTGTAAATAATGAGATAGTTTTTTAACACAATAGTAAATGGCGAAGCATTCCAACTTGAAAGCATCCCATCGTTGAGCTGTTTCTGATAACTTACAACTAACCATCGCTATTGGAAATAATCTACCTTCCTTATCTCTCTGTAACAATATACCACCGACTGCTTGTTTCGATGCATCTGTTCTTAAAATAAACTCATTGTTGTAGTCAGGAAAGTACAGAGTCTGTGACTGTTGTAACGCATCCTTCAATGTTACAAATGTACTTTCATAATCTTTAGACCATGATGATCTATCTGACCAATTAAAAGCTTTGTTTGTCATCTCATTCAAATCTGCTGTAAGATCTGAATAATTTTCTACAAAGGGTTTAAAGAATAAAGCCATTCCTAAAAAACTTTGCATAGTCTTGATTGAGTTAGGAAATGCTATGGCTTCCACAGTATCCTTTCTCTCTTGTGTCAACTCCCATGAGTTGTGTCGTACCACATAGCCAAAGAAGTTTGCATAGTCTTGTCCAAATCTACTTTTTGCCATCTTGCATATTACATTATGACGTCTGCAAATTTCAAAGAACTTGTCTAATTTCTCTTGAAGATCATCATAGTCATGACCACCAATAAGCAAATTGTCAAACATTACAACCATGCAATCCTTCATTTCCCGAAATATCCAAGTGTTGATGCGTTGTAACATCGCACTACCTGGTGATATACCCTCAGGTACGAATTTCGGTTGTCGAAGACCTAATGGTGTTTTAACAGCTAACCTTGCTCTAGATTTTAAAGCTAGTTTAATCTGGTGAAATGAGTTGGTCTGATCGAGATCTGCGAAAACATTGAAACCACTCATCTTCTTAATTTCATTTTGTACATTTGGAATGTACTCTTTAGGTGCTTTGATATAAGGATTAATAGGTCTTGAATCTGATGCTATCCTAATAAACGGAGGTGTTTCTTTAGGAGCAATAGTTAAACCACAACAAATAGATGATGTTGATGGTTCCCATAGATATCCATCTAATCTATTCAATTCAGCATCAACAACAGAAGCAATTCTTTGTGACACTGGTCTCACTTTAGCATCTAACTCTTTTGGTAAATTCTCTTCATCCCAATCAAGCTCGAATTCATCATTGTCATTAGCACCTGCACCTTTAACATTCTTGAATCCTTCCCATGACGTTGGTAAGAATGTTTGGCTAATTAAAGGCGAGTTCAAATATTCGACAATATTTACTTTACCTTTCCAATTTTTCCATCTTTCATCAGTGTACTTGTTGACATCAGCTTTAAATTTATCTTGAGCTTCTTCTTGAGTACCAACTAGAAACGATAAGCCGTCAGTAAATGCATCAGGCATTACTGTTTCTAGTTCTTCAGGCGACAGTGGTCCCTTGTCGAAGGCCATGGGACTAATTCTTCCTTTAATTCTTGTAAACTATTAACAAAATGCTCAGTCTTTAGTTTACTTTGAGTCTTCGAGAAACCAGCTGTATGAAAAGCTTTCATCAACAAGCTAATGAAATGTTCAAATAAATTTTTGTCCAATAACGCCGGCAGTCCCAATATGATTGGTGTACTAGCTGGACATTCAGGAATAACATAGCAAAGGACATCTGCTATGTATTCCTTCTTTGCTTGATTAATAAATTTTATCTTCAGCATTGCTGCCTCGGATATTTTGATTTTAGTTACTGAATCGCCTAGAATAACATGAGTATTTACCTCATGCATATCGAAGGCACAACCTGATTCACGCTTATCATGTAACCATTGACTAGAAACATAACTTGCATGAATCGCCCCTGTATCATGTAGTATATGTTCGACAGTTAGCCACTCGTTAGAGTCGCCTCCCTTGAACATATCCTTGTTGGTACATCAACTGAGATGCTTGATGTTGCTGCAAGTGACGTACATGATTGAGAACTGCTAATTGTTCGTCATTGTCCATTGCCGCGTATCGAGCATAGAAGATATTCATCTTCTCATTGATGTCCAGTGGTGTTGGTAGTGAATTAGTATTATCTGATACTTGTCCAGTGTCCAATTCAGTGATTGTAACATCACCTTGCTCTCCTTCTCCTCCATCTCTTCCATCTCTTCCATCTCTTCCAGTTTCAATATCTGATGTAGGTTGAACCAACGGTGCGATATGAGAAACAGTATGAGGTTGCGAACGAGATAAAATAGCTTTAGAATCATCAAGTTGCTTTTGCAAATGCTTGTTATACAAATTGCGATCATGAGAATAATTGCAGTTAGGATTAGTGCAACCTTTATCGAAAAAGTTAAAACATGGAGCATTCTGTTTACTGTGACTCTGAGAAGCTTGATTTTTATCAAAAGCCGGATATCTACTTGAAGTAATCATATTGACTGCGTGTAGAAGTGTATCTGGGTTGGCATTATCAAAAACCGATTGATTGGAGTAAGCCATATGATGTAACGGATTACTAGTATCATAACGATTAACTGAATCTACTTGATCAAGATAGGATTGAGCTGCTTCACGACGATCATAATAAGGATCAAATTCATCATAATACGCATTACTATTAATAGTACCATAGTAAGGATGGTCTGAAATCTCATTTTGATAAGCTTTTAGAGATTGAGTGGGTGTTGGAGTAGTAGTAGCTTTAGGAAAATATCTACTAATAGGACCTTTACCATACTGACTAGATGTAGCTTGAGGAATACGATTACCAACAGAAGTATTAGCCGGACGAGGTAATGGAACGAATGACTGTCCATTAGACGTAGTAGTACCAGAATATTTGGCTGCCTGACTAGCATAGAAAACTTCAGCTGATTTGCTAGAACCTTGGATTTTAGTGTTAAGCTTGTTAGCATGTTCAGACGTAGTTAGATCCTCTTGACAAACTTTAGCTAATTCTTCCATACATTCAATAATGTCTTTGGAATTATTGCGAAGTTGTTGTTTAAAAGTATCATCAATATTATGCCATATTTTAATTAAGTAACCGTCTGTTGGAAATGACTTTATAAAAACTGATAACAAATCCAATAAAGGTGGTCGTTTCCCTTCAACAAGAACTGTTGATGAAACTGTAGGAGCAGCTTGGACTGTTGGTGGCATGAAATCAGGATTGCAATATGTTGTAAGCAATTTGAATAGAGTAATGAAGTCATGAATGTGATTCACAAGTCTATTATGAATGTGCTTATAATACAACACTGAATCCAAGTGAATGTTAGGAGGTAACAGTTCTTTTCCTCTATTGTAAATTAAAGCATCGAACAAGTGATTAAGAAATTCCTCTTTAGATTTGGGTTGTATTGAATATAACCACATATCGATAATGTCTTCAAAAGACAACAGATCAACTTGATTACTATTATCAGTATTGTTTATCAAACCACGAAGTGATGATAAGTTTAGAGTATTCTCAACACCCATTTTCTTCAAGATACGCTTACCCTTAGCATCTTCTCTCTGTTCATTCTTGGCGATAAGACTCTTCAATGTAGAATCAAGTATTACCTGACTAACATTAAGATCATAGTTCTTATAAAGATTGAGTACTTTCATCAAGTCAGCTATCTTATTGTAATGGCTACCCATAGCAATAGTAATATCGACATTAATCTTCCTTTTCAAACTATCAATGATTTCATTGTCAGGAGGGTGCTTAATGATGATAGCGTTGTTACTAGCCTTAGCATTACTGGTAGAGTTATTATTACCAAAGATATATCCATTGTAAATAAACTTGATATCAGTCTGACTGATTTTAGAACCATCATCATACTTGACATTCTTGATTTTGTCTTGAATCTTAAGCATTATCACTGGAGGAATATCAATACCATTAGCCATTAATACTGATGATTTATCATGCACTTCTTCGATTGCTTTGGTTATTGCTATGAGAGCACTACGACTTAGTTCCCTAGTTTGACCACGAGTACTCTTGAGGTTATCTCTAGCTTTCATCAATTTTTCAAAAACATCTTCCTCTTCGTAATCTTTGTCAGCATCATTAGTGGTATCAAACACTTGACCATCTTTCGTTTTAAAAACAATAAGATCTGCATTTGAATTCCTTCTTTTCTGATTAGCTTTTTCCTTTCCTTCCTCTTGAGCTAACTCCTTTGGTAATAGACTACTTCTTCGATCTTGTTTGACAGGATGTTTAGCCATGAGAATCTCATTAGTCTGTGCCTGTAATGCACTTGAGTTAAAAGCTACTTGATTAGCTTTCAATGCTTTGATCTCTTTTCCCATTAAATCTATCTTAGCTTCAGTAGATCTGTATAATGTAAAGAAAGCAGCAATTCTGACTACTTGAAGAACATCATGATATTGATCAGGTTCATCTGTATTCTCAACCTTTATACCAAATTCCTTCATAATATTAGGGTCATCACCTAAAGCTAATGATTTAGCATCGTTTGCCTCTTCTGCTGAGTATGAAGTTATTCTAATAACATCACCCTTCATAATTGTAGTATCAGTCACATTAGAATCCAAAGTTCTATTAGTTATGACTAATACTAAATCAATGATATCATCTGTAATAGCATCACCTGATGATGCATGCATGATTAAACCATTCGAATAAGGCTTTATTTCCACAATCAATACATTGAAAGCTTCCCCTAGCAAAGATGGTAAAATTTCTCCAATCGGTTGATACTTAATATCCTTAACTACAACAGCATCCACATCTGTTAGATTATCTAAACCTGAACGATGTTTCATATTGAAATCCAAACTATCTAGTTTGCCTGCCATCTTGTTTAATCTTTCATCATTCTTTTTCGACTCAAGTTTTAAATTAGCATTTGCTTCTCTAAACTCGGCAAACTCATTAAGCATTATTTGTGCTAACGATTCCAATGTCATTGGTGTATTAACTGGATTGTTAGATACATCATCATTATCAACATCAGCATTTATATCTGCCATATTTAATGGATGTATTAATGCAATAGGAGTATAAAAATGCTCACTATCAATTGAATTATCTGAACTATTATCTGGAGTATTAATATTATTATTATCACTACTCATAAACTAAATCAAAATAATCTAAATATTAATATCAATAAGATATTAATAAAATAAATGTTAAAATAAAAACTATATTATTTAATCTTTCAATATTAAAATTATTAAGATTAAAATAATAGGTAAACTAATTAAAGTCTTAGTATTGTTAATAATAATACTTAGCCTTAAAGTTAACTTTATGCCATGGTTATACAGCTGCTAGCGCTGATGACTATATCCCACGAGTATTCTATGATTATTAATAATAACTAAACTAAAAGAATATAATATTAATAATGCTATAACTAATCTATTTCACAAAATTTATAAATATCAATAACTTTGATAATGATTTTATTATCACACCAAATATTAATAGCACACAACTTGTTAATTCGAAAATAAATAACTATAAAGTTAATTAATATTTACAAATCAATGAAATAAATTATTATTATAATAAAACAAATCTTGTTTCTACCATTATTGTTTTAGTTTACCGGAAACGGTTGTCTGCTACTAAGGTGAAACCGTTATAAAATATATACAATTGTTACCGTGAAACGTATACGTGTAACGTTGAAAATAGTTATGTACAGTCTTGGTGATAGTAAGTTAGCGTTGTAGGCTTGTTACTAGTTACGTTATATGTTGGTTTCATGATTCCACCACACTACCTCCCTTCCACTCCACCATTTTTCATGATTCTGTTGACATGTATTTTTGGCTCGAAATTGTGAATTTTGTATCATTAACCATAGAGGTAGGAGTAAGAGTTGGATACTTAAATTCAAATAGAATATAGTTGGTGTATAAGTATTGATGAAACAATCATCAAACTGTAGGTGAATCTGTTGAAATTCTGAAAAAACATATGAATACATGGGTTGATACCACTACACTATACTAAGTGTTATGAGGTATACTTTTCACTAAAATTAAAGTCTTGAACGCAATTCTTCGAGTTTAGACCTGAAATTTAAGTAATATAAATAATTTTTAATTTTCTATCGAATTCTGAAACATTTATCACTGACTGATGTACCTAGGAACGCAAGAAATAGCTAAATTCGAAATGAAGTAAGTGTTTCTTGATATTGTATAACAGTGAATGATAAGTAGTATAGGTAAATGAGATAGAATTAAATAGCTACTGCATAGAGCTATTAGAATCTGTATCTAATACCTATATGTAATAAGTGTTAGATAGGTATGAATGACTGAGAAAATTACGCATTTCCATATATCAAAGTCTATGACTTCCTAGGAGCATGATTACCGGCTTGAAACATTAAAAATCTGAAAGATCTCTAAAAACTCTTCAAAGTTGCCCTATTAACCATATATGTACGATAAGTCCTTCAAAAGTTATTCTCGATACAAAAACACGGTAAGTTACCCTCCAAAGTTTGGAGGTTGTTTGGAGGTTGTTTGGAGGTTGTCTACCGGTAAAGTTTGGAGGTAGTTTTATCAGTTAATGATGTGGTACCCATATGGTATTATTAATTGATATTGATGATAATGATGTTGGAATAAGAACATCTTGATATAAATGCTCTATAAGTAGGATTGACCATGATATCATCAATATTCTATGGTCAACATTGATATTAACAAGAAAATCTATGCTGGAATAATGTGTACAGAAATCAATATAACTCAAGAACGATTAATGAGATCAAAGTAATTGTTTCGATAATCGATACAGCTATGTAATAGCTGTAATAAATTGTATAATTAATGAATATAGCGTTAGTATTGAGGGCACAACAAAGGAATTAGTTGAAATTTTTCAACATCATCCTAAGTGTCAATGAGCATGCTAATGATGAATATCTTAAGGATGGCTTAAGATATATATGAATTAGTACTTTCATTATTGAGATAGTATTATAATCTCAATATTTACCAAGTTTTATCGTTCATGTTATTCATCTTGGTCATGATACAATGCTCTATGTTGATGGTTCACCACAAATTGACCATATTTAATTAATCATATCGTGAAAGGAGTTCTCTATTAGCTGTCAAGTATGATACATTATTGGATGTATTATAATGAGAACTATCCAATTTAAAAGAAGAATTAATAGCCACTGCAGCACAACTCGAGAGATAACGAAAAGAGTCAATCTTTATCACTAAAATGACAATTTCGTGATGCCTTCCCATGTTATGATACAGAGAGAGCTTAACTAGCCGTGAAGTATTATACCACTATCGATAGCTCATGATCAGATCTATCATAGTATGAAGCAAACTTAGCTTTAAAAAACTTGTAACCCAAGGAATCGTCAGGTATACCTAACTTTTTTACTATACTTAATTTGATCGTTGTAACCAGAAGTACTTTTTATCCATAGACACTAGGACCTGCTGAATTAGATATATATCATCAATTATAATGTAGCTGTGGTTGATAATTAAGTACAGCAATAGTTATAAGTCGATAGTGTGGTCTTTAAATCTGATGATACACGATGTAGGAAGATGACCTCTCCTAGCGCTGTATATCATAGTATCTTGATGTCTGAAACGTTGTTGCCGAAGCTGTATCTTTAGTATAATATTGCAATGGATGTATACATCAAGGTAAAATCATAATTTGATGCACCAACATCATGAGTCTAAAAAGTACTAATAGTACCCTAATGATGAATTTTGAGTACATATAGTTTCATTCATATTTTCATCAAATTTCTATCTCTAACCATCATTATTATTAGAAAATGGTATTGTTTGATGATGATGGGATTGAAATACCACTACCACTCTATTTGCTTGGCCGTAGGTGTAGTATTCTAGCTAGTGACCATAGAAGGTATGATGTCCACAAAAATCATAATTTTTTGAAAATATCATCATCTTTTCATCATTATTCCATAAGTAAACTAGCATTGGCCTTGATACTTTGAGAAATTGATGATGATACTGTAACAATTAAATCTGCAAAGAATGGTTGCCGATGCTATTATGGTTCCGAT
>Ga0214917_10007049_pt1 | contig 11477 bp, 10 predicted proteins | sample LL_1208_BB_MetaG_FD_177983 | JGI IMG/M metagenome (GOLD analysis project Ga0214917, IMG submission 177983) | Freshwater microbial communities from Lake Lanier, Atlanta, Georgia, United States - LL_1208_BB | ecosystem: Environmental > Aquatic > Freshwater > Lake | place: USA: Georgia | collected...
CTTCGCAGATGGCAAACAAGTCACATTCCCAAATCTTTCAAATCCCAAAACATATTTAGAGATTGAGAAATCATTTGGAACTGCGGCAAGTAAGCAATGGCAAAAACTGATGGATCGTGCAGATTCCATGTGGGAGGTTTCCAGAGAGCCATTTATCGAATCTGAGTTAACCTCCATTTGGTCACTTCTAAAGCGAAAAAATTTACTAAAAGAATTGAAGCAGATCGCTCCCTTTACCTCACTTCGTGACCTAACCAAGAATTACCAATTAGATCCACATCTTTCAATGATTGTAGATAGATATGCCACTTATACCGGTTCTGATCCTCGTAAAGCACCTGCGGTGCTGCTAACAATTGCATTTGTTGAAAGCACATTTGGCGCATGGCACATTTCGGGTGGAATTGGAAAGTTAGCCCAGGCACTAGAAACCAGGTGCGTAGAGCTTGGGGTAAAGATTCATCTAAATCAAAAGGTTTCCCAAATAATTGTTGATAGTGACAAAGCGATCGGAATTGAATTAGCCGGTGGTGAAGAAATACAAAGTGATTTGGTTGTATCTAATGCAGACTCAGAAATTACTTATCAGCATTTAATTAATTTAGATATTAAGCAGGCTGATCACGAGCGTCGTAAATTGAAAAAAGCAAGCAAATCATTGGCTGGTTTCTCTTTGTTGCTTGGTTTAGATAATACAAAAGGTGCTCCAATTAATTTAGAGCATCACAATGTATTTTTCCCAAGAGATTATGATGCTGAGTTCGATCAAATATTTGATAAAAAGGAACCAGTTTCTGATCCCACAATTTATATCTGTGCACCTAAGGATAAGAGCATGGTTAAAGGTGAAAACAAAGAATCCTGGTTTGTCTTAGTTAATGCGCCAAGGCATGATCCAAAAAATGGTTGGGATTGGTCAAAAAATGGCGAGCAATATGCCAAGCAAATCATTAATAAATTAGATAATCTCCGCTTAAATGTGAGCAATCGATTAGATCTAATGAAGTTTCGCACTCCCCTTGATTTACAGGAATATGCAATGGCGCCAGGTGGGTCTATCTACGGTACATCTAGCAACTCTGCCAGGAGTGCATTCTTACGAGCCAGCAATCGCACTAAAATTAAAAATCTATACTGCGTAGGTGGTTCTGCTCATCCCGGTGGTGGATTGCCACTAGTTGGAATAAGCGCAGATATTGTTTCGGAGATTATCGGTAAGGCTTAATTTAATTTTTTATAAGCAAAGTTTGTAATTGTTAAAAAGCTAATACTCTGCATGATCAACCAAGCGATCGCCAATATATTAATTATCTCTAAATTCAAAATGTTGGCAATTAAAGCTACAAACAAAATTGAAGCACGCACCGGACGCTCTGCAATAGTCACAACACCAACTTCGCTCAGGCCCAAACCACCAACTCTTGCTCTTAAGTACTCCTGAACTGAAGCAATTAATAGTGCAGCAACCACAACATACTTATTGGCTCCGATTGCAATAAAGGTAAGCGCCCAAAAAAATTCAGTTACTCGATCTACAACAGAATCAAGAACCGCTCCCCACTTACTGGCTTTGCTAGTGATAATCGCCAAACTTCCATCAATTCCATCGCAGATTAAGGATAGCGTAAGCAGAATTACCGCCCAATTAGAGTGAGCATTTAAATAGAGAAGTACTCCAAATAATAGCCCAAGCATGGTCAAAATATTAGGAGTAATTTTCAACTTTGCTAAAGGATTTACTAAAAGATATGAAATTCTTAGCCAGCCCTTAACAACGCCACTGATCTTGGCATTGCCATGCAAATTACTCCATAATCTAAAAAAATCTGCCTTGTTCATATCTAAATTAATCCTAAGTTCCTGGCGATAGCCAAGGTTGATTTGGCGGTATTCATAGTATAAAAATGCAATCCTGGTACACCGCGGCGCAAAAGTTCTGCGCCGATTTCGGTAGCAATTTCAATACCAATTTCCATAGTTGCTTCTAAGTCATCACCGTGCTTTGCAAATTTTTCGGCAATTGCAGTTGGTACCCTCATGCCACTTAATTCAACCATTCGATTTAATTGCTTTATATTTGTAATCGGTAGCAATCCCGCAATAATTGGTAACTTCGATCCAGCGGCAGCCAATTTATCTACGATTGCCTGCCATTTATCAACCTCAAAGAAAAATTGAGTAGTTGCAAAGCTGGCGCCTGCCTTTTCCTTCGCAAGTAAAACTTCAATATCCTTGGCTAAATCATGACCAGATGCAGGATGTCCATCGGGATAGGAACCCACACCAACTTTAAATCCCATGCCAAATGCAAGCTCAACTAACTCCTGCGCATAATTTAATCCACCAGGAATACTCTCCCACTTTGCAGTCGGTCCACCAGCAGGATCACCACGAAGTGCCAAAATACTCTCAATGCCAGAATTTTTAAATTGATTAAGAATTTCTATTAATTCATTTTTTGTAGCACCAACGCAGGTTAAGTGTGCAACAGTTGGGATTGCAGTTCTCTTTGTTATCTCTGAGGTAACACGAATAGTGCGATCTCTGGTTGAACCACCTGCGCCATAAGTAACTGAAACGAAATCAGGAGCTAATGGTTGTAACTGCGACAAAGCAGACCAAACTCTGGTTTCGCCAGCCTCATCCTTAGGAGGGAAGAACTCCAGCGAAAAAGAGCATTGCCTAAGTTTTGAGTTCATGGCAGGCAGGGTACCTTTACGCCGTGAGTTTTTCTCCTTCCTCAGATGCGGTCAAAGACATAAATTTGATTCGCGCGGAAATAAACCAAGCCCTTGGCCAATTTATTAAGGATGAGAACCAAGATTTAGCCCGGATTGGATCTGATCTTGATCCGGTGTCAGAACATTTAGAAAAATTTTTACTAGATGGTGGAAAACGCCTTCGTCCTATCTTTGCTTACATTGGATATCTCGGTGCAGCCAAAAACCCAACACCTGAGATGGTTACCGCCTTTGCATCTTTAGAGTTAGTTCACGTTTGCGCATTAATTCATGATGATGTGATGGATGGTTCTGATACTAGACGTGGTGCTCCTGCGATTCACAAATCTTTTGAAAAATTACATTGCGACCGAAAATTAAGTGGATCTGCTGAGCAATTTGGAGTATCGGCAGCAATTCTGCTTGGCGATTTGGCATTAATTTGGTCTGATCAAATGTTGCACAACGCAGGATTATCTGATCAACAATTAATAAATGGTTTAAAAATTTACGATGAAATGCGTGTTGAATTAATGGCCGGTCAGTACTTAGATGTTTATGAACAAGCACTTGCCTCAAAAAGTGTGGAACGGGCACTTAAAGTTGCTAGATTTAAATCAGGAAAGTACACAATCGAACGTCCACTTCACTTTGGTGCAGCGATTGCTGGCAGCCATCCTTCACTTGAAAAACTTTATTCCGATTATGGAATTCCACTAGGTGAAGCATTCCAATTGCGAGATGATCTACTAGGCGTCTTCGGTGATTCAGCTGAAACCGGAAAGCCATCAGGTGATGATCTGCGCGAAGGAAAGCGCACGGTTTTAATGGCAATTGCGTCAGAAAATGCTGATAAAGCCGCGCAAGAATTATTTGACAAATATATTGGTAAGCCAGATTTAACCTCTGATCAAATTTCTCAATTGCAAGAGGCGATTATCAGGAGTGGTGCGGTGGTAAAGGTTGAAAAAATGATTCAGGAATTCACTGATCAGGCACTTGCTGTCTTAAATCACAGTGGACTCTCCCCGGTTGGTAAAAATCTTTTAACTGCAATGGCTAGCATTGTCACAAAGAGGAGCACATGACAAAACGAGTAAAAGGTGCAACCGATAATGTTGTTGTCGTCGGTGCCGGCCTAGCGGGATTAAGTGCAGCGCTGCGATTAGCAGGAGCAGGGCGAAAGGTAACCGTGGTAGAGCGCGAAAGCGTGCCAGGTGGCCGTAATGGTTTATTAAATAAAGGTGGCTACGCATTTGATACTGGGCCATCCGTTTTAACTATGCCAGATTTAATCTCGGATGCACTTTCTTGTGTTGGTGAGGATTTAAAGGATTGGCTGGATTTAGTTCCACTTTCTCCGCTTTATCGTGCTTTCTATGCTGATGGGTCGCAATTGGATGTTCACGCTGATACCAATCGGATGCAGGATGAAATTGCCAAAACAATCAGTAAAGAGGAAGCAATTGGTTATGGAAAGTATGTAGATTTCGTTACTAAGTTATACAAGTATGAGATGAAGGATTTCATCGATCGCAATATTGATTCACCGCTTAATTTGTTAACACCAAATCTTGCCAAATTAATTGCCCTTGGTGGTTTTAGAAGACTTTCGCCAAAGGTAAATCAATATCTAAAGGATCCGCGCACGCAAAAGGTTTACTCATTCCAGGCGATGTACGCCGGAGTAAGTCCTCAACAAGCACTAGCTATTTACGCAGTAATTGCTTATATGGATTCAGTGAATGGGGTCTTCTTCCCAAAGGGTGGCATGCATGCTGTGCCTAGAGCGTTAGCTGGCGCAGCGGAAAAACATGGTGTGACATTTAAATACAACACAACTGTTTCAGGAATCGAAAAAAGTAATGGCCGGGCAACCGCAGTTTTAACTGAAAATGGCGAACGAATTCCATGCGATGTAGTTGTATTAAACCCAGATCTGCCAGTTGCTTGGCGAGATTTGTTAGGTAAAGAGCCGCTTTCGGTGAAGCGACTTAATTACTCACCATCATGTGTCACTTTATTGGTAGGTTCAAATAAGATTTATGATCACTTAGCTCATCACAATATTCACTTTGGTCAGTCATGGGATGGAGTATTTGACGAATTAATTAAAAAGAAAACTCTGATGAGCGATCCAAGTATTTTAGTGACAGTGCCAAGTAAGGATGATCCGGCATTGGCGCCAGCAGGAAAATCTTCATATTACATATTATTTCCAACGCCAAACTTATCTGCCGATATTGATTGGAAAAAGATTGGCCCTAAGTACCGTGATGAAATGATTAAAGCATTAGAAGATCGCGGCTACAGCGGCTTTGGCAATTCCATCGAGGTTGAACACTTGACAACTCCACTTGATTGGAAAGAACAAGGAATGGAGATGGGCGCACCATTTGCTAGTGCGCACACATTTTTCCAAACTGGTCCATTTAGACCAAGAAATATGGCAGCTGGTTTTGAGAATGTGGTCTTTGCCGGATCTGGAACTCAACCAGGTGTTGGCGTACCGATGGTTTTAATTTCTGGACGTTTAGCCGCCGAGAGAATTGTTGGACCAGTTAAGTAATAATGGATGAGTTAACAGCGGCTGGAATTTTAGATCCAGAGCTTAGAAAATCTTATGCGGAGTGCAAAAAATTAAATGCTCAGCACGGTAAAACATACTACTTAGCAACTCTGCTATTACCGCCAGCAAAACGTCCATTTGTGCACGCACTTTACGGCTTTGCTAGATATGCCGATGAGATAGTGGATGATTTAAATTCCACTTTAAGTGATGATGAAAAAGCAAAAGCTTTAAAGCAGTGGGGCGATGGAGTTTTATCAGATATTAAAACTGGGCAAAGCCATGATCACATTGGTGCGGCATTGGTCGATACAGTTAATCGATTTAATATCCCAATCTCCTACTTTGAAGCATTTTTAAAATCAATGACTATGGATCTAACAGTTACTGAGTATCACACCTATGAAGATTTACTGGAATATGTTTATGGATCTGCCGCAGTTATTGGCTTGCAAATGGTGCCGATTCTTGGTGCCTTAAATCCTGATGCATATGCTGCTGCTGAAAAATTAGGTATCGCCTTTCAATTAGCAAATTTCATACGAGATATTGGTGAAGATCTAGATCGTGGCCGGGTTTACCTGCCAATCACAGAGCTACAAGCAAGCGGTGTAACTAGAGAAATGTTGGAAGCGCGAGTTCTTACTCCAGAAATTAAAAAAGCGCTGCAATTTCAAATTGCACGTGTTCGTGATCTACAAAAACAAGCAACCCCTGGAATCGCGATGCTCTCACCAGAGAGCAGAGCATGTATTGAAGCGGCAAGTGAACTTTATTGTGGAATCGTTGATGAGGTAGAAAAAATTGATTATGAAATTTTTTCAAAGCGTGCCAAAACTTCCACGTGGCGCAGAATCAAAGTTGCGCTGCCAGCATTTTTTCGTGCTCGCAAAGCTAGAGGGTAAATTTAACTTTCCTTGCTATAGTTTGATATACGGGAGCTGAGAAATTTGGCTGAGAGGATCTGAAATTCAGATCGACCGGGTGACCAGTTCGATAATGCGAATTGGAAAGGAAGTTAATAATGTCTTTGTTAGAATTTGCTGCCTTTGTTACCTCTTTAATTGGCGTAATACTTGGAGTACTTGGACCAAGAACTACTTGGCCTTGGTGGAATATCAGCAGTTTGCTCTATGCAATTCTTTTCTTTCAATCAACATATTATGCAAGTGCAGCTTTGCAATTTATTTTTATTGCTGGCGGGTTTATGGGCTGGTTTGGTTGGGGTAAAGATGGCGCCAAGCCACGCTTATCATCGACTACAGAACGCTGGTCACATCTATTAATTCTGGTCATTTCTTCGATTGCACTATATCCAATACTTACTCACATTGGTGCAACATCATCTGCCATCGAATCATTTGGTTTTGTTGGAAGTGTAATGGCTCAGATTTTGATGGTGTTACAGAGATTTGAAGCATGGCCACTTTGGTTGGTAGTTGATGCCGCCTATACCTACCAATATCTAACTGGAAAGTTGTACTTAACCTCATTTCTATATTTACTTTTTACCGCAGTTGCGGTTTGGGGCTTAATCAGATGGCAACGTGAGGCAAAGGCAAATGGATTACCAAAATTTATTAAGTGAGTTATCTTCCTTATCCCTTGGAAAGATAATCGCAATTGATGGTCCGGCTGGATCTGGCAAAACAACCTTGGCAGATCAATTAAGTGGAGATTTGGCTAATGTTGAAGTCATCCATATTGATGATCTTTATCATGGCTGGTCAGATGCATTCTCGGCACGGCTCACAGCATCAGTAATTAATCAGATTCTAATTCCAATTTCAAAAACGAGTGAATTCAACTACGAAATTTATGATTGGCAGAACGGTAATTTTCATAAATCAAAAATAATACCAAACGATAGAATTTATATTTTAGAAGGTGTCAGCTCTGGACAATACCAATTTAGAAAGTACATATCAAAAATCATTTGGGTTGATATTTCAGATGAGATTGGCCTAAGAAGAGTTATTAACCGAGATGGTTCTGAGATACTCTCACATATGAGGGAATTTCAAAAGGCTCAAAAACTCCACTTTGCTAGCGATTTAACTGAGAATGCTGCAGATTTTCACTACGAAGGCGTGCCTAAAACTCTGCTTTAGTACTTACCTACTTAATATTTGCCCGTGGCTGATTTAACTGGTGAATTAATTGATAACCGTTACTTGCTGCAACGAATTTTAGCCTCCGGTGGCATGGCCACAATTTATGCTGGGTTAGATACCAGATTAGATCGACCAGTTGCGGTAAAGATCATGCACCCGCATTTAGCTAATGATGAAGCATTTGTAAGTAGATTTATTAAGGAAGCAAAAGCGACCGCAGCACTTTCGCACCCCAATATTGTTTCGATTCAAGATCAGGGCTGGAATGAAGGTGGTGCACCTGCAGTTTTCATTGTGATGGAGTTAGTTGAAGGCAGTACATTACGAGATTTTTTAAATGAGCAAGGTGTATTGAATATTGAACAACTATTTCAATTTTTAAATCCAGTAGTTTCGGCTTTGGCGGCAGCGCATCGCATCGGAATTATTCATCGTGATATCAAGCCGGAAAATATCTTGATTGCCAAAGATGGCCGAGTGAAGGTTGCCGATTTTGGGTTGGCGGCTGGATCAATAATTGGCCAAACCTTGACTGCAGAATCAAGCGTAGTTTTAGGAAGTGTTTCTTATCTATCTCCAGAACAGGTGCAACGTGGTATCGCAGATGCACGGAGTGATATTTATGCACTTGGCATTGTGATGTTTGAAATGTTAATAGGTAAAAAGCCTTACGATGGCGAGACCCCAATTCAGATCGCTTATAAACATGTAAATGAACGAATACCAAATCTACAAAGTATTAATGAAGGAATTCCGGCAGCAATTGCGGAACTTGTTCACGCCGCTACATCTCCTAATCCAGATCAGCGGCCAAAAGATGCGGAAGATCTTTTGAATAAACTTCGCAGTATCCAAGCACAAATCGATCCAAAGCGCAGACAGTTAAGTTTGGAGTTAGATATTCCTCCTGCCGCTACCAGTGTTTCAAAAAGTAAAAAATCACGGGGCAAGGTTAGAGTTACATCGGCATTTGAAGGGTTGAAAGAAAAAACATCTCAAGTAGCAACTCCAAAGGAGGATTCGGTGGCAACTAAACGCCGAAAGACTTCAAGGCGAGTGAAGCGAAATCGAGCAATTGCATTTCTGCTTTTAATTGCAATCATCTTTGGTGGCTACAGATTATTGAGTGCAGGCAGAATTACCGTTCCTTCACTCGCTGGTATGACTCAGAAAGAAGCCACAGCGACATTGCAAACTCTTGGTTTGAAATCAGCGGTTGGTGAGGAGATATTTAGCGAAGATATTCCAGTCGGAAAAGTAATCTCTTCATCTCCAGGTGGCGGCGGCAAAGTTGGCAAAGCTGGAACTGTTAAGTTAAATATTTCCAAAGGTAAAGAAAGAATAATTATTCCCTCCCTTGTTGGATTAACTCCGGATGTAGCTATTCAAAAGCTAGCCGAACTTGGATTAAAAGCTGGCGATACTACTGAGATTTTTAGTGCCTTAGCTGACAAAGGATTTGTAGTCGGAACTGATCCAAAGGATGCAAGTGAGGTTAAGCGAAACTCGATCGTAAATATCTTAATTAGCAAAGGATTCGAGCAGGTTTCCCTATCTTCATATGTTGGAAAAAGTGGCGAGCAAGCATTAAGTGAATTAACCGATGCTGGCTTTGATGTCACTCCTGCCTACAAATTTAGTGATTCCATTTTGCCTGGATTAGTAATTTCACAAGATCCAGATAATGCTGCCCAAATTAATAAAGGCAGCAAAGTTGTGCTGAGTATTTCAAAGGGACCAGAGTTTATATTTGTGCCAAATGTAATTTCTAAAACTCAAAATCAAGCAACACTGGATTTAGAAAACCAGGGATTAAAGGTAGTCGTTAAGGGCAAAGGAACAAAGGTTGTAAGCATTTCGCCAAAACAAGGAAGCAAAGTTAAGGCAGGATCAACTGTAACTATCTCCTTAGGCTAGGCTTTCGCAAATGAGTAATCCGCGTATTGGTGCCCACGTTCCAACATCTGGTGGAATGGCTACTCGTTCAATTGAATATGCAAAAACTATCAAAGCAGAAGCGATTCAAGTATTTGCTTCCAGCCCCAGAACTTGGGCAACCTCAGCACCAAATCCAGAGATGGATGAAGCCTTTAAAGCTAAAACTTTAGAAAATGATATCGAGGCCTACGTACACGCATCTTTCTTAATCAATCTTGGCTCCCCTACAACATCTACATATGAAAACTCACTTGCAGCAACTGCATACTCATTAAAACGAGCTCGTGAAATTGGCGCGCATGGAGTTGTAGTTCATACCGGATCAGCAGTTGATGAATCTCATGTTAATCAGGCGTGGAAACAAATACATGAAGGTGTAATGCCAATACTTAACAATTTATCGGATGATGATCCTTGGTTACTTCTTGAACCAACAGCCGGACAAGGTCAATCACTGGTAAAAAAACTTGATGATTTAACAAAGTATTTTGAAGAACTTGAGTGGCATCCCAAGGTTGGTGTTTGTTTAGACACCTGTCATGTATTTGCCGCTGGTCATGATATTAAAAAACCAGGTGGCATGACGGAAACTTTGGACTTATTAGTAAAGATTGCCGGAATTGAGCGAATACAATTAATCCATGCCAATGACTCGATGGACATTTGTGGCAACCTAAAGGACCGCCATCAAAATCTAGGTAAAGGTGAGATTGGCACAAAACCATTTGCAGAGTTATTAGCGCACCCTGCAATTCAAAATGCACCATTGATTTTGGAGACCCCAGGTGCTGAACCAGAACATGGCAGTGAGGTCGCATTGCTTAAAAAGTTTCGTGCTAAGAAATGATTAAGAAAAATCTTCTGTACTTAGCAATGCTGGCAACTGCCGCAGTGTGGGGTGGGTCTTTCGTGGTGATGAAGGATTCACTTGAGCAACAGGATGTTTACTCTTTTTTATCATCAAGATTTTTACTTGCATCTCTCTTAATGTTTCTATATCGCCCAAATGTCTTTAAAGGTTTGAATAAAAAATTTCTACGTCAAGCAATTTTGGCTGGTTTATTGCTAGGTAGCGGCTACATTTTTCAAACTTTAGGTTTAACCAAAACAACAGTATCTAACACAGGATTTGTTACAGGTCTTTACCTAGTCTTCACCCCCTTAATCTCACTTGTCATTCTCAAAAGACATGTAATTAGCATTCAATGGGTAGCTGTAATTATTGCTTTCACAGGTTTATTTTTAATTTCTTATAATGGAATTACTATCGGTCTTGGTGAAACTTTAGTTCTGATCTCCGCATTTTTGTATGGTTCACACTTTGTGGCACTTGGTGAGTGGAGCGATGGTGGTAATACCTACGCACTAACCTTGATTCAAATCATGACGGTTGGTGCACTTGCTACCATCTGCGCACTTATAAATGGCTATCAAGTTGCACCATCGACGCGAGTATGGACAGCTATTTTATTTACCGCATTGTTTGCAACATTCTTAGCATTCTTAGTGCAAACCAAAGCGCAATCAGTTATGAGCGCAACTGCCGCTAGCGTATTATTGGCAATGGAAACTCCGTTTGCTTTGATATTTGGCTTAATCTTTAATAAGGATCCGCTTACTCTTCGAATCTTTGCAGGCGGTAGCCTAGTAATGCTAGGTATGGGACTTGTGATTTGGAGCGATAGTAAAAAACCATCACAGGTATGAGAGCATTAAGCCGTGATTGATCTAAGAAGTGACACTGTTACTAAACCATCTGATCAAATGCGCAATGTTATGGCTGCTGCTCCAGTTGGCGATGATGTTTACGGTGAAGATCCGACAATTAATTCTTTAGAAGAACGAGTAAGCGCCATGTTTGGCAAAGAGGCGGGTCTATTTTCACCATCAGGCTCTTTGGCCAATCAATTAGCAATTCGTATGTTGGTAAATCCTGGTGAGGAGTTACTGACTGAAACAAATTCACACATTGTAAGAGCAGAGCTCGGTGCCGGTGCTGTATTCAGTGGCATCACTACACGCACTTGGCTAGCTCCACGTGGCTTATTAAAGGCTGAAGAGGCACTTGCAATTGCTAAACCTGACTCTGGTCCCTACCTAGTATCAACAACCGCAATTGCTGTAGAAAATACCCAT
>Ga0214917_10007050_pt1 | contig 11476 bp, 13 predicted proteins | sample LL_1208_BB_MetaG_FD_177983 | JGI IMG/M metagenome (GOLD analysis project Ga0214917, IMG submission 177983) | Freshwater microbial communities from Lake Lanier, Atlanta, Georgia, United States - LL_1208_BB | ecosystem: Environmental > Aquatic > Freshwater > Lake | place: USA: Georgia | collected...
GAACGCGTCTATCTGGACCACGCCTCGGGCGGAATCCTTTTACCGTCCGTGCAAAAGGAGATGTTGAGGTTTCTGGTCGAAACTCAGGCTTCTCCCGGTGGCGGGCATCGGGAAGGCAGGGGGGCTCGGGAGGAGTTGGAAAAGGCGCGGCAACGGGTGGCCACTTTTCTTGGGGCAAAGGATACGGAGGGCGTGGTTTTTTTGTCGGGAGGGACCGAAGGGATTCAATCCGCGATACGCGGTTGGGGGGAGGCGACGGTCAAGGGAACGATTTACCTGAGTGAGATGGAGCATCCAGCTGTGGAGATTGCAACACGGAGATTGGAAAAGAGCGGGTTTGGGGTTGTGAGGGTGCCCGTGGATTCCGACGGGCGATTGAAGTGGGAAGAGGTGAAAGCTGGAAATGGAAAGGGACTCGTTTGCATTCATCTGGCCCATCACGATCTGGGGACGGTGCAAAATATTGCCGAGGCAAAGAAGTTTGCAAACAGGGCGGGGGCAAAACTATTCGTTGATGCGACTCATGGGGCGGGTTGGGTTTCCTTTTCGGTCGAGGAAAGTGGGGCGGATCTGGTCGCCGTGTCGGGGCATCGATTGGGAGGTCCAAAGGGCTCGGGAGCTTTGTGGATCCGGTCCGGCACGGCTTGGTACCCGTGGTTGGAAGGGGGAAGGCAGGAGGGGGATCGGCGGGCCGGAACGGAGAATCTTCCTGCGATTGTGGGATTCGGAGTGGCAGCGGAGGAGTGGTCAAAGGGAGGGGAACATTTCAGAGGGGATGTTGCGAAATCGCAACAGGCCTTGGCCGAGGGGATCGGGAGAAAAATCCCCACGGCGAAACTGCATGGTCCGAAGTTGGGTTTGGAAAGGAGTCCGGCTCATCTGGCTTTTAGTTTTGCGGGTTTGGAGGCGGAGAGTCTGGCGTTGGTGTTGGATCGTGTGGGTTTGGCGGTGAGAGGGGGGAGCGGCTGCGTCACCCGGGAGATGAGGATTCCGCCTGCCATGAAGGCCATCGGTGCAAAGCCCGAGGAGGCGAGAGCTTTGATTCTTTTCACCCTTGGTTTGGGAACTCCTCACGGGAAAATGGAGGAAGCCGCTGATCGGGTGTTGGAGGGGGTCAAGAAGTTGACCGCAGTACTGCCTGTTTGATTGCGAATCCTTTTTAGGCTCGCTGCACAAATTTGATCCCAAGGGGGTTTGTGTCATGATGCGCGGATGAGCGAGGTGAAACAAGATTGGCGAGAGGAAGTGGTTCAGCGTCTTCGCGGGGTGAAGTATCCTGGATTCAGCCGGGATATTGTTTCATTTGGGTTGGTCCAGGACATGGGCATGGACGGGACGGATTTGAAATTAAAGCTGAAGCTCACAACCCCTGATCCGGCGATTCCTGAAAAGATCGGTAAGGAGATCCGGGATGCGTTGAAAAATTATGCCCCAGTGAAGAGCGTGACCCTCGAGACGGAGGTGGCACCTCCGCAAACGACCGCCACCACCGGGCCCCAGGGGATCGAGGGCGTAAAAAAGATCGTCGCTGTGGCCAGTGGGAAGGGCGGGGTGGGCAAGTCGACCGTCGCAGCCAATCTGGCGGTGGGGCTGGCCCAAAGCGGGCTGAAGGTGGGCCTGTGTGATTGCGACCTGTACGGACCAAGTCAGGCGCTGATGTTGGGGTGCCGCGAGGGAGTGAGGGTGGAGGAGGGGACAGAACGGATCGTCCCGGCCGAATGTCACGGAGTGAAGTTGATGAGCATGGGAATGTTGCTGGGAGACGACAGTCCGGCAGCCCTGCGGGGACCGATGGTGACGCGATTTACACAACAGTTTTTGAGGCAGGTCGTTTGGGGGGATCTGGATGTTCTGGTGTTGGATCTGCCGCCCGGAACCGGGGATATCCAGTTGACGATTGTCCAGACGGTCGCCTTGGACGGTGCCGTGATTGTGACGACTCCCCAGGAGGTGGCGTTGGTGGATGCGCGAAAGGCGATTGCGATGTTCCGAAAAGTGAATGTCACGATTCTCGGATTGTTGGAGAACATGAGTTATTTTCTCGTGCCGGGGACAACCGAGAAACACGAGATCTTTGGATCTGGTGGTGGCAAGAGGGAAGCAGAGCGGCAGAAGGTCCCTTTTTTGGGGGAGATCCCGTTGGATCCCGAGGCGAGAAAATGCGGGGACGAAGGAAAACCGGTGCTTTTGGTGAATTCGAAATCCGGGTCAGCGAAGGGTTTTTCGGGATTTGGTAATTCCGTGCTAAAAATACTATTTCCAAATATCTAAAAGTAAGCGGTTTCCATTTGGCTCCAGGAAAAGGTTCCCCCTTGCGAATTGTCACAAAGGCGTCAAATTACTGGTATGCAAGGGAATGGTTCTTCCAAGCCCTCGATCGATCCGAATGCACTTTTTCGCAATTCGGCTCTTTATCGAGAATTTTTATTGGAGCGGGAGGAAATCCTGAAGCATAAGTGGCATTTAAGCGAAAAGGCGGGCCACGACGTGGGATTTGAAAAGGGCCTTTTGGACTGGATTGTCAAACATCGGTCGGCTTGGCGGGCCAATCGGGAAAAAGAGATCGCCAAGGAAAAACAGAATCAGTAAATATTGTAACGACGCAGGACGCGTCCTTTAACGGGAACCAGAGAGTTCCTCAAGGAGGCGAAGATGGCAGAAACACAGTTAATGGACGGGGAAACCGTATGCCGGGCAGTCCGGCGCATCGCCCATGAAATTGCCGAAAGGCATCCCAAAGGGAACATCGCCCTCGTTGGAATTCAAACTCGTGGTGTTCCGCTTGCCCACCGGCTTGCCAAGGAATTTCATGCGATCGAAGGAGGAAACCCTTTACCGGTAGGTTGCTTGGACATCAGTTTTCACCGGGACGATTTGGCCAGCAATGTGCCTGTACCCAAGGGGTCAGAGGTGCTGTTTGATCTAAAAGACAAGACGGTGATTTTGGTGGATGATGTCCTTTACACAGGAAGGACGATCCGGGCGGCCTTGGATGCTCTTTGTGATCTGGGGAGGCCGAAAATCATTCAACTCGCCGTTCTGGTGGATCGAGGCCACCGGGAGCTTCCAATCCGACCTGATTTTGTGGGGAAAAATCTGCCTACCGGGGCCCAGGAGCGAATCCGTGTCCGACTGACCGAGAAGGATGGGGAGGACGCCGTGATTCTGGAGAAGACATGAGCACGGCCTGGCAAAGAAAAGATCTGTTATCGCTTCGCGAACTGAGTGCGGATGAGATTCGTAAGGTTCTTTCCACCGCCACCGTTTTCAAAGAGATCCTGGGTCGTCCGATCAAAAAGGTCCCGTCTTTGCAGGGGAGGACGGTGGTGAATCTTTTCATCGAGCCGAGTACCCGGACCCGGATCTCGTTCGAACTGGCAGCCATCCGTTTGAGTGCCGACGTGGTGTCGCTGGACAAGGATTCGAGCAGCATCCGCAAAGGCGAAACCCTGCAGGATACGGCCAAGAATCTGGAAGCCTTACAGGCGGGAACCATTGTCATCCGGCATCGGTCGGCCGGAGCGGCTCATTTTCTCGCCCAGCGGTTGAAGGCCTCCGTGATCAATGCGGGGGACGGCTCGCATGAACATCCCACGCAAGGATTGCTCGATACCTTTACGATTCAGGAACGACTGGGAAGGGTCGAGGGGGTGAAAGTACTGATTATCGGGGATATCATCCACAGCCGGGTCGCAAGGTCGAATCTCTGGGCGCTGACGAAGCTTGGTGCCAAGGTCAAACTGGTTGGGCCTTCGACCTTGGTGCCGAAAGAGTTTGCCGAGTTGGGGGTGGAGGTGAGCCACGATCTGGACGGGGCACTGGAGGAGGCGGACGTGGTCAATCTCCTAAGAATCCAACATGAAAGACAGGTGCAGGCCCGGGTCCCATCGATTGGGGAGTACGCGACGCTGTTTGGATTGAATTCAGAGAGATTCAAGCGCTGCAAAAAAGGGGTGATTCTGATGCATCCGGGGCCGATTCACCGGGGGGTGGAGATTGCGAGCGAACTGGCGGATGGGGCCAACTCGGTGATTCTGGATCAGGTGACCAACGGCTTGGCGGTACGGATGGCGGTTCTTTATCTGGTCTCCGGAGGAAAAGGGATCGGAGGGGAATCATGAGCGAGATCCTTCTCAAGGGAGGCCTGATCGTGGATCCGGCAACGCGTCGGGAAGCGAAGGGCGATCTGTTGATCCGGGACGGCAAGATTGCGGAAGGAAAGGTCTCGCAAGATGCGCTCGTGATTCAGGTGGAGGGATGCGTCGTTACCCCGGGTTTGATTGATCCGCACGTGCATCTGCGGGAGCCGGGGCAGTCGGCGAAGGAGACGATCGCCACGGGGACGGCTGCGGCGGTGGCCGGCGGGTTTACCTCGGTGATCGCGATGCCGAACACCTCTCCGGTGGCGGACGGATCGAACACCATCGCCTGGATGAAACAGAGGGCAAAGGAAACGGGGGTGGCGAATGTTTTTCCAACGGGGACAATTTCGATCGGGCAGAAAGGGGAGCAGTTGGCGCCGATCGGATCCCTGAGGCAGGCGGGGGTTGTGGCGATTACGGATGACGGTCACTGCATCCAGAGTGCGGAGTTGATGAGGAGAGCCCTGGAATATGCCCGGATGTTCGATTTGCCGGTACTGGATCATTGCGAGGACAAATCGCTTTCGGCCGGTGGCGTGATGAATGAGGGAAAGTGGTCCAGGATTCTTGGATTGCCAGCTTGGCCGGGAATTGCGGAGGAGGTGATCGTGGCCAGGAATGTGCTTTTGGCTGAAATGACGGGTGCCCGAGTCGTTTGCCAGCATATGAGCACGGCCGGATCCATCCGGATTCTACGTGAGGCGAGAAAGAGGGGTGTCCCGATCGACGGGGAGGCTTCGCCCCATCATTTGTCCCTCACGGAGGATCGGGTTGAGGGGTATGACACCTCTTTTAAGATGAATCCTCCTTTGAGAACGCGGGCTGATGTGGAGGAGGTCAAGAAAGGGGTGGCGGACGGGACGATCCGGTTTTTGGCAACCGATCATGCGCCTCACTGCAGCTATGAGAAAGAGGTGGAGTTTGACGAAGCCCCGTTCGGGGTGGTGGGGCTGGAGACGGCTCTGGGCATCTATCTGACAGAACTGGTACACAGCGGATTGATTCCCTTGCGCGAGATGGTGGTGAAGATGAGTTCATTCCCTTCCGACTACTTCAGTCTGGGGCGGGGGACATTGGCGACAGGGGCCTTGGCGGATGTGACGGTGATGGATTTGCAAAGGAAATGGACGGTCAAGAAGGCGGAATTTGCGAGTAAGGGGAGAAATACTCCTTTCGAGGGTCGGGAATTGAGGGGGCGGGCGGTATTGACAATTGTGGACGGAAAAATTCGGCATGACCTCGACGGACGGGCGGGGCGGTCATAAAGTTTCAACCAAGATGGAAGGATTCATTGCCCTGGAAGACGGAACGATTCTAAAGGGGCGGGGTTTTGGCCACGAAGGATGGGTGGTGGCGGAAATGTGTTTCAACACATCGATGACAGGTTACGAGGAGATTTTGACCGATCCGAGCTACCGGGGGCAGGTTGTGGCGTTGACCTGTCCCGAGATTGGCAACACGGGGATCAATCCGGAAGATGAAGAGTCGGATCGGCCGCAGGTCGCAGGCCTGCTGGTCCGGCGGCTTTCCCGGAGGTCGAGTAATTGGCGGGAAAGGGAGAGCCTGGATGTTTATTTGAAGAGACATAAAGTGCCGGCGTTGGAAGGGGTGGACACCCGGGCATTGACCCGGAGATTAAGGACGAAGGGAGCCATGAAGGGGGTCTTGGTGACCAACGGGATTTCGGCGGAGGAGGCGGTCAAGAAGGCGAAGGAGTGGCCGGGCTTGGGGGCGAAGGATTATGTGGCCGAAGTGACCTGCAAGAGATCGTTCGAATGGGATCCTGAAGGAATCGATTTTCCCGGGAAATTGGGAGGGGAGAAAAAAAAACTTCCGGCAGTGAGGCATCGTGTTGCGGCGATCGATTGCGGGATGAAAAGGAATATTTTGCGCTTATTGAGGGCGGAGGGGATTCAGCCGGTCGTTTTTCCGGCTCAAACCAAAGCGGAGGAGATTCTAAAGGCGAAGGTTGACGGAGTTTTTCTTTCGAATGGGCCGGGTGACCCGGCCGTGCCGACCTATGTTCATCAAACCGTGCGGGATTTGTTGGGGAAGAAACCCATTTTTGGCATTTGCCTCGGGCATCAAATGTTGGCCCATGCCCTCGGAGGGAAGACCTTTAAACTGAAGTTTGGTCATCGGGGGGGGAATCAGCCGGTGAAGGATGTTCGTACCGGGCGAGTTTCCATCACAAGCCAGAATCACGGATATGCGGTTGATCCGGATTCTTTGCCCAAGGGGAAGGTGGAGGTGACACACTTCAATTTGAATGATGGCACCTGCGAGGGGATCCAACTTTCCGCCGGCGGAGCTTTTTCCGTGCAATATCATCCGGAGGCAGCTCCCGGCCCGCATGATGCCTCCTATTTTTTTCGGCAGTTCGCCGAGTTGCTGGACGCAGGCAGCAAGAACCGATAGAAAATTTCCATGCCAAAGATTATTTCCGAAAGCAAAGAAATCCCCCAGCTGACCATCGAATTGGTCGGCCCCCGAATGGCGGTCGGACGGATCGACGGCAACGATGTTCAGATCGTTCATGGGAGTATTTCGTCACGACACGCGGAATTGGTTCTCGAGGGCCAGGAATATCGGGTCAGGGATCTGGAATCAACCAACGGCACCCGCGTGAATGATGAAAAAGTGACGGATGCTTTGTTGCAGGATCGAGACCGGTTGCAGTTCGGGCAGATTCCCTTTCGTTATGAAGGGGCGGTTCCCCGGGCGGCCCTAGCTTTACCCATGGTCGGGGCGGTCTTTCAAATGGAGCTCGGAGTTGATCTTGGGGTTCCTGAAGGCTTTCGTAACTTGTCTCCCATCAAGAAGAAAGGTGGGGGAGGGGATCCGACTTGGCTTTTGTATGTCGGCGCGGCGGTGGCCGTTTTGGGAATTGGGTTTTACGTTCTTAGCATGTTGTTTACTTAGTTCGGAAAAAATATTTTTTTTGCAAGAGGGTGTTGACACGGGGGTTCGCCATCGGGCATGCTTATCGTTTCCCTCTAGGTCAAAATTCTGTTCGAGTCGCAAGGTTTTGTAGCAGATTTTGTGCCGACAGGGAAAACGCCGGGCGAATTCCGGAATCTTTGGATTCCATCTCGCCCATGTAGCTCAGTTGGTAGAGCACGTCCTTGGTAAGGACGAGGTCACCGGTTCAAACCCGGTCATGGGCTCTGTCGCGGTGAAACCCCGAGCGGGGACACTGATGACGGGGTTCCGATCCGGCGAATGAGGAGATCTGAAACCGCAAGGCAAGGAGACAAGAATTTATGGCGAAAGAGGCATTCAATCGTTCCAAACCCCACGTCAACATCGGCACCATCGGCCACGTCGATCACGGGAAAACCACGCTCACCGCAGCAATCACCACGATCCTTTCAAAAAGCGGTCTGGCAGAAGCCCGCGCATACGACCAAATCGACAATGCGCCCGAAGAAAAAGAGCGTGGAATCACGATCAATACCTCGCACGTTGAATACGCCACAGCCAATCGGCATTACGCGCACGTCGACTGTCCCGGACACGCGGACTATGTGAAAAACATGATCACCGGCGCCGCCCAGATGGACGGAGCGATCCTGGTTGTTAGCGCGGCCGACGGTCCGATGCCCCAGACCCGGGAGCACATCCTCCTCGCCCGTCAGGTCGGCGTGCCCGCCCTCGTCGTCTTCCTGAACAAGGTGGACATGGTGGACGACAAGGATCTTCTGGATCTCGTCGAAGTCGAAGTCCGTGAACTTCTCAGCAAATACGAATTCCCTGGTGACAAAATTCCGATCGTCAAAGGGAGCGCCCTCAAGGCCCTTGAGTCCGGCGACCCCAAGAGCGATGCAGCCAAATGCATCATGGAACTCATGGATGCCGTGGATAAGTACATCCCGATCCCGGATCGTCCGAAGGATCAGCCTTTCCTCATGCCTGTCGAAGACGTGTTCAACATCGAAGGTCGTGGTACTGTCGTCACCGGTCGAGTCGAGCGCGGCATCCTCAAGAAGATGGAGGAAGTCGAAATCGTCGGAATCAAGCCGACGGCCAAAACCGTTGTCACCGACGTGGAAATGTTCCGCAAGCTCCTCGATACCGCGGAAGCTGGCGACAACGTCGGACTCCTCCTTCGTGGAACGAAAAAGGAAGATGTGGAGCGCGGACAGGTCATCGCCAAGCCCGGCACGATCAAACCCCACACCAAGTTCAAGGCCACCGTTTACGTTCTGAGCAAGGACGAAGGCGGTCGTCATACTCCTTTCTTTAACGGGTATCGCCCCCAGTTCTACTTCCGTACGACGGACGTGACGGGCGTGGTGACCCTCAAAGCGGGCGTGGAAATGGTCATGCCCGGAGACAATGTCGACATCGAAGTCGAACTGATTACCCCGATCGCCATGGAGAAGCAGATCCGCTTCGCCATTCGTGAAGGTGGAAAAACGGTTGGCGCCGGGCGCGTCACCGAAATCGTGGCCTAACCGCCAACGAACAAAACCGGAGGGAAGGGGCTCGCTCCATGAGCGAGAGCCCGCCAACCGGACGGCAGAGGAGGGCAGTAGCTCAATTGGTAGAGTAGCGGTCTCCAAAACCGTCGGTTGGGGGTTCGAGTCCCTCCTGCCCTGCATCTGAAGCCAGGAGAAAAGAGGAATTTGGAATATATGGAAGCTTGGAAAATCGGAGGAAGCTGGATGGGAACAATGGCCGTGGGAGCACTCTCCCTTGTGGCTGTCGTTTTGCTTTTCCGCTACCGTTCCCTGATCACCAAGTTCGTGGGTGAAGTGCATGCCGAATTGGTGAAGTGTTCCTGGCCATGGGATCCCACTGAAACCGGAGTCCGTCGCTACCGGGAACTGATCGACAGCACCACCGTCGTTGCCCTTACCACCTTAGTGCTGGCCGCCTATACTTCTGGATTTGATTTCTTGATCAGCCGAGTCGTCGGCTGGCTGGTGAGGTTTTAATGGTCATGACTGAAGTTGCCGCTACCCCATCGGAAGCCATGTGGTTTGCCGTGCACGTTCTCTCCGGACAGGAGATCAACGTAAAGCGCTACATGATGAACCGCATCAAATCCGAAGAGCTCGGTGATGTGGTTCATGAAGTGATCATCCCGACGGAGCGTATTTCGGAAATCAAGCGTGGCAAAAAGGTTGAAACCGAGCGGAAACTTTATCCCGGTTATGTATTCATCAAGATGGCCCTCTACGACGCGGAGAAAAAACTGCATGAGAGGCCTTGGTATTTTGTGAAGGAAACTCCCGGAGTGTTGGGTTTCGCAGATGGGGATCGCCCGACCCCGATGCGTCCCGCCGAGGTCGAGGGTATGCTCAGCCAGATCCGGGAAAAAGAGGAGAAGATCACCCCCAAGGTGATTTTTGCCGTTGGGGACCGGGTCAAGGTGGGTGACGGTCCGTTCCAAAATCAGGAAGGGGTCGTTGAAGAAGTGGATACGGAGCGGGGCCGTGTGCGCGTTGCTGTATCCATCTTCGGACGTTCCACCCCCGTGGAACTTGAATATTGGCAAGTCGAGAAGACATAAGGAATTTTATGGCAAAAGAAATCACAGGCATCATCCGTTTGCAGATTCCCGCCGGCGCGGCGAATCCTGCTCCTCCCGTCGGACCAGCTCTCGGCCAGCAAGGGGTCAACATCATGGCTTTTTGCAAGGAGTTTAACGCTCGGACGGCCAAAGAGGCGGGGAATATTTTTCCGGTTGTCATCACCGTTTACAAGGACAAGAGCTTCACGTTCATTACCAAGTCTCCGCCGGCTTCGGTTTTGTTGAAAAAAGCCGCCAACCTTGCATCGGGTTCCAAAGAACCCAATCGAGTCAAAGTCGGCAAGGTAACGAAAAAGCAGATCATGGATATCGTGAAAATCAAGAGGAACGATCTGAATGCCGCATCGGACGAAGCTGCATTCCGGACCATTGCCGGCACAGCCCGCCAGATGGGCCTCGAGATCGCCGACTAAAGGAGACTGATCATGGCCAAAAAACCCAGTCGTCGTTACAGCGAAGCCAGCAAATTGTTGGAGCCGAAAAAGCGTTACAGCGTGACGGATGCAGTTTCGATTTTAAAGAAGATGCCTGCCGGGAAGAGCAAGGGGAATCCGAGTGTTGATCTTTCCTTCAATCTTGGCGTGGACCCGAAGCAGAGCGATCAGGTCGTCCGGGGAACGGTGAGCCTTCCTCATGGTTCAGGCAAAAATGTTCGGGTCATTGTATTTGCCCAGGGTGGGGCCGCTGAAGCGGCCAAAGCGGCGGGAGCAGTTGCCGTCGGCTATGCGGATTTAATCAAAAAGGTGACAGAGGGATGGGCCGACTTTGACGTGGCTGTTGCGACACCGGATGCGATGATCGAGGTGCGTAAACTTGGAAAGGTTCTTGGACCCCGCGGATTGATGCCCAACCCCAAGACAGGCACGGTGACGGATGATACCGCAAAGGCCGTGAAGGAATGTCAGGCGGGCCGGGTGGAGTTCAAGATCGACAAGGGATCCAACCTTCATGTGAGCTGTGGAAAATTGAATTTTGAGCCCAAGGCCCTTGGCGAGAATGTGAACGCGGTGATCGAATCGGTTTCCCGTGCCCGCCCGGCAGGAGCCAAGGGAAAGTATCTCAAAAATTGCGTTCTTTCCGCGACCTTTTCACCAGGAATTCCGATTGCGGTGACCGAAGTGGCCGCCGGTTCAGAGGAATAACGAAGGAGATTTATGAAAGAAGAAAAAGCCTTGGTCATTGATACGATTCGCGAGTGGGTGAAGTCCTCTCCCTACTTGATCGTTCTGGATTATACCGGCATGAAGGTCGCTGAATTTTCGGAACTTCGGGGGAGACTCCGAAAGGTTGGGGCGGCCGTCAAAGTCGTAAAGAACACCCTCTTCAAGCGGGCGATCGGGGAAGAAGTTTTGGCCGGCTTGGAGAAGGATCTGACCGGCCAGACGGCGATTGTGTCGGGAGGCAAGGATGCCCCGGCCGCCGCCAAGGTGATCAAGACTTTTAAGGCCGAATTCACCCGTCCGAATCTTCGTTCCGGCCTGATGGATGGAAAAGTTCTCGGGGTGAGTGACATTGTCATGCTGGCGGATCTTCCTTCGGCCGAAGTTCTTCGTGCCCGTCTGCTGGGTGCGATTTCCGCGCCTGCTTCGACCCTGGCGCGTCTTTTGGCGGAACCCGGAGCCCGCTTGGCTCGTGTGGTGAAAACCAAAACGGAAGCGAGTGCTTAAGATGTACATGAAAGGCAACAACCTTGTGTTAGCCCGGGAGCCTTTCCGGGATAATTCGGTCACGGGTGTGATCGGCTAACCGGGAGACAACATTAACACCTCCGTCCCTTCGTTGAAGGGGCAGGGGA
>Ga0214917_10007051_pt1 | contig 11475 bp, 12 predicted proteins | sample LL_1208_BB_MetaG_FD_177983 | JGI IMG/M metagenome (GOLD analysis project Ga0214917, IMG submission 177983) | Freshwater microbial communities from Lake Lanier, Atlanta, Georgia, United States - LL_1208_BB | ecosystem: Environmental > Aquatic > Freshwater > Lake | place: USA: Georgia | collected...
GCTTTAATCGATTTCCGACAATGAGAATGGGAAGAGTAACCAAGGGGAGAATGACGATTGCGGCTAAAGTTAACTTGGCATCGATCATAATCATGCCAGCCAAAATACTCAGAAGTGTGATGGGCTCTTTGATGAGGTCGCTGAAGCCGTTATTCATGGCATCGAAAATACGGCGGGTATCGCCAGAGATGTGGGTCGTAAGATCGCCAAGAGTGGACTTATTAAAGTAGTCCAAAGAAAGGGAGTGAAGCTTTTCGAGAACCCGGAGTTGCATGTCTCGAACGACTCGGGTGCTGACCCAGGACATGCAGTAGGCGCTGAGATAACTCGTTCCAGAGCGTAGCAGCATTAGGAGTGGAAGAAAAAGAACGGCTCCCGCAATCTGGACGGGGGTGATGGGTTGGCCTGCGAGCGGCAGGATTACTTCCATCTTTTGGGCGAATTCCCCTGAAAAGCGGGATGCCAAAGCCTGAGGGTCGACCTGTCCGGGTGCCAGAGGGGGTGGGCTTAATCGTTCAAAAAGGGTTTTGGTAGCCAACACAAAGGCGCCGTTGGATACCCCAAAAAAGAGGGCCAAAAGGACTGCCGCCATGAAGCGGGAGCGATAAGGCCAAAGAAAAGGAAGCCCAAAGGCCACAACGCGCCGGAGTTGATTCACAAAGTGCTTTATAGTCGCGTCCGGTGGACTAGTCGAACACCCAAAAGGCTATAGATACCTGACCCGAACCATTTTACGACGGGTTATGGAGCCTGATTATTTTGGTAAGATGGTGATAGCTTTTGTAATCTGTGACCTGCGAATCGAGTCCCGCCCGTTCGTACTGTTCGTCGCCGTTCAGACTGCCAACGATGCGACCCCGTGCGGCAGCCATGCCTTTGTTCAGGGCATCGTACATTCCCTTGTCAGGTCCAAGGATCAACCGAATATTCTGCTGTTGTTTGAGATACTCCAGCGTGCCGTCGGTGCTTCCACCATCCACGAGGATATGTTCATAGCTTTGGCCCTGAAGGGCATGCCTGACGGAGCGAACACACAGATCGATCCATCGGATCGAGTTAAAAACCGGTGTAACGATCGAAATATCCACTGAAACAGATTAAGAAAAGAGAGAGGCGTGGTCGAACCTGTAAAAGGCAGCTTCCAAGGGGCAACCTAACCCCTGAGGCAATGGATGAAGCATCTTTGCATTCCGAAAATGGGAGAGAGAAGAATTATTTATCCCAAAAGGAATAAGGAGTGGCGGGATCCCAGACCAAGGGCAGCATGAGTTGCTGGAATTCCTGCGGACCGCACACAAAAGCCGCCCCAGCATAGGCGACGCGGCGCTGGTCCGGCGGCAGGGTTTTGGCCAGGTTCATGAGAGTGGCCACTTTCTGGTAGCTGGCGGCAGGGTTGCGCAGGATGGCCTGAACCCGCAGGGCCAAGGGATCGGGCGGGGTGTTTTTATCTCCCCCGCCGATCCGGGCGCCCGGGAACAGGACCTGGACCAACTGCTTGGAAGAAGAGAGATCCATTTCTTGCGGAGGATTTTCGGCATCCGGCTCGGGAGCATCTGGGGTTGCTCCCACCCTTGGCCCTTGAGGGACATCTTCCATATCCGAGCGATAAAACCAGGCGTGGACCATCATCCCCAGAAAAAGGCCGAGGGAGACATAAATCAACGCCGTCCCGATGTGTTTTTTCATAAAATTTCTTTTTGTAATTGCTTTCTTAAGGATTAGGGGAATGATGATCCCTGTGAAACCCCTTTTCCTGCGACTGGTCGTAACATCGGTGGGACTCTTCCCCTTGCTGGCGTCGGCCCAGTCCCTTAACGACACCATCTGGGAAGCAGAAGTGGAGATCAGCAACCTTAACCTGCAGTCCGTTAAGGAAGGGGTTTTGCAAAAAGGGCCGATCCTGAAAAATGGAACCACCATCTTGCCGCTGGAAATCTGGTTCTGGAATGGGAGCCGTTGTGGCCTGGTCTTTCCCACGGAGAAGTGGAATTTTCGGGACTCCTACGAATGGACTGGGGGAACTCTGGGAGAGCCTGATTATTGGTTTTCCCGCTACCTTGGCCCCAAATATTGGGGTGGAGGGGGCTTGGCTCCCTCCTATGAAAACGAAGAGGGAAAGGTTCTTGTCACGGACAGTTACACCTATAATTCAAGTAAAAAAACCGGTACTTTGACCCAAAAAACCCTCTATCTTTTGGAGACCTCCACCCGGACCGCTGGATCCTACTGGCAGGTGAGCGGAACTTTTGCGATCCGTGGGGACCGTTTGACGGTGAGAAACGCCACTTACACCCTTCAGCCCAATCCCTCGGGCCTGAACGCCTATCGGGTTCTTTCCTCCCCCCGCCTGAAAACCGGCACCACCTTCGCGAAGACGAACCGGAAACCAAGTCAGGAACTTCTGCAGCAGGCCGCCTTCAAATATTTTTCCGAAAACAGTTGGGACAACCCCGAGCCTCCCCTTTAGCGAGGGGTTCACAGCGCGATGGAACAGTTGCGGAGGTTCAGACAGGCCGGGTTAGCAACCATTGTTTCGCTGTGGGTTTGTTCCGCCTCCGCCCACGCCCAATTGGCGGACACGATCTGGGCGGGGGACCTCACCATTTCCGGAATTTCTTTCCAGCAGATTGAGGAAGGAGCCCTCAAATACCCCACGGTGCAGGGGGGCAAATTTACCCTCCCCGTGGAAATCTGGTTTTGGAACGATGGCTCTGCCTGGCTGATGTTTGATACCCTGCGGTGGGGGTTGTCTGATCGCCCTCGTTTTGATCCCATGCTTCCTCGGGGCCCTGGCTCCAGAAGGTGGGAGTCCACTTCGACTTACACTTTCAATCCCCGGACTCAAAAAGGGGCTTTTCGGGGAAATTCTTTGCGATTGGTGAATAGTGAGTGGAATTACCAAGGTTATTTTTTGGCTTGGAGAGGAAACTTTGCCGTTAGCGGAAGCAAATTAACCGTATCCAAAATGGTGCTGGGCGCGGATCGACTGGTCCTCATCACGGGGGAATCAGAAGATCCGCGGAACAAACCCAACGGCATTCAACTCACCAAATATCCCATATTTGGACCTACCCTTGTTTTGCAAAAGGTGGTCGAACGCAAGCCTAGTGAGGCAATCCAAGGGCGGGATTGGGACTAAAAACAGTGTATCTATAGCCCAAAAGAGATATACAGAAATTATAAATTAAGAATTGACATTTGCAAAAAATAAACGATATATTTGAATTATGAAAAAACTATCCGTTCGATTCTTCGGTTTGCTCTTGGTGTCATCCTGCAGTCTGCTTGCCCAACTGGGTGGAGTTTATCCCTTAAATCCACCGATCGAAATCCCCGTTTTTGCAGGCTATGAGCTCGAAGAGAATATCTCAGCTACCAGCTTCTCCCTCACCATGGCGCAGGGGATTGCCGCCGCCAAACTTACCGGAAGTGGAACCATCTCCGCGTCGGATTTTTATGTGGATGACACCCTTGATGGCATTTCCTTTGAGGGCTCCCTTACTTTTTCTGCGACGATTGCCAAGCGTGGATCGATCGTCACCTTGAGTGGGGCGAAGGCAACACTCGGCAAAGATATTGCCGGGACGGGAACCTATCATGATGCGGATCAAGGCGACCTCGATGTCACCATCACCAAAGTTGCCGGAGCTTTTCAACTAAATAATGCTTCCGTTAATTTGGAGAGCGAAGAGTTGTCAGGAACCATCCCGGCGGGCTCCTTGGCGATCAGCGGCTATATCACAGAAGAGCCTAGCCAAAGGGGGACTGCGAAGGCGGCGTATGGCGCGGAGCAATTTGGCCCGTTTGATTTTTCCGGATCCATCATCAACCCTGAAATCAACCTTTCCTTGGCCACTTCAAGCAAAAACAAGATCACCGGGACGGCGACGGGTACGTTTGGGGATTATGACGATGTCTCCTTCAAGGTGACCGGCACAAGAAATTCCAAGACGGGAATCAGTGCCCTTACCCTGACCAGCACCAGCGTCAAGGGTGTCTCTGCAAAGGTCAATCTCGACGAGAATGGCCACATCTCAGGCGCCAAAAATTCGCTGAATGTTTTGGGTTACAAGCTGACGTTTTAACTTTAGTCGGGCGTGCCCGACTTGAGGTTTGATTTGAGGGCGGTTGTCAGGGCCGTAGGCCTTCCGGCCGCCGTCCTTTTCATTTCCTGTTCCCGACCGGAAACCCCCTCCCATGCGGACCAACCGCAAAAAAAAGTCAGCCTGGCCGAATCTTTTGCTGAATCGCTTCACGAGGAGGTCGAACCCATCCCGCAGGCAGGCGGGTCAAAGGTGCTGGATGCAAGTCGCCTGGTGGATCCATCCCTAACCATCAAGGTTCGGTTGCGGTTGGCTCGGGAGATCGGTGAACAAGGCGGTCCGAACCAGTGGCGCAACGCTTTGGGGACAATGCTGCCAAAGTCGCTCCGGGAGGCGTTGCTTGAGTCCATCGGGAGTTCCGGTCGTGCCGAGGCCAGTGGCTTTCTCCAGGCTTATCTTTCTGATTCCGAGCAGGGCATGCGCCGGGCCGCCGTACGGGGATTGGCGGCCACCGGCCGGCCGGAGGATGCCCAACTTCTTGGGCAGTGGATGGGGCAGCCGGGCTTGGCGATTGAGGAAAGCACCGAAGTGGCTTTGGCCCTCGGCGGCAGTCGTGCCTCCAATGCCACCTCGCTTTTGCTGCAGGCCTACCCGAAAGCGGAGCGGGATGAGCTGATTCAGTGCCTTTTGTTGGGATTGGCGCAAAGGCCTTTCAGCCAGACCCAGGCCTTTTTTCAGGGCATGCTGGGGGATCCCGCCACGGAGGCAGACCGTAAAAAGGAGGCCCTGATGGCTTTGGGACAGTTTGATTCGGTCAAAGAGGATTTTTTTTCTCCCTACCTTCGCAGCGCGGATCCGGAGATCAGGAGTGGGGCCTACCTCGGGTTGATGGTGCTTTCTGAGGGGAACCCCGGGCCAAAACTTTTGGTCGCCCTGCAGGGGGAAACCGATCCCCAGGCCCGTCTCTCCGCGCTGGAGGCGTTGGGCATGCAGCCAAGTGGCGATCCCTGGGCGATGAACCGGATTGCCCTATCGGAAAAAGAGCCAATGACCAGGATTCTGGCAGCCAAGGCAGTGGCCCGCAGTTTGCAGGGGAGGGAGGTAACGGATGCTGCGGTGGTGGAGTTTGGGAGAGTGTGGGCACCGGAGTTGTCCCGATTGGCGATCGAGGGCAGCAACCAAGAGGGGTTGCAGGCGGTTTCGGCCCTAGCCATACAGAGAAAGTTTCCTGAGGCTCGGGACGCATTGGCGCGGATTGCCGCGGAGTGCGAGGACACCAAGGTTCAAGCCGCGGCGGAACGGGCTTTACGGGGAATAAAAAAATCCTCTCCGGCGGCTGCAAAAGCCGGGGATCCGGTAATGGCCAAGCCGGTGAATCCGTGGGATTAGGGGTTGACGGCTGGCCGATTTGGCCCAGCCTGAATTGATGACAAGGGTATTTTTCTCACTGCTCCTTTTGGCAAGTGCGTCGCTGCCAGCGCAGACGACGGAATCCCTGGAATTTGAGGGGCCGGACAACGCACCGATTTACGTGATCGAGGGTAATTTCAACCAAACCTACGAAAAGGATGGCCTCACCTTGGCCCTGGATAACTGGATGATCTCCATGAACCCAAGCAGCGGCGCGCTCAGCGGGGGAGGTGATTTCCGGGCCGATGGAACCATTAACTCCGTGGCCATCGATTGGGACGGCTCGCTGAACACCGCCCTGAATGTCAAACAGGCCGGCAGTGTCCTGAGGGTCAACGGGAAGATGAGCATCACCGGCAGTGGCACGATCGCAGGTTACGACCTAGAGCGCCTTGCTTTGACCTACACCCTGAGCAACATGGACGTGAGCGTTGCCGCCATGCAAATGGCCGGGTATGTCAGTGTCAAAGGTGCGGCGAGGATTTTCGGCAGGAATCTTCCGTTGGCCTTGCCGCGCACCTACTTTGCCTTTGATCTTCCTGATGAGGACCGCGACGGGCAGTGGGACAGCACCGGGGACTGGACAGCCGAAATCAACGCCTCGGTGGACGGCAAAGGGAAAGTCACCGGAACCGGGGAGTTGGCGGTTTTGGATGAGGACGGGGAAGCCTACGATCTGATCCCCCAGAAAGTCTCCGGGAGTGTAAAAAATGGAACCGTGGCTCTGGCCGCCACGGGCAACAGCCGCGCCACCTCCCGCATCAAGGTGAACCTGACCTATCGGCAGGCCAATGATGCGACTGTGCCCGGCCGAAGCGCTGTCTCTGCCTATGGCCAGAGCCGCAAGTTCTGATTCTGCGCAGAATTTTCCCGAATCCCCCCTTTTTCCTGCTTCTGGCTGCCGCGGTTTTGGGGGCGATCCTCTGGCTGAGGCTCCGCCTCCGGGAATCTGGGGCCGATCGAGCCGCGTTTCCTCACGACTGTCCCGCCGACCCCTCTTTGTCCCAAAGGCAGGATGAAGCGGTTCCGGGGCCGCCCAGTCTGACCGGGTTGCCCGATCTGATCGCCCAACCGGCACCGCCGCCCTCGGCCGAGGAAGTGGGTGCGGCGCGGGGCTATCGCACGGCCGCGGAAAAGGGAAGATATCTGGAGTTGCTGGAGGCTTTCGGTTTCCGTGGGAAGGAGGCCTTGCCTCTTTTGCGGGCGGCGTTGAACGATCCGGATCAGGAGATTCGGCGGGCGGCCCTGCGGGGGTTGGGACGGACGGAAACGGCGGAGGCGGAAGGTCTGTTGGCCGGGTATGCCAAAGACGGGGTGGCCATCGAAGAGAGCACGGAGGCGGCTTTGGTTTTGGGTCAAATGGCCTCGCCTGGGGTCACCGGCAAACTGCAGGAACTTTTGCGCCAATCCCGGGATTCCGTTTTGCGGGAACACTTGGTGGATGCCCTGGCGGGCCGTCCTTGGGAACAGACCCAGGGTTTTTTCTCCGGCCATCTCCGGAATGCCAACGTGGCGGCAGAGGAAAAGCAGAACGCCCTCGCCATGCTGGGCATGCGGGACACGGCTCCTGCAGAAATTCTCACCACCGCCCTGTTGGATTCAGCCGAGGCAATGCGTGCGGGGGCTTACCAAGGTTTGGCCTGGAGGAGTGAGACGTCCGAATCTCCCAAGATCCGCAAGTCGTTGGCGCGGGAAAAAGATCCCGGTCTCCGCTCCTTGGCTTATGAAGCTTGGGGCAACCAGCTGGATGCGAATCGCTCGGAAATTCTTGCTACTTACAGGAGCGAGACGGATGAGGGGGTGAAATTAAGGGCGCTGAAGGCCTGGGCGCAGGCTTATGGGAGAACCCGTGGGACAGACTCTTTTATTCCTCAGGCGGTTCATAGCCTTGAACAAGTCGCGATGAATGACCGGGATCCGGGAGAGAGAAGGCAGGCGTTGCTGGCCCTCAAGGCGCTTGGCAGGGAGGAGTCCACGGCCGCCCTTTTGAGAATCTCCGAAACCAACTCCCTCCAAAGGGTGCGAGACCTTGCCCGATCTATGGCCCTTTCGGGATATTGATTTGTAATTTTTAAACCTTAAATTAATAAGATGAGATTAAAAATAATTTTCCAAAATACGATTTGTATTCTGGCGTTTTTTTGGCCGGTTTTCAGCCAAGCCCAAACAACAAAGATTTTGCAATATAACACTGGCTATACTTGGGACGAAAATATGACATATCTCGATCAGGATGCTGTGCCAATTGGATCCGATTTTTTGGCCGTACGCATGAACGGTCCCGAACATCCCATCTTGTACTTATTTGATTTAAAACTTAAGAAAATCGCGATGAAACTCGATGAAGATGAGTTCTTTTATATCCGATACGTTCGCCCCTCAGGTACGACCAGTTCATTCATCTTGGAGTATGAGACTTCAGGCGGAGATTTAAAAATCTCCCTGTTCGGATTCGAAAAAAAAAGGCGAACATGGAGCTTGGTGCCGGATACAAGCCGAAGAGTCACCACTGGCTATGCAGCGGCAGGATCCACCCCGCTGCTGCCTGGTTACTTCGTCAACACCGTCAGCCGCAGCGGGGACCTGTGGTTAGATGTTTATAAATATTAGAGATTGTCGCTCCAAAGTTGCGTGTGAGAGATCTTAGATTGTCTTTGTGGGCGGTGTCCCTTCAGATCGGATGGGTATTTTCATCGATCGCCGCCCCCTGGGAGGGGAGCGATGATTTTGAATCGGCTTCGGTCAGCGCGGCCAAATGGAAGCCATATAATTCCGTCAGAACAGCATACCAGTACGTCTATGCCGGCCAGTTGCGCTGTGTTTTCAATAACAACGAAGACGACCACTTCTGGGCTTGGGGAAAAACTGTTTCGCAGGTCCCCTCAGCTGCGAAGTGGACGATCGCCGCCGACGCTCATGTGCCGACCAGCCTGCCGGCTGGAGTGTCTGTGGACCGTGCCAAGGCAGGCCTAGGTATTGTTGGATTGCCCTATTCCCCATCGAAGGCCAGAAAACTTTATCTAAAAGTTTATCAGTCGTATTCCGGTGGGTACGAGTCTCTTATGGTTCATTCCAACTATGCGCCTGGGAATGATGATTATTTAGAAAGCTATCCAGAGCAGCATCCAAATTGCAGATTCTCCATCACCCATGATGCGCTCCTTCAAAAGGACACCTATCAGGTGTGGGATCTGTATACGGGGCAATCTCTGTTGTCCCGTGAATATCCCACTCAATTGGCCGTGACTCCTTACGTGGGGGTCGGGCCGGTTATTGCGGGAAAACCGAACTGGCCGAAGGATAATACGACTCTCGGAATGGACAACTGGGCGGTGACGGAGTTGAATCCCGATCCAATTGATTTAAATTCACAAAACTCGACCTACAAGGGGGTGGCTTATTCTGTGTCGGACACGGGTCTAGATCTGATCAACCAGAAACTCACCGGTACGGTAGTAATCACAGTGGGTTCGGCCTCGGCTACGCTGCCGATCACCGGAACGATCGATAAAAACGGCTACTTTGCCCTGACCGCCAAGGGCAGGGGCACCAATAGGGGATTCGGCTGCACGCTGCTTTACGATGTGGCGACCGGGTCCTATCGGCCCAGTAAAAACACCGCCACCGCCCCTAGCCAGAAGGCAATCAAGTTTTAGAAAGGAGAAATGGCAACATGAAGAATACGACTCTTTTTACCTCTGGAATCATACTAGCGGCCTTGGCTTCGGGGTTTTGCCAAGAAGCCTGGGAGGGAAGCGACGGCTTTTCCTCAGCGGCTGATTCCGCCCAAAAGTGGAAAAAGGTGGTGGACTTGCCCACCAAGGGCAAAGCTTTCGTGGAAAATGGGGAGATTCATTATAGCGCCACAGGCGATGCCAGTGACGCTGCCTGGGCCTGGGGGAAAAAGGGCTTTCTAATTCCCACCTCGGCTTCCTGGCAGCTGGAGTGTTCCGTGCAACTTCCCCAGACGGCTCCCATCGGGGTGAATTTCACCAAGGGCGGGATGTTTATTGCGTCCCCCTCCGTGGGCAAAGGAGCCTACCGCGCCCTTACGTTCAAGGTGTACCAGCGCTACAACACCGAGGATGGGACTGCCGACGGGTTCCCCTATGGCAATGCCGATCCCGATTACTCCCGTGGGGGGGAAGGGGAGGAGACGCTGAACTTGGCCCTGTTTTATGACACCCTCGTCCTGGTCTTTCGCCACAACGCCTTAACCCAAACGGACACTTACCGTCTCCTCGACGTTCCCCTGGGAACCGTACAGGCAGAGGAGGAGTTCCAAAGTGGGCTGGCGGTGGAACCCAACGTGGCGGTGGGCATTCTCCTTGCGGGCAAACCCAGGTGGTCGGGTTCCTCCCTTGCGCTGGATGACTGGTCCATCACCTCGTTTGCACCTGAGCCGATCAATTTGCCGGAAATTACCAAGGCAGGCACCACCATCGGGGGATCGGCCTGGACCCTGACGATCTCGAACCTACGCCTGGAAAAAGTTCCGCGAGGGGCGAGTTTCGCTCCTCGCGCCACGGCCAGTCTGGCTTTTGGAAGCACCACGCTCTCCCTTCCGGTGACGGGATCCATCCAAAAGGACGGAACTTTTTTGCTGACGGGCAAGGGAAGCGGCAGCGCAAAGGGTTACGGATTTTCGGTGGTTTACGACACTTATAATTCTGTCCGGATTACCGGCAAAACCACCGTCACCGCACCCAAGCAAAAGGCGATTAAGTTTTGAGAGGATGGACCGAAATGAATAAAAGGATTTCGATCACCATCATTTTGGGCGCACTCATCGGGGCCGCCCTGCTAACTGCAGCAGAAAAATGGGAGGGGAGCGATAGCTTTGATGGCGACCAAAAGTGGAAAAAAAATTCATTGCAGGGACGTGAATTTATTATCCGTCAGGGCCAGTTGGTTTATTCGGCTTACGAAAGCATTGCTGACAACGCGGCCGTCTGGTTTTGGGGTAACAAAAAAGCGGGAATGCCCATTCCCACGGACAGGAGCTGGGAAATAAGCCAAGACGCGATTTTCGCTGATACTTCACCCTCTTCCAACTATTATGACGTGGGGATTGGTTTGGCTCTATATGCCGATGCGGGTAAGGGGCGTTATCGTTGCGTGTGGGCTCGGCTACGGGCATTTTATATTTTTAACACTTTGGTGGATGGGCGTTCGGCGGAGAGTGATTTTAACTTCGAGGTGCGCAATGGAGAAGATGGTGGAGGACCGGCCGACGATAGCGGGGCTGTTTTATCGGAATCCAACCAATTTACTTTAGTGTTCCGACACGATGCCTTGAGCCGTACGGACAGTTTCCAAGTCAAAGACTCCAACACGGGGGAAGTGCTGTATGTACGGAATGGTCCTTCCACCCTTTCTCAGGCGCGAACCTGCCTGGCTGGGCCTTGGATATCTATTGATCAGAATGCCACTTGGCCCGCCGGCTCCACCTATCTAGCGGCCGACAACTGGATTCTACGCTCCATAACCCCCGACCCGATCAATCTAAACCCCAAAACCAGCACCGCAAACGGAGTGGCCTATTCCGTAGCCGTGACCGCACTGGGTATGACGGGCACAAAACTCACCGGCACGGTCGCACTGACGGTGGGCTCGGCCTCGGCCACGTTGCCAATCACGGGATTGATCGACAAAAACGGCTACTTTGCCCTGACGGCCAAGGGCACGGGGGCGAACAAAGGTTTCAGCTGTGCGCTTCTTTATGACGTGAGCACGGGTACCTATCGCTCGGGGAAAAACAGCGTCACGGCCCCGAGGCAAAAGGCGATCCGGTTTTAAAAAAGGAGAAAAGTCATGAGAACCATCCTCCCCGTCCTCACCCTGACGTCCGCCCTGTGGGGCGCACCCACCCTCCAAGCGGCGGAAAAATGGGAAGGGACGGATGATTTTTCCTCCGCCTTGGTCTCCAACACCAAGTGGACCAAAGGAAAGAGCAGTGCCAAGCGGGACGCCTCATGGTTTGAGCAAAAGGTGGTTTACACCACAACCGTTCCAGATTCTG
>Ga0214917_10007052_pt1 | contig 11475 bp, 2 predicted proteins | sample LL_1208_BB_MetaG_FD_177983 | JGI IMG/M metagenome (GOLD analysis project Ga0214917, IMG submission 177983) | Freshwater microbial communities from Lake Lanier, Atlanta, Georgia, United States - LL_1208_BB | ecosystem: Environmental > Aquatic > Freshwater > Lake | place: USA: Georgia | collected...
GCATGCCCACGAAATTGGCGAGAATTCCAAGCTGGGAGAGAGCGTTCAGCTGCCAACGCATGCCGTCCAACTGATCAAGAAACCACCAGCCGCTGCCGAACTGGATCTTCCCGCGAACCCCGCCCCCCTGGAAATTACCGCAGAGGGCGGCCACGGCGTAGTTGTCGGCCGGATTCAGATTGTAGAGCACCGTCTTGGGCAGTTTTCCACGGCTTTCCAGCTCATCCAGATAGGCCGCTAACTTTTCGATCTGCAACCAATCCCCGATCGAATCAAAACCCGTGTCCGGCCCCACCTCCCGCAATCCGCGCGTGTTGGCGTTCCGCAGTGCACCGAAATGAAGCTGCTTCACCCAACCCCGCCTTGCGTCCATTTCACCAAAGGTGACCATCAAATATCCCCGGTAGGCCTCCAGCGCTTCGGGGGCGACCCTCTCTCCTTTCCGTGCCGTCATATAAACGGTCGCCGCCTGTTCCTTGGTCCCACCTCGGCCAAAAGCCTGGTTGAGACCGTGATCCGAAATTCGACTCCCCATCTGGTGGAAAAACTCGTGCCGCTTGTCGAGTGCCTTGAGGAAGCCAGTAAAGTCACGGCAGTCTCCGCCGGACGACTGCTCCAACCGGTCCGTCCAAGACTTGAAAGTTACCGGTTGGTCGGCCCGCAAAGCACCATCCGGCCGGTAGGCGGGATAGACACGGGTCCCGAGTCCGCTCTTTTTGATCTTTTGATGGCATGAGAGATCGTCACAAGGATCATCCGTCGTGCCGATCAACCGCACCCGGAACTGCTTGAGAATCTTTTGGGCGGAAAGGTTTTTTAGTTTTGAGTTGGCCTGAGCCCATATCTTGGGGGCGGACTGCTCGTTGAGGATGGTTTGAATCCCGAACACCCGGTGCAGTTCCAGATGCGTCCAGTGCCAAAGCGGATTACGCAGCAGGCGCGGCATGGTCTTGGCATAGGCGAGGAACTTCTCATACGGCTTGGCGTTGCCCGTGATGTGACTTTCCGGGATACCGTTGGCCCGCATCGCCCGCCATTTGTAATGGTCACCCCCCAGCCAAAGCTCGGCCAAATCGGCCCACTTTTTGTCCTCTGCGATCTCCTTGGGGGAAAGGTGACAATGATAATCGTAAATCGGTTCCTTGGCCGCAACCGTGTAGAGATTTTTTGCCGTCCTCGTTGTGAGAAGGAAATCCGGACGAGCCACGGGATTTCCGGAGAGAGGAACCGTCGCGGCCATCGAGTTAATTAGCCTAAACCTGGAGAAAAAAGATACAGAATTCTTATATGCGTAGCAGTCCTTTTAGAGCGGAAAGGCTATAAAACTGATCCGGAGCCGGACAAAATAACGATCTTGCCGCCCCCAAATTCGTTCGCCTTTGGAGCGAGGAACTAGGGGATCCGCGGAAAGAAGATGGCGGTTTTAGTTGCGACGTCGACGGGACGCCAAGGCCCCGAGTAGCCCGACCAGCAGGAGCGAGCCCGTGGTGGGTTCCGGAATGGCCGAAGCATAGTTCAGGTTGATCGAGTTCCCGTTTTGGGTGATCGACCAGGAACCCGGAACCAAACTACCAGCTGCAAGCATGCTGTTGGTAAAGTTGCTTGTCAGGATATCAAAGGAGGAGGCATTGAAGCCCGAGATGCCGCCCGCCGCCGTGGCAATGGCAAAGGTGTAGCTGCTGGCAGCGTTGAAGTTGGAGGCATTCCCCGCGGTGTTATCGGCGGCCAACAGGGAGATCACATCGATGATGAACTTGTTCCCGGACGAAGCGTTGATCGTCAAGGCCCCCGTCACGTTCAGGAAGTCATAGTTCGTCCCGGCACTGCCGAGGAAGTTGTTAATTTCCCACTCATAGCTGCCCCCACCGTTCCATGTGACACTGGAGGCCGTCATGGAGCCAGGGCTGTTCCCCACCGCCAACGTGCCGCCGGAGGCGATCTCCAGCGCTCCCACCGTGCCGGAACCATTCAAGGTTCCTCCGCTATTCACCATCACATCACCGGCGATACCGTTCACCGTCAAAGTGGCATTCGTGTTCACTGTGGCAGCGCTGGAGGCGATGCTGGCCCCGGAAGCCACCGCCAAAACGCCGGCATTGACGGTGGTGGTCCCCGTATACGTATTGACACCCTTCAAAGTCACCGTGTTCGAGGAGGATTTGTTCAGGTTTCCATCCCCGGAAATCACTCCGGCGAGGTCCATATTCACGCGGACAGCGACAGGCGTTCCGACGTTGTTCTGGGTGGATGAGTCCCCATCCACCGTCACATTCATTCCGGAGCCCAGTAGGATGTTGTTGGCCACAGACCGCAGTTGCGTTGCATCGGTCGAGTAAGTGCTGGCGCGCAGAACCGCCGAGCCGGCCCCGCTGGCATTGCTGAAGACCACGTTCCCGCTGCCCAACCCTTGATCATGGCCCACCGCCAACACCATATTGGTGCCCACCACGGTTCCACCGCTGTAATTGTTGCTGGCAAACAGGGAGAAGGTGCGCAGCGTGGAACCGTTGTTGTTGAGTTGGAGTCCACCGTTGGAGAGTTGTCCGTAAAGATGGGTGCTGTTGTTGAAATTCAGCGTCCGGCTCGTCCCACCCAAATCCATATTGCCGCCAAGAAACACGGTGTTGTTCCCCAACCCGAAAGTTACGTTTCCGCTTAAAAGAAGGTTGGCGACCAGGGAACGATCCAAGCGGTCATTACCAGTCACCGTAGTGATGGTTCCGGCTTGCCCCAAGGCTGTACCTTCACTCAGGTTGATTATCCCATTTCCCAAACCGAAACGGGAACGGTAGCCCACGCCCCCAGCATTGACATCCATGCCAGCGAAGCTGTTGGAAGCGGTGAGAACCATGGTGCCAGCCCCCATTTTGGTGACACTTCCGCTACCGCTGATGATTTGGGAATTGGTAAAGGAGTCGGACCGATGGAAGGCCAGGACCGAGTTGTTGGTGATGTTGCCGCTCAACGAGCCGCTCGTTCCGCCTGACCCGATTTGCAGCGTGCCGGCCGAAATCAGGGTTCCTCCATCATAGGTGTTCGCCCCGCTCAGGGTCAGCGTACCTGCCCCCTGCTTGATAAGACTGCCTCCCGTCCCGCTCATGACTCCCGCAAAACTGGTCGAGGCTCCATTGCCCCCCACCGTCAGGGCCTTGCTTCCCAGGGTGACGGTCGAACCGGAAACACCGCTCAGCGAGACCAATGTCGCCCCGGAAGTCGTGTTGGAAATGTTCAGACCCGTACCCGAGGCGGCCAGATCGAGCGCGCTGGAGGAAATCGACCCTGATCCGGAAAGGGCCAACGCCCCCGCATTCACCGTGGTTGCCCCGCTGTAGCTGTTGGAACCAGTCATCGTCAGCGTGCCCGCACCGCTCTTCACCACACTTCCCGATCCACTAACTCCCCCACCGTAAGTTCCCGCCACGGATTGATCAAATTCGAGCGTGCCGCTGTTGGCCACATTACCCCGGATTCCATCCACTGTGCCGACGAGAGTACCGGCTGCCACCACGGTGCCTCCGGTGTACGTGTTGGTTCCGTACAGGGCCAGAGTTCCGGTTCCCAGTTTGTTGAGAGTGCCGCTCCCGGAAATGACCGAGGAGTTGGTGGCCGTGTAGCGCAAGCCCGAAGCAACCTCGATGGCACTGTTGGCGCTGCCCAGGGTGATGTTTCTGGAGGAACTTAACCCCGCATTTGAGAGAAGCAGCTTGCCATCGTTGATGGTCAGGTTGCCACTCGTGGCCCCCAAACGGTTGGCCCCTGTGATCTCCAAGGTTCCCGCATCGATCACCGTGCCCCCGGTATAGGTGTTGGTGGCGGTCAACGTCACGGTGCCTGCACCGGTTTTGGTGATGCCGCCGGCTCCGCTCAGGATTCCAGAGAACGTGGCTTGGCCGTTGGCAGCCGCCGTGAGCGTTCCGGCATTGTTCACCGTGATATCCCCGCTGTAGATCGCGCTGCCTGCCTCCTCGATGCCCAAGGCTCCGTTCCCACTGGCCGCGCTGATTGACAGAGTTGCAATCTGTCCGTTGAGCAGGAAGTCAAGGGCTGTTCCATTCACGCTGTTTAGGTACCAAGAGCCTGTTCCGCTTGCCCCGTAATTGGCCACTCGGAAAGTAACGCTCATACCTTCACCAAGTTGTTGTAGCCCGTTGATTTCGCCCAGGGAAATGGCTGCCTGGGTATTTCCTGAAGAACCCGTTACACTTCCCCAGGTGATGGCACTTCCAATATCCGAGAAGGTGGTTCCGTTTGTGCTCCACTGCCACAGACCGGTAGTCGGGCCTGTGCCGGAGCGACGAACATTGTAAGCATCAAAATTGGTCAGGCTGAGCGCATATCCTTTATTCACGGTGACCGAGAAATACGCAAAATCACCATCAGTTATCGCCGTAGAGGAGTTGGCATTGGTACTCCAAGTATCCCCTCCCCAAGCCAAGCTCGCGGCGGTACCGCTGGTACCCACTCCAGAGCCCCGAGTCAGCCCAACGATGCTGACACCGGAAGAATTCGTCGTCGTACCCATGGGCGAAGGTCCGTAGTTTCCAACTCCCCCCGTATTGGTGCTGAAATCCCATCCAGCGATCAGGGCACTAGCATAAGAGTTCGTAATGGTGCTGCCTGCCCGACCAATGGTGATTTGGTTGGCAATGGTGCGACCGTTCCCAGCCATCACACTGCCATTGGTGATTGTGATGGCGCCCGTCCCTAATGCGGAATCGGCGTTGGCGGATATTTTACCAGCGCCCACGTTCACCGCCCCGGAAAATCCGCTGTTATTGCCTGAGAGAACAAGAGCCCCCTCACCACTTTTGATAAGCCCCCCCGCCCCGCTTAAAGCCCCATTGTAGGTTCCATCGGAGGCTTGATTGAAAACAACGCTCCCGCTGTTGGTGATAGCACCCTGCAAGGAGGCGGTGTTGCCGGAAAGTGCGCCCGCGCTGACCAACGTGCCCCCAGTGTAGCTGTTGGTTCCACTCAGGGTCAAAGTCCCTGCCCCCAGCTTGGTCAAACTGCCGGACCCGGAGATGGTATTTGCAGCGGCGAAGGAATCAGAACGGTTAAAGACAAGTTTCCCGCTGTTAGCCACGCTGTTTGTGCCCAAAGCACCCGTGGTGTCACCGTTCCCAACTTGGATTGTCCCGGCGGAAGAGATCGTGGTCACGCCGCTGTAGGTGCTGCCGTCGCCCGCCAAAACCAACGTGCCCGCCCCGGTTTTGGTCAGGGAGCGCACGCCGGTACCGGTGCTCAGGATCGCTCCGTTTACAACAAAGTTACCGGCCCCGCCAAACGTCACATCGTTGGAGGCGGACGAGCCGATATCGACAGCACCGTTAAAGATTACGGTCAGGTTCGTGCTGCTGTTCGAAAGAGTCCGGCCTCCGTTGCTTCCTGAGGTCAATATGTTGGTAGCGGCGGTGAAGGTCAGGGTGGCGGCCCCAGCCCCGCTGTTGGTGAAGTTCATGTTGCCGCCGGAATTTCCACTGTTGCCATACGAAGCAAGCAGGTAATTTCCGCCGGAAGCCGAGGCCAGTTCCAAGGTTCCGGTTGTAGCCGAAGAGTTGGCCCCCAGCAGCACGCCGCTCACCAAGGAATTGTTCTGAGCGAGCCTGAGAACACTCGTATTGCCGGAAACTGTCACTGTGCCTGAACCGGAATTGACCCCGTTCAGTGCAAGAGTGCCGCCACTCACGAGGGTGGAACCGCTGTAGCTGTTAGAGCCGGACAAGGTTAACACGCCTGCCCCGTTCTTGGTGAGCCCGCCCGTGCCGCTGATCACACCTGCAAAGGTGGTTGAGCTGCTGTCGCCCACCGTCAAGGACTTGCTTCCCAATGTCACCGTGGAACCAGCAACACCGGCAAGAGAAGCCAAAGTAGCGCCTGAAGTCGTGCCGGAGATGCTCAACCCAGCACCCGAGGCAGAGAGATTCAGGGCGCTGGAGGAAATAGCCCCGGCTCCGGAAAGGGCCAGGATGCCGGCGCTCACCGTGGTCCCGCCAGTGTAGGTGTTGTTTCCCGTCAGCGTAAGGGTGGCCGCGCCGCTCTTCCCCAGCGAACCCGTCCCGCTAACCGCACCGCTGTAGGTACCGGCGCTGCCTTGGTTGAAGGTGAGCATGCCACTATTGGCGATGTTGCCCTGCAAGCTGGCTGTGTCTCCAGAAAGGCCGCCCGCACTGATCGTGGTACCACCACTGTAGCTGTTGGCCCCGGTCAGGGTGAGGGTGCCCGCGCCGCTCTTCTCCAGCGAACCCGTCCCGCTAACCGCACCGCTGAACGTTCCGTTGGCGGTCTGTGCAAATTCAACCACCGCGTTATTGCTGATATTGCCCTGCAGACTAGTGGTGTCACCGGCCAGGCGGCCCGAGTTGACCCTCGTGCCGCCGCTGTAGGAGTTGGCACCGCTCAGCGTGAGGGTGCCCGCGCCGCTCTTCTCCAGCGAACCCGTCCCGCTAACCGCACCGCTGAACGTTCCGTTGGCGGCCTGTGCAAATTCAACCACCGCGTTATTACTGATGTTGCCCTGCAGACTAGTGGTGTCACCGGCCAGGCGGCCCGAGTTGACCCTCGTGCCGCCGCTGTAGGAGTTGGCACCGCTCAGGGAAAGCGTCCCCGAGCCGTCCTTGATCACCCCCCCCGAACCGCTTACCGCGCCCGCCAGGGTCACGTTGTTGGAGCCATCCACCGTAAGGGTGTTCCCCCCATTCGTGATCGCCCCCCCGAAGACCAGTGAGCCGCTCTGGGCAGTAAGGGTCTGGGCAGCGGAAAGCGTCATGTCGTTGTTGACCGTCTGGGTGTTGGTGGAAAGATTGACGATGCCGGCAGCGCTGTTGGTGAAGCCCGCCCCGGAGACCGTGTAAACACCCGCACCGTTGGTGAAGGTGATGCCGCCAACCGACATCAACACGCTGTTGTTCGTGCTGGCCCCGCCGGCTCCAGAGAAGAGGATGCCATTTCCTTGCGAAGGGGCCGTGCCATTGGCCCAGCCTTCCGAACTACTCCAATTCCCTGAGCCTCCAGACCAATCCGAAATGGAGGAGGCTGCGTAGGCGGTGGTGTAGAGCAGGGCCAAAGCGTTTCCGTTTTGAACCACGCTGAAGGAGCCGTTGAGAAGGTTTGCGAAAGAGCTTGTGTTGACCGCAAAGGCGCTGCCGTCAAAGGTGCTTTGCAGGGTGCCTGTCCAGGTGGCGAAGTTGTTGGTCCAGTTGAGATTCTTGTCGAAATTGATTGCGTTTCCGCGGGCGCTGGAAGAGGACATGGAAATAAGGTTGATGGTAAAGGGACTGCTGCTGGTGTTTCCGAGGGTGAGGTCCCCACCGATGCTCAAGAGATCCCAGCCCGATCCGGCAGTACCGGCGAAGTTGTACATTTCCAGGTCAAAAGCCCCGCCGCCACCGAAGGTGGTGCCCCCCACCGTCAGCGTGCCCACACTGTTGCCCGGGGCCAACGTGCCGTTCAGGACGAGGTTTCCAGCCTGGCCGGACCCGCTCAAGGAGGCGCCGCTGAGAACGGTCACCGTGCTGCTGCTGTTGGTCCCGTTGAACACCAAGTTTCCGGCATTCACCGTGGTCGCTCCGGAGTAGGTACTGTTGCCAGAAAGCGTGAGGGAACCTGCGCCGGACTTGGCCAGACCCCCGTTGGAAATATTTCCGCCCAAAGTCGCCGCATTGTTGAGCGTGAAAGTGCGAGTAGCCCCGCCAAGGTCGATGTTGCCATTGAGCGTCATGCTTTGGCCCAAACCACCGAGGGTCACATTGCCACCCATCGTCACATCATTGGTCAGGGTACGGGCGGCGGCGGAGCTGGTATGGACAGCTGCCAGCGTTCCTCCATTGAGGGCCAGCGTGCCCGTGCCCAAGGCACCGGCGTTGCTAAAGGCCAATGTGCCGGCGGAGAGCGTCGTACCCCCGGAGTAGGAGTTGGCGGAGGCCAGGGTAAGCGATCCTGTACCCGCTTTGACCAGGCTCCCGGAATTAGAGATGACACCCGAAAAGGTTGTGCTCGGGCCATTGCCACCAACCGTGAGAGTTTTGGACCCGAGATCGACCGTGCCATTGGCACCGCCCGCGAGGGAGCCGATGGTTAAACCTGAGGAAGCCAGGTTTGTGAGATTCAGTACCGCGCCAGAGCTTGTCGCTGATAGGTTGACGGCGATGTTGGTGTTGAGGATGCCATTATTGCTCATGGCCACGGTTCCGCCATTCACCGTCAAGCCACCGGTAAAGGTGTTGGATCCGGAAAGGGTCATGGTGCGGGAAGTGACCGAACTGTCGAGAACCAGCCCCCCGTTGGAAATACCACCGCTGACAATGAAAGTGTTTCCGTTATGGCTAATTGTTCGGGTGCCCCCTGCCAAATCAACGCCGCCCCCGAGGGTGAGCCCGGACCCACCCCCGCCCACGCTAAAGTTGTTGCTGACAATGACGGCATTGGCCAAGGTGGGTGAGGCATTGGTTGCGGCAATTGTGCCGCCGTTTAGGACCAACGTTCCGCTCCCAATCCCGTTGACATTCCTAATGAGGAGCGCCCCGGAATTCAGAACCGTTCCTCCACTGTACGTATTATTCGTAGAGGTGGTGTTGAGAACGAGCGTGCCGGTCCCCGATTTAACGATCCCACCTGTGCCGGTGATAACACCGTCATAAATGGTGTAGGTGTTATCACCGCCAATCGTTAGGGTTTTGGATCCGAGGCTAAGGGTACCATTACCGGTACCAGCTAAAGAACCGATGGTTAGCCCGGAACCCGTGAGCCCACTGATGTCGAACGTAGAACCTGAATTAGTCGAAATAGTCAAAGCCACGGAGGTACCTAGTGAACCTGACCCGCTAAGATAACTGGTGCCACCATTCATGGTAAAAGCCGACAAGGAACTGTTGGCGTTGGTAAAGGTGGCGGATTTGGAGCTGCTTGAACTGCTTATGGTCAGCGACCCATTGGTGATCGCCCCGCCGAAAAGATTGGTCACGTTGGCGGTAGCAATCGTGATCGTACGATTGGCGCCTCCAAGGTTCATGTTGCCGTTGAGCGCATTGTTCGTTCCAGTACCGAAGGTAAAATCACCACCGACCACAATGGCATTGGTGATATTTTGCACGGAGGTGCTCGATCCAATTACCCCTCCGTTGAGGGTGAGCGTTCCGGTTCCAGCTGCGCCGTCACTCGACAAAGTTAGAGATCCGGAATTCAGTGTGATGCCTCCGCTAAACGTATTGGCACCACTAAGAATAATTTGCCCCGTCCCAGCCGAGGTGTTGGTCAAAATCAAGCCCCCCGTGTTGGCAATCGCACCAGAAAATGTGGTATTGCCGCCGGAGCTATTTGTGATGGTTCGCGCTGCCGTCCCGAGATCCGTGCTTCCAGAAAATATTTGATTAGCTGCTGTTGCGTTGCTGATGCCAAAATTACCGCCGATAACATTCGCCTGAGCCCAAGTTCTTGATCCACTGCCAACAAAAAGCCCTCCATTAATTGTCAACTTTCCATTAGAATTGCCAAAATTACCAGCGCCTCGGGAAATCAACGTGCCGGCGTTGAGCGTGATGCCAGCAGAACCAGAGTTAACTGTTTGGTTCATTGAGCTCAGATCCCAAGTACCATTTCCTGCCTTGACCCAATTAAATGCGGAGGCGGTAGCCGACCAGGAGGCTGCCGTCATTGTCAGCGTAACATTATCTGCGACGGTAACGGTACTGCCCCCAGTCTTACTGGAAAGTGTCCCGGTTCCCGCAAAGGTTGTGTTACCGTTAACCGTCATATTCCCGATCGTGGTGGTTGAAATTGTGATGTTGTTGGTTCCCCCTCCCCCGGTGGCAACGCCGAACAAAACATCACTATTGGCTGACCACGCACTCGTAAAAGGCCCTGAGGCAGACGTCCCCCAAACCGAGGTGCTCCACGTCGCATTGGTGCCGGTGGTCTGATAGTACAACTGCGCGTTGGCGTTGGTGGCGGCAAGAAGCGCCGCGAGCGGAAGAACAACAAAACCAAATTTTACCCTGCGCAGTTTGCCGAGCACGCTCGCGTCGTGATTTTGGATTTCTGTCCGATTCATAGACGAACTCTCCTTTGGCACTTTGAGGGTAAGAATATTTTTCTCACAATATTTGCTTAACCATACTTAGTGGTGTTTCCAAAAACAAGAGTGAGTTTATGCGCACATATGCAAATAAAACGTTGATAATCAGTCGATTTTTGACCTTATTTTACGTAAATATTCATTGCATTGCATTTTATCCATTGTTTTATGCATATGAATGCATAAATGTATTTTTTAGGCCTGTTTCTCGCTTTGGGTTATTTTGGTAAAAATTTCTATTTAATTATATATGATTCAATACTTTATAAATAGTACTATCCTACACCTTTTTGCCACTGCTTCGGGGAGGTCCCCGTTTGCCGGCGAAACCAGCGGGCAAAGTAGTTCGCATCCGTAAACCCGCAACGGTCGGCCACCTCCACCATCCGCCCCCCCTTCCGCAGCTCTCCCTCAACCATCGCAAGAAGTTTCTTTGCCCTCCACTGGCCCAGGGTCAGTCCCGTGCCGGAACGGACGAGCCGATTGAGATAATCCTTTTGCAGTCCGACCCTCCGGGCCAATTGCGCCGGGGACGGCCACCGCCCCTCCCCATCCTGCCGCCACTCCCGCTCCAGCCTCGCGACCAGGCCTTGGGACGGGATCGCCCGGAATCCCCGCGGGTCACACGCCGCCAGGCAAAGGGAAAGAATCTGGAGCGCGGTCCCGGCCGCCCCCAGATCCACTCCCCGCTGGCCGGCCGCCAGCAAAGGAAGCCGCCCCCGCACCTCGGCCATCGCCTCGGCCGCCAAAAATCCCGTGCGAAACGCCATCTTCCCTTTCCAGTCCGCCACCAGGCAGATCGCCCGGCGCGGGCCCGTCTCCTCAAAACCATGCCGAATCCCCGCGGGAAGAAAGAACACCGTGCCGGGAGCCACCGGAAAACTCCGCTGGCCCACCCGCTGGATGCCCTTGCCACGAAGATAAAGAAGCAGTTGCCCGTGGGCATGGGCATGGAGGGTCATCCGGTCAAAAGGCTGCAGATGCCGGTTCACCCGCAAACCCAAAATCCGCCACGGACCACACCGCACCTGCATCTCCCGCAACACGACCGGCTGCAGGGGGACATCGGGACGACGGCGGATCCCTCTTTTCATCCTAGGACAATAATAAAGTCGTTTTTGTGCTAGGAAAGGCGTTTTTCCCCAAGCCCCTCTGCCCCCGGCCGCGGTAGGATTTCCCGATGGCCCGCCCCGTCGTTCTCATCACCGGAGCCAGCCGCGGCTTGGGCCGGGGCGTGGCCCTGTCCCTCGCGCCGGAGGGTTACGACCTGGCCATTCACTACGCCTCCAACCGCCAGGCGGCGGAGGAAACGGTGGCCGCCTGCCAAGCGGCGGCCCAAAGCAAGGACCAGCGCTTCCTCGCCGTCCCCGCCCAGCTCGCCTCCCCCGAGGACCGGGCCAGCC
>Ga0214917_10007053_pt1 | contig 11472 bp, 12 predicted proteins | sample LL_1208_BB_MetaG_FD_177983 | JGI IMG/M metagenome (GOLD analysis project Ga0214917, IMG submission 177983) | Freshwater microbial communities from Lake Lanier, Atlanta, Georgia, United States - LL_1208_BB | ecosystem: Environmental > Aquatic > Freshwater > Lake | place: USA: Georgia | collected...
CACGCAACTTCACACTGCCTCTTCAAAACGGTCAATACATCGAAGTTGTCTGTCCACTAGATCACCCAGCAACAGAGCAAACTCCTTGGGGTAAAGCTGTGAGCAAGAAAGCACAAGAAGGTGGCGGCTGGCTTACATGGGTTTTTGCAACCGAAGACATTTCACAGGTTGAAGAGAAGTTTGGACGCCCTGCAATTGAAGGTCACCGCACACGACCAGATGGCACCGACCTTAAGTGGAAGCAAATCGGAGTTAATGAAATTACAGACTCTCGTGAACTGCCATTCTTTATTCAATGGTTAACTGCTGATCACCCATCACAAGATGGAAAGGCAGTTGCTGCAATTGAGAAGATTACGATTGCAGACACTGAGCAACTATCAGACTCATGGTTTAAGACAGAGATTCTTGATGGTTTGAATGGCACCGATATTGAGTTTATTGACCCGTCAACGAACGAGGGTGAGTCTGGGATTGTTGCTGTGCATTTGATGACGCCAAGTGGTGTTGTTACCTTGGATTAAAGTTTCAGGATTTCATCTACAATTCTCTTTGCACCATCTAAGTCGATTAACTTTGCAGAATTCTCCTGCAAAGTGCTTCGCAATTCTTCGGAATTGATTAACTTACGAACCATCTCGGCATCTAGATGCCACATATTACTTAAGAATTCACCAATAGGCGCTGCATACTTACCATCACTTAGTTCTTTGTAGTACAGGGATTGATTATTGACAGCGCAACCAATTGCGACAGCTGCCCCCCGAGCTAAAAACTCCAGGCTTGTGGTACTAGCGGTTGTGAAGACCAAATCTATCGAATTGCTGACCAAGTCTAGGCCTGGTCCAACTTCAGAAACAACAAACCTCTGGTCATAATTCTTGCCGATTGAGATATTCCCAAAAAGTGTGACTTGAAAATTGTTCGGTAATTCACTAAGAACTTTGGCAACTGCAGGAACAAAGCCAAAAGCATCTGAGCCTCCACCAACGACTAACACTTTTAAAGGGCCCCCGGGAGTCTTACGGGAGGATTTACCTATAGATTTCCTTAATGGAACATACTTTGATCCACTTAGAGTCAGATTCCAGCTTTTCTTTGGCCAAGCATTAGTTAAACCTGGATGTATACCTAAATCACAGGAATAGTCTGGTGTTAACTCATCAAAGATATTGATAACTTTGTGCCAATTCGCGGGCTGTATAAACTCATCCTCTAGTGGGATTTCGTATGAATCAATTATCAGAATGTCCCGGCTTGCATCAGCGGCAAAATCTGCGGGGCATTCAAGTATCTCCAAGAACCCCAAGCTTTTAATTCGAGCACTTACCCATGGTAAATTAGAAATTTTACCCACAAAAATAGCGTCGATACCCCGATTAATGACTTCCTCGGCAATCGCGGATGAGCGCATCACATGCCCTGAACCAATATTATTAGAAGCATCGGCGCGAAATACAAATCTCATAGAAGATAAGGGTATGCTCTAACCTGAGAGTTTTTGGCAATTAACTATGGTCTATTTGGAGGTTTCGCATGACACAATTAGACGGATCGTCCATCCTTATTACGGGCGGAACCGGTTCTCTGGGCGTGTCACTTGTAAATTACTTACTAACCCAGACAAAAGTGCGCCGAGTTGCCATATATTCGCGAGATGAACTGAAACAGCATAATCTTCAAAAACATTTTAAGGATGACCCACGTTTACGATGGTTCCTAGGTGACATTCGTGATTTGCCAAGACTAAAGCGCGCTCTACACGGTGTTGACTTTGTGATACATGCTGCTGCACTTAAGCAGGTGGACACAGGTGAGTACAACCCAATGGAATTCATCAAAACAAATGTGCTGGGCAGTCAAAACGTAATAGACGCGTCGATTGAAGCGGGAGTAAAGCGTGTTGTCGCGTTATCCACAGACAAGGCTTCTTCACCAATAAATTTGTATGGGGCAACAAAATTGACAGCCGACAAGCTTTTTGTGGCAGCAAATAACTATAGTTTTGCATACGGAACCACTTTCTCGGTTGTGCGGTATGGAAATGTGATGGGAAGTCGTGGCTCTGTAATCCCATTGTTCAGAAATCTAGCTGGGCAAGGTTTGCCCTTACCAATCACAGACCTTCGGATGACCAGATTCTGGATTAGTATCGAAGAAGCTGTGAAGTTTGTCATTGATTCACTTCAAATGATGACAGGAGGTGAACTTTATGTTCCTAGAATCCCAAGTATGAAAATTGTAGATCTCGCACATGCTGTTTCACCGCAATCACAGTTGGAAGAAATTGGAATTCGTCCAGGAGAAAAACTCCACGAAGAAATGATTTCTTCCGATGACAGTAGGCGAACCGTAATCCTCGAGGATCGGTATGTAGTGACCCCTGTAGTTGCTGAATGGGGTTATTCAACACCAGCAGGCGAAGCCATGGGAGAAGGTCAGGCATATCGCTCTGACACAAATGACATGTGGATGTCAACTTCTGATATTAAAAAGTTTATTGACCGACTTGGATGATTCATGATTCCTTACGGGCGACATTCGATTAATGAAGCGGATATTGAAGCGGTTGTTAACGCTTTAAAAGGTGACTGGTTAACTACTGGCCCCTTAGTCGAAGAGTTTGAAAGAATTTTAGAACAAGTGGTTGGCGCACCATGTATCAGTGTTAGTTCTGGAACAGCAGCGCTACATTGTGCCTATGCCGCAATTAATTTAGAACCTGGTGATGAAATAATCACACCACCAATTACATTTATTGCAACCCAGGCCACAGCCGCACTCTTTGGAGCTAAAATTGTTTTTGCTGATGTGCAAAAAGATACGGCGAACATAGATCCAGCAGCTGTAGAAGCTGCTATTACACCAAAAACCAAAGCCATTGTTGCAGTAGATTATGCGGGCCACCCTGCAGATCTCGATGAACTCAGAGTGATTGCAGATAAGTATAAGATTTATTTAATAGAAGACGCGGCCCACAGCATAGGTTCAAAGTATAGAAATCGGCCGGTTGGATCAATTGCAGACATAACGACGTTTTCTTTTTTTCCGACTAAGAATTTGACGACTGCAGAAGGTGGAGCACTTGCTTCACGAAATCCAAACTTGCTTTTGAGAGCAAAAAGATTTTCGCGTCAAGGACTAGTGAGGAATCCAGATGAGTTTCTCATAAAGAGCGAAGGCACTTGGCATCAAGAAGTCCATGAGTTTGGATTGAATTATCGACTTCCGGATGTTTTATGTGCACTTGGGATAAGCCAGATCACGAGACTTGAGGAATTTAAAAAGAGGAAGTTAGAAATTTTTGAGCGCTATTCAAGTGCATTTAGAGATTATGAAGAACTTACAGTACCAACTACAAAATTAGGAGTAAACGTTAATTGGCACCTTTATCCTCTCAGGGTGCCTAAAGAAAAAAGGCTCCAGATTTTTAATGATCTTAGGGCTCGAGGAATTGCAGTACAAGTGAACTATATTCCTGCATATTGGCACCCAGTATTTCAAGACAGAGGCTTTAAGGTAGACCAGTATGTAAATAGTTATAACTTCTATCAAACGGAAATTTCAATTCCAATGTTCTCAAGCCTTGATGACGATGAAGTCGGTTTCGTGATCCATAGTGTAATCGAAACAATTAACTAGTTAGATTGATAGAAAGGTAAATTACTTCTTGTTTTCTGTTTTTATGAAAGGATTTATCATCACTTTCTGGCTTGAATCCACTTTTTGAAAAAAATCGAATAGATATCAAATTAGTATTTAAAATCTCGGCTGTTAGTGAATTAAATCCCCTAATCTTTGCCCTCAGAATCAACTCATTTAAGAGTTTAGTTCCAACGCCACTATTACTCAAGCTTGGCTTTATGCCTATAGAAATCCTAGGGGAGAGATGCGTTGTATCCGTAACATATGCCATTCCAACGACTTCATTGTCTATCTCTGCAACTAAGGTGAAAAATTGCATATTCAATACTCGCTTGTGAAACCAATCTCGATGCTCTTCGACGGAAATTGTCGAACTATTAAAAAACCATTTGTAATTATCAGGATGATTTCTAATTGATAGAAATGCTATTTCATCTTTTTTTGATACTTCGCGCACAATAAGGTTTCCCATGGAATTTTCTTTACTTATTTCGGATAAAGCCAACTTCAAACGCTTCAGCATACTCATATCCAATGAAATTACCTCTGGACTTTGCCAATGCTATTAGAGAATCATTAGAGCGAGCAGCTGGTGATTCATCCATTTCTGTAGCGTATGCGTGTAGAGCCGCAATTTTTTGACTCATGGAATCAGAAATATTAACAAAGTAAGTCGGTAAGAATTGCTTGGCACCAAACTGCCATCCGGTACTAGATAGAACTTCATAAAAGTAGAGTTCATTAATAGGGCTCTTTGGCTTGGGTCTGGCGGCAACTAAACTTGCTTCGGCCGTTAACCGATGATCGATATTCAAATCACTGTGAAAATTCGTATAAACCACATTGGGTTGAATTTCATCCACTCTTAATTCGATGTGTTTGGCAATAGCGAGTACTCCTACAGAGTCAAAAGAGTTATCTGGGAAATTACCTACGCTAATCCGTTCACACCCAAGCAAGCCGAGTGCATGTCTTGCAGCAGACAATCGAGCGGTGCTATCTTCCCGATCTGACTGTCGAGAACCAACACCGGTCGAGAGGAACATGACATGAACTTCATCTCCCGCCTTAATCAATTTGTGTATAGTCCCCCCCATTCCCAATGTTTCATCATCAGGATGGGCAGCAATGACCAAAACCTTATTTTTCTTGGTCATCACTGAATCTCCTCTATTTGAGAAATAAAAGTTAATTTACCATCTTGGAGTCGGGCATCACGCAAATGCAGCGTATGAGAGCCGATCTTTAGATTTGCAGGAGGGTAATCCAAACCGTCCAACATCCGAATCCGGTCATATATTTCGCGGATCCCTAGTACCCCTAGGTCAAGATAAGAGTTTTGTGGCTTTAGTCGGCTGTATGTTGACTCTGAGCCCAGCTGTGGAGTGGGAGTGGGATTTTCAACTAAAATGACTTTTATCATGCCAGCAATAATCTTCGAGATATTCTTCAATATTGTTTCGATTGACCCATTTTCCAAGGAAACGTTTTCACGGTAGATGAGGTCACCCGCGTCAATTTCAGGGGTAAGTTTCAAGGCATTAACGAACGTAAGGTATTCACCCCGTAAAATCTTATGTTGTATTGGGCTCCCGCCTCGGTCGCTTGGTAAATCTCCAGTATGAAAACCAATACAGCTATTTCTTTGCAAGAATGAACTGGGGATTATCTTTGAGTAATGCGGAAAGAATATGCATTCAAATTCATTACCTGCATCGATGAGTTCTTGAATCTCCAAGATATCCGTTGACGAATATATCTCCACGTCCAATTCAAGAAGCGATTCCCGAATATCATTAACATAGAAAGGATATTTGGCAACAACGGCGATTTGACGCCTCAAAGTGCCTCCTGAATAGATTTTCACTCAATTAGTTTCTCACGAAGTACGCTAGTCTTAAGCAACATAGACGTACAAATCCTGAAATCCTCGAAAAAGAAATGAAAATGGGTATAGTCGGAGTATGGCAACGCCCCTTTTTATAGCAGAAGTCTCAGCCAATCATCTGGGTTCACTGGATCGGGCACTTCAAATAATTCAAGCCGCTGCATCCGCTGGAGCTAATGCTGTAAAGTTTCAGACTTACACTGCTTCAACAATGACCTTAGACACTAAAGAATTTAGCGTTAGCTCAGATCATGCACTTTGGGGTGGGAGAAGGCTTTTTGAGCTGTACGAAGAAGCATTTACTCCATGGGAATGGCATAAACAAATGTTTGATCATGCAAGACAGTTGGGTGTGCTTCCCTTCAGCTCTCCATTCGACTTGACTGCTGTTGCGCTTCTCGAGTCACTTGAAACTCCTATGTACAAAATTGCGTCTCTAGAGACTGGCGACCATCAACTTATAAAAGCGGTTGCTGAAACCGGGAAACCCTTAATTGTTTCAACAGGTGCAACAGAGTGGACGGAAATTGAAGAGTTGGTTTCAGTTGTTGAAAAGACTGGTAACAAAGATCTAACTCTATTGTTGTGCACTAGCTCCTATCCATCCGACCCCGTTGATGCGCATTTACGTCGTATGCAGACGCTAAGAGAACGATTTGGGGTCAAGGTGGGATTATCTGATCACACTCTGGGTATTGGCGTTAGCATTGCAGCAATCGCGCTCGGGGCAACTGCAATTGAGAAACACCTAACACTCCGACGCGCAGATGGCGGTGCAGATGGCGCTTTTTCCATGGAGCCAGATGAATTCGCGATGCTAGTGAAGGAAGGTACTTCCGCTGCCAAAGCACTAGGAAAATCAGAGTGGAATATGCAGGATTCTGAAATGGAATCTCGAAGACTGCGAAGAACGCTCTATATTGTAAAGAATGTTCGAAAGGGTGAAATCGTTTCACAAGATAACATTCGTGCCATCCGACCTGGCGGGGGTTGTGCTCCCAAACTTCTAGATTCTCTGATTGGCAAGAAGTTTAGGGAAGACTTTAATTTAGGTACACCAATGTCACCTCATCTCACTGCAGATTAGATCGAAAATGTGATAGAAAGTCATAGCACAACGGCAGACCTGGTGTTCCTCGAAAAATTGCTTATTCTAGTGAGCAGCCATGAGATTATGAATCAAGAAGGTTCTTAATCTCATGAAAGAATAATTATGGAACAATTTAGAAGAATACAAATGGCTTTCGTGGAATCAAGAGTCCTAATGAAGGCTATGGAAGAAATGTTCCTCAGAAATGGGAGCCATGAAAAATAAAACTATAGCGATTCTTCAGGCAAGAATGTCCTCAAATAGGCTGCCTGGTAAAGTCATGATGGAGATTAACGGTCTCCCAATGATTTATTGGCAAATTCAGCGCGTTAAGAGAGTTAAAAATTTAAGTAAATTAATTGTCGCAACCTCCACAGATCAAAGCGACAATGAGTTATCCGATTTTCTAACAAGAAATTCTGTTGATGTTTTCAGGGGATCGCTACAAGATGTGCTATCCCGGTATCAAATTTCAAGTAAAAACTATGAACATCATGCTCTGGTTCGATTGACAGGAGATTGTCCCCTCGTTATGCCCGAACTAATAGATGAGATGATTACTGAGTTTTACCAAACTGAAGTGGATTATTTGTCAAACACGTTAGATCGGACTTTTCCTCATGGATTAGATGTAGAAATAGTGAGAAGTGGGGTCCTCGATAAACTAAATAGATTCATCCTAACAAATGAAGAGAAAGAACATGTAACTTTGGGTGTATATCTCCGTCCCGAGACGTTTAATTTAGCAAATTTTATGGGCCATACGAACAATAGTATTGAGAGGTGGACTGTCGACTATAAAGAAGATTTCGAACTAATAAATAGAATTTTTATGGAATTCAAAGGGCGAGAAGCAGAATTCAATTACCAAGACGTTGTTAATTTCTTACTTCACAATCCTCAACTGAGATCCCTGAATTCCGTACACATCAAGGGAGAATTTCCTCGGATAAAAAGAAATCCTATTTGATCACTTAGCAGAGGGATTCAAATAGTTAGCTTCCTAGAACCACTCTTTCAATCTGCGATTCAATTGAACTAAATCTATTCAAAAAATTCTCTGGGAATTCACTCTTTGGTGAGACGTAATTCAAATTCTTGGAAGTTGTTGAATTCTCAACCCTTATTTTACTTTGTGATTGAGTCGTCTCTACGATTACTTCAGCTAATTCAAGCAAACTTAAGGTAGAACCACCTGAGTTTATACAACCTCTCCCCCCCTGGCACAAGAATTCTAACGCTGTGTGCAACAACTCCTGGGAAGAAACAAAAGTTCTATTCACATTATTCCTAATTACAATCTCACGACTTTGTCTCGCCGCAGATATGAAATTAGCCAAAGCATATTCTGAATCTAAAGGAATATGGTGACCTGTAGCAGACCAAAGTCGAATAACTAAACTTTGTGAGCCAGAAAGTGCAGTTTCCATATCTTGCTTCAGCAAACTATAGCTCTTCATTAATTCTGAATGATTAACCTTGTTCGAATTTTCGACAGCACCAGTTGAAAGCACTAGCTTTAAAGCTTCAGGATTATCATTAAATATGTCCTTAACTAATTCTAAAATAGATCTATTTATTGCCTCGTACTCTTGAATTTGAATACCCAGTGAGGCCTTTGGAAGTAAAAAAGCTAGATGGACGATTAAGTCAAAGCCTTTTGAAGATTTAACCTCCTGGAGTGGAATGCAATCAATTATCTCACCGTGAATCGAAAAAGTTTTTGCCGAACTCGCCGTACACGTGAGGTCCAGATCTACTAGACTTCCGATTTTGCTTTGTAACATGCACAATAACTCTTGACCAATCCAGCCGGAAGCACCTGTGATCAAAATTCGACTTTTTTTGATGTCATTGTTGAAATTCAATTAAGCCCCTAAGCCAAATTCGATTTCCTTTTTAATTGAAATAGAGTCTATTCCCGCCAACATACGCAAGTAACCCTGATCGCCAATTTCATAATTGAATGAACGTGGGATTCCAATCCGCTTTACCCTAATCTGAAGCTGATTGATTTCAAGGTACTCGAGAATATAACTTCCAAACCCTCCATCAAGTACGTGTTCTTCCACTGTGATTATTTTTTCGAAATCATGCAATTCGATTGAAGCTAAAGTAAGAGAAGAAAAGAATGGCACGGAAAAATGGGAGACCATTTGGGCGTTTGCGATGCTTAACTCTTTTAGCGCTTTTACTACCTCAATTCCAATACCTCCGGTGCTCAAGACGGCAATCTTGGAGCCTATTTTGCTGCCTCGGGCAGTTTCAGGAGACTTTATGGTAGTGCCATCCAGTAGAGGTTCACCATTCTTCCCAAGCCTCAAATACTTAGGTCCCGGCTTTTTCAGGAGGTATGGGAGCACTATCTCTAGCTCATGCGAATCGCCTGGTGAATAGACTTCCATGTTGGGGAATACTCTCATAACGGATAAGTCTTCTATAGCGAAGTGTGAGTATCCGAGAGTGCCATATGCAAATCCAGCGCCAACAGAAACGACGGTGACATTCAAATTATGATAGGCCACATCGTTTCTAATCTGCTCTAAGCAACGCATTGTGGGAAAGTTTGCGATTGAGTACACAAACACTTTGTATCCTGTACCAGCTAAACCGCTGGCGACCCCCAGCATATTCTGCTCGGAGATACCTGCGTTCAAGAACCTATCCGGATACTTTGTTGCAAATTCTTCGATTACCCCATAGCCAAGGTCACCCACAATCAAAAAAATATCAGGATCATCTTTTGCTAGTAGGGTTAAATTTCGAATAAATGTATCTCTCAATTTAGTTCCTTAAGTGCCAAACCAAGCTCTTCTGAATTCGGTGGACGGTAATGCCACAGCACTGAGTTTTCCATAAAACTCACGCCCTTCCCCTTCACGGTATTTGCGATAAATATCCTCGGCTTGGTCTGATTCGTTTCGTTAGTTATTCTTGATAGTTGAGCAAAGTCATGTCCGTCAATTTCATATACCTCCCAATTGAATGCCCGCCATTTTTCTGACAACGGCTCGAGCGCAATTGTTTCCTCGGTTTTCCCCAGAGACTGTAAATGATTTCGGTCAATAATTACCGTTAAATTTTTTAGGTTTAATTGTGGTGCTAAAAGAGCTGCCTCCCAATTACTTCCCTCATTACATTCCCCATCCGAGATTACAACGTAGACATGGCCAGTTTGCTGGAGGCGTGACTTTCCAAGTGCCCGACCAAGTGCATATGGAAGCGCATGCCCAAGTGAACCAGTTGACAATTCTAAAATCGGAACATTTGTAGAAGTTACATGACCACCCAACTCTGATCCGTTCTTGCAATAGTTCAATACCCATTCATTTGGAATGACCTGTAGGCAACTAAGGACAGCATAAACTCCTGCGGCAGCATGGCCCTTAGAGATTAAGACTAAATCACCACTCCCATCAATTGTTGTGGACTTTGAGTAAAGCTGAACCGCTATGTCAATGATTGATAAGGATGAACCTATATGAGCACTTTGTGCGCTATGAACCATCGTCAATGCAGTGCATCTAGCATTTTTCGCCAGTAGTTTTTCCTTTTCAAACATGAGGACTTAAATTTTCGAGCCAAGGTGGAGGTTCCTGTAAGGCTAACTTCTCTAAATCATTTTTTTCCCGAAGTGTGTCCATTGGTTGCCAGAATTCAAAGTGCTCGTAGGCCATTAACTGCCCCTCTTCTGTCAATTTTGGTAGGGCTCCAGTTTCAAATGGTTCCAGTTGACTTTGAATATAATTTGAGACTTGACCTTCAAGTACGAAGAATCCACCATTAATCCAGCCGGCATCACTTTGATTCTTCTCGCCAAAGTGCCGCACTTGCCCATTATGGGTATCTAAATAACCAAATCGTGCAGGGGGACGCACTGCAGTTAATGTGGCCAACTTCCCATGTCTCTTGTGAAAACTTAAAAGTTGAGGTACATCTATATTGCCCAATCCATCGCCGTATGTTGCCATAACCCTCTCCCCAGGGAATAACTCCATGCACATTTTTATGCGGCCACCAGTTTGAGTTCCAAGACCAGTGTTGATGGTTAAAATTCGCCAGTCTGACTTTAGGCCAGAAGCCCAATCTGAAATCACTTCTCCTTTGTAACCAGCGGCCACCACAAAGTCATTAAATCCTTGCTTCGCATAAATGTTCATTAAGTGCCAAAGCATAGGCTTGCCATCCAGCAACACCATTGGCTTAGGTTTATCTGCGGTTTCCTCAGAGATTCTAGTTCCAAGTCCGCCAGCAAGGATTATTACTTTCAAGGATTTATTCCAAATATCTCATACATCGATGTAACCATGTAATCCAACATTTCAATTGACAGTCCTGGCCAAACACCGATCCAAAAAGTGTCGTTCATTATGCGGTCTGTATTTTCAAGATTACCAATCACTCTTCTTGGTGTCCCAATAAAGGCAGGCTGCCTCAAAAGGTTTCCACCAAACAAAAGTCGCGTGCCAATCTTCTTATTATTTAACTCTTGAACTATCTGGTTTCTAGTTTTTGGTGAACCAGGCTTAACTGTGAGTGCAAAACCAAACCACGATGGATCACTTTTAGCGGTTGTCTTAGGTAAGGTTAAGAATTCTTCTAATCCCTTCAACCCATCCAACAAATAGCTCCAGTTTCGGCGGCGAAGTTCAATGAATGACTCCAAACGATGCAATTGAGCCAGGCCAATAGCTGCCTGAATATCGCCGGACTTTAAGTTGTACCCAAGGTGGGAATAAGTGTATTTATGGTCATATCCTTCTGGCAGTTCACCCAAAGTCCATTCATAGCGCTTTAAACACGTGTTGTCACACCCAGGGGCACACCAACAATCGCGTCCCCAATCACG
>Ga0214917_10007055_pt1 | contig 11470 bp, 11 predicted proteins | sample LL_1208_BB_MetaG_FD_177983 | JGI IMG/M metagenome (GOLD analysis project Ga0214917, IMG submission 177983) | Freshwater microbial communities from Lake Lanier, Atlanta, Georgia, United States - LL_1208_BB | ecosystem: Environmental > Aquatic > Freshwater > Lake | place: USA: Georgia | collected...
CGATTAGCCGAAGCTACATTCTGTACAGGTTTAATTGTATTTTCTGTAGATACTGTTTCCTTTGTAGCAAATTTATGCGGAAATTCAAGTCTTATTCTCTTATCAATTTCTGCATAATATTCGTCACTTCTAGGATCAAATCCCTCTTCTTCTACAAGCTTTTTATGCAAATCAAATGCAGTATAAGTCATTGCAGAGTCATTACCAAACCAACTATTTCTAGAAGCCCAGTCTTCAGCTTTAGGATCAGTTTGAGGAGTTTGAATTGTTTGTTGAGGAGTTATAGTAACTTCTTTTTGAGTATTAACCACATCTTGTTGATTAACTCTTAAATTACTTAATCTAGCTGCTTCTAAAGTTAATTCAGCAATTTGTTGTTGTGCTGAAACTTGAGCATCTATATCTCCTGCATTGATAGCTGATCTAAGTGCTATTTTTGCATTATCTAAACTAGACTTAACTCTGTTTTCAAATTCTGAAACATATTTTTGATCAGTTTTAGATAATCTTGATTCAATCTGTTCTTTTTCTTTTTTAACAGAATGAGCAAAATTAATAGCTTCTTCTCTTTGTCTTTCAGCTTCTCTAATTTTATGAGTTAATTTAGCAATACGTTTTTTAACACTTTCACTGTATTCTTCTAAATCATCTCTTTTAGTTTCAACCTTTTTTTCTAAAGGTTTTTTATCTTCTATTTTTTCTTTAGCTTCAACAACTGGCTTTTCAGCTTCTTGTTGAACTTCTATCTTCTCTTCCTTTTTCTCCTCCGCAGCAGCTTTCGCTTGCTCGTTGTTATCCAGTTCAATCTCAGCGCCTTCTTTTTCACCGACATCGATCATTGGATCGTTCTTTGGTTTTTTATCTTCAATTGGCATAGTGCCTCCTATGTTTAAATGTGATGAAGAACATCTTCAGGATTTTTAATAGTCCCTAGAACTTCGTCATCGTTTAGTAGTCGCACTTCTCCACCTTCTATTGGTAATCTTGAACCCGCATAACGAGCAAAGATAACCCAATCTCCTTTTTTACACCATGGACCTGTTGGATAACGCTCTTTATCGTTATATGCTAAGGGTCCAATTTTAAGAACATAACCACAGTTAGTAGCTATTCTTAATTTGTCTAATGATTCTTGTGATATAATAATTCCACCTTTGGTTTTATCTTTAGGTGTAAATGGTAATACTAATATTCTCCAACCCGTAGGGTTAGGTAAACTATCAATTAAAGATTCAGAAATATTTTCTGCTCTTACAGTTTTTTGATCTTCTTGTTTGTATTTTTCTTCAAGACCTAGAACAGTCTTTGGTATTTCATTTGACTGAACATCAGTCGAGTTTAACAATTTTTCCGCCATCTTCGTTTAGCTCCTTTTTGTTTAGCAGGTTAGAGATTTCCTGTAATAAAAATTCGTATGTACGAATTTGTCCAAGTATATACTTGTATTTTTCCATATTGTCAACACCACCAGAAGTGATGCTTAAAGTTAGGTTTTCTAACTGCGCTTTCATAAAGCGTTGTAGTTTATAAGCTACGTCTACTGTTTCCATCTTCTTTCCTTTTATTAGTTATATTAACAATTCCACTTTCTAAGGGATTTATTAATTCTTGAATTTGGGTCTCTTGCAGTTTTAGCTGAAGTTAATTTTGCTTTCATCCCTTTCATCCTGCTACAGAATGATTTTCTTCTATTAGCAGCTTTTGAACCTTTTTTTAATTTACTAGGTTTTGTTGTTACTGCCATTGATAATTTAGAACCAGGGTTTGCACGTCTATAAGATGCAATACCTTTTCTATTTAATCCACCTGATTCTGATTTACCTTCCTTACGTTGCCATGCTGGAGTAGCTTTACCACCAGATGCCATATAAGCTCTACCCATTCCTCTAGATATAATCATATTAATAAACCTTTGTAACTTTTTTTCTATCCTTCATTACTTTACCACAACCTCTAGCAATAAATCCACCTTTTTTAAAGGTAGGATTTGCAACAGGACTAAAAGAAATATCCTTATTTTTAGTTTTTGTTCCTTTTACAGTAACTGGTTTTTTTCTTCTATCTGTAAATAAAGGTCTATCTAATTTAGACATATTAAACAAATTTTGTTTTTTTAATCTTGATTGCTTTTCCTTGACCTCTTCCAACTAGACCCCCTTGAGCAAATTCTGGTTCAGCTGTAGAGTCTTCTGGATGTAAACGATTTAAAGCTTCTTGTCTACTTTGTTCTTCTATAGCCTTTTTATATTTTTTATTTAAATCTTCTTCTGATTTTTTAAATTTTTCTTGTCTTCTTTTTTCTTGTTTATAAATTTTATTACCAGAATAGTCAGGCATTATTTTTTCTTTTTAGGAAAACCAGCTTTCATATTTGCATAAGCTTTAGCAGATATAGTAGTTTTAGATTTAGGTCTTGATATACCTAATTTTTTTCTACGATTTATATTTGCCCAAAGACCTGGTTTAGAAGAACCACCTTTTTTAAAAACACCTCTTCCTTTTAAAACATCAGCTCTAGTAACTTTTCCATCTCCTGTTAAATCAGGAAAAGAACCGTCTTTAAAACCAGTTCTTGCATTAATAACTTTTGCAACACCAGTTCCTCTTAACTGTTTTCCAAGTCCAGACATTATTTTTTCTTTTTAGCTCTGCCGCCTTTTTTCATATACTCAGCAGTTTCTTCTTCAGCATATTTCTCTGGAGATTTTTTTCCAGATTTAATAGCTTTAGCTTGTTTAGCTAAACTTTTTAATTCTTCGCCTTTATGCTTTTCAGCTTTTTCTTTTTTTACAAAAGCTTTAGGAGAAGTTTTTCCAGACTTAACTGATTTTGCTTCTGCTAATTCTTCACCATAAGTTTCTTTTCCACCAAAAGCTTTTCCGCCTTTAGCTAAAGCAACTCCCATTCCTCTTTGAGCAATTCCGCCGCCTCTAAGTGCAGCTCCCATTCCTCTAAGCGCAATTCCACCACCTCTGAATGCTGGTCTTGGTCTTTGTTTAAAATCGTTTCTCATTTTATCTCCTATCCATTTTCCTGGTTGTTTGTCGGTTTGTTTGCCATCGTTCTTGCAACCGACTCTGCTGAACGACCAATCACATAACCTCCGAGTCCTACATTTAATAATGTCCAAACATCGCCAGGTAGTTCAAAGGAGATAATTGCTCCTGTGAATACTTTTATAACAGGTCCAATAACATAATTCCAGACCAAAATAAAGATTAAAACATACATTAAAAGAGGTCGCCAAGAGCTAGCAAACCAGCCTGCTTTTGCCTCAGCTTCAACTATTCTAGCTGCAGCTTGTAATTCTTGAGTATGGGATTGTAATAATTGAGTTTGTAATTCAGCTTTTAATTTAGCTTGTAAATCTTTATCTGGAACTGCTTTTTCAATGGTATTGAAAAGAATTTTTGCGAGAGGAGCAACTGCACCTAACATCTGTAACATGTTAGAACCACTTAGTTGTTTTCTTCTTCTCCGGTAACATTCTTCTCTGACCACGACCTACTTGGTATTGAGTTTCATCTTTACTTGTCATCTCAATATCAATTCCACCTTTAAGGTAGCCATCAGAATTTAGAAAATCAGCTTGATTTACTGATGGAGATTTGTTTTCTGAGCCTTTTTTATTTTTCATAGCCATAATATAACCTATTTTTTAAAGTTTTCACTATCTTTTTTTAGCTTAGCAGCCAAAATAGTCTTTTCTATTGAAGTATTAGCTCTCATTTTAGCTAAATCTTCATTTTGTTGCAGTTTTTCGTCTTGCGTAGACTGATTCATCATTGTTTTCATCTTGTCAAGATTGATTCTGTCCTTACTTTCTTGTTCTTTTCTAGCATTTTCTTGTGCTCTAAGGTCTAATTCTCTAGATCTTAGCATTGCAATCGGATCATTTCCAAATTGTGATGAAATTTGTTGTTCTTCTTTTAAAAATTCTTCCATAGCATCAGAAATTATTTGTGCTTTTCTAGCTTCAATTCTTTCTTGAAGCATTTTAGCTTGAATTTGCATCTGTTGCATTGTTTGTGGATTCTGTTGAACACCCATTTGTTGCATTTGTTGATTCATCATTTGTAATTGTTGAATTTCATTTTTAAATTCAATCTCACTTTGTTCTTGAGCCATGATTGAAATATGTTCAAATATATTTTTTTCTAATGAAGCCATAACAATTGGAGAATTCTTTGCCATATTCGTTGCCATAAAACTTATGTGTGAAGTTATATGAGCTCTATGGTCTTGTCCGGGAAATGCTTGGAATGGTTTCCCTGCAAGAGCATCAATGTGTTCTAATGCAGGGTCCTTTGGTTGTGGGGGTTGAGGTCGTACGAGTATCTTATCAATATCTTTTACTCCTAATGCTTCATACATATTTCTGTAAACTTCATATGTATTATGAATACCAGGATTAGATGCAGCAAGTTGCATTTCTGTTTGTGCTAAAGATATTCTTTGTGTTTGTGAAAATATATTTGGATCAGCAACTGGAATGATATCTACTTTATCATCAAAGTCTGCTTGTTTAATTTGTCTTTGTCCACCTACAACATCGTATGGATATTCTGGTGGTAAATTATTTTTAAATTGTGTGGCTAGTAAACCAAATTCTTGTTTTAAAGCTGCATAGATTCGTTTGTGAATAGCAGACATTGTTCTACTACCTCTTTCCAGCAAGGCTACGGTCGTACCCACTGCGGCTTGCTGATTCCCATCTCCCACTTGCATGTCAGCAATAGATGCAAAGCGCTGACCTGCTTGAACTACGACCCCCATAAGAGCTAGTAGAGTTTGTGAAGGTTCTTTAAATGGTAAAGGCATAAATGAGTCTCTAAGATTTCCTCCTGGAGCATCAACATCTCTCCATTCACCTGGTTGAATAGGTTGTGAGTCATCTCTAACTCTAATACCTCTAGTTTTAAATCCAGCTGGTAAATTAGATAATGTACCTGCATCAATTAACTGTCTTAAAGCAGAAGTTGCTGTTCTAGATAATCCACCAATCATATGGATTAAACCAAATCCATAGAAACCAAGTCCTGGTAAAAATTTAAAGTGTACGAAATATTGTATTTTTTCTTTTTTAGGATCTTCTTGTTTCCAGTTTCTTCTAATAGATAAAATTTTTCTAGAAGCTTCCTCAACCGTTACAATATAAGGAAGTTTGATACCTGTGGGCTCACCAGTTTTAGGATTTATGTCCTCAAAACCTTCAATATCTAAATATGTATGAAACTCTAATAGAGTATACATATCTGCTTCTTGAGTTTTTCTAATTCCTTCTATTCTTCTCTTAGCTTCATCTAATTGATTTGTTGTAGCAGCATCATCTGTTGGTGTTAGTTCTATATCTTTATAAAAACCACCTACTTGTTGTTTTCTTAAATTATTTTCTGAAACTTTTAATACATGAATGATTGCATCTGCATCTTCTAATGAAGTTGCTGTGTAAGGAACTACTAAATCTTCTGCTTGAATGAATTGAGATACAGGTCTGTTAAGAACTGAATCAAAATAAACTTTTTTAAATGTAGATCCTGATAATGGTAAATAAAATAACATTTGATCAAACTCTGGTTCGTATTCTTTCATGACATCCATGATTTGATAGTTCATGTATTCTCTAACACGATCTGCTTGTTGTTGTCTCTCAGGTGTAGTCAAACCAACAATCTGAGTTCTAACCGGTCCTTCAGCTGGTAATAATTCTTTGTAAGCTAAAGATTGAAATTGAGTTACAGCTTCTGCAAGCACTGGATGCGTCGCGCCCGATGCTCCTCTAAATGGTTGAGTTCTACGTTCATATTTAAATCCTAAAAGATCTAATCCGTTTGTATAAGTTCTTTCCCAATCTTCTCGTGAAGATTTATAATCTATGTAATCGTCAATTAATTCTGCACCAATTGGATTTAAAACATTCTCATCTAAAACTTCTGCAAGGTTTGCAAAGTGATCTCCACCAGCGTCTAGCTGCGGGCTACGAGGGTCAAAGTTAATATCAATACTTCCATCTTCATTTTCAGTCATCTCAGTTGGTCCTTGAGGAGCAACTTGTTCTGCCGCAGCAACGTCCATTGCTACTTCATCAGGTTTCTGACTATTTCCTATTGTATTTGGAAGCGCCTTGTCTATATCTGCCATTATTGTTTTTCTCCGAAGTTACCACCTTAACCTTTTTACTAGGTATATTCAAGCCTTGTGAGCATGGCCCACTTAAAGGGGGTATTGTTGTTGTTAGTTTTTTAATCATTATTGTTCCCACCAATCAGGTGTATCAGGTGGTCCGGGTGATCTATTCATTACATCTTCCATAGGGTCATTCTCTATAAGTTTTCTATTTGCTGTTCTTTGTTCTACTTTTTTTGGATGTATTCTTTTCCCTGTTGCAATTTTTTCAACTCTTTCAATATCACTTATTGCGTCTTCATGCGAAAAATAATCATAATCAATTTCCATTTGTCCATTCCAATCTGTTTTTGGTCTTTGTTCTAATACATTGAAATCTCCGGGTTCATTTATTACCTTACCTGTCGCTAAATCAATATCAGATTTAGGAGGAGTGTAATGTAGTTCAAATGGAGAATCAAAGGAACCACCTGAAATATCTGCTTCTATTTGAATTGAACCATTTGGATGTTTATGCATAGTAATTATTTCTGGATCTTTTTTTCCGGGTACTTTTATTTCTAATTTTTTAGTTACAATCATATCTTCAAGATTTTTGACTGGTACAGAAATATCTTTTCCTTCCTTCTCGATTCTCGCAACTAGCGACGGGAACCATTCAGGCATGCCTGCAGCTTTTGGTATACGTTTTGCAACTTTAGCTACTTTACTTTCTTCTAAAAATTTTTCTCCTTTTGTTAAACTTTTAACTAAAGGAGTTGCAGCAAGAGCACCTAATAAACCTAGTGCTCCTCTTCTTGTAAATTTAGGTCCGCTTCCATCTGCATAACCTACTCTACCACCTTTTGCTAATTCTTGTGGTTGAGTTAAATCTTCTACATTAAAATTAAGTACACCTTTTTGTGTTATTGCAGGTTCTTTGTTTACATAATTATATTCGTCTTTAAATTCTGGAAATTGTTTAAATAATTTTTCTCTATATTTTTTCTTAAATAATTCTTCATTTAAATATTGGTCTGTATCAAACATTTCTGTTTCAGATATACTTGGAGCTGGCATTACTTTTTTTAATTCTTTTTCATATTCTAACTGTGCAAGATTATCTATGTATTCTTTTGTGCTTAATCTTTCTGACGCTTTATCTGTCATTTTATCATAAAAAGAAAAATAATTTGGTCCTAAATTTTCTAAAAATTGTTCCCAACGAACTTTTTTTGTATTTGGATCTTCTTTAAATGTTTTATATAAAGCTTGTGGTGCTTTTAAAACATCAGCTCCAAAATTTAATAAATCTTGTGTCATTCCTTTTCCAGCTCCTAAAAGAGCTGCATCTAATCTTCCAAATCCTTGTTCTCTTAATTCAGGAGCATTTAAAAATGCACCAAGAACAGCATTAATAGGAGCGCCTGTACTTCTAGAAACACCTAATGCTAATTTTCCTGCCGTCTTAGCTGCTTGTGTTTCTGATAAAGCACCTAGTCCAGGAATAACATCTACATTTAAAGAATGTCCTCTAGGTGAAAGACCTATTGCTTTTAATTTTGAAGATCTATCTAATCCTTTTGATTCCCTCGCTTCTAAATATTTATCTACAAGAACAGGTAGAGGTAATGAATCTGTTTTTACAACTATGCCTCTTTCTTTAGCTATATTTAAAATATTTTCTTTAGATGCATCGGAAAAATCATCAAAATTCTTAACATATTTTTTAACATCAGATAATTTATCTCCATATTTTATAAAAGGAACATCTACGTTAGGATATCTAGTTTTAAATTTTAAAGCTTGTTTATTATAATCTGCAACTTTAGAGGTATCTCCTTCTAACGCGGCAGAAAAAGCTTCACTAAATGGTTTGTCTATTTGTTTTGACTTTATTTCATTTGTAGCTTGTTTTAAAAATTGAGTAGATTCTAAATATCCAGGTGCATTTTTAAATGTTGCAGAAAGACCAACAGATTCATCTACTACTCTTTTAGCACCCTCTGTAATTTTATCTCTTAAATTTTGAGTATAATTAAAATCAAAACCTCTTGCTTCATCTGCTACATTAAATTTATAGTTTCTTAAAACTCCTTCTCTAAATCTATAGCCTGGAGTATTTGATTCAATAACATTAGTTATTTTTTTTAATTTATCTCCTGTTGGTAATCCACTAACTCCCCCTCTGATACCTTTTAAAGCTTCAAGATATTTAGCAACATCATCTGAAACTTGAGTAGCTAGTTTTAATTTTTCTATATCATCAACTTTAGTAAATTCTTTTCCGTATATATTTTTTGTTAATTCTTCAAGACCTATGTTTGGATTTTTCTTAAACTGTTCATTTATAGGTTCGATTCTTTCAGCAGATGCTGCTAACTGGCTTTCAGCTCTAGCTTGTGTTCCTGCTGATTGTCTTTTTTCTATCAAAGATTTATCTAAATCTTTGATATCATTAATATTATTTTTTAAATAATTTTTTACTTCTAATCTATCAAATAATTCTTTTGTAGTTTGTTTAGTTAATTTACCTTTTATATAATCTCTTAAATCTTTTGCAAACTCCGTTTGTTTATTTTGACCACTTTCTGATTTATAACCAAAAGCTTTTATCCAATTGTACGCAGTTGGATTTTTCTTCCATTCTGTTAATGCTTTTAAACCTTTTTTAAAAGTTTCTAATCTACTTCCTTTATAATGTGGAACATCTGTTGGTAATTCATTAATTGCAAGTCCAGCATTTTTAAATCCAACTCTTCCACCATTTGCAAAAGTTTCAACTAATGAAGGTGGATCATTATCTATTAAACGAGCTTCTGGATTTATTACAAAAGTTTTAAGAGTTGCATTTTGATTAAGCAAATAACTCATTGCTTGTTTATATTTACCGATATCCATATTAGAATCCTAGTAAATGATTTAAGCCACCATCTTTATTTGGTTTTCTACCTGTAATATCAAAATTTTCTAAAATATTAGGTTCAGTTTGCATCTCAAGTCTTCTGTAAAGCTCAGGATGATCTCTTTTTAAAAGTAATGCCATCTTTTGAACATTCTCTGGATTAGTTACATCAACTATCCCTTGTTCATTTTTTACAAACATTGATTTGTCATATTGATTTAAAACCATATTCATTTCCTCTTCTAAACTCATTCCTTTAGTCATTTCTCTTGCTTTTTTTAAATTATCTAAAGTTTCTTGACTAGGTGCAAAAGGAGTATTCCCAAAATTTTCTTCAGTAATTGGATCTCCTTGTTTATATTTTTTTCCTTTTAAAACTTGTAATTTTTTAATTTCCATAACTTGATCTTCTGGTTCCATTTGTTTTATTCTTCTAGCTTCCTCCATACTGATTCCATAAGTATTAATTAAATCTTCTGTTTGTTTCATTCCTTCAGGTAAATTTTCTCCTTTTGTAAAAAAATCTACAGTGTCATCACCATAAACAACAAGTCTTTTATTTTCAGGAAAATCTTGTGTAAATGTTCTCCAAACATTTTCATTATTAGCAAGTTCAGGTTTTTCTCTTATTTCTTTTAAAAAATTTGGAAATGTTTTTTGTACATATTCATCTGTTGGGTTTGCCTGAATCGTACTTTGTATAATTTTTTCTAATACCTGTTGTTTTGTAAATCTTCCTTCTCCTGCCTTTGGTGGTGTTTCAGGTGTTTCTACTACTTCTGCTGATTTTAATTCTTCTTGATATTTTTTAGGAACACTTAAACCTTTTGCTTTTCTAGTTTGTACAATACTTTTTGTTAATGTATCTCTATCAGAAATACTAACATCTAAAGGTGGATTATATAAACCTCCTCCAATAAATTTACCTTCACTATCTACAATTGGAGTAGAATGGGGATATGCAACTTTAATTCTGTAAGCATGTGCAAGTTGTTCTGGTGTAAAACTTGAACCTGTTTCTTTATTAACTTTTGCAGTAAATTCTTCAAGAGTGGGTCTTTCTTCTTTATATTTTTTAATGTAAGAAATCATTTCATCATCTGTAAATTCTTTAGTTTGTTTTTCTGCAGTTTTAACAGGTTCTGTTGGAACTGTTACTTCTCCAGTTTTAGGATTAACTGTTTCCATAGATTTTTTACCTTTTAATTCTTTATTTGCTTTTGCAATTAAATCTAAAATCTTTTTAACATCTCCACCGCTTGCATACTTAGGTCTACTATCCATACCCATTAAATAATCTAAACCAATAGATCCACCATCTGCTTTTTCTTCTGGTTCTGGTTTTTTAATTTCTTTTTCTAATTCTTCATAAGAAGTAGATCCTTTTGTTCTTGTCTCATCGGGTTCAAATTTAAATTTAGATCTTGCTAGTTTTGCAGCTTCTTGTTCTGTACTCAATCTATTAAACTCTGGAGTTAAACTATCTAATTGTTCTAATGCACCCTCTCCATATATTTTTCTAAAATAATCAATTGGCTCTCTACTTGTTCCTAAATCATCAAGAGTTAATCCTTTAATTTTTCCAGCTCTAATATCTTCAGATAAAATTTGTCGAGTTACTGCTCTGACTAAACCTTCATTATGTAATCGGTTCCAAGATAGTTGATCTCTACCTGCTCCTTTAAGTAAACTATCTAAATCATTTTCTTTTATAATTTTATTCATCTCTTGTCCTGCTCTTTTGATATTAAGTTGAGCTGAACCTAATGGAGTTTTAGGTGAAGAAACTAATCCTTGTTCTTCAATTAATTTTTCTAATCCTTCTCCAGTCACTCGCTGCTTGCTGCCCGCTTCTATAACATCAGCCATTGGCGGTGGCGGCGGACTTGTGTAATCTGCGAGTCTTTGTAAATTTTGTTTATAAGTTAATAACTCCTGATCATTCATCTTGGTAATGTCACCCATTCTATCTTCAATAGAATTTTTAATTGTATTTACTAAGTCTGGATTATTTTTAGCTGTACCTTCTACATCAAAATGTCGAGTCGTTGGATCAAGTCCTTGTTTACCTTTTGGAAATCTTACAACGTTGGTGCGAGTGCCGAGAGATTTACTAACAGCTGACTTACCAAATATTCTCTCTAAGAGTTTTATGATCTCAACGTATTTGTCCATATTAATACAATTCCTTTTCCTCAGGAATTATAGGTTCATCCAAATAATCCTCAGGGTGTTCAATAAATCCACCTTGTCTAAAACGCATAACTGCTTGAGTCATGGAGTCTACAAGGTCATCGTTATCTCCATACGGAAATGCAGCGCATTCCTCTATGACTTCTTGAGCAAAGCTTTTGTGAGTGGGCGCCCATATGCAACCGCTCTCAAATAGAGGTGCAACACTGTTAACACGTGTATGCTTATCATTTCCTTTACTTGGTGTAAAGTTGATAACTGGAATAC
>Ga0214917_10007056_pt1 | contig 11470 bp, 15 predicted proteins | sample LL_1208_BB_MetaG_FD_177983 | JGI IMG/M metagenome (GOLD analysis project Ga0214917, IMG submission 177983) | Freshwater microbial communities from Lake Lanier, Atlanta, Georgia, United States - LL_1208_BB | ecosystem: Environmental > Aquatic > Freshwater > Lake | place: USA: Georgia | collected...
AAAAGAAGAGGCCAAACAGGCAAAGGCGAAGGACACCAACACAAACTGCAGCAGCGCAGCCGGACGTGCCAGCGACTGCCACACCACGTTGTGACGCAAAGTACCCGCCAGTGGCACTGTCCCCAAAAACAAAGCGATGACGGCAGACAGCACCAACGCAAATTGACCAAGTTCAGGAATCATGAGCAACCAGCTTTCAAGGTTTGACAGATTGCGCGGCACGGGCCTGCGCGGCTTCATCCAAGGCGTGTTGCGCCTCAGGGGGCATGTAATTCTCGTCGTGTTTGGCCAGCACCTCGGAGGCGGTCATCAGGCCTTGCGCATCCAAGCGACCTTGCGCCACCACGCCCTTGCCTTCTTTGAACAAATCGGGGAGTAAACCGCTGTAGCGAACGGGGATGTCTTGCGCGGTGTCGGTGACCACAAAGGACACATCGGTGCCATCACGTTGCAGGCTGCCCACTTTCACCAAGCCACCGATGCGAAAGGTTTTGTTCTTGGGCGCTTCACCCTTCAGTACTTGGGTAGGTGTGAAGAAAAACACCAAATTGTTTTGAAACGCGTTCAGCACAAAAGCTGCCGCCAATGCCAACACCAGCACACCACCTGCAATCAGCGCAAATCGGGTTTGTCGGGGAGACAAGCTCATGGGTTCTCAAAGCTTTGTTCAGCCCGCACCAGTGCCAAGGCGCGGCGGTGGGCCAAGTGGGCCTGCGCCATTTCCACCAGCAGCAGCACAGCAGTCATGCCCATGCTGCCCCACACATACAGGCCATAGCCACCCATGAACCAAAAATCTGACCAACTCTCCCACCTCATGCTTTGGCTCCTGCAACTTCAGGCAAAGCCTGCACCCAATCGGTATGACATTCACGCTCGATGATGAGGGTACGAACGCGGTAGCAAACAATGGCCAAGGTGTAAACCCACATGGCCAAGGCCATCAGCAACATGCCCCACAACATGAGCTGCGCCATGCTGGGCGAGCGGGTCAGCGACACCGACGCACCTTGGTGCAAGGTGTTCCACCATTTCACCGAAAAATAAATGATGGGCACATTGATGGCACCCACAATCGCAATCAGCGCCCCAGCGCGGTCAGCGCGACGCACATCGTCAATCGCCGAGGTGAGCGCGATATAGCCAAGGTAGAGGAAAAACAATATCAATTCGGAGGTTAAACGCGCATCCCAGACCCACCAGGTGCCCCACATGGGCTTGCCCCACAAAGCACCCGTCCACAAGGACAAGAACGCAAAGATGGCTCCTGTGGGTGCCAAAGCGCGGGTCATCATGCCCGATAAGCGGGTGTTGAAAGTCAGGCCCAGCACACTCCAAAATGCCATGGCAAGGTAAATCACCATGGACATCCAAGAAGCGGGCACATGCACAAAGATGATGCGGTAGCCCTCGCCTTGCTGCGCGTCCGCAGGCGCCAAAGCAAAGCCCACCCACAAACCCGCCACAGTCAGCGCCAAAGCCAAGGCCGCCAACCAAGGCCACAAGCGTCCTGCCAAACCGTAAAAGGTTTGCGGAGCAGCGTAATAGAACCAGCGCATCGTCATTTAGTCATTCCAAGGCAATGCGCAAAGCCGCACTGCACGCCCAAGGGCTGAAAAACACAGTTGGCAACAACATCGCCAACAAAATTGAAACATGGGCTTGCGCACCCAAACCACTGTTCAAAGCCTCTACTGCGCCAGCACCAAACACCAGCACAGGCACAAACAAAGGCAAGACCAACAAAGCGACCAACACACCACCGCCTCGCACCCCTAGGGTAAGTGCAGCGCCAATCGCGCCAATGCAAGACAGCACCGGGGTGCCCAACAAAAGAGAGAGTGCCAACATGCCCAAGGCATCCGAAGGCAAATCGAACTGCAATCCCAACAAGGGGGCCAATGCTACCAAGGGCAAACCAGAAACCAACCAATGCGCGACGATTTTCCCTAAGACCAAAAGCCCTAAAGGATGCGGGGACAGCACCAAGTGTTCCAAAGAACCGTCCCGCCAATCGTTTTCAAACAAACGCGGCAAGGTGAGCATGCTGGCCAGCAATGCCCCTACCCAGAGTACGCCCGGGCCAATGTGACGCAAAGTGGCGGCTTCGGGGCCGATGGCCAAAGGAAACAAGGCAGCCACCACCACAAAGAAAAACACACCGCTCAACACCTCGGCCTTGCGCCTGAAGGCCAAACGCAGATCACGCGCCACCAAAGCAAAGAAAGCGTTCATGCGCCCAGCCTCCAAGGCAGCACAGCGCCACCCAAATCCACTGCTTGGTGGCTGGTAAAGAGCAACAAGCCGTCTTGCGCAAGATGCTGACGCAGCACTTGCTGCAAGGCAAGAACAGCCAGCGTGTCCAGTGCCACAAAGGGTTCGTCCAGCACCCACAAACGGGCTTTGGACAGCTGCAAACGCGCCAGTGCCACGCGCCGCTTTTGCCCTTGCGACAAGACCCGCAGCGGCAAATGCGACCTGCTGCCAAGACCCTGGGCTTGCAGGGCTTGCAAAGCTTCTTCATGGCCAACGGGATGGCCCGCCAGTACCGAGGCGACGCGCAGGTTCTCAACGGCCGAGAGTTCGTCTTTCAAGCCAAGGCTGTGGCCCAAATACAGCAAGTCAAGCGAGAAAGCATGGCGCACCTCTGCAATAGCTTGCCCACCCCAGCGCACCTCGCCGCTGGCCGTGGGTGCCAAACCACACACCATGCGCAGCAAACTGGTTTTGCCCGAACCGTTGCCGCCTTCGATTTGCATGGCTTGGCCAGGGCTCAAGGTGAAGCTTTGTGGCGCAAACAAGGGCCGACCGCCACGCTCGCAGCTGATGGCAATGGCTTGGAGTTGACTCATACCAAGTAGGTACCCGCGAAAGTCACCACTTTGGCGCCGGTGCTGATCTTGAAACGCGCAATGCCTGCGCTACGACCGGTGTTGATGCCACCCATGTCCAACGAGCGAATACCGCGTTCTTTCAAGGCTTCCATGCCTTTGTAGAGCAGCAGATTGTGCGCATGGGCGTCACGCCCTGCATCGCTGGTCCAACCGATTTGGTAGGTGGCGGCTTGGCCGTGCAGCAAAAACATCATGCCGGCCACGCGGTCGCGTCCGATGTCAGCACGCAAGGTCAAGACGTTGTGGCCGGGTTGTTTGCGCGAGGCAATGTAGGCATCGACAAAATGCAGGGGCATGCCTTGCAAGCCACGGTTGTCGCGCTGTTGTTGCTCGGCGTCCATCAGCCAGCGGTACTGGCCCACATTGGTGCCTACACGGTGTACCGTCAATTCAGACTTTTCAGCGCCGCCCACGCGGTGGCGAAAACGTTTTTCCAAGCCTGCCCTAAGGTCTTCCATCGAGGGGCTGAGGTCCAGTAGCGCGGTGGCGTAACCGGTCATGACACGCTTCAATGACGACAGACCCAAGTCTTCGCCGATGGGCTCGTTGGGGGTGACGAACATGAACCGCAGTCCCTTAACTGGCAGGCTTTGGCGCAGGCTGCGGTAAGCATGGGCTTTGTCTTTGCCACTCAAAGGGGTCAGCCACAAGGGGCCTCGGGTACACAAGGCCACCCCGCCCAAGTTACCAAAGCGACGCACCACGCATTGCGCCTGTCCCACGGTGTGTCCATCGGCTTGAATCACAGCACGAATCACGGTGCCACCGCTGACCAACATGGTCGAGCCGTACGCCCAGTCTTGCTGCAAGGGGCCTGCGGCTTGGGCGTGGGCGGCGTCCCATGCCTCGCTGTCTTGGGTGCCCCACTCAACCTTCATGACGCTAAATCCGCATTGGTTAACATGGCCGCATGTGGCGCAAATTTTTCAAACCTACCCCCGTGCAAACCGTGATGGGTTACCGCTTGCCCGAGCCGCGCCTGACATGGCAAGCCGCGCTGTGGATGGTGGTGTATTTGGGGCTGCCGTTGTTGTTGCTTGGGACGCTCATCGACCTGGCCATACAGCTGACCACCGGCATTTGCACCGGTTTGTGGTGTTTTTTCTAAAGCGTTGCCATTCATAAAGAAGGCATCTTAGCGGGTGAAGCCATGCCACTGACAAGCTCTGTTTTTCTGCAAGCTTGGGCCTTGAGTTTGGGCCTGATCGTTGCCATTGGCGCTCAAAACGCATTTGTTTTGCGGCAAGGCCTGCGCCGTGAGCATGTGGCCAGTGTGGTGTTGTTTTGCGCCCTTAGTGACGCCTTGTTGATAGGAGCTGGCGTGCTGGGCATGGGTCAAGCCTTAGGAGAACGCCCCATGGTGGCCCAAGCCCTGGCGTTGGCGGGAGCGGTGTTTTTGGCTGTGTATGGCTGGCAAGCCTTGCGCCGCGCCTTGCAGCAAAACGGCTTATTGGCAAATGAAGATGGCGATGGGCTGAGCTGGGCGGCGGCCATGGCGCAAACAGCGGCCTTCACTTTGCTCAACCCCCATGTGTATTTGGACACCGTGTTGCTGGTGGGCAGCATTGGGGCGCAACAGCCTGTTGGCTTGCAACCCTGGTTTGTGGCGGGTGCCAGCAGCGCCAGCTTGTTCTGGTTTTGCGCTTTGGGCTTTGGCGCACGGTGGTTGGCCCCTTTGTTTGCCCAACCCCGCGCTTGGCAGATGCTGGATATCCTGATTGGCCTGACCATGTGGGTGTTGGCTGGCATGCTGGTGGTGCATACAGTGGCTGCCATGGGGTTCTGATGCGCCTACACTGGCCAATTGCTATACCTTCAACGAATGCCGAAACCTCTTACCTCCTCCCCCCAATCCCTCTCCGGCCTCTTGCCTTTTGTCAAACCCTACAAGGGTCGCGTGGCCTTGGCAGGCCTGTTTTTGCTGCTAGCTGCGGGGGCCACCTTGGCATTTCCGTGGGCTTTGAAACAGCTGATCGACCAAGGCCTGACGGGGCCGGGCAGTGCCGAACGCTTGGCCAGTCAATTTGCCCAACTGTTTGGCGTAGCAGCGGCCTTGGCACTTTTTTCAGCGGTACGTTTTTACACCGTCACATGGTTGGGTGAGCGCATCACCGCCGATGTTCGCAACGCGGTGTACGGCCATGTGCTGCAACAAAGCCCGGCGTTTTTCGAAACCACCCAAACCGGCGAAGTGCTGTCACGCCTGTCCAACGACACCACGCTGGTGCAAACCGTGGTGGGCTCGTCGCTGTCCATGGGCTTACGCAATGTGGTCATGGGTACTGGTGCCTTGCTGATGCTGGTCTACAACCACCCCATGTTGATGGTGCAAGTCATTGGGCTGTTGGTCTTGGTGGTGTGGCCCAGCCTCACCTTGGGGCGGCGTGTTCGCAAGCTGTCCCGCGCAAGTCAAGACCGCGTGGCAGATGCCAGTGCCTTGGCCGCTGAGGTATTGAACGCGATTCCCGTGGTGCAAAGCTATACCGCTGAAGCCCGTGAGGCCACACGTTTTGTGGACTCCACCGAGCAAGCCGTGAAAACATCGCTGCGCCGCGCCTTGGCACGCTCGGTGTTGGTGGGTTTCATCATCTTGGCCAGCAGTGCAGCGCTGTTGTGGGGCCTGTACCAAGGGACCTTGGCGGTGCGCGATGGCAGCATGAGTGCCGGTGAACTGGGCCAAACCGTGGTCTATGTCATTTTGCTGGCCAGTGCGTTTGCGGTGCTGGGCGAGGTGTATGGCGATTTGCTGCGTGCAGCAGGTGCCACCGAGCGTTTGATGGAGTTGCTGGGCACCCGCTCGGTGGTCAGTTCCCCCCACACGCCCTTGCAAGCACCTTGGCCGCAAAGCGGTTCGTCGGTGTCGCTGCAGGCTTTGGATTTTCATTACCCCTCGCGGCCACAAACCTTGGCGCTTTCAGGTTTGCAAGGCGACATCCATGCAGGCCAAACCGTGGCGGTGGTGGGCCCCAGCGGTGCGGGCAAAACCACGCTGTTTGGTTTGCTGCTGCGTTTTTACGATCCGCAAGCGGGGCGCATTGTGCTCGATGGCGTGAACATCAGCGATATGGATCTGCAGGACTTGCGCTCACGCATTGGCATCGTGCCGCAAGAGCCAGTGATTTTTTCAGGATCAGCCATGGACAACATCCGCTATGGCCAACCCCAGGCGACTGACGCCGAAGTCTTGGCTGCGGCCAAGGCCGCGTTTGCTGACGAGTTCATCGTGCAATTGCCACAGGGTTACGAGACCTTCTTGGGCGAAAAAGGTGTGCGCTTGTCGGGTGGTCAACGCCAACGCATTGCCATCGCCCGAGCCATGCTGAAAAACCCGCCGCTGCTTCTGCTGGACGAAGCCACCAGCGCCTTGGACGCCCACAGCGAGCGCATGGTGCAAGCCGCGCTGGAAACCGCTATGCAAGGCCGCACCACCTTGGTGATTGCCCATCGCTTGGCTACCGTGCAAAAAGCCGATGTGATTTGGGTGTTAGACCACGGCGCTTTGGTCGAACAAGGGACCCACACCGAGCTGGTCGCCAAAGGTGGTTTGTATGCCAGTTTGGCGGCACTGCAATTCAACCATGAATGAAACCGTCCACACCGCCATCGACTCGCCCCAAGCGGCGTGGCGTTTGCTCACCACCTTGCTGCTGATGCTGTTGGGCAACAGCGGCATGTATGTGGTGTCTGTGGTGTTGCCCGCGGTGCAAACCGAATTTGGTGTCAGCCGCGCTGACGCGTCCATCCCCTACACCTTGAGCATGTTGGGCTTTGGCATAGGCGGCATGTGGATGGGCCGCTGGGCCGATCGCTTTGGCATTGCACGAGTATTGGGCGTGGGTGCGGTGGGTGTGGCAGCGGGCTTTGTGTTGGCCGGTATGTCTGGCGGCATTGTGGGTTTTGCCTTGGCGCAAGGCTTGTTAGGTTTGCTGGGCATTGCCTCCACCTTCGCGCCTTTGCTGGCAGACACCGCGCAATGGTGGAACAAACGCCGTGGCATTGCTGTCGCAGTGTGCGCCAGTGGCAACTATTTGGCAGGCACTGTGTGGCCGCCCATTGCCCAATGGGGTGTCACCCAAGTGGGTTGGCGCACCACCTACATCTGCATAGGATTGTTTTGCGGCATTGGCATGGCCTTGCTGGCCTTGCGCATGCGAACCCAAGCACCGGTGCAAGCCGCTGCAACGGTGAATAAACACGGGGTGGTGGCATCTGACCGTCCTTTTGGTTTGTCGGTCACCCAAGCGCAGTGGTTGTTGAGTGTGGCGGGTGTGGGTTGTTGCGTGGCCATGGCCATGCCGCAAGTGCATATCGTGGCCTATTGCAGCGACCTCGGGTTTGGCGCTGCACGCGGCGCTGAAATGTTGTCACTGATGCTGGCCTGCGGCATCGTCAGCCGTTTGATCTCGGGGGCGATTTGCGACCGCATAGGCGGCATTCGCACCCTGCTGCTGGGCTCGGCCTTACAAGGCATTGCGCTGATGATGTTCTTGCCCTTTGATGGTTTGGTGCCGCTGTATGTGGTGTCGGCCATGTTTGGTTTGTTTCAAGGTGGCATCGTGCCGTCTTACGCCATCATCGTGCGTGAGCATTTCCCCGCCAAAGAGGCAGGCGCACGCACCGGCACCATCATCATGGCGACCTTGATCGGCATGGCGTTGGGCGGCTGGTTGTCCGGCAAGATTTTTGATGTCACCGGCTCATACCACGCGGCTTTCATCAACGGCATTGCATGGAACGCGCTGAACTTTGGCATCGTGTGGTGGCTTTACAAGCGCTACCAAGCGCATCAAGGTTTGCAGGCGGTGAACACATAACGGTTGAGGCTAAAGAAATAACCACCCGCCTCTTCCATGCTGCTGACATCGGCTTGCCAATCTGCCACCAGCTGCGTTCCGTACTCGGGCAAACCACCAACAAATGACGCGATAAAGCCCATCATGCCGCCGCTGAAGGTGTCGGGACTGAATGCCAAGTTGATCAAGGGAATGGTGTTGACCTCAACTTTGGCAAAACCCGCTCGCTGCAAGCGCTGCACCAAGCTGCGGGGTAATTGGGGATGCGGGATATGTTGGCTCCATCCCTGCATCACGCGGCGCATACGGATTTCGTCTCGACAAGCCCAGACACACGACTCCCAGTCAGTATCAACCAGCAAGACCTGAGCGCCGCTTTGCATCACCCGCGCCAACTCGGTGAATGCCGCGTCCAAGTCAGCCACGTATTCATAGACTTGCGTGGCCAGAGCAACCTCAAACGCACCATCCGCAAAAGGCAGTTGCAACACATCAGCTTGGTGAAACGCCACCTGCTTGGCATGTTCACAGCGACGTGCCGCCAACTGCAACATGGGCGGGGCGATATCAATGGCATCAACACGCCCCTTGTCACCCACCACTTGCGCCAACGCCAAAGAAGTCAGGCCTGGGCCGCAGCCGATATCCAAGGCCTGCATGCCGGGCTTGACTTGCAGCAATTGAAAAATCTGCTCGCGTTGCTGCACCACATCGGGGGTGAGGTAGATTTTTTCCAACCGCTGGGCACCAGCTTGGTCAAATTGCGCCAAGGTACTGTCTTTGTCACTCATGCATTGCTCTCCAAATATCGTCTTCACGTCGTGCGTTAGTGCGGCAGATCTTAGCCCTAGCACCTGCAATGCAGAGGTATGCTTTGCAGCCATGAGCCTGTCCTCCGTCAAAGCCTTTTTCGCCGACCTGCAACTCGACATCCCCATCTTGGAAACCGAGGCCAACACGGCCACCGTGGCGCTGGCTGCCCAAGCGCATGGGGTGGAGCCTGGTCGCATTGCCAAAACCTTGGCGTTCAAGCTCGCCGATGACCGCGCTGTTCTGCTGGTGGCACGGGGCGATGCACGGATTGACAACGGCAAGTTCAAAGCAGTTTTGGGCAAAGGCAAGATGCTGTCCACCGATGTGGTGGCCGAGATCACCGGCCATCCCGTGGGCGGTGTCTGCCCGTTTGGTTTGGCGCAGCCACTGCCTATTTATTTGGACGTTTCTTTGAAAGCCTTTGACGAAGTGCTGCCCGCCGCAGGCTCGGTCAACAGCGCGGTGCGCCTATCGGTGGATCTGTTGGCTGAAGTGACCCATGGGCAGTGGGTGGATGTGTGTCAGCTTCAATATCCTTATTTCAAACGTATCTCAACCGTTTTGCCCACCGCCCTGGCCGCCTTGATCAAAGTGTCGAGTTGAATCGACAAATTGTCAGGATCCAGTACACGGTCCAGCTGGGAACGACTCGTCACCATACGCTGCGCCATGAGCACCTTGCTTAAATTGCCGCTTTGCATCGCGTCGCTCAGTTGCTCTGCCAATGCACGCTTCAATGCACGGGCTTGCACTTCATCGAAGACGCCTTCTTCAATCAAGTAATTGTCAAAGTTGGTCCCAGAATGTTTATTGACCTTGTTCATGTTTCCATTCCTTCCATCGCTTGATGGCCAATTCCAAATCTGAATGAGGTGTTTGTTGAGTTTTTTTGACAAATCCATCCAGCAAAATCATTTGAGATCGACTCACTGCAAACAAGACTCGAGCGATTCGATTTCCAATTTTGCTGCGAACTTTCCAAACAGACTCCCTCAAGTGATCCACACGAGGCTTTCCCAGTGGCCCCTTATATTGAACATAGGCAATATCTTCACCGATGGTTTTTCTGTCTGCCGAATCCAAGGATTTCAGCCACTCTCGAACTGGCTCATGCCCATTGCCTGAGCAGTAAAAAATAGCTGGTAATTTTCTGATGGGCTTCATTGGCAGTGTACCTTATAAAGTACTTTCTTAAATGCCAATCACCTCACACACTGAACCTCATTGGCAAAGACAGCATAGAAATCTGCTCGCCAAACGTCTACCAAGAATACGCGCATCAAGGTGTGCGCCATACACACCAAGGCCTTCCTGCTCAATAAGTTTCTAACTGCAACCTGCCCTCTTGCTTCAAAGTCGCCGCCACAGACGCCCAGTCCATACCGGCACCCACAGCGATGTCTTGCAAAGCCTGCAACACACCCTCTTCCATGGCCTTCAAACCGCAGACATAAAAATGGGTTTGCGGGTCTTTCAGCAGCTCGACCAAGGACGCTGAGGCGTCGCGCATCGCGTCTTGTACATAGCGTTTGGGTTGGCCGGGTGTGCGTGAATACGCGAAGTGGATGTCGATGAAGTCTTTGGGCAGTTTTTGCAGCGGCCCAAAGTAAGGCAACTCTTGCTGGGTGCGTGCGCCAAAGAACAGCACCAACTGGCCGCCTTCGTATGTGCCGCTGGCTTTCAAGCGCCTGCGCCACTCGGTCATGCCGCGCATAGGGGCGCTGCCGGTGCCAGTGCAAATCATCACCAAGTGGCTGCCAGGGTGGTTGGGCATGAGGAAGCTGCTGCCAAACGGGCCAATCACCTGCACTGTGTCGCCGGTTTTCAGGTCGCACAAATAATTGGAGGCCACGCCTTTGACGGGCTGGCCTTGGTGGTCTTGCACCACACGCTTCACCGTGAGCGAGAGGTTGTTGTAACCGGGGCGTTCACCGTTGCGGGGACTGGCGATGGAGTATTGACGCGCATGGTGCGGTTTACCGTGGTCGTCCACACCCGGCGCGATGATGCCAATCGACTGTCCTTCCAACACAGGAAACGGCACGCTGCCAAAGTCCAACACAATGTGGTGGGTTTCGTTGTCGGTGCCGGCCTCGTTGACCTGCATATTGCCCACCACTTTGGCGCTGATGGGCGATTTGGGGCCGTACAAATTGGTCAAAGGTTGGGCCGCAGAGCGTGGCGGCACACTGACTTCAGGGCTTGCCAAGGGTGCTGCAACCTCGCCTTGCATCTCAAGGTCAGACTGCGGCGCAGGCAATTCATCCCAGGTAAGTTGCTCGGCCACGGTGTAGGCCTTGCTGCGCAACACCGGCAACCAATGGTCAATCGATCCTGTGGGGCACGGCGGCACACAAGCCATGCAGTGATTGCACTTGTCGGCGTCCACCACATAGTTGCGGCTGTCGTGGGTCACCGCACCCACGGGACAGGTGGCCTCGCAGGTGTTGCAGCGGATGCAAACCTCTGGGTCGATCAGATGCTGTTGCAGCAACTCTGCGGTGTCACTCATGGTGTATCAGTTGAAACGAACGTATTCGAAGTCTACGGGCTGGCGGTTGATGCCAATCGCTGGTGGCGCGATCCAGTTGGCAAATTGGCCAGGCTCGGCCACGCGGCCCATCAGGCTGGCCACAAAAGCACGGTCCTCAGCGGTGGGCAACCATTCGCCGACCTTGGCGCTCCATTCTCTCTCCGACACCACACGGCCATCGGGTGACACCTTGGCACCGGACAACGCGCCGATGTTGCGGTGGAAAGCCTTGTGCGGCACGCTCAGGCGGTGCGGCAAACCGGCTTTTTCAATGACGCGGTTCCAACGATCGACACCACCGACAGAGTCTTTGATGTAGTCGTCACGCAGCACTTCGTTCAAGGCGTTCAACATGGGCACTTCTTTTTCTTGCAACTGGCCGTTGACCACGTGCAGCACTTTGTAGGTTTGACCGCGCAACACATGGTCGTCGTCCC